>Ga0265298_10007272_pt1 | contig 13475 bp, 12 predicted proteins | sample AusTroGonzalo_MG_3_FD_193486 | JGI IMG/M metagenome (GOLD analysis project Ga0265298, IMG submission 193486) | Bovine rumen microbial communities from tropical cattle in Woodstock, Queensland, Australia - Gonzalo_01 | ecosystem: Host-associated > Mammals > Digestive system > Stomach > Rumen ...
AACTTCAATGAGACAGTGAAGGCGTATCACGACTTCCGCGAGCTCATTCACGATCCCAACGTTGATATTGTACACATTGCAACCCCACCCCATTGGCACGGACTGATGTCGGTAGAGGCTGCCAATGCCGGCAAGGATATCTTCTGTGAGAAGCCTATGACCCGTACCATTGGTGAGGGTAAGCGCGTAGAGGAAGCCGTTAAGCGTAATGCCCGTGTGTTCCGTCTGAACACCTGGTTCCGCTTCAAGGACACCTTCTACGGACTGGGTACCGATGTTAAGCCCCTGAAGAAACTGGTGGATAGCGGTCTGCTGGGCTGGCCCCTGAAGGTGCGCATCTCTGGTGCCACAGGCTTTACCTGGAAGTTCTACTGGGTAGGAAAAGAGAATCTGGAAGTACAGCCTATTCCCAAGGAGTTGGATTACGACCTTTGGTTAGGCCCGGCTCCCTACAAGCCCTATAACATTCATCGTACACACCAGACCTTCCGTGGTTACTTCGACTACGACGGAGGTGGTTTGGCTGATATGGGTCAGCATTACATCGACCCCGTTCAGTACATCCTGGGCAAGGACGACACCTTCCCCGTTAAGGTAGAAGTTGACGCTCCCCAGCAGCACCCCGATGCCGTTGGTATCTGGCGTTCTATCACCTATACTTACGAAGACGGCTGCCAGATTATTCTGGAGGGCGAAGGCTTCGAGAGCGAAGGCAAGGTTCCTTACATCGAGGGTCCTAAGGGTAAGGTTTACAAGGGCTTTGAGTGCACCATCCCCAATGTGCAGGAGCTCATCAACGAGATGCCCGACCCAGAACCTCGCAATACCGACTTCCTGGAGTGCGTTCGTAACCGTCGTCAGTTTGCCCTGAACGAGACCAACGGTCACCACAGCGCTACCATCGTCAATATGGGTGTATGTGCACTGCGTCTGAACCGCACCCTGCATTTCGACCCCAAGACACAGCTCTTTATCAACGACGAGGCTGCTAACCTGCTTGTCAACCAGCCTATGCGTGGCGAATGGGGGAAGATGATATAAGGAGTGAAGAGTGAAGAATGAAGAGTGAAGAATCAAATAATTCTCAATTCTCAATTGGCGCATAGCGCCCTCAATTATCAATTACAATGAAGAAGATATTTAATATATTGTTGCTGGCCGTTCTGATGCTGACGGTCAACACCGCTCCCGCCTTTGCACAGGATGCAAGACAGAGAACCACACAGACCATTGTGCAGGATGCATTGGCACTGATGCCTTTGCAGACGCAGGCCGACTTCAACCGTGAGATGGAGGACATTGCCAAGGCTGCTCCTCAGTCTATTCAGATTCTGGCTGATATGTTACAGCCCACAGAGAAGGCCAAGAACAACCTGGTAGAATATGCCATCAATGGCGTTACCAACTATGCTTCTGCCAATGCCAAATACAAGCAGGCTGTACTTGAAGGCTTGAAGGCTGCTGCCCCCAAGGCTCCAGACCAGTACGTGAAACAGTTCCTGCAGTCACAGATTCGTCTGTTGGCAGGCGATGAGAAGCCCATCGAATACGTTCAGCATGCAGGTGCTACCCCTTATGCTCAGGCTTATGACAACCTGAAGAATCTGGGTGCTAATGCTGGTCCTACTATCGTTAAGACCCTCAAAAGCAAGGACAATGCCCTGCGCATGCAGGCCCTGAAGTTTGCCACCGCCAACAATCTGGTTACAGAGGATTTGGCTAAGCAGGTTGTTGCCAAGTACAAGTCTCAGACCGAAGAGGGCAAGGCTGACATCATCAACTGGTTGGGCGACAACAAGGTGGAAAGCCAGAAGCCTTTCCTCACCAAGGCGCTCTCACAGGGTGGTAAGCCCGCCATTGCTGCCATCGAGGCATTGGGTAAGATTGGTGGCGACGATGCTGCTACTGCCCTGATTGCTCAGATGGGAGGCGATAACTTCCAGGAGGCCATGAATGCCCTGCTCAGCTTTAAGGGCGACATCTCAGGCAAGGTGACAGAGGCGCTGAAGGTTACTACAGGTCAGCAGCAGAACAGACTGCTTTCCCTTGCTTCTTTCCGTCGTATCACCAGCGCAGCCCCCGTTGTATTCGATTTGGCAAAGAGCAATTCTGCAGCCCGCAAGGCACTGGCCGGTGTTGTTGGCAAGGATGATGTCAGCAAAGTAGCCCAGTTGCTGGACGCTGCAAGCGAATCAGAAAAGGCCGATTATCAGAAAGCCCTCTCTGCCAGCATAAAGAGTCTTGGTGCGAAGGAACAATACGAGGCCGTAAGCGCAGAAATGAAGAAGGCTACCAACAAGGAGCGCTTCTACCCCATCCTGGCTGCCACCAATACCAACGAATCTGTAGATGAATTACAGAAAATAGGCTCACAGGCTGCCATCAATGCACTCTTACGCAGTACTAACCTGAAGGCTGCCGCTCCCCTGCTGAATGCAGCCAAGGCTGGCGACAACAACGCACTGAACGGCTACATCAACCTGATTGGCAAACATCAGAAGAATGCTGATGCCCGCTATGATGGGCTGAACGCTGCCATGCAGCTGGCCAAGAGTGACGACCAGAAGAAAGTCATCCTTAACTTCCTGGGTAAGACTCCCACACGTAATGCCTTCCTGCTGGCAGGTAAATACCTCGACGACAAGAACCTTGGTTACGATGCGGCTGTAGCAGAGAAGGATATCATCAACAAGACCAACGAGGATATCGAATACGACATTGTTAAGGAGAACCTCACCAAGGCCATGGCCCTCTACAAGGCTAATGGTACAGCTGATGACGGTTATGCAGTGGATGAGTTAAAGAAGATTATCTCTGAGCTGCAGCCCTCACCCGTATACGTTCTTTCCGACGAGGAGAAGGCTCAAGGCTTCGAGCTGTTGTTCGACGGTACCAACCTGGATAACTTCGTGGGTAACAAGGTAGGTTATGTGCCCATCAACGGCTGCATCAACGTAACAGCCAACTATGGCAACGAGAGCAACCTCTATACCAAGAAGGAGTATCGCGACTTCATCTTCCGCTTCGAGTTCTGCTTCCTGCGCTCAGGTGTTAATAATGGCGTAGGTATCCGTACTCCCATGGGCGTGGATGCTGCCTACGAAGGTATGTGCGAGTGCCAGATTCTGGATCACGATGCTCCTATGTATGCCGGCTTGCGCGAGTATCAGGTTCACGGCTCCGTTTATGGTGTCATCCCTGCCAAGCGCATCAAGCACAAGCCTCTGGGCGAGTGGAGCGAGGAGGAGATCCGCGTTCAGGGCAACCACATCACCGTTATCGTTAATGGCGAGGTTATCGTGGATGGCGACATCAAGGAAGCCTGCCAGGGTCACAACGTAGCTCCTGACGGCAGCAACAACAACCCCTACACCGTTGACCATCGCAACCATCCCGGTATGTTCAACAAGACCGGTCACATCGGATTCCTGGGTCATGGTGCCGGCCTGAAGTTCCGCAACGTACGTGTTCTTGATCTTTCTAAAGCCCCTAAGGGTAAAAAGAAGTAATACCACTGCTACTGAATGGCATTTGATTCCGTAGCATACGCTTTATTCCTGCCTGTTGTGTTCTGCATCTACTGGATGCTGCACAACAGGCTTTGTTGGCAGAATACCTTTCTTATTCTGGCCAGCTATATCTTCTATGGATGGTGGGACTGGCGTTTCCTCTTTCTCATCATCTTCACCACACTGTGCAGCTATTATACAGCTATCATCATCGAGAAGCAACAGGCATTGGGACACAGACGCAAGGCTTGGATAGCCAGCGCCTTCAATATCGTTGCCAACCTGATGATTCTGGGAACTTTCAAATATCTGGATTTCTTTATCGACGGCCTGACCCGCCTGCTTTCCACCTTCGGATGGGAGGTAAGCTGGCCCCTACTGCACATCATCCTGCCTGTGGGCATCAGTTTCTACACCTTCCAGGCTTTCAGCTATACCATAGATGTCTATAGGGGAAAGATTCAGGCAGAACGGAATTTGCTGCCCTTTGCTGCCTATATCTGCTTCTTCCCCCAGCTGGTGGCAGGCCCCATAGAACGCGCCTCCAACCTATTGCCACAGATGAAGCAGGCACGCACTTTCTCCTATCCGCAGGCCGTTGAGGGGGGACGCCTCATCCTATGGGGACTCTTCAAGAAGATGATTGTAGCCGATAACTGCGCCGTCATAGCAGGCTTTATCTTCCATGATTACCAGCAACTGGGAACCCTGTCCCTGCTCTATGGCGCCTTTATCTTCTCGTTCCAGATCTATGCCGACTTCTCAGGCTATAGCGATATTGCCATCGGAACAGCTCGTCTGTTTGGCATCCGCCTATCCAGGAACTTCAACAATCCCTACTTGGCAGCCAGCATTCCAGAGTTCTGGCGTCGCTGGCATATCACCCTTACCACATGGTTCAGGGACTACGTCTATTTCCCCTTGGGCGGAAGTCGGTGCAGCAACATCCTTAACCTCCGCAACACCATTGTGGTCTTCCTGCTTTGCGGCCTTTGGCACGGAGCCGGCTGGCCTTGGCTGGCATGGGGACTGTATCATGGATTGCTCTTTATCCCCTATTGTATGCACTGGATTCGTCGTCCAAAGAATGGTGAGGTGGTTATTGCCAATACCCTTCGCTCACGCCTGATACAGGGCGTGAAGATTGCCTTCACCTTCCTGTTGGTCAGCATGGGACGTGTACTCTATCATACGGGTAATCTGGTGGATTCGCTCTGCTACATCAAGCGCATCTTCTGCACACTGGACTTCTCCATCCCCGTCTATAGCAAGAGTATCCTGCTCTTTGTAGCCTTCATGCTCTGGGCTGAATGGCGCGACTGCCGACTGCCCCAGCAACGTTGGGCACGATGGCTCATCTACTACATCCTGCTCTTTACCATATTTATCAAGGGAACGGCAGGCAGCCAGTTCATGTATTTCCAATTCTAAAAGCCGCAGCCTATGAGACGTTTCACAAAAACATTGGTACTTTTCAGCCTGCCCTTTGTATTGCTGCTGGCTATATACATCGCTACAGACCCCTTCAAGGTTGTCTGGAGCTATAGCAACTACTACCCTACGGGCAAGTCGGACGGCATATCGCTGAACCCCTCGCACGTGGGCACTCAGAACTACCTGCATCGTCAGCCCCAGGAACATTACAACGCCTTTATCTTCGGCAACTCACGCAGTGTATATTATCCTGTTTCAGAATGGCAGAAACACCTGCCTGCAGGCAGCAAATGCTACCACTTTGATGCGGCAGCTGAGTCATTACAGGGTATATGGGATAAGGTACGCCTAATAGACAGCAAGGGCGATACACTGCAACAGGTGCTCTTCGTATGCGATGCCGACCTGCTGAGCCGTATCCAGAGTCCACACTGGCATCTGTGCGAGTCGGACCCTGCCCTTACCGGCTATCGCAACTGGGCTTCCTTCCATTGGTACAACCTCAGGGCTTTCCTGAATGTCAAGTACATGTGTGCCCTGTTAGATTACCGTCTCTTCCACACCCTGCGACCCTATATGCTGGAGAATAGCATGCTCAGCGAGGATCTGTTCAACTACGACCCCATCAGCAACGAATGCGATTTCCAACCTATGGAACAGCAGATAGCCTCCGGAACCTATTACACCCCTCAGCGTATCAGCCTGTTCCAGGGTGCTCAGTTCCCCGATTCCGTTTCGGCTCCCGTCCTCAAGGCCCAGCATCTGGTACTATTGGATTCCATAGCCGGCACCTTCCGCAGGCATCACACCCAGTGCCACATCATCATCAGCCCGCTTTACAATCAGATAAAGCTCAATCCTGCTGATGAGCAGGCCCTGAAGCAACGCTTCGGAGCTGAGAATGTGCACAACTTCTCAGGTCCCAACAAGTGGAACGCTGATTTCCACAACTACTTCGAGACCTCACACTATCGCACCCACGTAGCCGTGGAGGTACTAAACCAGATCTTTACAGATATCCCAAGCAAGGGCATTTAACGTCTCGCAGGTAGCACGCGAGATGGTGATGTGATTATTCCTGTGCGGAAAGGGCGAAAGGAGCAGAAGACGTCCCTCGGCACAGGCACGGAAACGTTCACCGCTGGGTTTTGACATTGGGTCAAGGCCATTATCAAGGAGAGTAATAAGAGGCAAGCCCTCATCAAAAGCAGCACGCGTGATAGCTTTCTCCCCAGGACTGATTGCAGGGGAGACAAGTACAGCACCCTCACGGGCAGCTGCCAGCAGGCTTTCTTTTTCGCACTCCAGCAAGGCAGGGTCTATGCTACGTGATATACGCACACGCAATTTACGAGGGGCTGATAACAGGGATAGATTACCAACAGCAGAACAAATGCTACCACAAACATTAACATCCAACCGCACACGCAGGAACTCAGGCCTAGCCCGCTTCATAGCCAAGCGGAAAGGATTATCAACAAGATAGCGCTTCATGTTTTCCAGCTGTCCCTCACGCAGCAAAATACTATCATTGTATCCACGCTCAAATAAAAGCCCATGATAGCGGTCAAGTGGCTGTTGCTGGGGTGTTTGTTGCTGGCTCTGTACTGTTTGTTGCTGTGCCTGTCCTGTTTGTTGCTGTGCCTGTCCTGTTTGTTGCTGTGCCTGTCCCGTTTGTTGCTGTGCCTGTCCCGTTTGTTGCTGGCTCTGTACTGTTTGTTGCTGTGCTACAGCAACATCCAAAACCAACCTCCGGTACTCCCTATTGCATGCCTGCTTAAACCCAAGGACAACCTTCCCCAGCCCCTCTGGCAGATAACGGGTAACAAAGAGAATGCCATGAATATGATCCGGCATAAGCTGGAAGGCAATCAGTTCCACCCCAGGGTGGTATGTGGGGATAGTGTTCCACACATCCATAACGGCTGCTCCAAGCGGGGTAGGCTCCACATGAGGATAGTCAGCCGTCCCACGTTCAGCAGTAACATCCCCCACAAGGCGCCCCAACAGAGGACGGCGCCCTTCAACTGCAAGGGTTATCATGTATATATGGCGTGAATGGTAATCATGATCTAGGGAACGCCGTTTCATTGAAGGCTTCAACTCACCTGCAAATGCCCGTTGCCGTTCAAAGGTTTCTCTGTTCATTGGATGGTTTCAAATTTAAATGGTACACAAAGGTACAAAGATTTGAAGAGAATACCACGCATAGCAGAGAAAAGTAAGTTAATTAGACAAAGAAATCAACTTGATTAAGCACAAAAAGTAAGTTGATTATGGACAGGAATCAAGAGATTATGAAACAGCAAAGAGTTTCATGGAAAAAGTGCTTCTGGGGGGCTTTCATCTACTTCGACCTGACTGGCAATCAGGCCGAACTAAACGGGCAGTCAGCTCCGGGCTGATTTGCCCTTCCCTACCACTACGCTTCTCCCTTTCTACAAAGGGGTAGTAAAGGAACGCCTAAGGAGGGTACATTTGCACACTCCCCGAGTCTACACGTGTAGACTCCTGGGGGTAACACGTGCAGAATCCGGAGGCTGCAAAGAAGCGTATAGAGAATCCTTCCGATAGCAACACGGTTGATTACAGATTACAGTATTACAGTTTTTTCTGAGGGACTCAGTACTGTCTTATACTGAATACTGAGTCACAAGCAAGAAGACGATGTAAGGATTTATCTAAGTAGTCACTAATACGCGTTTTTCTGCTATACTAAGGGAATTTTATTCCCATACTAGGGAATTTTTGCGCCCTAGTATAGTAACAATTGTTTCCTTTAATACATAAAAAGAGAGACTTTATACCCCCCTTGTACCATGTAAGGTTTTTTCTTATTCTATACACAAAAACATTTAGCCTCCTACTTCACCATTTTCATGCTTATCATTACAAAAAGTCGCTGCATAGGACTATAATTACATGATTATTGTTACCTTTGTGAGGAATTCTATGCTACTTCCCACAAAATATGGTATCCACAAACGAACATCTCAACTTTAAATACCTACCCGTTGTTGAACACGATCTGGATTGGGGACTGACGGTTAGCTGTGTTGGCAGTCAGGACATTCTACCTGGCGAGAGCTATCCGCCTGCAGAGCACCCGTTATCACACAGATTCAAGCCTACAAAGGGGCGTATGCTGGATGAATTCCAACTGATCTACTGCGCCAAAGGGGCAGGAACATTCTGCTCCGCTTCAGTAGGAGAGATGCAAGTTAAAGCCGGAGATATGATCATGCTCTTTCCACAAGAGCGTCATACCTACCACCCAGACGAGAAAACGGGATGGAAGGAATATTGGATAGGATTCAAAGGGCCTAACATAGAGATGAGGGTAAAGAATGGATTCTTCAGCCCTGAGCGACCCCTGTTTCATCTGTCACCAGCAAGGAGCAGCGATGTAATCTATCTGTTCAACCAGGGAATAGATGCGGCTAAACATATGGAGAAAGGCTACCAGCAACTGCTTAGCGGATACGTGAACATGCTGTTGGGGTACATCCTTTCCTACGACAATACACTAAGTCAGGCAGAAAAGGAAGTTACGGAGGCCATACATCAAGCCATTCTGTTCATCCACAACAACTACCAGCACGACATACAGTCGGAGGACATAGCGAAAGCCATCAGCTGGGGCTATAGCCGATTCAGAAAAGTATTCCTGCAGCAAACAGGCAAGACGCCATACCAATACATACAGGAAACGCGCATCAAACAGGGCAAGTTCCTCTTGCTGAATACCACAAAGGCACTAAAAGAAATAGCCTACGAGGTAGGTTTCAGCAACCCCGACTACTTCTCGACCGCCTTCAGACGGATAACAGGTTTGTCGCCGTTGGCTTACAAGAAACAGCAACTGGAATAACAAGATTATTGGATACCCAAGAGACTGAAAGGTGTGGTGTAGGTGGTACGGATGCGCCACTGCTCAGGGTAGAGATTGTTGATACGGTTACCCACACACTTGCCAGGGCCTAACACATAACCCTTGTAGCATAGCAGAACCATCCCCCTGGGAGCAGGAACACGAACAGCCTCACGACGCAGATATTGCAGGGCCTCGTTGTAGTTGAGTTCTACTCTGGGCATATCAGGCTCTACCGTGAAAGCGGGAGGTATGACATTGAGCATTGAACATTGAGCATTGAGCATTGGCAATTGAGAATTGTTCTCTGCCCCAGAATTTTGAATTTCTAATTTTGAATTTTGAATTGGACTGTCTTTTCTTATAGCTGCACAATAGAAGCCTTCTCCCCTATCTCTGCCAGGGAGGAAATGACGTTCCTCCAAGAGTTCTGCACCAAGCGTATCACAAATCCAACGGGCATTATCCTCATCCTCATACCTATTGAAGGTACAGGTACTATAGATAAGCAGGCCACCAGGCTTGAGTACATGCCAGATATCCTGCAAAATCTCACGCTGACGATGCCAGCAGATATCCACGTTCTGAAGGCTCCAATCCTGAACGGCAACCTCATCCTTACGGAACATGCCTTCACCTGAACAGGGAACATCAGTCACCAGCAAATCAAAGCTGTCCGTGAAGGCGCCAAAGTCAGCAGGATAGTTCTGCGTAACGATACTACGGACAGGATACTCACCCTCTGCCACACGTGTCCACTTCTGCATATTCTCAGCCAACACCTGAGCACGCTTAGGCATAGGTTCGTTGCTGACAAGCACAGAGCCTTCAGGCAATAAACCAGCCAACAATGTACTCTTGCCACCAGGGGCAGCACAGAGATCGAGAGCGGCGACAGGGAATTGAAAATTGAAAATTGAAAATTGAAAATTATCTGCTGGCTGCTGACTGCTGGAATTTTGAATTTTGAATTTTGAATTTTGAATTTGAAGTAGGTACTTGCGGATCAGTTCCGCAATGTACATAGAAGAGGCTTCCTGTACATAATAGGCACCGGCATGCAGCAGGGGATCAAAGGTAAAGGCGGGGCGCTCTGCCAGATAATAGGCATCGGGACACCAGGGAACGGGGTCGGCCTGCACATTATACAGGCTAAGAGGCTGTCCCTTACGGGGATTCAGACGGATGGAAACCTCGGGTTCCGTCTCACAGAGGGCTTGGCACAACGCATCGGCAGTACTGGTATCATACTGCTCGTGCATCAAACGTACAAAGTCCTCTGGCAACTGCATAACGGTTACACGCTTACAACGCCCTTGATGGCGGGCCAGGGATCATAATCAACGAGCTGGAAGTCCTCATACTTAAAATCGAAGATGTTCTTCACCTCTGGGTTGATAATCATCTTGGGCAACTTACGAGGCTCGCGGCTAAGCTGCAGCTTAACCTGATCCATGTGGTTGAGATAGATATGCGTATCACCTGTAGTATGGATGAACTCGCCGGGCTTGAGGCCACAGACCTGAGCCATCATCATACACAACAGGGCATAAGAGGCAATATTGAAGGGAACGCCCAAGAAGCAGTCGGCACTACGCTGATAGAGCTGCAGGCTAAGCTTACCGTCTGCCACATAGAATTGGAAGAAAGCATGGCAGGGGGGCAGGTTCATATTCTTGATGTCAGCCACATTCCAGGCGCTGACAATGATACGACGACAATCGGGATCATTCTTGATGGTATCTACAGCCTGCTGAATCTGGTCTATGAAGCCTCCGTCATAATCAGGCCAAGAACGCCACTGGTAGCCATAGATATGGCCTAGGTCGCCCGTCACAGGGTCTGCCCACTCATTCCAGATACGTACACCACGCTCTTGCAACCAATGGGCATTGGTATTGCCCTGCAAGAACCAGAGCAATTCATAGATGATACTCTTGAGGTGTACCTTCTTGGTGGTGAGAAGAGGGAAGCCATCCTCTAGATTGAAACGCATCTGATGGCCAAAGATGCTGACGGTACCTGTGCCGGTACGGTCGCTCTTCTTATTACCCTCGTCAAGGATGCGCTGCAGTAAGTCTAAATATTGTTTCATTGACTATATTTACTATTTGACGATTTACTATTTACGATTTATTTAACCATTTTATTATTGACCATTGGCATTGGAGGTCTTTACATAGTCAACAAAGCGATAAGAGTGGGCATGTTTTTCGTCAATATCATGCTCTTCTTTCTCTGCCACCTTCCACTCTTCTTCTGAGAACTGTGGGAAGAAAGCATCTGCCTGAGCCGGAGTATCCTCTATCTCTGTCAGACAGAGGCGGTCTGCCAAAGGCAACGCCTCTGCATAAACGCTGGCTCCACCTATTATATATACATCCTCTTCTGGAGCACAAGAAGCCAAAGCAGCCAGCAAGGAAGGGAATGTCTCAGCGCCTGGGAAGGTTACCTGAGAGCGTGTAAGCACCACATTACGACGGTTAGGCAAGGCACCTTTAGGTAGCGACTCGAAGGTACAACGCCCCATAATGATGGTATGCCCTGTGGTAAGTGCCTTGAACCGTTTGAGGTCGTTGGGCAACCAATAGAGCAGCTTATTCTGATAACCTATGGCCAGATTGCGGGCCACGGCAGCAATGATACTAACCATAAGAATTCCGTGTTTTATTATGGACGCAAAAGTACAAAAAAAAGGCGACTTGCGGAAACAAGTCACCTCTTTTTTTATTAGGAAATCTGTCTTTTACTAGTTACGACGTGAAGCTGAATAATTAATCTTCAAAGCCCATGACTTACGCAACACTTCCTTGATATCGGTGATATAACCCATATGAGTGTGCTGGTCAGCCTTGATGGAGATAACCTGATCTCCCTCGTTAACCATTCTCTTACGCTCTGCAGCTACGAAGTCCATTACTTCACGGGGTTCTGCATAACGATCGTTCAGCTGAATACGAGTACCGCTACCCATCTGAGCACGAAGCTGATCTGTTGGAGGACCAACATAGATGAATGAAACGGCTGACTTCTTCTCCAGCTTGGTCAGTTCAGTTCCCTGGGGAACAACGAACTTGACCTTGAGCGTTACTTCACGCATCGTTGTTACCATCATGAAGAAGAACAAGATGGTAAAAATCAAGTCGGGCAGAGATGAGGTATTCATCTCGACCATCTCACGACCTTCTTTTCTCTTAAATCCTGCCATTATTGTGCTACTCCATACTTTTTAGGTTCGGCCTCGGAAATATTCTGAGGATAGTACTGACGGACTGCAGCCTTGAGATCTTCATCCAAAGACTCGTATAGACGTCCGAACTTCTCCTTAGAAATCTCGTCACGCAACTCGCTATAAGCAGCTACCAGTTCATTCTGAACCTGGAAATACGCAAAGTATGGCGTATCACGGGCAGTCTGAACAGAGATAACGTGCTTGTCGGTTACGAAGCAACGACCCATATGATCAATTACCTTAACATGCTTCTCAGGCCACTTGCTGAAATTCTGCTCGTTCTTGATAAAGTCTTTAGCGCGCTGACGCAATATGCTGATATCAACATAGTCGTTAAAGGTCTCATCCTTTATCCAGAGCTGACCTGCAGAGTTCAAGCGAACATACATAATGTTCCTGGACTTGATGTCGACCTGGGCATCCTCCTGGTCTGGATCTGGGGGATTGGGAAGTCGGCGAGACAAACCCATATCCGTATCCATTGATGTTGTCACCAGGAAGAAGATAAGCAGCATGAAAGAGATGTCAGCCGTTGAACTGGTGTTCAGGCCCGGCATTTTCTTTTTCTTCTTTGCCATATCTACTTAACTGTTTTTTAAAGGATGTTACTTCTTAATAGCACTTTTTGTAAGAACGCCAGTCATGCTAACAATTACAGCAGCTGCAGCAGCAAGGGTAAGGATAGCAATTGATACACAGAATGCATCAACCACAGTAACCCAACCAGCTGAGGTTACGGTACCGTCGGCAGCAGTGAATGCTTCCTCACCAATACCCAATACGAAACCAACTACAACTGAAGCAACGAACAAGCCCCATGTAATAAGGGAAACCTTACCACCAGGAACGCCGGTTGAAGCAGCAGGATCTGTACCCTTGCTACTTGCAATACCCTTGATTCCTGACCATACAGTAAGTCCTGCTGTTGCAATTACCAACAGGTACATCAACCACATGATGATGTCTGTCAGTATAGGCTCATTGTTGTCACCTACAGGATTATCATAGCCGATCGTCAAGAACGCTGCGAAGGATACCAAGATAATTCCAATGCAGATGTACAAAGCCATCTTGGAAATTTTCTCAATCTTCATAATACTTTCTCTGAATCGGGGTTATTACTTCTTACACTTGTCTGACTGTACACACATGGTCAACAGCTCCTGAGCTGCCTCTTCCATATTACTGGTCAGAGATTCTACCTTAGCCAGAATGTAGTTGTAGAATACCTGAAGAATCAAAGCTACGATAATACCGAAGATAGTGGTAATCAAAGCCACCTTCATACCACCAGCAACAACGGTAGGACTGATATCACCAGCACGCTGGATGTCATCGAATGCCATAACCATACCGATTACAGTACCCAAGAATCCGAGAGAGGGAGCCATAGCGATGAAGAGGGTAATCCAAGAGCAGTTCTGCTCGA
>Ga0265298_10007273_pt1 | contig 13472 bp, 18 predicted proteins | sample AusTroGonzalo_MG_3_FD_193486 | JGI IMG/M metagenome (GOLD analysis project Ga0265298, IMG submission 193486) | Bovine rumen microbial communities from tropical cattle in Woodstock, Queensland, Australia - Gonzalo_01 | ecosystem: Host-associated > Mammals > Digestive system > Stomach > Rumen ...
CAGCCACTTCGAGGCAAAGCCGTTGAAGGGCGGGATGCCGCTGATGGAGAAGGCGCCGATCAGAAACAGCACCGTCGTATGCGGCATTTTTTTGGACAGGCCGCCCAGTTTGTCGAGGTCGGTGGTGCCCGTCTCATGCAGCACGGCACCGGCGCAGAGGAACAGGAGACCCTTGAACAGGGTATGGTTCATCGCGTGATACAGGCCCGCCGACACGCCGAGCGCGGTGGCCAGACCTGCCGCCGTCAGAACATAGCCGATCTGCGAGATCGAGTGGAAGGCCAGCAGACGCTTGAAATCGTGCTGGGCCAGCGCCATCGTGACGCATACGAACATGCTGACCGAGCCGAGGAAGACCAGCCAGAACTGGATCGTCCCGAGGTTCATCGTGCGGAAGAGAATGTAGGTCAAACGGATGATGCCGTACAGACCGCTCTTGGTCAGGACGCCGGAAATGAGCACCGAGACCGGAGCCGGCGCGGCACCGTGGGCGTCCGCCGCCAGCGGATGGAAGGGTACCAGGAAGGCCTTGGTGCAGAAGCCGATGAACAGCAGCGCATAGGCCACCATGGTAGCGACGTTCAGGTTGCCCGGAATCATCGCAGACATCTGGGCAAAGTTCAGGGTGTGCACCTGGGCGTAGAGCATGATGGTGCCGGCCAGGATGCAGGAGGAACCGATGCTGCCGACGACCAGATACTTGAAAGCCGCCTCCAGCGCACCGAACACCCTGTTGCGGAAGGCCGTCAGGGCCACCGCCGCAAAGGTCAGGATCTCGACCATGATAAACATGTTGAACAGGTCGCCCGAGAGGACCAGGCCCATGACGCCGCCGCAGAGCATCAGGAAGAGGGTGTAATACTGCGGCTCGTTGTCATCATGGCTCATATAGCTGAAGGAATAGAGCATGGCGGCGAAGACCGCCGTCGCAACCAGCAGCCCGAAGAACAGGCTCAGCGCGTCTACCTCCAGCGCAATACCGATGGCATAGCCGCCGGCGGGAACCCGGCCGCCCATCCAGTAGGCGATCACATCGCCGCGGATCATCACGGGCTTTACCAGCGTGATCAGCAGACAGAGAGGAACTGCCGTTGCCAGGAAGCCGACCGCATTGCGGAACAGGCGGTTTTTGCCGAAGATGACAATCAGGAAGGCGCCGAGGAAGTAAGTCATGATCGCAAGGATCGGATAGTGCTGCATCATCCTCTCAGCCTCCTTATCTCATGGGTATCGGTCGTACCGTACATCTCCTTGAGCTTGATGACCAGAGACAGGCTCATGGCCGTCACGCAGGCGCCGATGACGATGCTCGTCAGGGTGAGCGCCTGGGGGATCGGGTCGACAAAGAAGGTTTCGGGGTTCAGTTCGCCGAAGGTGAAGATCGGCGCGGTGCCGCCGGGATTGAAGCCGACGGTGATGATCAGCAGGTTTACGCCGTAGTCCACGATGCTCAGGCCGATGACGGACTTGAGCAGGTCATGCTTGACCACGATGCAGTAGAGACCCAGCGTAATCAGGAAGAATGAGGCCAGATAGTTTAACAGAATCATTCAGCTCACCTCATTTCTCAGTTTTTCTGGTTCACGATGCTCAGCATGAGCAGCGTGATGGAACCGATGCCGGTAATCACCTTGATGCCGACTGTGAGGTTCATCCAGAAAATCGTTCCGCCGCTGTACAGGTCGCCGATGTTTCCGCTCTGATAGAGAATGTTCTCGCAGAACTGGGCGCCGGCCGCGATGCCCATCATGGCAAGCGCCACATAGGCAACCGAGGCAACACCTTCGGCCTCATGCAGAAGATCAAAGCTGAGTGTCCTCGCGGTCGTCGTATAACCGTTTGCAAAGTACAGCATCAGGATGACGCCGACCACCAGCACGCCGCCCTGGAAACCGCCGCCGGGGGACAGGTGGCCGTGCAGAATGATGTAAAACATATACATCATCGTCAGCGGGAGGACAATATCCAGACTGCGCTGAATCACATGGCGGATCCGAATGTTTTCATTCTTCATCCTTCTTGTCCCCCTTTCCGGCTTTTTTGCTGAAGAGGATCACCGCGGAGCCCGCAACCGCCGTAATCAGGATGAAGGCCTCGCCCATGGTATCGTAACCACGGAAATCGAACACAACAGAAGTGACGTCGTTGACGGCATGGGTTTTGGCAAGGTTTTGCTGGACAATCACAGCTGCCGCGCCGTCCGCGGTGCTGTCGTTATACGAATCCGGGCTCTGCTGCAGGATCACCACCGGAACGGTCGCGTTCTGCCCCTCATAGGTCCGGGGCATCTGGGCCATGCGGACGGCCGCCATGATTCCGGCGAAGAGGATCACTGCCAGCGAAACAAAGGTCAGAAACTTTTTCATTTGTCGTCCCCTCCCCGAATCTTGATCAGCGCAACAATGAAGATCAGCGGTGTCAGCGCCGCGCCGACAGCCGCTTCCGAGATCGCAACGTCCGGCGCATGCATCAGCAGGAAAGCGGCCGCCGCAAAGAGGCCTGTCACGCCGAGGGAAATCGCCGCACTCAGAAGCCTTTCAGAATGGACAGCCATCCCGGCCGAAACCACAAGGCCGAGAACGATCAGGATATCCAGGATCATGATACTAGTCATCGAAGTCCCTCCCCAGATCGTCTGTCTCCATCGGCTTTTTGGGCCGGTATCCGTGGCTGTAGGCACCCTTGGCGATCGCATGCGAGCCAACCGGGTTGGTCGCCATAATCATCAGCGCAATCACGGCGATTTTGATCGCGGCGCTTGCGTTGTGCATGACTAATGCGGCATACAGGATCCCGCCTGCCGCCACACCGAGAACGCCGAGGGTGGAAATGCAGGTGGCAGCCTGCATGCGGCTGAAGGGATCCGGCATTTTCACAATGCCTATGGTGCCCGCAACGGCAAACACCAGCCCCGCTCCAATCAGGAGATCAATGATGATCCGAATCAACATTGTGAAACCTCCCTTTCTTGTCAAGATATCTGCCGACGGCAATGGTGTCGATGATGCCGAACAGAGCACAGATCAGGGCAATGTCCAGATACACGCCTCTTCCGCTGTGAAGCGAGAAGAGGATCATCGCACAGCAAAGCAGGATATCCGCGTTGTCCGCAGCCACCATGCGGTCTGCGGCAGTCGGCCCTTTCACGAGGCGGTAAACGCACACGACGGCCAGAATAGCAAAGAGTACCGAGAACAATATCAGATTTTTCATTGCCATACCCCCTTCAGGCCTTCTTCCAGCGTTCCCTTGATCGCCTCGCCGGCTTTTTCCGGATCGGTTTCCTTCACGTCGATCCAGTGGACATAGAGGTAAGTCTGTCCGTCCTCTTCCGTGGCCTCCATGGTGATGGTGCCGGGGGTCAGCGTGATGGAGTTGCACAGCGCCGCGAGACCGTAGTCCGATTTCATCTCCGTCGGGATCTTCACGATGCCGGGGTTGATTTTCTTGCAGCCGCCGAAGCAGATCTTCGCCATGTTGACATTGGCTTTGACGAGTTCACCGATAAAGGTGACGCACCAGTAGCGAACCAGGGCGAAGAGGCGAGAGAGGTTGAAGAACCAGCGGGCATCTTCATGGATGAAGAATCGCGAGGTAAACAGCGCAACCAGCAGGCTCACAACCGCACCGGTAATAATCTCCTCCAGCTTGAAAGAAAAGTCCAGAAGCACCCAGAAGACAAAGCAGACGATAAAGGTCGCGAAAACTGCAGGGTATTTCGTCTTTTGCAAGGTTAAGCTCCCCTTTCTTCGAGAGTTTCGAGTACAAAGTTCAGCAGGATTATTCCACAATCAGGTTTTCGACAAAGAATTCTCTTCCGGCTGTCATCCGGATGGCCGTGCTTTCGCAGTGCGGGCAGCGGTCCGTATGCTTCCGGATGGGGCCGGACCAGCCGCAGTCCGTACAGGTAAAGGCGGCCGGAAGCATCTCCATCCGAAGCTTCGCCCCTTCTGCCGCTGTGCCTTTCGACACAAGCGGGAAGTATTCCTCCATGCAGCCAGGGACGATGCCGGAGTATTCGCCGATTTTCAGGTCAATCTCCAGCACACGGGAAAAGCCGCTTTTCTTCTGCTCGGACGCAACGATTCTGAGAATTCCTTCGGTCAGTGACAGTTCGTGCATTCAGCGGTCCAGGCAGCTGAAGCAGGGGTCGATGCTGGCGATGATCAGGCCCGCATCCGCCACCGTGTTGCCGCGCAGCATGTGCGGCACGGTCGGGGTGTTCTTGAAGCTCGGCACGTGAATGCTGATGCGGTAGTTCGTCAGGCTGTCATTGCCCGCCAGCATATAGCTCAGCTGGCCGCGGGGGGCCTCATGGCGCTTGACGGTCTGGCCGGCCTTGATCTTGGGCAGCTTGTTGCCGAGGTTGATCGGGCCTTCCGGCAGATTCTCGAGCGCCTGGCGGAGAATCTTGATGCTCTCATAGCACTCAAGGGCACGGACCACCACACGGGCAAAGACGTCGCCGCTCTCCACGACCGGAACGCCGAACTCGAAGTCGCCGTAAGCGCTGTAGGGCGCGTCACGCCGCACGTCGATGTCCACACCCGACGCTCTCGCATGGGGGCCGACGGCACCCAGGTACAGGGCGTCTTCCCGCGTCAGAATGCCGACACCCTTGGTGCGCAGGGCGATGGTCTTGTCGGTCAGGGCGATGTCGGTAATGCGGTCCAGCGGTCCCTTCAGGGCATCGCAGGCGGCCAGAATCCGGCGCCGCAGATCGTCCGAAACATCCCTTCTCGCACCGCCGACCGTGCACATGGCATAGTTGACACGGTTGCCGGTCAGCTCTTCCAGCAGGTCCATGACCAGTTCGCGCTCATCCCAGATATGCATGAACATGCTGTCATGCCCGATGATGTGGCAGGCGATGCCCAGCCACAGGAAGTGGGAGTGCAGTCTTTCAAGCTCGGCCGTGATCACGCGGATATAGTCGCCGCGCTTCGGCACCTCGAGGCCGTTGAGATCCTCCACGCACAGAGCATAGGTGAAGGCGTGGGAATGGGAGCAGATGCCGCAGACGCGCTCGACCAGAACCAGGGTCTGGATGGCGTTGCGCTCGGTGGCGAGCTTCTCAATGCCGCGGTGGTTGTAACCGACGAACACCTCGGCATCCTTGATCACCTCGCCCTCGGTATAGAGCCTGGCGTGTACCGGCTCTTCCAGGGCGGGATGGTAGGGGCCGATCGGGATAATGTAGCTCATGCTCCCACCTCACCTTCCGGTGCCTTCCCGCACCCGACGTTTTTCTCAACCAGCTCTTTCAGAGGCGTCACCATGATCTGCCCCTTTCCCTGCGTTTCGAGCATGTCCTCCGGCAGGAAGAGCCGCTTGGAAACATCCAGGCCTTCGAAGGTAAAACCGAACAGCTCGTTCAGTTCCCGTTCCGGCCAGGTCGCCGCTTCGGCATAGATCTCTCCGATGGAGGGCACAACCGTTTCCCCGACGACGTGGTAACTCTCCACAACCGGGTCGACGGCATAATCCCACGAGATGTCCGGCTGCCCCTCCTGATTAATCAGGGCGTGGATCATCACGAGGTATCGGCCTTCCTTCTTCATTCTCTCTGCGAGCGGCAGGATTTCATCTTTTCCGATGTCAATCCGCTTGTACTCCTGCAAAGTTCATCACCTCTCTGTAAATTGCATTCAGTGAATGAGAAGAAAATTTATGAGAACAGGCTGTCCTGTTATCTCCAAAAAATACTTCATAATATCATACCCCAAATCGCTGTTTTTTACAATATCTTTTATGCATCTTCCGCAAATATTCGATATGTTGTTCCCCTTGTTTTCTGTATATTGCATATGTGATCCTGCTGCATGCCGCCGGCGAACACAAAAGGACCGTCCCCCGTGTAGGGAACCGTCCTTTTTGCATTCCTGTTCGCTTTTTCAGCAGATGCGGGGGAGTTGGGCGCCGGCCAGCTTCTGCAGGATTCTTCTGCCGCCGAGGCCCGTCTTCATGACGACGCGGCCCGCGGCCTCTTCCGTCACGCGGCCGATGATCGCCGCGTTCTCCCCTTCCGGCCGCGCACGCATCACGTCCAGCAGTTTTTCCGCATCCCCGGCCGCACAGAGGCAGACCAGCTTTCCCTCGTTGGCACAGTAGATGGGCTCAAGGCCCAGCATATCGCAGGAAGCCTGCACTTCCGGCCGCACCGGGATCGCGTCTTCCTCCAGCTCGATGCCGAAGCGCTGTCCTTCGGCAAACTCGTTGAGCGTGGTGGCAAGGCCGCCACGCGTCGGGTCGCGCAGAATGCGGACGCTGCTGACGTTTGAGAGCATCGCCTCTGTCAGGCGATTGAGCGCCGCGCAGTCGGACCGGACGTCGCCCTGCATCATGCCGCTTCGCGCCAGCATCACGGCCGTGCCGTGGTCGCCGACGGTACCCGAAACGATCACCGCGTCGCCCGGTCTGACCGCGGCAAGGCCTGGCAGCGGGTGCCTCATCACGCCGATGCCGGCGGTGTTGATATACAGTTTGTCGCCCCGGCCCCGGTCCACCACCTTGGTGTCGCCGGTGACGATGCAGACGCCGGCAGCCTCCGCCGCGTCGCCCATCGCCTCAAGCACCCGCTCGAGGGTTTCCAGCGGCAGACCCTCTTCAAGAATCAGGCTGCAGCTCAGGTACTTCGGCTCGGCGCCGCACATCGCGACATCGTTCACCGTGCCGCAGACGGCAAGCTTGCCGATGTTGCCGCCCGGAAAGAACAGCGGGTCGACCACAAAGCTGTCGGTCGAGAAGGCCAGCATCTCTCCCCCGGGGATGACCGCGCCGTCGCCGAGGCTTTTCAGGGCCTCGTTGTCGAAACGCGGGACGATGTGCTTTTCAATCAGGCGCGAGGTCTTTTTTCCCCCGCTGCCGTAGTCCAGCGTAATGATCTCTTCCACTTATTCCTGTCCCCCGTATTTATATGCAGCGGCACAGGCGCCCTCGGACGAGACCATGCAGGGTCCCACAGGGTCCTCGGGTGTGCAGGCCTTTCCGAACAGCGGGCAGCCGTCCGGCCGCAGTTTTCCGCAGATCACATCGCCGCAGCGGCAGCCGCTCTGCAGGGCAGCCGCCCCCGGCGTCAGGGAAAAGCGCTTTGCCGCGTTGTACGCGGAGAGCTCATCCCTCAGCGTAAAACCGCTCGCCGGGATCTCGCCGAGACCGCGCCAGCGCGCGTCCGTCAGCGTAAAACAGCCTTCCATCATGCGCCTTGCCGTCGGGTTTCCCTCCGGGCGGACGGCACGCGGATAGGCATTCTGAATCTGGGGCTTTTTCTCCGCGATCTGCAGCAGCAGCAGGTATACCGCAAACAGAATCTCATCCGGCTCGAAACCGCCGATCACCGCCGGCATCCGGTATTCCTCCGGCAGGAAGCGGAAGCCCTCTTCCCCGATGATCGTCGCAACATGCCCCGGGCACAGAAAACCGTCGACGGCAAAATCGTCCATGGCCATCAGAGCCCGCAGCGCCGGTTCCACCGATTTGAGCATTGAGAGTACGCTGAAGTTCTTCAGCCCCCGCTCCCGTGCCTGCAGTACGGCCGCGGCGGTGCCCGGCGCGGTGGTCTCAAAGCCGATACCGAGGAAAACGACCTGTTTCTTCGGCTCGTCGGCCGCGAGGTCCAGCGCATCCATCGGGGAATAGACGATCCTCACATCCGCACCCAGCGCCTTCCGCCGAAGCAGACTGTCGCCCCGCCGGCTTCCGGGTACGCGGAGCATGTCGCCGTAGCTTGTGAGGATCAGATCCTTTTCGCCGGACAGGTCCAGCACCGCATCGATGTCCTCGGGCGGCGTCACACAGACCGGGCAGCCGGGCCCCGAGAGCAGCTGTACCTTTCCGGGCAGCAGACTGCGGATGCCCGCCTCGGCAATGGCCATGGTATGCGTGCCGCATACCTCCATGATCCGGGTCTCGGGGAGATTCAGCGCCGCAATCGCGCCGACCAGCTTCCGGCAGCGTTCAGCCGAGCGCATGCTGCAGCTCCTCCCAAGTCTCGAGGTCTTCCAGAGCCTGTTCTTCGGCCAGGCGCTCGATGGCAAAGCCGGCGTGCACCATCACATAATCGCCGATTTTCGGCTCGGAGATCAGGTCAACGCGCACTTTGCGCCGCATGCCCATTGCCTCGCCGACGGCGTCGTTTCCGTTGATTTCAATCAGTTTCAGGGGAATTGCCAGACACATGATCAAGTCTCTCTTTTCCGCTGTTCTCTGTGGGAAACAGCTACACTTACTATATACCTGTTTCCCGGTTTAATCAATAGCCGGCACTCTGAATTTCCGGCTTTGCGCTTGTGGTCGGAAGGGAATCATGCTATACTGACGTCGGACTTTTTCTTTCTCATTCGGGATGGAATTCCCGGAAAAACCAGACTGGGGGAATTGTTTTGGATACCGATCGCTTTGATTATGACGCCGTACTGAATCTCCTTCCCGACGGGGTTGTCGCGCTTGACCGTGATTTCACCGTCCTGCAGATGAACCGCGCCGCCTGCCGCTTTCTCGGTGTCAGCGACGCATCGGCATGCATCGGCCGCCCGGTCCGGCAGATTCTGGAAGAAGCTCCGTTTCTTCGGCTGCGCGACGGGAATGCAGTGCAGCTGAGCGACTGCGTTCTCCTGGCCGAAGAAGGCCTCTGGATCGAGCGCAGCTATCTGTGTGACAGAGCACGGACGGTGTTTGTCTGCCTCCTGCGCGACATCACCCAGCTTCGGCAGCAGGAGGAAGCGCTGCAGACCGGCCGCCAGCATGTCCTTGAGCTGGCCGACACCATCACGGAAAAGCAGCTGCATGTCGTCCACGAGATTGCCGGGCTGCTGGGTGAGACGGCCGTTGAGACACAGGCTGCAATGCAGGAACTGAAACAGGCGATCCTTCCGGTCAGGGAGGACAGAAATGACTGAGAACGGACGCCTGGAAAAGGAGCTCTGCTGGGAGATCGGTCTTGTCCAGCAGTGCAAGCACGGCCAGAAAATCTGCGGCGATCACATCGTCATCACGCAGGACGGCGACCGCGTACGGATCGTTCTCTCCGACGGTCTCGGTTCCGGGGTTCAGGCCAACATCGCCTCCACGCTCACGGCGACGCTGGTTTCCGGGATGACGGAAAAGGCCTTCCCCGTGGAGGACTGCCTCCGGGCGATGACCGCGGTTCTCCCCACGACAAAGAAGCAAAATCTGGCCTACGCCACTTTCACGCTTGTCTCGGCAGAGGGACACAGAGTCCGTCTCGTACAGGTTGAAAACCCGCCCGCGGTGTTTCTGCGCGACGGTGTTTCGCTGGACTATCCGTATACGCTTCGCACGGTGGAGGAGAAAACGCTGCAGGAAAGCGTCCTGACCATGAAAAGCGGCGACATGCTGGTTCTTTTCAGCGACGGTGTCTCGGAAGCCGGGCGAGGCGTCACCACCTATGCGGGCTGGGACCGCCGTGAAATGGAGGACTATCTGTTCCGCAGCATCGAGCCCGACGAACACGCCCGCCGTGTCGCTGCAAGCATTGTTTCGACCGTGCAGGCGCTGGACCTGTTTGAATATCATGACGATACCACGGTGGCGGTTCTCCGTCTGCGCGAGCGCCTGAAGGTCAACCTTCTGGTCGGTCCTTCCGACGGCTGGGAACCCGCATCCGAAGTTTTGCAGCGCTTTTTTGCCCTGGAGGGACAGCATGCAATCTGCGGAAAAGGAGCGTCGGAGGCGGCAGCCCGATTTCTCGGGAAGAAGCGTATTGTCCTCCCCGGGTCCGATGACGGTACGCCGTCGGTCAGCGTCGTGGAGGATATTGACCTCTGTGTCGAGGGAGAGGAGACCTTCCGCGAGGCTGTCGCCGCCATCGGGCGCAGCCGCCTGGACGGGATGCTGAGTCTGGTCCCGGTTGAGGAGCTGGACGGCATCTCGCAGCTGTCGGATCTGCTGGCAGAGCAGGCAAGCGATGTGGCCATTCTGTTCTGCCCGACCCACAGCGCACAGGGCGAGAGCAGCCCCGACGCCGACCGAAAGTCCGAGCTGGTCCTGCAGCTGCAGAAATATCTGAGCGAAATGGGAAAAACCGTAATCCTGTCCTACTGTTAAACAGAACGGGGCTGTCCAATGAGACAACCCCGTTCTGCTGTTCTGATCACAGCGCCGCTGAGGCGCTGTTTTTTTAGTCGCGGTGCATGGGGACCCGGTCAGCATCCATGAGGCTCAGGTTCTCGTGAACGCCTCTGCCGTCCGCACGGCCGATCATGGCGTCGCGATCCTTTTTCAGCTCGGCAAGGGTCTTCTGTCTCGACGGGCCGCTGACACAGCCGCCCTCGCAGATCATCCCCTCGATAAAGCTCTCAGGCAGCCGACCCATCTTCATCAGCGTCAGTGCGTTCTTGCACTCGACCGCACCGTTGCAGACCTTGACGGCAAGACCGGTTGCGTCGATCTCCTGCTCCTTCAGGCACTGCATGACCGCAGCCGTAACCCCCGCGCTGTTCCCGAAATATTTTCCGTAGGTTGAACCCTGCTGGGAATACTCCGGCGCCGGCTCCAGCTCGATCTCCTTCCCGCGGAGCATTTCCACGGCCTCGTCAAAGGTGAGGACATAGTCCGCGTTGTCGCTGATGCTGATATCCAGCGCCTCGCTCTTCTTCGCCTGGCAGGGTCCGATAAAGACGGTGACCGCCTCCGGATCGCGTGCTTTGATCAGGCGGGACACGGCGCACATCGGGCTGACCGTGGTCGAGATTTTCTCTTCCAGCTCCGGGAAGTGCTTGCGGATCATGTTCACGAAGGCGGGGCAGCAGGAGGTGGTCTTCTTCTCTCCCTGTGCGAAAGCCTCGGCCCATTCGTCTGCCTCCGCCGCAGCGGTCATGTCGCCGCCGAGCGAAACCTCGATCATGTCCTCAAACCCGGCTTTCTTCAGCGCTGCACGCCAGGAATCGGGCGTGATATCCGGGCCGAACTGGCCCTCTACCGCAGGGGCAACCATGGCATAGACCCGCCGCCCGGCGAGAATCATCTGGATGACGTCGACGAGGAAGGTCTTTGCGCCGAGCGCGCCGAAGGGGCAGGCATGGATGCAGTGGCCGCACTGGATGCACTTGCTCTCGTCGATCATGCAGAGCCCGGTCGACTCATCCATCGTGATCGCGCCGACAGGACAGGCCTGCTTGCAGGGGCGCACCTGGTGCACGATGACCTGATACGGGCAGTTTTTCGCGCACATACCGCACTCGCGGCACTTCGCAGGATCGATATACGCGCGGACCCGGCCGTGGTCGCGGACGATCGAGATCGCGCCGAAGCGGCAGGACTCGTAGCAGGCATGCCCCAGACAGCCGTGGCAGTTGTCCGTCACGCTGTAAGACGAAATCGCACAGTCATCACATGCCGCGGGAATGACGTGGACGATGTTCCTGGTGTCGTTTTTTCCCGGGCACAGACCGCGCGCCATCCTCACACGCTGGCGGATGATTTCGCGCTCACGGTAAATGCAGCAGCGAAACTGCGGCAGCGGGCCCGGAATGATCATCTCGGGAAGCAGTTCCTTCTTCGCATCCAGTTCGCCGTTCCAGGTCAGTCTCGCAACTTCCCGGAAAATCTTTTTGGTAATATCGCTGGTCGTTCTGTCGTTCGTAATCATGGTTTCTTCCTCTGTCTCTTCATTAATAATATTCGTGCTCAACTTTTTTCCCGATGGCCTCAAGGGCTTCGGAAAGCTGATTGGTCAGGTTCATCCGGAGTCCGAGCTCCAACGGAAGATCGGGGTTCTGGTACGCAGCGTTGACGGCGGTGCCGACATAAAGGCGGACCTCCGTGCAGTCCTCGATGATCATGCGGGCAACCTTGGAGGCCGGATTCGGTTCATCCAGCATCTGAAAGAAGCGTTCGTCGATCCGCTCCGGCTGGGCATACTCCTTCAGAATCTGGATCACCCGCGCCAGGGTCAGGACCCCCTCTGTGACCAGATCGACCCCCTCAATGAAGCCCTCCGGCGGAAGATCCGAGTCGCCATAGTCCATCGAGACGCTCATCGGCCGGTTCAGGACCCGCGAAACAATCGAGGCGCTGGTCCCACCGCTCACGATCCGCAGGACCGTGCGGTCGCCGCTCATAAAGTTCCTCACCATCCTGACATCGTCCGCCTTGTCGCGGGCTGGGCCCGTCATCAGATGAAGCCGCTTCCGGGCCGTCACATGGACGCAGGCGACGGTGGTATCGTCGCCGGGCGCACCGTTGTACAGGTCGTTGCAGGTATCGCAGATCCGTACGGCTTCCCTCAGGGGGGACTGGCCCGCGGTGTGTCCGCGCAGGGCGAAATCGGCGATATCCTCCCACGGCCATCCAAAACTCATCAGGTTGCCCAGTCCGGCGTGGATGGTGCCGTCGCTCATGATCAGGAAGGTGTCCCCGACCTCGGCGGTAAAACGGAAGGTGTTGATCGGTTTTCCCGAGATGATCTGTTCATTCCGCGGAATGCGGATCAGTTCTCCGCCGCGGATAAAGATGCATCCGGGGTTTTCATACTCAAACAGGATACCCCTGCCGTCATGGAAAATCTGCAGCACCGTGAATGTGGAATAGGACGCACCGGTACGCGGATCAGCCGGAAGCGTGTCGATGACCGTCTCGACGCATTCCTCCAGCGAAGCGCCCTCCAGCAGCATCTTGCCGAAGATCTGGCTTGTAAGCGTCGAGAGCATGTTGGCCCGCACGCCGCTGCCCATGCCGTCGGCAAGCACAAGGATGTCCGAATCCTTCCGGTGAACAATCTGTACCTGGTCGCCGCACAGGATTTCCCCGACATGGTTCAGGCTCCTGCTGGCCATTTCCGTCGTAATGTTCATCATCTGTCCACAGCGTCTTCCTGCTGCTCATGCGTCGGTTTGGCATAGCGGGTGTTGATCCGCAGCTTCGGCTTCCCTGCGGGACGGGCAATGGGCAGTCCGTCCGCCTCTTCAAATCCGTCAGACGGCATCGGAAGGCCTTCTTCCTCCCCGCTGTCGGCAGGCAGACCGTCCGAATCCATCACGGCCTCTTCGTCTTCCTGCAGGTTGTCCTGCATGGCGGTCATCAGCTTCGTCAGGGTCATTTTCGTTTCCGCTGTCGTCTCGCCGAGGAGACCGGCAATCTTCTGGGCGGTGAACATCTGGTTGCGGATGACGTTCTGGGCCATTTCGACCGTGGCGTTCCGGCGTTCCTGCTCCCGCTGAACACGCTTTTCCAGCTCCGTGATGTCGATAAAGGTCATCAGCGTGCTGTCCAGCTTGGGAATGTACACGATGTTCTGGAGCGTCCAGAGATCGTATTCGTCGTAATACACCTTTTTGCCGTAAATATTCTGATGCGTGCGCTGGACGGTTTCACAGTCCACCGGGTCGACCAGCTCGGAAAGGTACATCTTCAGCGCCTGGGCCCTGCTGACACGGAAATAGCGTTCGCCGACGTCGGAATACTCGAGAATCCGCTGGGACGCGTCAGCGATGATCACCGCATTCGGGCTCTCC
>Ga0265298_10007274_pt1 | contig 13472 bp, 11 predicted proteins | sample AusTroGonzalo_MG_3_FD_193486 | JGI IMG/M metagenome (GOLD analysis project Ga0265298, IMG submission 193486) | Bovine rumen microbial communities from tropical cattle in Woodstock, Queensland, Australia - Gonzalo_01 | ecosystem: Host-associated > Mammals > Digestive system > Stomach > Rumen ...
GTGACTCTATCCGCAGCTTCTCGTTCGCCATGATTCTCGGTGTTATCTTCGGTACCCTGTCGTCACTGTTCATCGCTGCTCCTACGGCCTTCCTCGTGATGGGTCGTAACATCCGCGAAGCTGACGATGATACCGTAAAGGCATAAATAAGCAAAGCTAAAAAAGACAGCCCGCTCAACTTTGAACGGGCTGCTTTTTTTATTTAATTCGCTTTTTATTTAGGGCTGCTTACCAATGTAAGCCAGGATGCCACCATCCACATACAGCACATGACCGTTGACGGCATCAGAAGCATGAGAGGCTAAGAACACAGCGGGACCACCCAGCTCTGACGGGTCAAGCCAGCGGCCAGCAGGAGTCTTGGCACAGATGAATGAGTCGAACGGATGACGGCTACCGTCCGGCTGACGCTCACGCAGGGGAGCCGTCTGCGGCGTGGCAATATAACCCGGGCCAATACCGTTACACTGGATGTTATACTCACCATATTCCGAGCAGATGTTACGGGTCAGCATCTTCAGGCCACCCTTCGCAGCAGCGTATGCACTGACGGTCTCACGCCCTAACTCCGACATCATCGAGCAGATATTGATAATCTTACCCTCGCGGCGTTCCATCATCTCAGGTACTACAGCAGCCGAGCAGATGTAGGGAGCTACCAGGTCGACGTCGATGACCTGCTGGAACTCAGCACGCTTCATCTCGTGCATAGGAATGCGCTTGATGATGCCGGCGTTGTTCACCAAGATGTCAATCTGGCCTACCTCCTGATGAATCTTCTCCACCAGTGCCTTCACAGCCACTTCGTCCGTCACGTCACACACGTAGCCCTTCACGTTCGTGATGCCAGCCTCCTTGTAGTTGTCCAAGCCACGCTGTAGGGCAGCCTCGTTAATGTCGTTGAAAACGATGTTCTTGATGCCGGCAGCCACAAAAGCCTTGGCAATGTTGAAACCAATACCATACGATGCGCCTGTAATCCACGCATTCTTACCTTCTAATGAAAATGGATTTGTCATAATAGTTTGTTTTTAAATAACACGTTTATAAGAATGTTTCGACTTGCAAAGTTAGCAAAAACTTTCCGAATACCCACCTATTTCCACCACGATTTAAATTTGATTAATACTTTCACATTCGTCAGTTATATTTGTTGTTTATCGTTCAAATGCCTCCTTCCACCCGTTCAGATGCCTCCTTCCACTCGTTCAGATGCCTCCTTATAGGGTACAGGTGCCATCCGGACGTGGTGAAAGTGCCGTTGCAACAGGGTCAAAGAGCCTATCCGGCAACCGTTCGCGTTAGCCCAAACAACCGTTTGCGCCTACGCAAACGACCGTTCGCGTATACGCAAAAGCTGTTTCCGGTGTACGTTGAACTGCGGGAACTCGTTTTTAGGTATTTTGACCAGCGAGAATAAGCCGGCCAACATCATCATCACCACCAGCAGCAGTGTGATGTGCTTATGGCGCATGGCCGAAGCCACCAGATCTGTTCTTCCTTTCTTGTCAGTCATTCTCAACGCGGTAGCAAATTTTTCACTATTCACTATTCACTTTTTACTTTAACGTCTTCGCTCACCTTATTCTGTCCCTCAACGATGATCACGTCACCACTCGTCAGTCCCGTCTCAACAACGACACCTTCGTTGATAACGTCACCAGTCGTCACGCCCTGCCTGTGAGCCTTTCCGTCCTTGACGATCCATATAAACTTGTCCTGCCCGCTGATCTGAATAGCCTGCTGCGGCACGACGATGGCATAGTCGCCTCCCGTATTCTCAAGCCTTACCTTGCAAACCATGCCCGGCAACAGTTGGTGGTTATGATTATCGACAATAGCCTTCACATGGTATGTGTGACTGATGGCGTTGGCCTTCAGGCCACGGTTTACAATCTTGCCCGTAAACACCTGGTCGCCCAGTGCGCCAAGCGTGAATTCCACCTTCTGTCCCACTTGCACCTTACCTATTTCTTTCTCCGGCACCGGTATAACAACCTTTACGCGGTCAATCTTCACCAGTTTGAATCCGGTCACGCCTGGCACGACACTGGCACCCACATGTACCGTGCTCGAAGCCACGTAACCGCTAAAAGGTGCTTTCAGCACAATCTCGTCAACACTCTTTCTCGAAATAGCCTCGGCAGCCTTGGCCTTGGCCAGTGCCGTCTCCATTTCCACCATCTTGATCTCAGGCAGTGTACCCTTGTCATACAGGTTCATCAGTCGTTTGAAGCATCCTCGGCCTGGTTCAGGGTAGCGGCACTAATCTCATGGGCATTTCTCACGTTCTGCCCGTCAACCTCGGCCATAGCCTGACCTTTTCTCACGAACTGGCCTTCATCAACCATCACCTTCACCACGGTACCTACCACACCAAACGACACGTTGGCACCATCCTCCTCCTCAATGGTACCCATATAACTTTTGCCAATCACATGCGAACTCGATGCCACCTTCATCGTCTTCACGTTCACGATGGTGTCCTTCGGGGCCTGTTCCTTCTGCGTACATGATGCAAATGCTATGATGCAGCATACGCTCAGCCACAGAATCGGCATGCAAGGTCTTACTACTTTTCTCATTGTTGGTTGTATTTGAATTGTCTGTTGTACCAAAAAGCTTCCCTCGCAAGGGAAGCCTTTTCTGTTGTCCAAGGCGGATTCGAACCACCACAAACAGAACCAAAACCTGTTGTGCTACCATTACACCATTGGACACCGTTTGCACTAAGCGGGTGCAAAATTAGTAAAAAATTGGCGAACCGCCAAATTTTTACCAATTATTTCATTATGAGTAGATAATAATTCTTCTTACCCTTCTGTGCCAGCAGGTACTTGCCGTCAATGAGGTCGTCGGCTGTCACGGCACGGTTCTGGTCGGTCAGCTTCTCCTTGTTGAGGCTGACACCACCACCCTGCACCATCTTACGCATCTCCCCCTTCGAGGGGAATACGGGAGCAACAGTAGTGAACATCTCGATGGCGGGCTGACCTAACTGGTCCTTGCTAATCTCGAACTGGGGAACACCGTCGAACACGTCGAGGAAGGTCTGCTCGTCGAGTTTCTCCAGTCCCTCCTTGGTGCTCTTTCCGAAGAGCAGGTTGCTAGCTTCGATGGCAGCATCGAGGGCCTCCTGCGAGTGTACCAGCACGGTGACTTCCTCTGCCAGGCGCTTCTGCAGTACACGACGGCCGGGGTCGGCCTTGTGCTCCTCGACGAGGGCGTCGATGACGTCCTTCTCCAACGAGGTGAAGATCTTGATATACTTCTCGGCATCGTCGTCGCTGACGTTCAGCCAGAACTGGTAGAACTTATACGGCGTGGTGCGTTTCGGGTCGAGCCAGATGTTTCCGCTCTCGGTCTTGCCAAACTTCTTACCGTCACTCTTGGTGATGAGCGGGCAGGTCAGCGCGAAGGCTTCGTTCTCGTAGCCTAAGGTACGACGGATAAGCTCCGTACCTGTGGTGATGTTACCCCACTGGTCGTTGCCGCCCAACTGCAGCTTGCAGTTCTTGTGCTGGTAGAGGTACAGGAAGTCGTAGCCCTGCAACAGCTGATAGGTAAACTCGGTGAAGCTCAGGCCGTCGCGAGCCGTACCGTTCAGGCGCTGCTGCACGCTGTCCTTAGCCATCATGTAGTTCACGGTGATGTGCTTACCCACCTCGCGGGCGAAATCCAGGAAGGTGAAGTCCTTCATCCAGTCGTAGTTGTTCACCATCTCGGCGGCATTGGCATCCTTCGACTCGAAGTCGAGGAACTTCGACACCTGAGCCTTGATGCACTCCTGGTTGTGGCGCAGCGTCTCCTCGTTCAGCAGGTTACGCTCCTGTGACTTTCCGCTGGGGTCGCCAATCATACCCGTGGCACCGCCCACCAGGATGATGGGCTTGTGGCCACAGCGCTGCAGGTGGCGCAGCATCATAATGCCACACAGGTGACCGATATGCAGTGAGTCGGCCGTGGGGTCTGTACCTAAGTAGGCCGTTACCATTTCTTTCTGGAGCAGTTCTTCCGTGCCTGGCATGATTTGTGCCAGCATACCGCGCCATTTCAGTTCTTCTACAAAATTCTTCATATATGAGTATTATTTCTATTGCCTTTACACGCTGAGTTCGAATTCAGCGTGCAAAGGTACGAATAAGTGAGCAGAATACAAAACAAAAACGATATTTTTTGTTTTTTATGAACACCTCCACCCATGAATAGTAAGAAGGGAACCCCATTTCTGAGATTCCCCGGAGTCCTGTTGTCAGGCATATATAGAACAAAACGGAATTACTTGCGTCCACCGAAATTCCTATGATGGTTGTTGTTGGAGGTATTCTGGGCAATGTGGTTATGATGTCCGTTGTTTCCATTAGGCTTGGGATTCGCATTGGCCGTTCCATTGTGGCCCCCACCAATGTTCCTCCAGGTCGGACTATTACCGTTAGTAGGCTTCGTCGTCGTCCTGTCAGCATAGTGAGTAGCAGGCTTGTGATTGTTACCGCCTTTGTAGGTCACAAATACCGTCGGACGAGCCTTGTAGAAATGTCCTCTGTCATAGTGAGAGTAGACGGCGAACGTCCAGCCACCAGCCTTCCAAGCTACGGGGCGATAGAAGTAGTTCAGAGTCACATACTTGTCATACTGATAAGCGGTGAGTACATAACGGAGGTCAGCATTGCGGCGATCCCACCAAGGGCCGAGAATGTCGTTGCGACCGTTCACACTCAGGAAGTAATCGAGATTGATCTCGTAGACATCCTCGTACTGTGCTGCCGTGAGGTTCAGCTCGTAAGCCATCTTGTCCGAGAGGAAGAGAGCTTCGTTCTTGGCTGCGTTATAATTCATTGCGTTGGCCGTGATGGTCATTACCATCATCATTGCCAGGGTAAACATCTTCTTCATAATTGTATCTCCTATTCTTTAAAGGGTTTGACATTTTTGTTTCTTGTTTTCACTCTTTTGACGTAATAAAGGGGGCGAAAGGTCTGGGATTATTCCTAAAGATACGGGTAGATTTCCCTAAAGTTCGGACGGGATTTTCCCCCATAATCACGTTTTTCTCACAGAATATTATAATTAGAAGAGTATTTGCTATGAAAGGTGTTCCGCCAGAAGGGATGGGACGATGCTCATTTTCAGACGCTTGTATTTGAAGGGCATAGTCACAAAGAAACAGATTGGGCCAAACGACTTGACAAGCCTATCCATTTCCTACTACAAAGATAGCAAAGAAAGATGCATAAAAACAATATAGTGATTCGCAAAGCTGAATGTTTTTCTCTTAACGCGTTAAGAGAAATAACAATCGCCTTTATGGCACAGGATCATAGCCGGAGCCTCCCCAAGGATGACAGCGCAGGATGCGTCGGACGGCGAGATAAAGACCTTTGAAAGGGCCATGCTTAATGAGTGCCTGACGGGCGTACTCACTACAGGTCGGCGTAAAACGGCAGACGGGTGGAGTATAGGGGGAAATGGCCACCTGATAGAAGCGGATGGGCAAGAGCAATAGCCACACCAAGGTTCGCGATATGTAATACCATAACGTCTTCATAGTTTCTCTGCTATTCGCTGCATGAGGCCGACCACACGCTTCTCAACTTCACTCGACGAACGGTGTCCGTCGGACAGCCAGATAAAGGCCAGCAGCAACTGGTCGGTGGGAGGAAGAGACTCGTATAGCACCTGTTTGTTCTTCCTGTAAGCCTCACGTACCTGCCGTTTGACACGATTGCGGTCGACGGCGTGCTTGAAGTGCCTCTTTGACACGCTGACCAACACTTGTACGGGTGCATCGTCTTGCGCACGTTCCTTTCTTATATATACGGCCCTTAACGGGAAGGCAGCCATAGACTGGCTGCCATTTCCACCGAAGAGCGTCTCCATCAGCTTCTCGCTGACAATGCGCTCCCGTTTTCTGAATGTTGAACGTGGGACGTTGGACATTGAACGTGATTACCCTTGCTTCTCCAGCAGGAAGTGCTGCAAGGCTCCCGTCATGGACGGATACTTCTCCGAGGGTGCCTCCAAGTCCAGTCGCAGTCCGGCTTCCTTGGCAGCCTGTGCCGTAGCCGGTCCAAAGGTAGCAATGGCTATTTCGCCCTGCTTAAAGTCGGGGAAGTTCTTGGTGAGTGACTCAATGCCCGACGGACTAAAGAAGATGAGCATGTCGTAGTCGAAATTCTGAACCTCCTCCTGGGTGAAATCGTTGCTGACGGTACGGTACATCACGCACTCCTTATGCTGCAGCTTCTTGGAGTCGAGGAGCTTGGCTATGCTGTCGTTATGGACGTCACTCATGGGAACGAGATACTTCTCATTCTTATGCTTGACCATCATGGGCAGCAGGTCGTCAATCTTTCCAGTAGTACCAAAGAACACCTTACGCTTGCGATACTGCACATACTTCTGGATATAAAGCGAGATGGTCTCCGTCACACAGAAATACTTCATGTCTTCAGGAATAGCTACACGTAGTTCTCTTGCCAGATTGAAGAAATGGTCGATGGCATGACGCGAGGTGAACACAATGGCCGTATAGTCGAGAATACTCACTTTCTGGGTGCGGAAGTCCTTGGCGGACATTCCTTCTACCTTGATGAAAGGACGGAACACCAGTTCCACTTCAAATTTAGAGGCGATGTCGTAGTAAGGCGACTTTTCGCTCGACGGTTTAGGCTGCGAAACCAAAATCTTCTTTATCATTTGTTCTAAAAATTTATTTTCAAACTATTTGCAGTAATGACCAAAGCACCCCAGAAGGCAAGCAAAGGTATTATTTCGAGGGTGCAAAAGTACAAAAAAATCTGGAATTTAAAGACATTTCGGCGAAAAAAGATGACGTAGCACTTATAAATAGTCAGAATTTTAACGATTATCAATACTATAACGAAGTAAAATACCACACTTTCGACAGACAAACCGAAATAAGCCTGCAGGAGAACGGCAGGAAACAGCAGCACTCCTTCGACAGAAGTAATGAAGAGAAGTGCCTTGATCCATTGTCCATTTCTTTTACCGTCAAAGAATATGACATTAACCAACGAGTAGACTAAAGCCTTTGCCAGGAAATAGCCTACGGCCATGCCAAGGAAGATGGCAATCAGGTGGTATTGCGACCTCAGGATGAAGGTATCGCCTATACGTTGTAGCGTATAGAAGTAGAAGAGCAGTGCCAGCAGCACACTGGTCAGCAGCACAAGAAACACCTGGAAACGCATTTCGTTGGCCGTCTCCGTTATTTCGGTAGTTCCCTCATGGGGCGTATGGAAGAGGGTCTTGCTCTGTCGCAGGATGAAATGACGGGTATTGGAGAAGGCGATGACGGCGAGGATGAAGAGTGACAGCAGCAGCGAGGTGATGATGTTGTCGCCATGAGCACTGTAAGGCACAGGGTCACCCGCCACCCCCTGACGTCCGCCAGGCAGTTCGGGATGGAAGAGCGTATCGTTCGAGAAGAAGCCCTCACGATAATACTGGGGCAGCTGCACGTCGAGCATGTTGTGCCCCTTGTCGTGACCGGGCAGGTGCAGAGTGTCGGGGCGCTGGCTCCAACGGATCTCCGATGGTGTAAAGCGCGACTGTATGGCTGAGTCCTGCTGTGCCGGCGTAGCATTGCGCGGCAACCAGCTGATGACCATGGCTGGTGTAATGACAGACCCACCCCCTGCCCCACCCTGTGAGGGAGGGGTGGAGATGGTATCTTGAACGGATATGCTGTCGGCTAACTCCATCACGACAAACTGGTCTTCTTTGGGGGGGACTACTTACTCCCCTCCCTCACAAGGGAGGGGTTGGAGGTGGGGTCCAAAAGCACGTTTGATATCCTCTACCCTATCCAGTTTCTCCCAGGTAAATAGTTCCACATCAATGGTCTTTGTCTCATGATAGCGGCTGACGAACGTCTTGCGAACCACCTCTGGCTGTCGACCCATGTGACCGTAGGCAGCCGTTTCCAAATACATGGGCTGGCGCAGTTTCAGGGTACGCTCGATGGCCTTCGGCCGCAAGTCGAACAATTCACCAATGCGGTTGGCAATCTCACCGTCAGTCATGTCGACATGCTTCCGTCCATAGGTGTTGACATAGATGTTCATGGGCTTAGCCACACCAATAGCATAGCTCACCTGCACCAGCATCTCGTCGGCCACGCCGGCAGCCACCATGTTCTTGGCAATGTGGCGTGCAGCATAGGCTGCCGAGCGGTCTACCTTGCTGGAGTCCTTGCCAGAGAAGGCACCGCCGCCATGGGCTCCCTTGCCACCATAGGTGTCGACGATAATCTTACGACCCGTCAGTCCTGTGTCGCCGTGGGGACCACCGATGACGAACTTTCCCGTCGGGTTGACGTAGTACTTGATGTCGTTGCCGAACAACGACAACACTCTGCTGGAGTGGATCTTGGACTTCACACGGGGGATGAGGATGTTGACCACGTCGTTGTAGATGGTTTGAAGCATAGCATCGTCAGCGGCAAACTCGTCGTGCTGGGTTGACACCACGATAGTGTCAATGCGCTCGGGAATACCGTCATCGCTATACTGTACCGTCACCTGACTCTTGGCATCGGGACGCAGGTAGCGCATAACCTTGTTCTCCTTGCGGATTTCAGCCAGCGTACGCATGATGAGGTGTGCGAGGTCTAACGAAACGGGCATCAGGTTCTCGGTCTCGTTGGTGGCATAGCCGAACATCATGCCCTGGTCACCGGCACCCTGTTCGTCCTCGTTGCCATTGTCGACACCACGGTTGATGTCGTCGCTCTGCTCGTGGATGGCAGTCAGGATACCACAGGAGTTGCCATCGAACTGGTATTCAGCCTTCGTATAGCCAATCTTCTTGATGGTGTTGCGAGCTACGGTCTGCAGGTCGATGTACACCTCGCTGCGCACCTCACCCATCAGCACTACCTGACCAGTAGTGACGAACGACTCACATGCCACACGGGCATGTGGGTCGTAAGCCAGGAACTGGTCGAGGATGGCATCACTCAACTGGTCGGCCACTTTATCGGGATGGCCTTCGGATACGGATTCTGATGAAAAGAAATAACTCACTTAACTTTCAATTTTCAATTATCAATTATCAATTACTTCATCTCAGGCAGCATGATCAGTTCTGTGTGGTTACCGCTCTTCAGAACCTGGTTCAGGAAGTCACGCACAGAGTCGGTAGTCAGTGCCTCGACGGTCTTCTTATAGTCAGTGTACACATCCAGTCCGTACTCCTTGAAGGTCGTGATGGTATTGACCCAGAAACCGTTGGTTTTGGCATCCACGTCAATCTGCTTCAACATGTACTCCTTCACCTTGGCCAGCTGGTCAGCATCAACGGCCTTCTGCATACCGGCAATACCTTCGTGCAACAGCCGGACGGCAATCTCCTGCTTATCAGGATTCATCGGGCAGTAAGCCTGCAACTGGGCAAGTGGCTGATGGCCGCTCAGGTTGAAGCCGCCGGCAGCACCACATGAGTAGGCAGCACTCTCGTCTTCGCGGATGGTCTTCAGGTAAATCATGGAGAGAATCTGGCCGACAGCATCAATCTTCACAATGTTATCCAGCGTGTAAGGCATGTCGGCATACCACAGCTCGAAGGCAGTAGCTTTCGGCGACTCAGTCTTCATAGTGAACTTGTTGACGACTTCACCTTTAGCCAGCGTCAGAATGTCGTTGAAATCCTCAGCCTTGGCACCGGTGGCGGGCAGTGAGGCCACATACTGCTCGATGAGCGGACGAATGGTCTGTTCGTCGAAGTTACCCGTGAAGACAAAGGTGAACTGGCCAGCATTCTGGAAGCGGTCCTTGGCAATCTCCAGGATACGGTCGTAGTTGATATCCTTCAGGTCCTCCACATCAATCTGCGAGAAGCGGGGGTTATGGGCATAAATAGTAGCTGCCAACGAGTCGGAGAATACGGCGTCGGGAGACAGCGACTTGTTCTTCAGTCCCATCTCCAGGGCTGTCATGAGGTTCTGGAACTGCTTCTCATCCTTGTTGATGGCAGTGAAGTAGAGGTACTGCATCTGCATCATAGTTTCCAGGTCCTTCGGCGTAGAATGTGCCGTCACATACTGGCGAGTATTGCCTAAGGTTGCGTCAGCATTACACTCTTTACCGGCCAATGCCTTCTGCAGCTCAGTACTCAGGAAGTTGCCTATACCACTGATGCCTATCACCTGGTCGAACACTTTCAGGTTGGTGTAGTCGGCAGCGCCAAACATAGACTTACCGCCCTTGGCAAAGGCCTGCATCTGCACCTCGTCATCCTTGAAGTCAGTCTTTTTCAGAATGACAGTGGCACCGTTCGAGAGTTTCAGCTCCTTGTAGTCGAAAGTCTTATTCTCAGTCTCGCTGACAATCTTGCCGGCCTTGACGGTTGTCACGTCCACAAGGGGCTCGTCCTTCACGTTGTCCACGTAGGCTTCGAGCTTCTCAGCGCGGGCTGCTGCAACGGCGGCAGCCATTTGTTGCTCCGTAGGATAGACCTTACCCTCTTTTTCCTGAGCCAGTATCATCACCACAAGGTTGCTGTCGGTAACACTAATCAGTTCGGGCAGCATCTGGTTGATAGCCTGTACGGGGATGTTGGGCACAATCATCTGCATGGTCTGGTAGAGCTCGTCCAATGGCGGGATAGGCTCGTTGGTCAGATAGTGGTCGCGGTAGGCATTGCCGAACTCAGCATTCTTGCGCTTATCGCGGTTGGTGTAGCGCTTCTCCAGTCCGCTCAGATAGTCGGCCTGAGCACGAGCATACTCCGTGGCAGTGAAACCAAACTCACGAACACGGCGTGTCTCGCGGTAGAGGGCCTGCAACGTTTCCAAGTCCTTGCCCTCCTTGGGATAGCCGACCAGCTCGAAGCAGTCCTTGGTCCGTGACAGCAGATACTGTCCATCGTCGGCCATACCCTGATAGAAGGGGCATGACTCTTCCTGTGTCATTTCCGACAAGCGCTGGCCTATCATCTGCGAGATGACGCTAACGGCATAGTCCTGAATGAGATAATCCAGATTGGCCTTCTCCTCGGGAGAGGTTGCGTCGTGCTTCATCATCACTGCCACCTCACTCATCTGCATTTCCTTGTCTTTATCGAAGACATAGATGGCCTCCTTGTTGTCGGGAACAGGCTCTGCCACCACCTTGGCGGCATTCGGGTCTACCTTGATACCAGCGAACAACTCCTTGACCTTGGCTTCCATCTTGTCAACGTCTACGTCGCCTACCACAATGATGGCCTGATTGTCGGGACGGTACCACTTCTGGTAGTAGGCACGCAGGGTCTGGGGCCTGAAGCTGTCGATGACCGACATCAGACCGATGGGCAGGCGCTCACCGTACTTCGAGCCAGGATACATCTTCGGCAGTGCGCGCTGGAACATGCGCATCTCAGGACCTTCACCCAAACGCCACTCGTTGTGTACTACGTCGCGCTCCTTGTCAATCTCCTCAGGGTCCAGCAACAGACCATTCGACCAGTCCTTCAGGATAAGCAAGCACGAGTCGAGGGCTGTGGCACGTTTGGTGGGAACATTGCAGACACGGTAAACGGTCTGATCTATAGAGGTATAGGCATTCAGGTCACTACCGAACTCCACACCCAGTGAACGGCAGAATTCAATGATGCCGTTGCCCTTGAAATGCTCGGAACCATTGAAGGCCATGTGCTCCAGGAAGTGGGCAAGGCCGCGTTGTGACTCGTCCTCCTGAATGGAGCCTACGCGCTGGGCAATGTAGAAGTTGGCCACATGCTCGGGGTAGTCGTTGTGGCGGATGTAATAAGTCAGTCCGTTGTCGAGCTTACCGATACGCACGGCGGGGTCAACGGGAATCGGCGGCATCTGCATCTCCTGTGCCACCATGCTCATGCTAACCATTGTCAGCAGAGCGACAAACACGTTTCTCAGTTTCATTTGGTAAATGTTGTTTATGTGAATATTAGTATTTTTTTCTTTTGACGCACAAAGGTACACAAAAACTACACGTCACACCACTAAAACGCTACTTTATTAATCTTTTTTATAAATAAAGTCAGAAGAAACGCTTCACAAGAAAGGCGGACAAAGTGACTTTATGCACTTTTGCCCGCCTTATCATAAGCTATAAGCCAATAGCTAAGCTATTTGCCCCTTAATCCATGACCGACTCCTCAGCAAAGTCGAGGACGTTCTTGCGATTGGCCTGCATACGCTCGTACTCCTCCTTGGAGCCGACGATAATCTTCTCGAATTCGCGCAGACCAGTACCTGCAGGAATGAGGTGACCGCTGATAACGTTCTCCTTCATACCCTCCAGATGATCGACCTTACCACGGATAGCAGCTTCATTAAGCACCTTGGTGGTTTCCTGGAACGAAGCAGCCGACATGAACGACTTCGTCTGCAAAGCTGCACGGGTGATACCCTGCAGAATCTGCGTAGACGTGGCGGGTACGGCATCGCGCACCTGTACAATCTTCATATCGCGACGCTTCAGCATGGAGTTCTCGTCACGCAACTTGCGGGCGGTAACAATCTGACCCTTCTGCAGGTTCTCGGAGTCACCGGCATCGATGACAACCTTCTTACCCCAGATGCGGTCGTTCTCCTCAGCAAAGTCGAGCTTGTCGACCACTTCCTGCTCGAGGAACGATGTATCACCAGGATCGTTAATCTGTACCTTACGCATCATCTGACGGACAATAATCTCAAAGTGCTTGTCGTTGATCTTCACACCCTGCAAACGGTACACGTCCTGTACTTCGTTGACAATGTACTCCTGAACGGCCGTCGGACCCTTGATGGCCAGAATGTCGGCAGGTGTGATAACACCATCGCTGAGCGGTGTACCAGCACGCACGGCATCATGCTCCTGTACCAGGATCTGCTTGGACAGCGAGACAAGGTACTTGCGCTGCTCGCCAGTCTTGGAGGTGACGATAATCTCGCGGTTACCACGCTTGACTTTTCCCATAGTAACCTCTCCGTCAATCTCGGAGACAATGGCTGGGTTCGACGGATTGCGGGCCTCGAAGAGCTCTGTAACACGGGGCAGACCACCAGTGATGTCACCACCCTTGGCGGCAGCACGCGGGATCTTAACGAGTGTCTCACCGGTACGGACCGTCTGTCCGTCCTCAACCACTACGTGACCACCCACGGGGAAGTTGTAGGTTCCGACCACCTCACCATCGGCACTGATAACGTCGCAGGTAGGCACCCTCGACTTGTCCTTTGCCTCGGTGACGATCTTCTCGGTCAAACCAGTTGTTTCGTCGGTCTCAGCACGGAAGGTGACACCCTCGATGACGTCGTGGAATTTCAGCGTACCGGCATACTCAGTGACGATAACGGCATTGAACGGATCCCACTGAGCAATCTTCTCACCTTTCTTCACCTCGTCGCCATTCTTGAAATAGAGTGACGAACCGTAAGGCACGTTGACGGTAGAAAGTACAATCTTAGTGTTGACATCGACAAAACGGAGTTCACCCAGACGGCTGAC
>Ga0265298_10007275_pt1 | contig 13471 bp, 5 predicted proteins | sample AusTroGonzalo_MG_3_FD_193486 | JGI IMG/M metagenome (GOLD analysis project Ga0265298, IMG submission 193486) | Bovine rumen microbial communities from tropical cattle in Woodstock, Queensland, Australia - Gonzalo_01 | ecosystem: Host-associated > Mammals > Digestive system > Stomach > Rumen ...
GGGCAGCCAGAGCGTGCCGGACCATTTGTAGGCGGCTCCCAGCAGCAGGCCCGCTTCGATGGCGATGGCCACCGAAGACCACCAGGTGGCATTCGGCTGGCCCATGTGCATGAATCCGAACAGCAGGGCGGAAACGACCAGGGCGATCGTAAAGCCCCATTTTTCATCGATCCAGCGGAACAGAACGCCGCGGAACATGATTTCTTCCGCTACGCCCACGCCGAGAAACAGGAAGAAGGCCGAAACCACCTTCTCCGGCTGGTCGGTTCCGGCGCCTGTTACCTTGTAGAGGCCGCAGAGCCACATGACGCCCACCACGACCACGAAATACAGGATTCCGATCAGGAAGCCCTTCCCCGTGTCGGGGGCCAGTTTCGGAAGGGGCAGGTCCTGTGCCGGATGCCGCTCGAACCAGCGGACGAACAGGGCATAAAGCACCAGCATTACGGCGGAACTGGCGGTCGTGACAAGGCAGTTCAGCCATACAGCATGGATCTTGTCGGTCAGCAGCTGATGAAAACCGTACATCAGGAAACACAGGACCAGGCTGGCCAGCAGCAACAGAATCCATTTCCAGACGGGCATTGTTTTGATAGCCATAATCAAATAAGATTAACAGATCAGACTTCAAAATAACGCAGGGAGGCGAGCATCTCGAAGATCATGTCCACATAGTCCTTGGCTGTTTCGCTCCAGCGGAAACCGAGGCGGTGCAGCACCTGCATCGTGTAGTTCGTGACCGGCGGATTGACGATCATCTGCACGCCGCCCGGCGTGGCGGTATAGGCCAGGATGCTCGACAGGATCTGTGCCTTATGCGGGTCATTCTTGGCCGCCTCCATGATTTCCAGGAACTTGTCGTATTCGACATAGGCGATCGGACTGCCGTCGTCGAGTCTCACACGTGAAAGGATGTCATCCATCGGCAGCAGGTGGTCGTTCGACACGTTGAACACGCAGTTGGCCCGCGGCGTGGTCGACAGGAGCACCATGGCGTGTGCTGTCTCATCGATGGGGGAGAATTCCATCCGTGCGTCGAGCAGGGCGTAGGGGCAGGACCCCAGCATGCGGTAGGCCTTGATGCGGCCCATGGTGGTGTTTGCGTTGAGGTTGGCCTGGAACTCACCGTCTTCGGCGCGGGGCGACAGGTTGCCGGCACGCATGATCTTGGCATCGAGCGTGCCTGCCGCTACATGCTCCAGCACCACACGTTCGGCCAGGAACTTCGAACGGATGTACTGGTTGTCGGTCAGCTGGCCGAACCAGAGTTCCTGCTCGGTGAGGAAGTGGGGCTGGCTGCCGGCCGTCATGCCGGCCACGCTTTCAGTGGAAACCTGGATGAAGCGGGCGCCGACCTTCTCGCAGAAGTCCACGAGCGTGCAGACGCCGCCGTAGTTGATCGCTTCGATGTCGTTGCCCTTCGAGAAGTGCTTCACGTTGGCCGCGCAGTTGAACACCATGTCGAAACGGGCTTCATCCTCGATGAGTTTGTCGAAGACTTCCGGCTTCGTGATGTCTCCCTCGATTACCTGGATGCGTCCGCCGATGAGCTGGCGGTAGGGTTTGTCGAAATAATACACGAGCATCTGGGCGAGCCGTCGGTCGGCGCTCAGGGTGCCCTTGCTGCGCAGCAGGCACCAGATGGTCGTATCTTCGGGTGTCATTTCCAGCAGCTCGCGCAGGACGTGGATGCCCAGGAAGCCCGTGGCGCCGGTCAGGAGGATATTCTTGCCCAGCGGCAGCGGTTCTCCGGCAAGTGCTTCGAGCCGGTTGCCTTCGAGCAGCTGGTTGATGGCGCTGTAGTCATAGTGTGCCACTTCGTCTTCGTTGGCGACGGAGGCGGGAGCCTGTTCGGCTTCGGGCGGCGTCTCGCCGCTGAGGTGGGCGGCCATGGCCCGGGCTGTCGGATAGATGAAGACTTCACCGTAACTGAACTTCAGGCCGCGTTTCTCGGCCTCGACCAGCACGTTGGTCACCATTAGCGAGGAACCGCCCAGATCGAAGAAATTGTCGAGCGCGCCGACCTTCTCCAGGTTGAGCACGGCGGCAAACACCTCGCAGAGGGTCTTTTCGGTCTCGCCGACCGGTTCGACGTACTGGCTGCTGGTGGCCATGACCGGGGCAGGGAGGGCCTTGCGGTCCACTTTCTGGTTGACGTTGAGCGGAATCTTGTCGATCTGGTTGATGGCTGCCGGGACCATATAAGGCGGTTTGCGCTCCAGGATGAAGTCGCTGAGCGCCTTGTTATCGAGCGAGCCTTCGCAGACGACGTAGGCGGCGATGAACTTGCCGCCCGACGGGGCGTCGAAGGCCTGGACGGTGACGTCTTTCACGCCCGGGAATTCGCGGATGACGGCCTCTACTTCCTTTGTTTCCACGCGGAAGCCGCGGATCTTGACCTGGCCGTCGTTACGGCCTACGAATTCGATGTTCCCGTCGGGCCGGTAGCGCACGATGTCGCCCGTGCGGTAGATCCGGTCGTAGGGGGCTTTCTCTTCATATGGATTGGCGATGAAGGTCTCGGCCGTCTTGTCGGGCCGGTTGAGATAGCCGCGTCCCACCTGCGGGCCGCTGATCCAGAGCTCGCCGGCAGCACCGGCAGGCAGCCGCCGCCCGATGTCGTCGACCACATAGAGCCGCAGGTTGTCAAGCGGATGGCCGATGGGGATGTTGTCTTCTTTCTTCTTCACGTCGAAGATGGTCGTGAAGATGGTACACTCCGTCGGTCCGTAACCGTTGTGGAAGCCGTAGGACGGCGGATCGAGCGAGACGAGTTTCTCGCCGCCTACCGACAGGTGTTTCAGTGCGGGGTTCCCCGGATAATTGCGGGCGAACATCACGCCGACCTGCGTGGTCATGAAGCTGTGGGTGATCTGGTGCTCCGTGATGAAGGCGCTCAGCAGCGACATGTCGTGCCGGGTCTCTTCGGGGATGATATGGACGCAGGCACCCGTGGTCAGGGCGGGGTAGAGGTCCATCATGCAGGCGTCGAAGCCGAAACTGGCGTAGGCTGCCACCCGGTTGCCGGGCTTCAGGTCGTAATATTTACGGTACCAGGTACAGAAATTCACCAGGTTGCGGTGCTCCAGCATGCAGCCTTTCGGCACGCCGGTCGAACCGGAGGTATAGAGCAGGATGAAGAGGCTGTCGGGCGCGGGGCCTTCCGGCAACTTCTTGGGTTTGGGAAGTTTGTCCAGTTCGCTGGTAAGCAGCACGGGGCCCTTGTAGTCCGTCAGCAGCTCCCGCAGGTCGTCCTGCGCGATGAGCAGTTTCGCGGAAGCGTCCTGCACCATGAAATTGAGGCGCTCCGGGGGATAGGACGGGTCGAGGGGCTGGTAGGCACATCCGGCTTTGAGGGCGCCCAGGGCCGTGACGGCCATCAGCTGGCTGCGTCCGATGAGGATGGAGACCACGTCTTCCCGGCCCAGTCCGCGTCCGGCGATATCCGCCGCCAGGCGGTCGGTCAGCGCGTCGAGTTCCCCGTAGCTGAGCGTGGTATCCTCAAAGGCGACGGCGGGGGCTTCAGGCGTGGCGGCAGCCTGTTTGCGGAAGAGCGAGACGATGGTCTGCGTCGTATCGACCTTCTGGCTGTAGCAGTTGAAGCCGTCGAGCTGTTTCAGGCGATCGCCGTCGACGAACTGCAGGGTGTCGAGTGTACCTTCCTGGAGCAGCCCGCGCACCACGGTTTCCATCGCATCGGCGAAGCACTGCATCAATTCCGGACTGTAGCGCGTCTCGTCGTATTCCAGGGCGATGTATTCTTCGCCTTCCCGTCCGTCGATGAAGATGCTGATGGGGAATTTCGGCGTGCCGATCTCCAGGTTCTCGCTCTGGATCTCTTTTCCGCCGACCGCATATTTCGTCAGCACGCCCACCTGGTAGGCCAGCATGATCTGCGGCTGGAAGTCGAAGTCCGAAGCCAGCTGGGCGAAGGGATAGTATTCGTGCCGGAGGGTCTCCGAGAAGATCCGGTCGGTCTCCTTCAGGTATTCGTCCACCGAACCGTCGCCAATCTCGCTCGAAAGGGCCAGGGTATTGACGAACATGCCCAGGGTATCGGCGGTGCGCATGTCGCTGCGGCCGTTGCTGATGGTACAGATGTACACCTTGCGGTTTCCGCAGAAGGCACGCACAGCCAGGAAGGCGGCCGACAGGTAATAGCTGGCCGGCGAGATGCCCAGGTCGAGGCAGCGCTGCGCGATGTCGGCGCCGACTTTCTTGGTCAGGAGGGCTTCTTTGCCGGGACCCACGGCCGAACGGTCGGGCAGGACGCCGCTGGCGCCTTCGAAGCCGGCCATCCGCTCAGCGAAGAAGTCGCGGGCGGCCGTGAAGGCTTCGCTCTGGCGGAATTCCTGCTGGTCCTGCGCATAGTCGAAGTAGTTATAATTCTCACGAACGGGTTCCCTGCCTTCGAGGGCTTCGGTCAGCTGGCTGATGAAGATGTCGTAGGAGCGTCCGTCGAAGACCAGGTGGTGGAAGTCGGAGAACAGATACAGCTTTTCGCCGCAGCGGACCACGGCCAGCCGGTAGAGCGGGCCTTCCGACAGGTTGAAGGGCTGCTTGAAATTCTTCTTGAAGCGCTTGAACCCTTTCTCGTCGAAAATTTCGCAGCTGACCTGCGGATCGCCTTCGACGGGAAGCTGCATCACCTGCCCGTCCTTCATCTCGAAGTGGGTGTTGAGGTAGGGATGGCAGCGGAGCACTTGCTCAACAGCCTGGCACACCTTCTTCTCATCCAGGTCTCCCGGCAACGTCCACAGCATGGGGATGTTGTAGATGGTTTCGCCCGGTGCTTTCATGCAGTCGAAGTACACGCCGGCCTGTTGGAAGGTCAGCGGCTGCGGCGTATCGGCTCGTTGCATGGCGGCCTGGGCGCTGCCGCTGCGGCCCTCGATCAGGGCCTTGATGACTTCGTTTTCGATGGTCTGGAGCGTGGCGGTCTTGACGAAGCTGTCCATGTTCATCTGGACGCCATATTTCTTGTAGAGTTCCGTGGCCAGGCGCAGGGCCGAGAGGGAACTCAGACCGTAGTAGATGAGCGGTTCGGTGAGGGAGAAGCCCTCGATGTGGACGGTGTCGCGGATCAGGTCGGCGATTTCCTGTTCGAGGATGTTGAACGGGGCATCGACCGCCTTGTGCTCCTGCTGCTGCGGCTGGGGCTTGGGCAGGGCCTTGCGGTCCACCTTCTGGTTGACGTTGAGCGGAATCTTGTCGATCTGCACCGTCACGGCCGGCACCATGTAGGGCGGCTTGCGGTCCAGGATGAAGGCGTTGAGCTTCGACACGTCGACGGGCTGTTCCGACACGACATAGGCGGCCAGGAATTTGCCGGCGCCGGTGCCTTCCTCGTCGAAGGCCTGCACGGTGACGTCGGTGATGCCCGGATACTCCAGGATAACGGCCTCGACTTCCTTGAGCTCGATGCGGAAGCCGCGGATCTTCACCTGGGAGTCTTTGCGACCCACGAACTCGACATCGCCGTCTTCCTTCCAACGGACGATGTCGCCGGTGCGGTAGACGCGTGCGTAGGCGGGATTTTTCTCGAAGGCATTGCCGATGAAGACATCAGCCGTCTTTTCGGGCAGGTTCAGGTAGCCGGCGCCCACCTGCGGGCCCGCCAGCAGCAACTCGCCGATGGCTCCCACGGGCAGTATCTTGCCGTTCTTCGTGGCGATGTACGCATGTACGCCCGGGAACGGCCGTCCGATCGGGATGTTCGATTCCTGCTTCTCCACGAGTTTGGAGATGACGTAGCAGGAGCATTCTGTCGGACCGTAGCAGTTGAACAGCTTATAGCCCGGCGGCGTGATGCTGGCCAGCTTCTCGCCGCCCGTGGTCAGGACCTTGAGCCCCTTGCAGCGCGGGAAGTTGATGGCGAACTGGGTGGCCACCTGTGTGGTCATGAAGGCATGGGTGATGCCATTTTTCTCGTAATAATCGTTGAGGGCCACCAGGTCGAGCCGGATGTCTTCCGGAATAATATGGAGGGTGGCGCCGGCGTTCAGAGCATTCCATAGATCGCCCATGAAGGCGTCGAAGCCGAAACTGGCGTAGGCAGTGGTAACGGATTTGGGTCCCAGACCGGTGCGCTCAGCGGCGTTATGGGTGAAGGTGGCGACATTGCTGTGCGTGAGCATGCAGCCCTTCGGCGTGCCGGTGGTACCGCTGGTATAGAGCAGGATGAAGAGGTCTTCGGGCTTGGGTGCGCCTTTCGGCTTGCCGGCAGGGAGGCCGGCGATGTCGGCGGTCGACAGGACGGGGCCGTCGTATTCGCCCACGCAGGCTTCCAGGCCCGGGTCGGCGATCAGTAAGGCGGCCTTGGCATCTTTCACCATGAAGTTCAGGCGTTCGGCCGGGTACGAGGGATCGAGCGGCTGGTAGGCGCAGCAGGCCTTGATGGCGGCCAGCGGGGTGGTCATCATGTGCTCGTTGCGGCCCAGGATGATGGAGACCACGCTGCCGGGCTTGACGGTCTTCTGGATGTAGGCCGCCAGATTGTCGGACAGGCGGTCCACCTCGGCGTAGCTCAGGCGCGTGTCCTGGTAGACGACAGCAAGTTGCTGCGGGTTGCGGGCCACGTTTTCGCGGAAAGCGTCGAGTAAGGTACGCTTGGGATCCATGTCGGGCAAGGTGGGGAGGAAGCGGTCGCACTGCTTGCGCTGTTTCGGCGTGATGTAGTTCAGGTCTGCGAGCGTACCGGCCTTTTCCATCGACAGCAGCACGGCGCCGAAGCTGTCGGCGAAGTTGCGGAGAATCGCCTCGGAGTAGTGTTCGGGCTTGTACCAGAAGCGGATGCGCGGGGTGTCGTCGGCCAGGGTGAAGAGTTCGACCGACAGGCCGATGCCCGGCGGGTTGGTGCGCAGGTCTTCTGCCGGTATCACGGCGTCGCCCAGGCACAGGGGCAGCGTTTCCGAGACGAACTTGCCCTGATAGCCGAAATTGATGGCCGGGTTGAAATCGAGGTCACGGACACAGTCGGCATAGGAATAGAAAGCGCGCGAACGGGAGCCGCTGATCTGCTGCCGGAGATCGTCGAACAGCTGGGCGACGGTCAGTGAAGGATCGGCATTGACCAGCACGGGCATCGTATGAACGCTCATCGTCAGGGCACCCATGGAAGGACCCTTGCGACCGTTCCAGATGGTGGAGAAGGCGGCGCGCGTCTCTGCGCTCCAGGCCGCCAGGGTGGCGCCGAAGGCTGCCGTGAAGAGCACACTGTCGGCGCAGCGGTATTGTTGCATGATGGCCTTTACCTTTTCTCCCTTCACAGGCAGTTCGAGGACCAGTTCGCGGTAGGGCTGCTGCTGCGCGTCAGCCACGTCGGGCAGGATGTTGGAATCGAGCGTGGCGCCGTCACCGAAAGTCTCCGCATACCATTTCTGCGCCTCCTCGTAACTTTCCCCCTGGCGCTGTTCTTCCTCCTTCACGGCGATCCGGAAGCCGTCGACCGGTTCTGCCGGCAGTGCTTCGCCCGCATACGCGCGGTTGATGTGGTCGGTGAGGAGAACGGCCGAGGCGCCGTCGAAGATGATATGATGGAAATCGATATAAACGTAGTTACCTTTCTTCGTACGATAGATCTCGATGCGGAAGAGCGGATCTTTCAGCAGGTTCATGGTGCGGCAGAACGTGGGCCGGACATCCTCGATGGAATCGACATCCTGCACGAGCGGATGCCACTCCTCGTCCGAGTGATCTTCGACCTTCGGCATGCCTTCTTCCAGCACGATCCGCGACAGGGCGTACGGATGCGCCCGGATCACCGCCTCGAACGCGGCGGCCAGCCGTTTCAGATCGATGGATTCGGGAAGCGCGTAGAGGGAGGCCTGCTGGTAGTTGCCTTCGTTTTCGTCGAGCCCCTGGCTTGCCAGGTAGATGCTCAGTTGGGATTGGGAGAGGGGATAAGTCATATATTTCCGTAGTTTTTGTTTTTCATGTTTTTATCTTTCAAATATAGTAAAAAACTTTGGTATTATCGGAAATACTCCATAATTTTGAACTTGTGAAACTGAATCTGACCATCCGGCAGGGCATCCTGCTGCTTTTGATTGTGTTTGGCCTGATCATCGGCGGTGTGACATTTTTCACCGTCCGGTATTTCTGGGCGCTGGATGTTGAGAAAGAGTACCTCGACGACCGCGACGACCTGGTCATCCTGGCCAGCCAGATCGAAACGAGTCTGGACAGGGGCGACGAGGATCCTTTCCGTTTTGTGGAAGCGACCGCCCTCATCCAGGCGAAGGATGAAAACTTTTCCTACTTGTTGCGCGACAGCACGGGTATCGTCGTTTCACCGCCCTTCATGGCCGGAAAGGAGATTCCGATCAAGCATTTCGAGGCCCGCAGCAAAGACGGATTGGCCGGCATGGCCAAGGTATGGGGATACGATTGCTTCGTCATCTTCTATCCCTTGTCGCACCATCCCTACGAACTGGTAGCTGTCTATGGTTACGATTACGTGTTTGGCGACGAGGCTGAGACGCTCCGCATTTTCACCTTTCAGATTCTCGCGATCTTTCTCGTCGTGGCGCTGCTGACATGGTTCTGGCTGGCGCCGGTGCTGGAGTCGTCGTTCGCGCGCAGGCAACGGGCTGAAGACGAACTGCGGGTAGCGCACGAGCTGCAACTGAAGGCTGTCACGCACGATTTCGTGGAAGATCCGCAGTTCGACATCCATGCGGAACTCCGGGCCATGAAAGACGTGGGCGGTGATATCTACCTGGGCGGCCGGATGGGCAACAAGCTGTTCTTCGCGATCGGAGACGTTTCCGACAAGGGGACGGCAGCCGCTTTCATGATGTTCATGATCAGCAGCGTCATCCGCTCCCGGATCCAGGGCGGAACACCTCTCGACGAGATGATGGGCGAAGTCAGCCAGCTGATCTGCGACAATCCCGATTACGAAATGTTCTGCACGCTTTTCATGGGATTTTTCAATCCTGAAACGCTGGAGATGGAATACTGCAACGCCGGCCATACCCGGACGCTCGTCGACGGAGAATTCCTGGACCAGGACCCGCAGCTGATCGCGGGCATCGCACCTGGCTATGTGTATCATACACAGAAGGTGCGGCTGCGTCACGGGACGCGCCTGCTGCTCTATACGGACGGCGTGACCGAAGCACGCAGCGAAGACCGTTCCTTCTTCGGCGAGGCACGCCTGCAGGAATGGATGAAGCAGCGTCCTGCCGAGGCTTCCTGCAAGGAAGACTGTGATGCACTCCTTGAGGAGCTGACATCCTTCCGGGGCAAAGCGAAACAGAACGATGATATAGCCATCATGTGTATCAAGATAAAATGAAAACGACGATTACAGAAAAAGAAGGCATCATCACGATTGCCGTTTCAGGTGAACTGGACACGGATACGACCTTGGCGTTCAGGAACGAAGTCGAACCTGTGATGCAACGGAAGAACGTGAACGTGGAACTGGATTTTTCGGAACTGGAATACATATCTTCCAAGGCGCTGCGCGTCCTGATCTCCCTGCAACAGCAGGTGATCGCCGGCGGCGGTACGCTCAAGGTCACGAACGTCCAGCCTGCGGTACAGGAAGTCTTTGACATGACGGGTCTGACCGCCAGCCTGATCAAGGATTAGCGCGACGGAATCCGAAACGGTATGCCAGGGAGAGGCGGACCTGCCAGTCCTGCCCCATGAAACCTCTGAAATCCGCGGCTTTGCTGCTGAAGTGGTTCCGGGAGACCATCTGGTTGATCACGCCGCTGAGTCCCAGCGACCACCGGTCAGCCCATCGGAAATAGACACCGGCTCTTGCGGTAGCAGACATGGCGATGTAGCCATTGGGATAGGGGTAGTATTTCCGCTCTCCGTCCAAAAAGGTCAACGTGCTTTCATAGACCGTCCACATCGGGACCAGCGACCCGTGCAGCAGCCAGTGCTGATGCCCGAGTACAAGGTTGTAGCCGTATCCGCCGCCGACGGAAACGCGGTTGTAGAGCAGGTTGGATGACATCAGGTTGTAGATCAGACTGCCGATCGGATCGTCGACGATCAGGGGGATCTCTTCATCTTCGTTGACGGTGAGGACATCCCAGGCTGACCACGACAGGGAGGCGATGAAGCTGCCCGCGCTGCGGCGCTGGATTTTCGACTGTTTCATGGCGGCAGCGTAGGAGAATCGGTCATTGAAGCTCCAGAACAGGTTCATGCGCGACTCTCCCAGATAGATTTTGTCGATATTCGGAATCTCTCCGGTCGGAGAAATGCCGTTCCCTTGGAGCCCGCCGGTGAAACGCAGCGCATATTCGATGCAGAAATGCTTGCTGTAGCTGTCGATGGAAAAATTGAAGTTGAGTTTCTTGCCGATGGCTTTGGAATAGCTCAGGCCGAGTCCGCGGAAACTCAGGCCGACGCCCACGCGGTGGTTCATGCCCGTTGTCAGGTCGATCGCTCCTTCACCTTGACTGCTGAAATGCAAGCCGTTGGAGGTGTAGAACAGACGGGCGTCCCAGTGGTAGGGGTAACGGCCGATATAGTTCGAATCCAGCTTCGCATAGCCTTTGTCTTCGCGCATGTTCATGAAATCGTTGAGGTCGTTCCAGAAACTGTCCTTACGCTGCTGGGCAGCGGCCGTCAGGGACAGGAAAAGGGAAAACAGGAGCAGCAGACGTTTCATACGGCAGAAATATTTACAAATATAATCATTCTTTGCTACAATTTTGTTACTTTTGCCCAAATATATTGGAATACTATGGCAAAACATATCGTCCTCATCCTAATCCTGATGTTGCAAGCTGCTTTTACCCTGCATGCACAGGAGCCCGACTCATCCTATTTCTCCCATCCTGAAATGAATGAAGTCAACGATGAGGCCGATTCCACGATGATGCTGGTCAAGGCCATCGATACCATCCCCACGCAGGACAAATACATGAAGATCGTCCTCTTCGACGACCACACCTGGGACTACATCGAACTGGAACGCCCAGACATCGACACCACCGGCTTGTTTGAAGACTGGAACATCGAGTCGATCCATGCTTATCGCGACGTGAAGGTCTCCGACCTGCCTGAAGAGGTGGATCTGCTGCTGGTCGACTCCGCACATCATTTCGTGGCCCCGTACGTGGGGCGGCGGAGTTCGACCTTCAAGTACCGCAGGGGCCGTCCGCACAACGGCATCGACATTCCGCTTCGCGTCGGCGACACGCTGCGCAGCCCGTTCGACGGCGTGGTCCGTTATGTGGGTGGCGGCAAGTCCACAGGCGGTTACGGAAACCTGGTGGTGATCCGGCATCCCAACGGACTGGAGACCTACTACGGCCACCTGTCCCAGCGCCTGGTCGTGGAGAACGACCTGGTGGCGGCGGGTGATCCGATCGGCCTGGGCGGCAGCACCGGCCGCAGCACAGGCCCGCACCTCCATTTCGAGACACGCTACATGGGCAAGCCCTTCGATCCGGAACGCGTCATCAATTTCGACAACGGCACGCTCCGCGACACGGTGCTCACGCTCAAGCGGCACTATTTCAACGTGGGCTCGCACTACGGCATGACCGACGCCCAGTCGAAAGCCGCGACCAGCGCCGTCTATCACACCGTGAAGAAGGGTGACACCCTGGGCGGCATCGCCCGCAAGTACGGCACGACCGTCAATGCCATCTGCAAGCTCAACGGCATCAGCTCCAAGAAAGTGCTCAAGATCGGGCAGCGGCTCCGCGTACGCTAGACTATTTCTGAAAAACTACAGACCATCAATATCAATTTGTAATGATTAAGATCACATTTCCTGACGGCAACGTCAAAGAGTTCGAGAAAGGGACCACTGCCTACGAGATCGCGTCCAGCATCAGTCCCCGGCTCGCCAACGATGTATTGTGTGCATCGGTAAACGATCAGATTTACGATCTCGAACGCCCCATCCTTGAAGACGCGACGCTCAAGCTCCACAAATGGGAAGACCGCGAGGCAAAAGCCACGTTCTGGCACTCTTCCAGCCACCTGATGGCCGAAGCGCTCGAAGCGCTGTATCCCGGCGTCAAGTTCGGCATAGGCCCGTCTATCGAGAACGGCTTCTACTACGATGTGGACCTGGGTGATCGGCAGCTTGTGGAAGCTGACCTCAAGAAAATCGAAGACAAGATGCTCGAGTTGGCCCGCAGCGGCGAGACATTTGTCCGCACCGATGTCTCGAAGGCCGATGCGTTGAAGAAATATACCGAAAAAGGCGACCAATACAAGTGCGAGCTGATCCGCGACCTGCAGGACGGCACCATCACCTTCTACCAGAACGGTGCCTTCACCGACCTGTGCCGTGGACCGCACCTGCGCAATACATCCGTCATCAAGGCGGTCAAGCTGCTGAACATCGCCGGCGCCTACTGGCGCGGCGACGAGCACAACAAGCAGCTTACCCGCATCTACGGCATCACCTTCCCCAAGAAGAGCATGCTCGATGAATACCTCGTGCTGCTCGAGGAAGCCAAGAAACGCGACCACCGCAAGCTCGGCAAGGAGATGGAACTCTTCACTTTCTCGCCGAAGGTGGGCATGGGCCTGCCGCTCTGGCTGCCCAAGGGTGCCGCGCTTCGCGAGCGCCTGGAGCAGTTCCTGCGCAAAGTCCAGAAAGAATACGGCTACCTGCAGGTGATCACTCCGCACATCGGCAACAAGGAGCTTTATATCACTTCCGGCCACTGGGCCAAATATGGCAAGGATTCGTTCCGCCCCATTACCACGCCGCAGGAAGGGGAGGAGTACCTCCTCAAACCGATGAACTGCCCGCACCATTGCGAGATCTACAAGTCGAAACCCCGTTCGTACCGCGACCTGCCGCTCCGTTTCGCCGAATTCGGCACGGTGTACCGCTACGAGCAGAGCGGTGAGCTCCACGGCCTGACCCGCGTCCGCGGTTTTACGCAGGACGACGCGCACCTCTTCTGCCGTCCCGACCAGCTGAAGGAAGAATTCTGCAAGGTCATCGACATCGTGCTCTACATCTTCCGCACGCTGAAGTTCGACAAGTTCACCGCACAGGTGTCCCTGCGTGACAAGGTGGACCGCAGCAAGTACATCGGTTCCGACGAGAACTGGGAGAAGGCGGAGGCCGCCATCATCGAGGCTGCCGCCGAGAAGGGCCTGCCTACCGTGATCGAATACGGTGAAGCCGCCTTCTACGGTCCGAAGCTCGACTTCATGGTGAAAGACGCCATCGGCCGCAGCTGGCAGTTGGGTACGATCCAGGTTGACTACAACTTGCCCGAGCGCTTCGAGCTCGAATATGTGGGCGCCGACGACAAGCGTCACCGTCCGGTGATGATCCACCGTGCTCCCTTCGGCTCGATGGAGCGTTTCGTGGCCGTGCTGCTCGAGCATACCGGCGGAAAGCTCCCGCTCTGGCTCGCCCCTGACCAGGTGTCGATACTGCCTGTGAGTGAAAAATTTAACGATTTTGCAAAAAAAGTTTGCGATTTGTTGAATAATTCCGAAATTCGCGCCTCAATCGACG
>Ga0265298_10007277_pt1 | contig 13468 bp, 9 predicted proteins | sample AusTroGonzalo_MG_3_FD_193486 | JGI IMG/M metagenome (GOLD analysis project Ga0265298, IMG submission 193486) | Bovine rumen microbial communities from tropical cattle in Woodstock, Queensland, Australia - Gonzalo_01 | ecosystem: Host-associated > Mammals > Digestive system > Stomach > Rumen ...
CGTCCGCCTACGCGGGCATCTTCAAGCAGAAGGCCGACAGCCTCAGCTCAAGCGGCATGAAGACGATGGCCGAGAATTTCCGCGTGTTCTGCGACGAGAAGAACTACCCGATCTACTTCCACTGCATCGGCGGCGCGGACCGCACCGGCTCGCTCGCCTACGTGCTCAACGGCATCCTCGGCGTGGACAAACACGACCTCGAGACCGACTGGGAGGCGACGTTCTATCCCTCCCTTCCAGAGCTCGAGAAGGGATACAACGGCCCGACCTACTGGCGGCGTGAGCAGTACTTTGACGAAGGTTTCGCAAAATACGGCGAGGAGAACTCTTCGTGGAATGACCGCATAGAGCTGTACCTGCTCGACTGCGGCGTCACCAAGGAGGAGATCGCCAAGTTCCGCTCGATAATGCTGGAGTAGTTTCCGATGTCGGATGACGGGCGTCAAATGTCGAACAGAAACGGAGCCAGAACCATGAGACAGATCAGATGGTTTCACGCCGGTGTGGCACTAGCACTTTTTAACCTTCTAACCCTTCAACCTTTTAATCTTCATGCGGCTGCCACGCCTAGCCGCGTGGCCGGCTCCGGGTGGGGCGCCAACTCGCCATATGCCACGGATGCGTATCCGGGATTCGATGGTCTCGACGACCTGCCGAAGCCGGAGAAGAAGGAGACGAGCTGGTTCTGGTTCCTGCGCGCCAAATACGACACACCCGCCGAGCAGATGGCCTACGCTCAGCAGATGGAGGCCGAGGGATCGCTCCGCGCGGCACGCCGCGGCTACGATGCGCTTGTGCGCGAATGGCCGGCCTCGCCAGAGGCACCCAAGGCCCAGCTCGCGCTCGCGATGCTCTTGGCGAAGAAGTACATGGACTACGACGATGCGTTCGAGGAGCTCGAATACATGCTGGACTTCTACCCGCGGGAATGCGATTATCTGGAGCTCGTCAACTACGAGTATCAGCTCGTCAATATGATGATCAAGGAGAAGAAGACGTTCCTCGGCATGTCCTTCACGTCCACGCGCATATGCCGTCAGCATTACGAATCCGTCGTCCGCCGCGCGCCCGGCGCCTCGTATGTTCCAGAAACAATGCTGAAGATCGCCGATCTGCGCGAGCAGGAGAGCCAGTACGAGGAGGCCGTGCAGGTGTACGCCACGCTGTCGAGCAAGTTTCCGCAGACGCCCGAGGCGCGCGCGGCCACCTACCTGGAGGCGAAGGCTCGCATGTGGCTGTGCCGCCGCCTCTCCTACAACCGCCCCCGCTGCAAAGACACCCTCAACTACCTGGACATGGCGATGAAGAGATTCCCGGATCTTGACCAGCTCGACGAGCTCAAGACATGGCGCTCCGAACTGTCGCAACATCTTTCCGAGGACGCCTATGCCCAAGCGAAGTTCTACGATACTAAGCAGCGCACGCGGCATGCTGCGTTGACAGCATGGGAACGATTCTTGAAGGAATACCCCGATTCCCCGCACGCCGAAGAGGCGCGCGCACGGATCGAGACGCTGCAAATGAAGTAGTTTGGTGGTTTGGTGGTCTGATAGCAAAAGTCTTACTGAAAGGTTAAAATGAAAAAGTCTGTCGTCTGTCGTCTGTCGTCTGTCGTTCTTTCCATCGCAGTCCTGGTTCTCTCAGGCTGCTCCAGCTACCGCTGGACATCGTCTGTGCCAGAAGAGCTGCGCACCGTGGCGGTGCCGGTGTTCGAGAACCGCACGTCCAGCGCAGAACTAGGGCCGATTGTCACGCAGTATACGCTTCGCGAGTTCCAGCGCGAGGGGACGTTCTCCATTCGTCGTTCTGGCGATTCGGCCTTGGAGATACAGGGTTCCATAGTCAAAGCATCCCGTGATGCGGCAGCGTACGACCGCAACTACAGCTCGCGCGCAAGCGAATACCGCTACACTGTCACGGCAGAAGTCTCGCTCATCAACAAGGACACTGGCAAGGTCTTGATGAACAACCGCCGCTACGTGGCAGAGACCACATTCCTCACGCGCGGAGACTTGCTCACCTCGCAACGTGATGCCGCTGCCCGCATCGCGCAGGATTTCGCACGCCAAATCGTCGATGACGTCACTTCATTTGACTATGAGAGGCAAGGCAAGTGAAAGATTAAAAGGTTAAAGGGTTAAAAGGTTAAAAGGTTAAAAGGTTAGAACGTTGTACCCCGTCTCCTTTTTTAACCCATCCCCATTTAGCACTCCCCCTAACCTTTTACCCCTTCAACCTTCCCTCTAATCTTTTAACCTTTTAACCCTTTAACCCCTTCCCTCTAATCTTTTAACCCTTTAAACTTTTAACCTTTTAACCCTTCAATAACCCTTCAACACTTGGACATCATTTGGACAATGTAAAGCTACTGGCCCTGCTCCAGCAGGGCATTCCGCTCTGCAAACGGCCGTTCGCGGCGCTGGCCGACGAGGTCGGTTGCGACGAGGCGGACGTGATTGGTTATCTGGACACGTGCCGCGAGCAAGGGATTGTCCGTCGCTTCGGCGCAGTGTTCGACACCCGCCGACTCGGCTATCGCTCCGCCCTCTGCGCCGCCGCCATCTCCCCTTCCGAACTTGACGACACCGCCGCCCGCCTCACCCCCCTCTCCGGCGTCACCCACTGCTATGAGCGTGTCGAGCACGCCAGGCACCAAGCACCAAGCACCAAGCACCAAGCACCCAACCTCTGGTTCACCCTCAGCTATCCTGCGGACATCTTCGCGGCCATGGCCGACGAGGTGGCCGCGCGCCTGAGGCCGCATGAGGTCCACGTCCTTCCGGCGACAAAGCGCTACAAGGTGGATGTCGTCTTCGGCGCCGCCACGCGTGCGAGGGACGAGTCGGTGGAAGACGACATGCCGCCCATCACCTCGTCCGACCGCGCCATCATCAGAACCTTGCAGGGAGATACTGAAATCCGCCCAGATTATTTCGCCGCCCTTGCGGCCAAGCTCGGCATGAACGAATGGGACCTGCTCTCCACGCTCGAGATGTGGCGGCGGCGCGGCCGCCTGAAGCGCATCGGGCTTCTTCTCGCCCACCGCAACGCCGGCTGGACCGCGAACGGCATGTGCTGCTGGCGGATCGACGGCGACACCACCGAAGCCGGCCGCGCCCTCGCCGCCTGCGACGAGGTGACGCACTGCTACGAGCGCCCAGAAGCGCCCACATTTCCCTTCAACCTTTTCGCGATGATCCACGCGCGCTCCCCCGAGGAGGCATCTACGACCTTTGCACGGCTCGAGGAATCCTGCAAGCTCTCCGCAGGCACGATGCTCATCTCCACGCGCGAGTACAAGAAAACCTCAATGACATTCTTCACCAAATGATGTAGAATGGAAGCGCGATGGACGGAAAGATACTCTTGAATTCATGGGACTGGGCTGCTGTAGCGGCCTTCTTCGTCATTCTGTTCGGCATTGCGGCGGCATGCTCGCGTCGCGCGGGCAGGAACGCAGGCGACTTCTTCCTCTCCGGGCGCTCGATGCCGTGGTGGCTGATCGGCATCTCGATGTGCGCCGCATCCACGTCCACGAACTCGGCCAACATGTTCACCGAGTTCATCCGCAACTCCGGGCTTTCCGAAAACTGGAAGTGGTGGGCGTTCCTCCTCACGGGAATGCTGACGGTGTTCGTCTATTCGCGCCTGTGGGTGCGTTCCGGCGCCAAGAGCGACATCGAGTTCTATGAGCTTCGCTACTCCGGCCGTGCGGCGGCGTTCCTGCGCGGGTTCCGCGCGATCTACCTCGGCATCGTGTTCAACGTGATAACCACGGGGCTTGTGATGCTGGCGGCGATCAAGATCGGCCAGACGCTCTTCGGCGTGGACCAGTGGACCGTGATCGCAATCACCGCGGTGGCGTCGATCGTGTATTCCGCGCTAGGAGGGTTCAGGGGCGCGATCTACACGGACTTCTTCCTCTTCGTCATCATAATGGTGGGTGCGGTGGTCGGCATGATCTACGCGCTCGGGCATCCCGCAGTGGGCGGGTTCTCGGCGATGATGTCGAACCCTGCCGTGAGGAGCCACCTGTCCTTCTTCCCTGACGTGGCCAACACGGACCTTTTCGTGTCGGTGTTCGTGATCCCGATCGCGATACAGTGGTGGAACGTGTGGTATCCGGGATCGGAACCAGGCGGAGGAGGATACATCGTCCAGCGCATGCTCTCCGCGAAGAGCGAGAACCACTGCGTCGCCGGGTCGGTGCTGTACCAGGTGGTAAACTACGCGATACGCCCGTGGCCGTGGTACCTCACCGCGTTCGCCTCGCTGATCGTGTTCCCAGACCTCGCTTCGCTGCAGAAGGCGTTCCCCAACGTGAATCCCGCCCTCGTGAAAGGCGACCTCGCCTATCCCGCGATGCTCACGTTCGTCCCTAACGGCTGGCTTGGCGTCGTGGCGGCATCGATGATGGGCGCGCTCTTCTCCACCGTCGCGGCGCACCTCTCCATGGGGTCCAACTACGTCGCGAACGACTTCTGGAAGCGCTTCGTGAGGCCGCAGGCCGGAGAGCGCGAGCTTATCCTCGTGGGACGCGTCACCGTAGTGGCGCTGATGGCGCTCACTGCCGTCATCTCGCCCCTGTTAATATCAGCGGGGGCGGTGTTCAACCTCATCCTGCAGATAGGCGCGGGCACGGGCCTCATCTACCTGCTCAGGTGGTTCTGGATGCGCATCAACGCCTGGAGCGAAATCACTGCGATGGCCGTATCGTTCGTGGTGGCCGTGTTCCTCCAGCTCGTGTATCCGCATCTCGGCATGCCGCCGCTGCTCGCATGGCACCGCCTCCTGATCGTGATGGGCGTGACCACGGCGGCATGGGTGGGCGTGACGTTCCTCACTCCGCCTACCGAGGCGGCAAGGCGCGCCGCGTTCGAGAACAAGATCAGAGCCAACGGGCACGACATCGCCTGGGGGCTCCTGGCCATGACGCTTACCTGCGCGGCGGTCTACGCGGCGATGTTCGCGGCCGGGTTCTGGATATACTCGCGGACGGTCCCCGCCGCCGCCATGACGGCGCTCTCCGCAGTCGCCGGCGTGGCGCTCGTCCCGACGCTGAAGCGGCTAAATTCCGGCAACACGCAAGGCCAATCCGTAAACCCCCAACCAACCAACTGAAAATGTCATACGAAAAAGAACTTACGTCGGCCGAGGTGAAGGCCAAGGCGAAGGAATGCGGCGCCGACATCGTGGGCATAGCCCCAATGGCAAGGTGGGAAGGCACGGACAAGCAGCACGATCCGCGCTACATCTTCCCCGGCGCGAAGTCGATGATTGTATTCGGATTCCGCATCCCGCGCGGAAGCCTGCGCGGCGTGGAGGAAGGCACCCACTACCTCAACTACGCGACGATGGGCTACGCGGCGCTGAACTCGATCTACGGACCCATGGTGCTGTGGGAGATGAACAGGTTCATGGAAGACCACGGCTACGAGGCCGTGCCGATGGCGAACGTGGGCGGCGGCGAGGCCGTCAATCCGCTCACAGGCAACTTCCGCAAGGGCTGGAGCCGTCCGGTGAGGCCAGGACTTCCCGCGCCTGACGTGTCGGTAGACTTCCGCGTGGCGGCGTTCCTCGCGGGACTCGGCGAGTTCGGCTACTCCCGCGCCTTCCTAACGCCTGAGTTCGGTCCGCGCCAGCGCTTCGCGATCATGCTTACCGATGCCGAGCTAGAGCCTGACCCGATCTACACCGGAAAGATATGCGACCGCTGCATGGAGTGCGTGAAGAACTGCCACGGCAACGCGATCTCTCCGACGGAGACGGTGAAGGCCGTGATCGGCGGAGTGGAGGTAGAGTGGGCAAAGCGCGACGAAATGGCCTGCTCGAAGGCGTTCCGCGAGGGCGGACTCAACCGGGAGCTTTCGCCCTTCTACGGCAACTACCCGCGCAAGTACGGCTACGGGCTGGCCCATGAGGGCAGCTGCGGCTGCATCCGCGCATGCATGGTGCATCTCGAGGAGCGGCGCAAGCTCTCGCACGGATTCCGCGAGCCTTTCCGCCAGCCCGGGTGGAAGCAGTGGGAGGTGGACCACTCGAAGCCTTACGAGCTGCCGCCGGAAATACGCGAGGCGTACGCCGGCAACATCGAGTCGCAGGACGCCTACACCAACTACAACATCAAGTCAAACTACGGCACGAAGGCCGCGGCCGGACTCGTGCAGGACAATTCGTCCAGCGGAGGAGTCGCTTAGCAGCGAATAGGTAATAGTGAATAGTTGAAGAAGACGAATAGTTGTTGGTTATGACTGAGAAATGGTCAGATGTCACCTCTGCGGAGATCAAGGCGCTGGCAAAGCGAGTAGGTGCGGACTGCGTGGGCATCGCGCCGATGAGCCGCTGGGAAGGCGCGCCAATCCAGAACGACCCCCGCTACATCTTCCCGCGCGCCCGCTCGATGGTTGTGCTGGGGTTCCGCATACCGCGCGGGCTCCTGCGCGGAATCGAGGAGGGAACGCGCTTCATCGACTATCCCGGCATGGGCTACGCGTCGTTAAACCAGGTGCACGGACCGATGGTCCTATGGAAGCTCAACGCCTACCTTGAAGAGCGCGGCTACGAGGTGTTCCCTCTCCAGAACGCGAACGGCGGAGATGCCGTCAACCCGGTGACCGGCAAGTTCAGGGAAGGCCTGAGCCGCCATGTGGCGGACGGGCGTCCCGCCCCTGACGTGCTGGTGCACTTCCGCATCGCGGCCTATCTGGCCGGGCTGGGCGAGTTCGGATGGTCGAAGATGTTCCTCACTCCCGAGTTCGGCCCGCGCGTGCGCTTCGCCATGCTATTCACCGACGCCGAGTTCGACGAGTACGACCCCATCTACGAAGGCCACATCTGCGACCGCTGCAAGCTCTGCGTGCGCAACTGCGCCGGGCACGCCATCTCCATGACGGAGTCGGTAAAGGTGACGCTCGCCGGACACGAGGTGGAGTGGGGCAAGCTGGACGAGCTCGCCTGCGAGGAGGGCATCCACGGCGGAGCGGACCGCGCGCTGTCGCCGTTCGACGGCGAATTCCCGAGGCAGTACGGCTACGGGCGCGCCGTCGAGGGCGGCTGCGGCTGCATCCGCGCATGCATGGTGCACCTCGAGCAGCGCAACAAGCTCACCAAGACGTTCCGCAACCCGTTCCGCCAGCCGGGATGGAAGCAATGGAAGATCGACCGCTCCAAGCCCTACGAGATTCCGCCGGAGATCGCCGAGGAGTACGCCGGACGCATGGAGGACAAGGAAGGCATGCTGGCGACCGAAGAGGACCCGTTCAGCCCGCTGAACGACTGACGGAGGATGGCTCTATGGATCTTGCCGTAGGATATCAGCATTTTGCGGACGGGGCGCCGTTCGCGGAGATCGCGCTTCGCCATCCGTCTGTGAAGGAGGTCTACTTCCCGTGGGTGGATGAGCCTTCCGGACGCCCCCGCCTAGGGTACGAGGAGGAGGACGATGCGGACGAGCTTGCTGCTGCGCTCCAGCGCGACCTGACGCGGCTGCGCGCTGCAGGCGTGAGGCTGGACCTTCTGCTCAACGCGAACTGCTACGGCGAGGAGGCGATGAGCGTCGCGCTGGAGAATCGCATCGCGAGGATAATGGAGTGCCTGTCCTCTTGGAGATGCCGCCCGGAAATATGCACTACCGCCTCGCCATTCGTGGCGCGGACGCTGAAGAACCGTTTCCCGGAAATCGAAGTGCGCGCTTCCGTGAACATGCGCCTTTCGACGCTCCAGTCGTTCAGGTATCTCGCACCGCTATTCGACTCGTACTACCTTGGACGCGACGTGCAGCGCAACCTGGAGACGGTGAGACGCTTCTCGGAGTGGTGCCGAGCCAACGGCAAGAAGCTGTGCGTCCTCGCGAATTCCGGATGTCTCAGGAACTGTCCGTGGCAGACCTTCCACGACAACCTCATCGCGCATTCCGACGCCGCGATGAGGGTCGAGAACGTGCACAACTGGAGCCCGCACCTCTGCTGGACGCTCTACAAGGATCCCGCCAACTTCGTGGAGATACTCAAGGCCACGTGGATCCGCCCGGAAGACATCGCGCGCTACGACGGGCTGGTGGACGTGGTCAAGCTGGCGACGCGCCAGCACGCCAATCCGGACATGGTCATCTCTGCCTACGAGCGAGGCTCTTTCGACGGGAATCTGCTCGACCTCTTCGAGCCAGGCTTCTCGCCAGCGTTCTATCCTCGCTTCATCGACAACTCCGCGTTCCCTAAAGACTGGTTCGACCGCACTTCCACATGCGCGCGCGAATGCGTCGAGTGCGGCTATTGCGACCGCACCCTCGGCACAGTATGCAAGTCGATGCGCATCTAAGACGGCGCGCTGCCGACAGTGCCTCGAACGACCTTAGTCAGAAACAAGAAACGACATGATTGAACGACGGTAGGCGCTGTCCCCAGACGCTGCGGCGCGCTCGCGGAAGATATCCGATGGCGTGTCCTTCTCGCAGATGCACATGTTGCTCGTCCTTTGCACGGGGAGATATTCCGTCCAGGGCACCGGGACATCGTGCCATCTGCCGTCTCCTCCATACACCTCTTCGTAGTCGACCCTCTCGACGCCCTTGTGCCCGTGTGCGGTCACGGCTATGGTGCTTTCCCCGTCTTCTCGATTGACGATGCGCGTCTTCAGGATGCTGCGCGTCATGCAGCTCGGATGCTCGAACTTGCTCTCCCCGTGATAGTTCGCCACCGCCTCGTGCTCCCAGAACGACGCTGCCCTGTGCCCGAGGACATCCTTCCAGATTTCCTCGTGAGTTCGCATCTGCTGATAGAGGGGAATGGCCAGCAACGGCGCGAGCGAGAAGTAGGCGTCCTTGAAGTATCTCTCGTTGAACGAGATGAAGAATGCGGCGGCGGCATCGTAGTCCCAGTTGTGGAATCGCGAAGGATCCGTGTCTATCGTCGCCTCGTTCAGGTGCTTCGAGAACAGCAGGTTGATCTTCTTCTGCTTGAGGAAGGTGAAGTCGTCGCCGTAGCCGACCGTCGTGTCCTTCATCAGGTTGAGCATCTGCGTCTGCGCGACAGGGGTGAACAGCAGGCGGAACTCCACTTCGTGATCCCTGTCCTTCGCATGGAACCACGTCTCGAACTCGTGATTGCTCATCAAGGTGAAGTTTGAGTCGTCATCGAGGTTGCGCGAATATGCCTTCAGTTTGCGGAGCCGCCATTTCTTCCGCAGTGACCCCAAGATACCTCCATCTTCCCCCGTCAGACCTGACGGCTGCCGCGAGAAGGAAAGGTTCGGAGCGGCGTCGTTGCCGTAAACGAGAATCTTCTGCTCGTTATAGACCGGTATCGGTTTCGTCACATGCGCATGCAATGTCTCATGCCTGCGCACAGGACGCTCTTTGCCGTCCGCGTCCTCTTCCCACTCGGTCCAGGATATTTCCTTCGTCCCTTCGTACGTCTTCTCGCCCCACTCCATGTCGAGGTAGTGCCCGAAGGCGAACGGGTTTCCGTTTATCACGCCGGACTGCGCGAAGATGATGGATTTGCCGTCGTTGAAAGAGTCGTCCCACCCGTACTGCCCATGCAGTACCGCAAGCCTGCCTGCCGTGAAATACGGATCAAACTCCAGCCTGGGGACGGTAGCCTCTATCAGCTTGACGGTGACATCCCAGGTGTAGAGACGGTTCAGCGGCTCCATCTGCTTCCACGCGATTGCTGTCTTCTTGGAAATGCGCGACTGAAGGTTGGCAAGGAGCTCGGCAACTGCGTTGAACAGGGGAATCATGACGATTCCAAGAACAAGCCCCGCGACTATGCCGAGGATGCACACCCCCTGTGCCTCCTCGTCCGTGCCGCTCGTCGCCAGCGCACCTACGAGCGCCAAAGCCGCGCATACGAATCCTACCGCCATGAGGCAGCCGTAGCAGGTCTTCTTGGTGCCTGCCGAATCGGCCTGCCGTTGAAGGTGCCTGATCTCGGCCACGAGCGCACGGTTCGCCTTGACGTCGATGCCGGAGCGAGCCGTCAGCTCATTGAACTTCTCGCGCGTCAGCTTGGCGAACTTTTCGCGAAACTCGTCGCGGTAGCGCGCAAGCGGCTCATAGACGTCCTCGATCAAAAGAACGTTCCCCTAGCCTGGGACTTTACCTCGGCGGACGCCGTGAACGGGATACGGGTCGTATATCCCGCCCTCGCAGCGACTATCTGCTTGGTGGGCCAGTCGAAGAGGTCTGCGTTCCACTGCATCACGGAATCGTTGTACAGCTGCCGCGCCGCGGTGATCTCCTTCTGGAGATAGCTGTTCTGCTGGATCGCATCGGCGATGGCGGCGTGGGCCTTGAGGTCGGGATACGCCTCGACCTGCGGGAACAGCCTGCCGAAGCACCCGTCGATCTGGTTGGCGACAGCATTTCTCTCGCCGTCGGCCAGTCTGCCGCCACGGAACGCAGCGACGGCCTTCATCACGTCCTTGTCGAGGTCGATGGCCTTTTCCACTAGCTTGGCGAGGTTCTTCAGGATCTGGACCCTCTGCTCAAGGTAGTTGTCGATGGTAGAGGCATCGGCCTGTATCTTCTGCTGCAGCTTCTGGAAGTAGTTCTTGGCACCGATCTTCATGAACAGGAAGATCAATCCAGGGATTATGAAGAGGCACCACAGCAAGATCTCAAACAATGTCGAGCCCCAGCCAACCCTTGCCGGCAGCTGTTTCTCGATCACGTTTATGTCGCGCCCTGCACCATTGACGGGGCCAGTCATTTCGTCAAGTTCGTTAGCCATGTGGGAACTCCTTTTCTCCGAGGTTTTTGGGTATTATACCAAACTGGCGCATCACGTGCACAGGCGCATGCCAGCCCAGGCATCCTGCCTTCGCCATACGCCGTCTGGAAAACGTTGTCGCCAACTCGCATGCCGTTTGGCCGAAATTCTGATATAATTTGGGCATGGCACGTTCACCTTGGAGTATCTTCCCGCGTCCGCGCGCACGTCCACGCCGCCTCACCTGGCGCAGCGTGATCGTCTCGTTCTTCACCATGCTGGGACGCTTGTTCGGCGACCTCGCCACCGGCCGTTCGTCCAGCGCGTCTGGCGGCACGCGAAAATCATCTTCACGAGGCAGATCACGCTAGCTATGCAACCATGAAAACAGTTGAACTTTTTGTCTGCATGGCCGCAGCCGCTACGCTTTCGGCATTTTCAGAAACGCGGGTGCTAGTCGTCCACGAAAAGGTTCGTGTGGACGAATGGCGCGTGGCCGATGACGGGCAGTGGACCCGGAAAGGAACCTGGGGCGCCTGCGGGGCGGAGATGAAAGGCCCGCACAGCATTGCCGCCGACGACGGAATCGTCTATGTCGGCGACAGCCGCGGCGATGTCGGCGCAATCCTGAAGTTCACCCCGGACGGCAAGTTCCTGGGCGTGCTGACATCCGTGTCGGCGCGTCCGGAAGCGCTGGCCATTCGCGATGGATTCCTTTATGTGTGCAGCGCTTTCGGGAAGAACGCGAACCAGCTTTTCCGCTACAGTCTCGCCGACGGGAAAGGCGGCGTGTGTTTGACGCAGGGATTGTCCGTGCCGCGCACGCTAGCCTTCGGCGCGGACGGATTGCTCTACACTGCCAACCGCGGCAGCGGCGAAATCGCCGTGTTCGACGTGTCGGGCGACAAGCCGACGTGTAAGGCCGCCTACACGTCTCCTGCGCAAATGCACGGCGGCATGCTGCTCGACCACGACCGCGACCGTCTGCTGATTCCTGCCAAGTGCCCCGAGACGATCAGCCTCATCACCGGTACCGCGCAGCGACAGCATGCGGAGCTCCCGATTCAGAACGCCTTTTCCGCCGCGTTCGTTAACGGCGAGGCGTGCTTTGCGGACCACACGGGTCGTATCGTCGCGTGGGACCCCGACACCGGCAAGTCGACGGTCCGCGCCACCGGCGTACAAGGCGCCTGCGACCTGCTGAACCTCACCGAGGCGCTCGACGGCACGGCGGAGCGTCGGCGGACCGCCGCGTCCGCGCGCCTGCGTGCCGGGGGGAAGACCTTCGCGTACAAGAGGTTCGACCCGGAGCGTCCGCACGACTACACCCCGCTCCGCTACAACAACCCGCAGGCAACGCCCTACCTCAAGACCGGCCTTATCTGCTACCCGATGGCGTTCGACTACGACGGGGACGGCGACCTCGATCTTGTCGTCTCCAACTGGGGCATTCCCACGTGGCGCGGCACTTGGTACTTCGAGAATCCGACGCCTAAGGGCAAGAAAGACGCGTTCCCCATCTTCAAGCCCGCGCGGAAAGTCGGCGAGGGATGCGGCAATGTCTCTGCCAAGACGTATCCCGACGGGCGCGTGGCGGTGCTGCGTCAGAACCAGATCACTTGGGAGTTTTCGAAGACCGGCTGGGAAGGACTCAAGACGCTGGCGGGACTGCCAACGAACATCCACTACAACAACGTCCGCTGCAACATGTGGCGTCTTGCCGACTACGACGGCGACGGCAAGGACGACCTGATCGTCGGCATCGGCGACTGGGTGCAGTACGGCTGGCACAACGCCTACGACGCAAACGGCAACTGGAAGAACGGGCAGATCCATGGCCACGTGTATTGGATACGGAATGAGGCGGGTGAAAGCGGTCGCGCAGGAGCGCGACCCTCCCAGCATAACGCCGAGATGGAGAAGTGGGGCGTTCCGCAGATCGTGCGCCTGGAGAACGAGACGCCGGTGGACGTGTTCGGCAACGCGATGCCGATGTTCCACGACTGGGACGAGGACGGCGACCTCGATCTGATCGTTGCCGATTTCCTCGACAACTTCACCTACTACGAGAACATCGGAACGCGCACCGCGCCGGTCTACACCTCCGGTCGCCTCCTCCGTGACTCCGCCGGCGCGCGCCTGCACGGCGAGCTGTGCATCATCACGCCGGCCGCCGTGGATTGGGACGGCGACGGGTTCATGGACATGGTGTCCGGCGAGGAGGACGGCCGTGTCGCGTTCTACCGCAACACGGGGAAAGTGGCGGACCGCATGCCCGTCTTCGATCCGCCAGTCTTCCTGCGGCAGGAGTCTGACCGCGTGAACTTCGGCATCCTCTGCACGCCGGCGGGCGTGGACTGGGACGGCGACGGCGACTACGACCTGATCTGCGGCAACTCCACGGGGTACATCTGCTTCTTCGAGAACCTGAGCGGTCCGGGCGTGGCGGAGCCGAAGTGGGCGGAGGCGAAGCTGCTGAGCTTTGCGCCGTTTGACAAGACGCGCGACTTCGCCTCGCGCGGAGGGATGCTCACCGCCGACCCGATCCGCATAATGGCGGGACACAACGGCTCCATCCAGGGACCTGCCGAGGCGAAGTGGGGATACACGTGCCTCAGCGTAGCCGACTGGGACGGCGACGGTCTCCCCGACATCATGGCCAACTCGATCTGGGGCAAGCCCCTTCTCTTCCGCAACGTCGGTACGCGCACGGAGCCGAAACTTGCGGCGCCGGTCAGCATCGAGGTGGAGTGGAACGG
>Ga0265298_10007278_pt1 | contig 13466 bp, 7 predicted proteins | sample AusTroGonzalo_MG_3_FD_193486 | JGI IMG/M metagenome (GOLD analysis project Ga0265298, IMG submission 193486) | Bovine rumen microbial communities from tropical cattle in Woodstock, Queensland, Australia - Gonzalo_01 | ecosystem: Host-associated > Mammals > Digestive system > Stomach > Rumen ...
GCGTTGGGATCCACGTCGAGGAACGATAATTGCCCGTCGACGTTGCCTAACACGGGCGGATTATGTCCGGCATTGCAGTACTCAAGCACATTGAGCTTCAGATTGAGCCGGCAGATGAACATGGTGACGAACATGCCCTGCTCGTTGTCCTCGCCCGACAATTCGGAATTCATGATAGTACATATCTCGGCTGGACTCATGCCCTGTGAGGCCAGGGCGTGAAACAGGCGGGTAGCCTGTGCCATGAACAGCGATGCTGGTACACCCTTGCCACTTACATCGCCGATGCAGAAGTAGAGTTGGTCGCCCTGTATCTGATAACCGTATAGGTCGCCGCCCACCTCCTTGGCTGGTGCCATCGAGGCATACATGTCGAGGCCTTCGTAGTCGGGGAATGTGCTGGGCACCATCGACATCTGGATTCTGCGTGCGATGTTCAGCTCGCTTTCCATACGTTCTTTGGTCGCCCGCACCTCTGCCAAACGCTTGGCCGCCCGTTGACGGATGATGTGGAAAACAGTAAAGAACACGGAAAGTGAAATGATGGTCACGATGAGTGCCAGGACACGGGCTCTCGACAGGCGCATCTGCTGATTGGCTATCTGCTCTACCTTGTCCTGTGTGTCGTAGATGACGGCCAGCTCGGCGGCATCGTTCTTGTTCTGGTACAGCCTCACACTGTCCACAATATAGGCCATCTGATGGGCCACCTTCGCAGCCTCGGCCGTCCTTCCGGCCTTCTCGTAAACGAGATAGCTGTTGGCGATGTCGCTCAGGTTTTCCATCGTATAGTCCTCTATATCCAACTCTTCGTTGAATTCAACGATCTCTGGCATCAGGTTGGCAGCGGCATCCCACTGGTTGGTATTCTCCAAGTACATCAGCCTGTCGGAAAGGAGAATCGGATGGTCGGCGTATGGCGACGCCATCACGGTATTGTAGATATCCTTGCCCTTTTCTGTTTTTCCGTTAGTTGCATAGATGATGGCTTTGATCATCTGCAACTTCATTCTCATGACCGGCTCGTTCGACGGTTGTTGTGACGTCTTATTATGCTCGGCCAGTATATCAAGCGACTTCTCAGCGCGCTCTATCCAGGTCATGGTGGCCTCGGGGTAGTGGTTATAATAATCCAAGGCAATGTTGGTGCTCATGGTACCCATCTGCTCTATCGACGCATGGGTAGTGTCGGTGGCGGCTCTTTTCATCAGCTGGTCGTAACACCGCTCCATCATTTTGTCACCCTCGTCCAATTGTTTGAGTTTCAACTGGCAGCTTCCTATCACATACTGCAGCGACGTCTCCCAGATCTTCAGCGACGGGTCGGTTTCCTTTAAGATTTCCTCATAGCCTGCTTTCGACACTTTCAACGCCTCTTCCAGGTTACTTTTCTCCTGCAGCACCAGCCCCAAGTTGTATATTCCCATGTAGTAGCCTTTAGGCCATTCGTCATGCAGTTCCTGGCCGATGGCTTTCCGGAGGTAGAATTCAGCAAACCGCAGGCTCATCATTTGACCGTAGATGTTACCTCTTATGAGATTGATCACGCAAACTGCATATTCGTCAGTTGCCTCCAGGCTGTCGAGCATCATAAATGCGCTGTCCGGATTCTGGTGCATCCTTGCTGCCACATCACGACGGAGGCTTTCATACTGGTCAGATGCCGGGGTCGCCTGATTCCCTCCCTGCTGGTTGGAACAATCAATGAACGCTACAGCAAGTATTAACAAGCAAAGCGTTCTTAGTATGGTGATCCTTGTCATCTCTTATAGGCTTGCTGTCCCAGATGATTTTATTGATTGAGCTTCTTGCGGAGAGTGAGGACGTTGAACCCGCCGATGCGCTCGTAGTTCACGCTGTCCATCAGCTGACGAACCAGATAGATGCCAAGGCCACCGATGGAACGTTCTTCTGCGGAGAGCGTCGTATCGGCGGTGGCTACGTTAGTGGGGTCGAAGTACTTGCCACTGTCGGAGATGACAAACTTCAACCTGACATCGTTCGCCTGGACTTCAATATTGACTGCACCCGTCGTCCCTTCGGGATAGGCATAGTTCATCACGTTGACCACAGCCTCCTCGATGGCGAGGTTCATCTTCATCGTGGTAGCAGAATCGAAGCCCATGGCCTCGCAGACATTGTCCATGAATTCGGCAAGCTTCGGCACCTGCTGGATATCGTTGGTCAGCGAGAGGCTGCGCTGATAGCGCACGTCGAGCTGCCGCTTGGTGTATTGGATGGCCAGCATCGTCAGGTCATCACTCTGTTCGGCACCATTGACAAACTCCCTCACAGCCTTGGTCATGTTGTTGACAAAATGGACGGGCTTGTAATCATTGTTTGCCAGACATTCCTCAGCAACCTCGAGGATACGCTTCTCGGTGAACTGGTCGTGGGTGATATTCTCAGCCTCGGTAAGTCCGTCGGTATAGAGGAAGATGGTGGTGTCCGGGTCTATCAGAACATCCTGCGTCGAGAATTTCCAGCCGCCCATGACACCGACAGGCAGGTTGGAATCGCAAGGCAGCATGCCGATGCTCGACCCGATGAGCATCGGAGCGTCGTGGCCGGCATTGCAATAGCGTAGGCGTCCCGTCGGCAGATCAAGCACACCCACGAAGAGCGTCACGAACATGTTGGAGTCGTTGCCCTCGCTCATGGTCTCATTGAGACGGAGGACGATTCGCTCCGGCTGTGACTCATGGGCAGAGACGGTGCGGAACTGGGCACGGGTGACGGCCATCACCAGAGCAGCGGGAACTCCCTTGCCCGATACGTCGCCGATGCAGAAGAAGAGCTTCTCGTCGCGGATGAAGAAGTCGAAGAGGTCGCCACCGACGGCCTTGGCCGGGGTCAGCTGTCCGAAGATGTCGATATCATCGCGTTCAGGATAGGCGGGGAATATCTTCGGCAGCATCGACATCTGAATGTCGCTGGCCACCTTCAGCTCACTCTCGATGGCAGCCTTGGAGGCCGTGGACTGTCGGAGTTCCTCCATCTGATGCTTCAAAGAGGTCTGCATGAGTGAGAATGATTGTCTCAGACGGGCCATCTCGTCCTTGGTCTTGATGTCGGGCAACTTCGCATCCAGATTTCCCTTCGCCACCTCGTCGGCAGAGTCGGCAAAGCGTGCCAACGGTCGGGTAATGCGCATAACCACCGAGTTACAGATGAGGAAGAGCACGACCAGTCCAATAAACATGATGAGCAGGACAAGGTAGCTGAGCAGCTGCGAACTGCCATAGATGATCTTGGCAGGTATGACCGTTGCCATCGACCATCCCGTGCGCTTGATAGGGGCATAGCAGATGAGGTATTTCACGCCGTCGCGTTCCATCTCACGCATGCCGGAAAGGCCGTCGACCATGTCGTAGCCAATCTGCGCATCGATTGAGTCGTTCGTCTCCAAGGAATAAACAAAGTAGGTGTCATTGAGGATTCGCTCACTCAAAGGATGGGTGATATAGGTGGCGGCACGTCCGATGATAAATGAATAGGCATGCGTAGAGAGGAACTCATTGTTTATCTTCAATCCGGTGGTGTCTGTATGTGCGCTCAGAAGTTTGGCATTCAGTTCGATGTCACTCTTCGCCACCAGCTCCGTCAGCCAGTTCAGCGACACGTCTGCCGTGAATATGGCTATCATGTTGCCCTCCTTGTCATAAATAGGATGCGAGTAGGTGGTCATCATCTGCTCACCGCCGCCCGTATCGTAATAAGGTTCGCTCCAATAGCTTTTCTTCAGCAGCTTAGGAATCTGATACCAGTCCATGTAGTGGTACTCGTATTCCGACGAGCCCAGTTGCTTGGTGCCGATGGAGTCGTTCACCATCCGGTAGGCGTAGGGTGAGAAGTGCTCGCCCTTCTGAGGGTAATAATAGGGTTCGAAGGCAATGGCGGAGCCGATGATGGAGGAATTTTGTTCCAGAAGCTTTTTGACAACCGCATAATACTGATCGGGATTGTCCAAATTATCTGTGACATCTGGTATCACGTTATCCATAGCCACCTCCACACCGACGAGGATACTGTTGATGCGCTCGTTGGCTATCTCGATACGGCTTTTCGCATTCTCTTCAGAACTGCTCAGTAATGCCTTACGGATGACGTTAGTGATGATGATGGTGATGAGGACGAAGACGGCCATTACCGTCAGCATGACCCACAGCGTCAGCCTGGCATGCAACGAATGGAATCCTTTCGCTTGTCTTGACTGGCTCATAATTGTGTAATCTGATGATAGGTGATTTCTTTTTTAATGATGCCGCTCTCCACCAGGATGCGGTTGGCCAGTTCTAAGGATTTCGGCTCCAGCTTGTAGGAGCGCTTGCCCGTGTCCTTGTCGGCCAGTTGGTTCAGGATCTCTTTCTGCATCCATTCCTGCGCAATCAAGTTGCCGGGGGCACCGTTCTGTCGCATGGTGATCATCACGATGTCCATTGCTTCCTCGGGATGCTGCACAGCCCATTCCCAGCCTTTGCGGGTGGCCTCGGCAAACTTCGTCACAAGATCCTTATGACGTTTATAGAAGTCGGCAGTCACATAAACACCGTCTTCGGGTATGTTATAGCCGATATCACGCATGTATAGAAGCTGTTCCTTCCTGATGCGCTGTCCGGCCATCTTCAGTTGGAAGAGTTCGTTAAAACTCATCGCCAGAGCTGCATCGATAGCTCCGGAGATATAGAGGTTAATGTTAGAGATGAATGGAACCCACTGGATGCCAAGCTTGTATTTCTTATCCAACGCCATAGGCACCTCGCTGGAACCAGTCCGGAAATGGCCCACCTTCTTGTTCCGGAGACTCTCTATTCCTTTCAACGGTGTGTGGGAAACGATCAGCAGATTGTTTTGTTGTGATATCTGCATGACATTGACCAACTTGACACCCTTGTCTATCATGGTCATTGCCGTCACCAGATTCAGTGTGATGAACTGGCTTTCGCCCTCTGTCAAATAATAAAGACTCCACTTCGAGGAGGCTGGATGCTTGATCACTACGTCGAGGCCGGCTTCCTGATAGAAACCCATACTGCTTGCCACATAAAATCCCACGAACTGCGCCTGGGCCGTCCATTGTGGGGTGAAAACCAGTTTCGTTTGGGCATTCACGACGCAGGTATAGCAAAACACCAGTGCGGCGCACAGCCAATGTTGATACTTATTCATCTATTAGTCTTTTTGTTGTGTGCAAAGTTAGTTATTTTTCACGATATTACCAAATTCTACCCCAAATATTTGCAAAGTTCAAATAATCTTCCTATCTTTGCATCTTGAAAATAACATAATTAAGGTATAAATCATAAAGTCATATCATAAAATGAGAAGATCATCTTTATTTGCATTGATGTTCATCATAGCTCTGTCGGCATTCTCGTATGGTGCCGTATTGGCAGATGGTGACGAATCCTCTGACGACGAAGAAAAGGAGGCTGTAGAGAACTTTACCGTCGACGATGTCAAATATCATGTGACAGATGAAGGCGTGGTAGAAGTCGAGGGCGTTGAGGATGCTGCCACCAGTATTGTCATCCCCAAGGAAGTGACCTATGAGGAGACGAAGTATAAGGTGACAGCCATCGTCGAGAACGCTTTTAAAGGTTCCGGCCTGACCAAGATTGAGTTGGACGAAGGTGTGGAAAAGATCGGCAATTCTGCGTTCGACGGCTGTTCGAAACTGGAGAAAGTCATCATTCCGGAATCCGTCAAGGAACTGGGCAAGGCGCTCTTCAAGGATTGTGCCAAACTGACTACGGTGGAGATTGATTGTGATGTCGAGGAGATTAATGAGGATTTCTTCAAGAACTGTACCAGTCTGGAGGAGATTGAGATCAAGGGTGACATCAAGAATATTGTCGAGTCGATGTTTGAGGGCAGCAAGAAGCTGAAGTCTGTCAAACTTACTGGAAACATCGATAAGATCGGTAAGAATGCATTTAAGGACTGTACCAGTCTGGAGACCTTTGAATTCGGCAAGGACAAGAAGGTGAAAGAGATTGGCGAATCAGCATTTGAGGGCTGTAGCAACCTGAAGGCGATTGTCATTCCCGGCAGCCTGAAAGTGATTGAGAAGATGACCTTCAAGGATTGTACCAGTCTGAAAGATTTTGAAATAGAGACTGGCGTGGAAGAGATTAAAGAGTCGGCCTTCGAGGGATGTACGAGTCTGGAAGAGGTGACTATTCCCAGCACAGTGAAGAAGGTAGGAGAGAAGGCCTTTAAGGACTGTACCAGCCTGACCAAAGTAGAATTGGAGGAAGGTGTGGAAGAGATTGGTAATTCTGCTTTTGAAGGTTGTGGTGAACTGAAGGTAGTGACCATCCCTGCCTCTGTGAAAGATATTGGTGAATCGGTCTTCGACGGCAGCAGCCTGGAGGAAGTGACTATTCCTGCCTCGATGAAGGTGGTCAAGGACGGTGCTTTCAAAGGCTGCAAGGAACTGAAGAAACTCACAATCGAAAATGGTGTCGAAGAGATTGGCAATTCAGCCTTTGAAGGTTGTATCAGCCTGACAGAGGTGGAAATCCCGAAGTCTGTGGAGAAGATCGGCAATTCTGCTTTTAAGGATTGTGAGAAGATAGAATCACTGTTGTTGGGTGAGGGACTGAAAGAGCTTGGTGACTCTGCCTTTGCGGGTTGTACCACTCTGCCTTATGTGGCCCTGCCAGAGGAACTCACAGCGATTGCCAAGGCAACGTTCTTGGGTTGTGAGAAGATGGATTCTGTCTCGATAGCCGACAAAATGAAAGAGATCGGTGAATCAGCCTTTGAGGGTTGTACGCGTCTGGATTCATTGAAACTGCCTGCTACCATCGAGAAGATAGAGAAGTCTGCCTTCAAGAATTGTGAAAGTTTGAAGTGGGTACAGGTAGAATTCAAGAAACCGTTTGAAATAGACCTGAGCGTGTTTGAGGGTATCCATGAGAAAGCTACGCTGAAGGTTCCCAAAGGTTCCAGAGCAGCCTTCATGAATGAAGAGAGCTGGGCCAGACAGTTCTATAAGATCATCGGCGGTGAATATAAAATCACCATTATGTCGAAAGGAGACGGTCAGGCCATCTGTAAGCGTGACTCACTTATTAACATAGCCGATTCACTAATCAACGACTCCCTGGTCATCAGGAACGACTCCCTGGAGTATACCTTTATGGAGGGTGACTCACTGATTGTGGCCTTCGTCTCGGATAAGGGCTATCAGATCATGGATGTGACAGTGAATGATACCATTATCAGCGACAGTCTTTTCGCTGACATTTACGCTGCCGACACTCTGACAACAGAAAAGCCCAGATTCGGCGAATATTCCATCGCTTATATCGATAAGGACTATAAGGTGGCTGTGGCGTATGAGAAGATACACTATCGTCTGATTGTCACCTCGATCGGTAAGGGTACTGTCAACTTCCAAGACGAGGCGGTAGAAGATACAACTACTGTGTTCAGAATAGAAGACGGTCTGGATGCTTTCATCACATTCAGTCCTGGTAACAATTGGCGTATCAAGCAAGTCATGCTCGACGATCTGGATATTACCTCGGAGTTGGGAAAATATCAGTATTCCATCAAGAATATCAAGAAGAATACCGCACTTGTTGCCGAGTATGAGGAGATACCAGTGAACAAGTATATCCTGACGGTCTATGTAGCAGGAAAAGGTGAGGTGGCCGTCGACGACAATATCATCCTCCGTGATAAATCATGGTCAGCATACTTCAATGAAGACACTACAGCGGTGCTGACCTTCATACCGGATGAAGGCTATATGACCAAATCACTGAAGGTAAATGGTAATGACGTGACCTCGGCCATCGTTGATAACCATTACACAATTAATAGCATCCGTGCCGATATCAATGTGAACATTTCATTCGAGGCAATGGAGATGACGTTTGAAAAGGACGGCATCCATTATCTGGTGTCTTCGTTTACAGACCATCAGGTCACTGTGACATCAGGAGACAATTTACAGGTTCTTGAGGTGCCGGCGAAAGTGGCATACGCTGATACCCAGTGGGAAGTGACAGGCATCAGGGAGGATGCGCTGGCGAACTGTCCGGATTTGGCTGCCGTCATCTGGAATCCGTCTACTCAGTTTAGAGCCATCGTCGGCAATCCGAATTTCCTGCTCTATGTGAGCGATGCGAAATATGTGGCATGGGCAGATCAGAACGCTGTGGTGGATGGTGTTGCCAAGAACATCGTACTGACTGACGGCAAGGAAGGTAATGACTTCTATTGTCCGCGTTCCTTCACGGCAGAGAAGATTTCGTACACCCATAACTATTCGATGGAGACTGGCATCACGGAGCCGAAGGGATGGGAGACCATCGCCCTTCCATACGACGTACAGACCATCAAGCACGCCACTAAAGGAAACATCATCCCGTTTAAGAAGTGGACAACAGACAGTGAGGAAAAACCGTTCTGGCTGTACGAACTGACGGCCAGTGGCTATCAGGAGGCAGAAGGCATCAAGGCCAATACACCTTATTTAATAAGTATGCCGAACAATAACTTCTATCTGACGGACTATCGGGTTGTCGGTAAGGTGACGTTCGAGTCGGAGAACGTGGAAGTCAAGAATTCCCATGACGTAAACGGTGTCAAGTTCAGCGACCGCACGTTCGTTCCTAACTATGTCAATAAGAATGGTGACGCCATTCTGGCCCTGAACGTGAATAACGATATCGTGGCTTATACGCAGGCAGACAAGGGCAGCAAGTTTGTGAAAGGACTCAGATCTGTATATCCCTTCGAGGCCTATATGACCACCACTTCGAACACCCGTTCCATCGGTGTCCTGGATGGTATGACTACTGCCATTAAATCCGTGAAGAGTATGGTCGATGAAACCTCTGAGGGTGTCAGAGTGTATGACATGCGGGGTGTGCTTGTCAAGAGCTGTGCTTCAAAGACAGACATCAGAAACGGACTGAAGCCTGGTGTCTATGTGGTAGAAGGAAAGAAAATGATCATTAAATAGGAAAGGAGACAGATATGATTGAGATGATGAAGAAAACAACGATATTTCTGTTGATGATGGTTGCATTCGTTGCCTGTGGCGGTGACGACGATGATGCTGATTCTGGCAAGAAACCTGACTATATCGCCGCCAGTGAAGAATTGACATTGTCGGATACAAAAGAGAATATCCTGTCTATCAAATCCAACTGCAAGTGGAATCTTTCTTCGGATGTAGACTGGTTGTTCCTTGACCCAGCCTCTGGAGAGGGTAACGGTAATGTGACCATTACCGCCAGTCCGAATAAGACGGATGGCACGAGATCGGGTATCATTTATATGAGAAATGAAACGAACACCGTAGAAAGGACGGTTGTCATCTATCAGAAGAAAGCTGCAGAAAACAGTTTTATTCCGCTGCCAGGTGAGAACCCGTTCCCAGAGTGAGTAGCCATAGATTACACAGAATATCACAGAAAGATAGATTGACACAGAATAAGTTATTTTAGATAAATGAAACAGACAATTTTAGTAACAGGCGGTACGGGCTTTATCGGAAGCCATACGACCGTCGAACTGCAGGAAGCAGGTTATGAGGTAGTGATTATCGACAACCTCTCGAACTCGAACATCAACGTGTTGGACGGTATTGAGAAGATTACAGGCATTCGTCCTGCTTTTGAGAAAGTGGACTGCTGCGACTTCGAGGCTCTTGAGGGGGTATTCAAGAAATACCCGAAGATTGAGGGTATCATTCATTTTGCTGCCTCGAAGGCCGTGGGAGAGAGTGTGGAGAAGCCGCTGCTCTATTATCGCAATAACCTGACATCACTCATCAACCTGTTGGAACTGATGCCGAAGTACGATGTGAAGGGTATTATCTTCTCGTCGAGTTGCACTGTCTATGGTCAGCCCTCACAGGAGAACCTGCCTGTAACAGAGAATGCACCCATCCAGAAGGCAATGAGTCCTTACGGCAACACGAAGCAGATCAACGAGGAGATTATCCAGGATTATATCCACTCGGGGGCTCCCATCAAAAGTATTATCTTGAGATACTTCAACCCCATTGGTGCCCATCCCTCAGCACTCATCGGTGAACTGCCCAACGGTGTGCCCATGAACCTCATCCCCTTCGTGACACAGACAGCCATGGGTATCCGTGAACAGCTGAAGATCTTCGGTCACGACTACAACACTCCCGACAAGACCTGTATCCGCGACTATATCTACGTGGTGGATCTGGCTAAGGCGCATGTGAAGGCTATGGAGCGCGTGCTCGATAAGCCAGAGACTGATGCCGTGGAGGTCTTCAATATCGGTACGGGTAAGGGCCTGTCTACCTTAGAGGTGGTCGAGGGCTTTGAGAAGGCCACTGGTGTGAAAGTGAACTGGATATATGCTCCCCGTCGTGAAGGCGACATCGAGCAGGTGTGGGGTAATGTCGATAAAGCCAACAAGGTGCTTGGCTGGAAGGCAGACACACCCACAGACGAGGTGTTGAAGAGCGCCTGGAAATGGCAGAAGAAACTCCGTGAAGACGGTATCCAATAAAATAGTAATCCCGCTCAGTCGAGCGGGATTATTGTTTTAAATGTGCCTTCGGCATTAAACTCATTGAGGGAGACAGGTTCGCGGAAAAGTCCGAAAAGGGAAGAACCAGATCCAGACATCGCTGCATAGACAGCCCCTAAGTCATAAAGACGGTCCTTGATGGCACCAATCTCAGGATGAAGAGCGAAGACACTCTTCTCAAAGTCGTTGGTCAGACGATCACGCCAAGTCTCCACAGGCTGCATGACGATGTCTCGACAGTTCAGTGCTGGATGCTGTGGAGTGATGAGCGAGAAGGCCTCCTTTGTAGAGACGGGGATGGCGGGACGGACTACTGCCAGATACCAGCCGTGCAGAGAGAGACTGATGGGTTCAAGCTTTTCGCCAATACCCTCGGCATAGCAAGGCTTATTCAAAATGAAGAATGCACAATCGGCACCCAGACGGGCGGCATAATCAATCATCTGCTGATCAGAGAGCTCCAGCTGGAACATCTGATTAAGCAGTGTGATCATAAAACCACAGTCGCTGCTACCACCTCCCATACCAGCCTGTGTGGGTATACCTTTATATAAATGCGCATGTATACAGGGCAGGGAAGGGAAGTCCTGCTTCAACAGGTTGTAGGCACGCACTACAAGGTTCTTCTGCTCATCACCATCAATCACGATGTTCGTCACCTTCAGGTCACAATCGACGGCAGAGGGGAACTGCCCGTCCATCTCGAACACCTCGAGGGCATCGCAGATGGGGACGGGATAGAAGACGGTCTCCAGGTTATGGTAACCGTCCGGACGGCGCTCAACGACGTTAAGCCCGAGGTTGATCTTTGCGATTGGCTTTGTCAGCATGCTTCTTACGTTTTCTTTGATGATTATTCGAACCGTTACCCTTCGAGTGCCAACGGCCGTGACGGCGCGTGTCGGAACGTTTCTTCTCACGTTTGGTGTAGACAGGTGCCTCACCGAGACCTTCGGGCAGAGGGATCTTTTCTACTTCCTTACCGAGGAAATGCTCTATCTGCTGGAAACGGAAGATGTCCGCCTCACTGATGAAGGTAATAGCTTCTCCATCACGGTCTGCACGGGCCGTACGGCCAATACGGTGGACATAGTCTTCTGCATCATGGGGTACGTCATAGTTGATGACGGTGCGGATGTCGTCGATATCAATACCACGGGCCACGATGTCTGTGGCCACAAGCACATCCGTCTGTCCTGCCTTGAAACGGTACATCACCTCATCACGCTCCTGTTGGGAGAGGTCTGAGTGCATCTGGTCGCAGTTGATATGCATCTGTTTCAAGCTTCTGGCAATCTCCTTTACTTTCTCTTTCTTACCGGAGAAGATGATGACACGCTGCAGGTCACCTTTTTTGAAGATGTGATTGATGATCTTCAGCTTCTGCGGATCATAGCAGACGTAGGCACTCTGGCGGATTTTCTCTGCTGGTTTGGAGACGGCAATCTTCACCTCCACAGGATCGTGGAGCAGGGTGACAGCCAGTTCACGGATCTTCGGTGGCATCGTGGCAGAGAACATGATACGCTGACACGACTGCGGCAGCTGCTGCACAATTTTCATGATGTCGTCGATAAATCCCATATCAAGCATTCGGTCTGCTTCGTCAAGGACGAAGAAACTGCAACGGGAGAGGTCGAGGTTTCCCACTTTCAGATGACTGAGCAAACGGCCTGGTGTGGCGATGAGCACATCGGCACCAAGACGCATGCCACGCAGTTCCTGTTCATATCGTCCACCGTCATTGCCACCATAGACTGCCACAGACGACACACCGTCGAGATAATAGCCGAAGCCTTGCATGGCCTGGTCTATCTGCTGGGCAAGTTCTCGGGTGGGGGACATGATGATGCAGTTGATGGCATCCTTGGGATAGTCGCCGTCATCCAACTGTGAGAGGATAGGCAGCAGATAGGCGGCAGTCTTACCCGTTCCCGTCTGTGCCACACCCAGTACATCGTAGCCGTCAAGGATCTCAGGGATACAACGTTCCTGTATAGGTGTCATCTCGTCGAAGCGCATGTCATAGAGCGCATCGAGGATATTATCGTTCAAATATGTTTCTTCAAATTTCACAAACTATAAATATAAACTGAAAACTATAAACTAATTCGGAGCCTGCCTGTAGCAGAAATATGCAATGATGGCATAGAGGACATTCGGCATCCATGCGGCAATGATCGGCGGCGTGTCGGCATTGATGGCAAACGTAGAGCTGATGGTCTGCAATAGGATATAGGAGAACGAGAGTGCCAGTCCAGTGCCAAGATAGACTCCCATTCCTCCCTTACGTTTTCTGCTGGACAGACTGACACCAATCACAGTCAGGATGAACGACGCGAAGGAGGTGGCGATGCGTTTGTGATACTCCACCTCATACTGCACCACATTAGTTGATCCACGTTCCGTCTGTTTAGAGATGTACTGCCGTAATTCGTCGGAGGTCAAAGTCTCCTGCTGTCCATTAGAATAAACCAGATCCATCGGCTCCATATGGATGATGGTGTCTATGACCGCTCCCGACTTGATCTCTTCGCGCAAGCCTCTCAAAGTTCGAATCTTGTAGTTCTGCGCCTTCCAGTGGAATCGGTCCTCGCTGATGGAGTCGTAACGGATGGTAGAGGCAGTCATGTGACTGACAAGCTTCTTCTTCTCGAACTTGTCGAGCGAGAAACCATAACCACTCTTCGTGTTGTTGTCATACTGCTGGATATAGGCAATCACGCCTGGTCCCACCATCAACTGCACATTACTGGCGGAAGTAACCTTCTTGTTGTTCTTGTACTTCGCCTCAAAATCCTGTCTGACCACCGTTCCGTGGGGGATGATATAGGCGCCGAGGTAATAGTTCACCAAAGCTATCAGGGCTGCAGAGAGTAAGTAGGGCCGCATCAGCCGTTTGAAACTCACACCAGCCGCCAGCATCGCGA
>Ga0265298_10007279_pt1 | contig 13464 bp, 10 predicted proteins | sample AusTroGonzalo_MG_3_FD_193486 | JGI IMG/M metagenome (GOLD analysis project Ga0265298, IMG submission 193486) | Bovine rumen microbial communities from tropical cattle in Woodstock, Queensland, Australia - Gonzalo_01 | ecosystem: Host-associated > Mammals > Digestive system > Stomach > Rumen ...
ATAGAGTCCAGCAGAAGGGCAGTTGCGGGGTCTCTCCCCAAATCTCCGCGATCTCTGTGCCTCTGCGCGAGCTTTCTTCTCTCACCTCTCTCCTGTATTCTCCTGTTCTTTGTGGCTCATCATCTTTATAGGGCGATTTGCGGGGCCTCTCCCCAAATCTCCCAGGGTTGGCGAGATCGGCTATTCGACGCATGGCTGGAGGCTGGCGAAGGCGGATGACAGGGCGGCATGACGGCGCGTCGGATGGGGGTGGCGAAACGGTGAATCGGGGCTAAGCGAAAGGAAAGGTCGGAAATGCAGCGGAAAACGGCAATGAAAATGGGGTGTCTCCCCATTGTGCTCAATAGTGGCAAGGTGCGGATTAGGGCTGGTCGCCAAGCTTTGGATCGAACGACTTGATCTGCGGGGCGTCGCCGGATTCCAGGCGCGAGACGGTTAGCTCTGCGGTGACGGCGCCGACGGGGACCATGAACCCCTTTGTCGACGACGCCTTTACTTGAGTGAGCTCGTCCGAAAGCGCGGCGCCTTCCCCGTTCAGGCATCTCACGCGCAATTGCGCCGGTGCGGACCCGCGTACCAGCTTCAGGTTTGCGCACAGCGTCCGTCGTCCGTCGCCGCCGAGTCCGGTTACGACGCGCCGTTCGACTACAAGTGTGTCATCCGCCAGCTGCGGCACGGACCTCGGTGCAGCCAGCCAAGTCGCAGCGACGGCCACCAGCGCGATTGCTGCTGCGGCGGCCGCGAGGATTGCGCGGCGCATGCGGCGCGGGGCCTCTCCGCGCTGCATTACGGACGCAACCGAGAATGGCAGGAACCTGTAGCAGACGGACCGCTCGGACGAGTCGAAGATAACGTACGACGACATGCACCTTCCGTCCGACTCGCGCGGATAGCCGACTGACCCCGGGTTGACGATGTAGCGCTTGCCGTCCTCCAGCGCGAAATCCTGCGGCGGCAGCATATAAACCGAACCCGAGCTTCCTGTGAGGAAGATGCGCGGCGTGTGGGTGTGCCCGACGAACATGAGCTGCGCAGTGTCCGCCGCGAAGTTTGCCGCCGCGTCGTCGGCGCTTTCGACGTAGTTGAAGGACTTCGGATCTGTCGCGTCGCCGTGGACGGCGAGAGCGCCGTCGACGCGGACCGTATATGGAAGCGACCTGAGCCACGCGCAGGCGTCCGTGGACAGGGCGGCGCGGTGCCGACTTACGGCGTCTCCTGCGAGGTCTATGAAGTCCGATGCGTCCATGCGTCCCGAAACGGCGTCGTCGTGGTTTCCTGCAACTACAGCCGCGCATGCGGAGCGCACGCGCGCGAGTGTCTCGGCGGGGCGCGGTCCGTAGCCGACTACGTCGCCGAGGCAGACGATGCGTTCGGCGCCGCAGGACCTTGCGTCGGCGAGGACGCGCTCCAGCGCCTCCAGGTTGGCGTGTACGTCGGATATGATCGCGTATCGCATTCCGTAAGTGTCAGAGCGCCTTCTTCATGAAGAAGATAAGAGTAGTCATGCAAAATATTATATCATTTTGGAGCCAGCAAGGTCGGCGCAACATGGAATGGATGCTTTTTTTACACACTTGTGTCATAAGGACGGATTTTTGCTATAATAATCCTACCACGCGAGGCGCAGGACGCGGCGCGGGGTCATAGTCCGGAAAACGGGAGTGTATGCCAACCACAGCACTCCCCCCTCTTATGGGGGGGAGTGGCGCGCAAGCGCAGAGAGGGTATGGATGAAATCTCCGCCGGGCGCTTGTCAATGTAGCATCAACGCTACACGTCGTTCAGCAGAAATACGACCAAACCATTTCAAAATCGAACGGCATGTAAGTGGTGATGCGCTCAATTGGGCGCATTTCTTCTTCATGTATTCGATTTGGGCTCTTGGTCGGGCCTCTGCTGAGTGCATGAACGAGGAAATGCGCTCTCTTTCTGCACTGGATGCGGTGTCCGCGATTAATGGAGCGCAAGGGCAAGAAGTGTCGTGCTGAAATCTCGCGCAGAGGCGCGGAGGGGATGAAAAGATGAAGAAGAAACTTATGGTTCTGGCGATGGCCGTTCTCGGTATGTTGTTTTCATGGGCTGGCACACCGACTGTAACGGATGTCGTGGCGAAGCAGCGGTACCCGTGGAACGGGCTGGTCGATATAAGCTGCAAGGTGACGGGGATTGAGGGTGAGACCAATGGTCTCAAGTTCGCCGTGGCGTCCGTGATGCCGGATACAGGCAATGCCCGCAACGTCTCGCATTTCTGGGTAGTGCAGGGCGGGACGAACTCGACTGACCGCGAAGTACATACCAACGGCAACTATCGGCTTCTCTGGGATGCGAAGGCCGATCTTGGAACCGTGCGCTATACCAACATGATTGTGCGCGTCACTTTCGACGCGCACGAAAAGGTGCAGCTCTGGGAAGGCGGCCCGTATTGGGCGACGACCAACATCGGCGCGGAAGAGCCGGAGGATTACGGTTATTACTTCTGGTGGGGCGACACCGTGGGCTACAAGCGCGAGGGCAATGCATGGGTGGCGACGGACGGATCGTCGTCCAACTTCCAGTTCTACGACGATCCGATAAGCCGGCAGACCTACGCCAAGACCCCTGCCACTCTGGAAAGTGAAGGTTGGGTCGTGTCGCAGGACGGCACATATGTGCTTGCTCCTGAACACGATCCGGCACAGGTTCAATGGGGCGGCGGCTGGAGAATGCCTACGAATCAGGAACTGTCCGTACTCAACGGCAATTGCGACTGGACGTGGACGACGCAGAACGGCGTGAACGGGTACGTCGTTCGCGGCAGGGGCGACTATGCCTCTAATAGCATCTTCCTTCCCTGCGCCGGCCGCGGCTACGGGACTTCGCTCACCAATTCCGGCTTGAACGGCTACTACTGGTCGTCCGTCCCGTACTCGGACAACAACAACTACTACTACGACTACGACCTCTCGAGGAACCTCTACTTCTTCTCGAGCCGCCACCTCACGGACTTCAGCAGCCGCGACCTCGGGCAGCCTGTTCGTCCCGTCCAAGGGTTCACCAAATAGCGAACGAATGTGAGCGCATCCAATTCTTCAATTCTTTAATTCTTTTTGGAGGTTCCTGTGGCGTCGCTTGAGAACAGCCTGAAATACGAAGCCGACGGTTCATGGCGTCGTGCCGAGGATGGAAAGCCCGATCAATCGACTGGTGCGCATCACGCCGAGAATGTTGCATGCCGTGTCGGTGGCCTCGTAGATGACCCGATACGGCCTCACGACCAGCTGGCGGAGTCCGGCGAGGTCGGTGAAGTGGTCGGCAAAGGCGCTTTCCGGCACAATGGAACCGACAAGCGGGAAGTCGGCAAGTTCGGCTACGGCGTCGCTGATTTTGAAGAACCACTTTGTCGCCGTAGCGATGTCGCGCTCGGTGGCGATGGTGTCGTAGATTTCGTCGAGCTGGGCGAGGGCGGTTTGAGACCAGACGACATTCATATCCCGTGCCTTTCGCGGAACTGCCGCATGGCCGTCTCGTGGTCGGTGCCGCGCCCCTCGGCAATCTCCTTGCGTGACTTGCGTACGGTGTCCGCGAGAAGAAACACGTCCATCAGAGGGTCGAAGTCCGCCGCGCTGACGAGAACGGCGTCGGCACGTCCTTTGCGCGTGACGATGAGCGGGCGGTGCGTCTCGTTCACCCGTGCGAAGCAGTCGGCGAGGTTGCTGCGGCATTCCGAAAAGGGTATTATGTCCTCGGTCAGGCGGGGACGGCGGCGCGACATGGTTCTTGTGGGCATAGGCGGTTCACTCCTTGGGTTGTCGGGCTGTATTGTACAAAAAAACGTCCAACACGTCAAGGGGACGATGGACAACATTTTGAAAGGAACGAAACGATGAAAGCAACGATAAAGAAACTTGCAATGGCGTTTGCGGCGATGGCCGCGACGATCGGTCATGCCGGTGATTCCGCTCCGTTTCTGCTGGACACGGCGGAAGGGACGCGCATCGCGCACGAGGTCGAGACGATTGCCTATTCGACGGAATGGAACGGTGGCGCGATGGTGCTAGTCGCGGCAGACGGCGTGACTCTCAAAAAGGCGACTGCCCCTGCATCGGGGGATGTCGTCTGGAATGCGGCACAGGCTACTCCTGGCAGGCATACGCTCACGCACAACTCCGGGGGTACGACGCTGACAGCCGTCTTTGAGGTGAAGAAATCCGATGGCGGTGGCACAGGTGGATCGAGTGGTGGTGATTCTGGTGGCGGCGGTTCTGGCGTGGGAGGTTCTGGTAGCGGAGATTCAGGTGGTGGTGGCAGTGGCGGTGGTTCTGGCGGCGATGGGTCGGATTCCGCAGACGGGGAGACATTTGTTATCCGTACGGAAGAAGATTTCTATGAATATATTAAAGAATCGAGGACGATGGGAAAGACTTTTGTTATTGCGAACGACCTGACCTTGACGGGTAAACATATTGTGCAGTATTCCGGAGGCCCCGTAGAAACTGCTTACCATTTTCCAGTTGCTTTCTACGGTGTCTTAAACGGAAATGGACATACAATCCGGCTTGCTTCTTCTTGCACTTGGATTGCCATCTTCGGCGATTTAGGTGGGGCGACAATTGAAAATGTCAAGTTCGTCTTAACTCCGCAGGCAGCGGTTAGCGAATATGGTGCAGAGCGTACAACATTCTCAAATGTTCTTGTCTCTGTAGGAGTGCTAACAGGGGGTGACTTAACAAAATGCACGCTCACGCATTGCGAAGTGAACTATGCTGGCAATCGCGACAATTCGTATCGAGATTATGTCTATGGTTGCTTTGGAAGGAAAGCAGATGGCTGTCGATTTGTCGATTGCAAAGGCACAGGTGTCTTTCCACGCGTGGCGAACGCAAGTATTGGCGGATTCGTGCGAGAAGCGGTTGGCACTACATTTGATGGATGCCTTTTCGAGGGAACTGTAGAATCAAACTATGGTGCGGGGGGATTTGCTGCCAAGATGAGCAAATGTCTTGTCCAAAACAGCGAGGTGAATGCGACCATTGCAGGACCGTTGGCGGATGGTCAAAACGCAAGTGGATGGAATGTTGGTGGCATAGCCGGTACGCTTTCATCTTCGACAGTTCAGGTTTGCCGCGTTGTGGGCTCCGTTTCTCAACTGCGTCACCCCGAAGAGAATGTCGGCGGAATCGCTGGATTTGCAGAGGAGAAATCGTTGATTTCCATTTGCTTATCGTCTGCTGACATCGTCGGTCGTGAGAATGTTGGGGGAATTGTTGGCTATCTTAGGGGGAGCGACGTTGAAAATGTGGCGAGTTCGGGTACTGTAAAAGGTTTATGGAATGTTGGAGGGATTGTTGGGCAATCGGTAGGCTATGCAAGTCGCCGCGCGAATATAGTTTGTTCTGTTGCATCAGGCGCTGTTATTGGTCTAGCGGCAGATTCTTCAGAGGAATGTCGTTGCCTCGGAGGTTTTGCCGGTCATCTTGAATGGAGCGATGTCTCGTGGTGTGGCGCAACTGGTCGGGTCAATTGCACGGGAAAATCGCTTAGTCTTGGTGGGTTCGTCGGTGAAATCGAAGAATGTACGCGTATATCTACTTCATATGCTACCGGTTCAGTTGTCGGCGATAAGCTAGTTGGCGGTTTTTCTGGTGCGGTTTATGCACCATCTGAATACGGATATGCTACAATTCAAATAAGCAATTGCTATGCGCGTGGATCGGCAACGGAAACGACCACATCCGACAGTCATGGCGTTGCTGCGTTCGCAGCCGATATCGGGGCTTCTGGTGGTACGATTGTGGTGGCGAACTGCTATGCAACGGGTAAAGTTATGGCTAAGGCGCCAGACTACAATCCGTTCAGTTTAACTGTCAATACGGACGCTCTTGCGCAACACGGCGGTCTTTCACCGATATTGGGTGAAATCTTCGGCGTTACCATTGGTACAACTGGTTCGGCAACATCGTCTTATTGGGATAAGCAAACTACGGGACAGGTGCAGTCTGGTCTTATGGGGGCGGGAAAGACGACGACTGAAATGGGTCGGCAAAGTACCTATGATGGTTGGGATTTTAAAACTATTTGGGTTATGAAGAGTGGCTATCCGGTTTTTCGTGCTTGCCCCGACTGTGCGGATAATCTAGCTGCATTGGGGGTTGTGGCCGGAGCCGCAGGTGTTACGTCTGGTGTGGTGGATGGTGGTGACGAAGGTGGTGAAAGCAGTACTGCAGCGCCTGCGCCGGAAGAGGTGCATGAGATGTACGGATCCGTCACTGGTGCGGCGCCGGGGGCGGCTATGAGCGAGTACAACGGATATGTCGTTGACGCTGCTGGCAACGTGAAGGGCACGGTGCAGGTAAAGGTCGGAAAGCCGAACGCCAAGACCGGACTTGCCGCCGTGAAGGGAAGCTTGCTGCTGAACGGGGCGAAGAAGGTGAACTTGAAGGCGTTCGGCAACGGAAAGGTCAAGATCAACGCCAACGGTCCGACTGAAATCCAGCTCGTCGGCGGAGAGACTGTCGTCGTGACGCTTGCCGCAAACGGCATGTCAGGCAAGTTGGGCGGCAATGTCATAGATGGTGCGCGAAACTTCTTCACCTCAAAGGACAAGGCGGAGGCGAACGCCGCGAACGCGCTCATCGAGAAGTGGCTCGGGTCGCTCGCGATGATCTGGGACGGCGGAAACGCAAACGTCACGATAGCCAAGAAGGGCAAGGTGAGGGTGAAGGGCACGCTCTCGAGCGGCACGAAGCTTTCGGTGTCCGCCCAGCTTCTCGTCGGCGAGGAATGGCTGTGTGTCCCGGTTTCCTTCCCCAAGGCGAATCTTTCGTTCGTCCTATGGCTTCCACGCAGCACCGGCAATCCTGCGGTCGTCGGACTTGGCGACGGCGCGGTCGTCGGCAAGGCGGGAACGCTCAAGGCTGGCGCAAAGTTCTCGATCGACAAGTCCGCCGCACTCTGGAAGAAACTTCCCGGCACGGTCCTTGCGACCTATCTTCCAAGCGGCGTTTCCGTCACGCAGAACGGGATGAAGTGGGAGCTGCCCAAGGCCGGCAAGATAGCGATGAAGCGCGGAGTGTTGGATGTCTCCAAGGCTGGGGAGAATCCGTCCGGATTGAAGCTCACCTACAAGAAGGACGGAACCTTCAAGGGCTCGTTCAAGGTGTATTCGGACATCGGCGGAAAGCTGAAGGCTACGACGGTCAGCGTGAGCGGCGTCGTCATCGGCTCCACGGGCTACGGCACCGCGACGATAAAGGGCGCAGGCTCTCTCTCAATCACCGTCGAGTAGGTTCAGCGCCCTCGCATTCCGTAATAGGTCAGAGCGCCTTGTCGCGGTCTGGCGAGACCTTGGCGGGAAGGAGTCCGTTTATGAATTCGTTGAGCCGGAACGGAAGGGCGGACAGCGCCCAAGACGCGAAGCGCATCTGCCACGGGAAGGCGATCAGCCCGACGTTGCGGTCCGCGCGCCTTAGAATGATCTGCGCGGCCTTGTCCGCCTCCATGAAGAACGGCATGGGGCAGGTGTTGCGGTCCGTGATGCGCGAGCGGACGAATCCTGGGCAGACGACGCTGACGCGGATTCCCTCCGGCGCGAGCATTCCGCGCAGTGCGAGCCCCCATGTCTTGATGCAGCTCTTCGTGGCGGAGTAGGCGGGGCAGCTCTTGAGCGGACCGTATCCCGCAATCGACGCGGTGATGACGATCTGCCCGCCGCCGCGGCGCGAGCGGAAGAGGTCGATCGCGGGCAGGACGGTGTTGAGCGTGCCGCCGACGTTCGTGTCGAACGTGCGGCGGACGTTCCGCTCGTCCTCTATGCCAGTTCCGACGCCGGCGTTGGCGAAGACGCGCTCGACGGGCGCGATCGCCTCGCAGGAGTGGATCCACGCGCGCATCGCCTCGCGGTCCGTCACGTCAACGACCGTTGCGTACGTTGGCGCGTCCATTGCGCGGCACCGGCGCGCGACGTCCTCCAGCCTGGCCGCGTCGCGTCCGCACAGGAACAGCCTGTCGAGCCGCCGCGCGCATTCGAGCGCTAGCGCCTCGCCGATTCCGGAGCTTGCCCCTGTGATTAGAGTGTTCATGCGGAATATTATACCATTTTGGAGCCAGGAAGGTCGGCGCGCGGAAAACGTGCATTTGAAGTTGATGCACAAACTCGCTTGTTTTGGTATAATTGTATGCAAAGAAAGCGAGGTAATAAACCGATGAACTACGAAGAGGCCGAAAAGCTGCTCAAGAAGTGCGGGCAGGAGCATGTCCTTGCCTATTGGAAAAAGCTAGGGAAGAAGGAGCGCGAAGAGCTCCTCGCCCAGATAGCGACGCTTGAGCCGAAGAGCGTCGCACAGTGCCAGGGCGCGCTCAAGACGGGCGCGGACGTCCCCGACAGCTCGAAGGGCAAGGCCCCCAAGGTCGCGGTCCTCAAGGGCAAGAAGCTCGCCGAGGCCGTTGCGGCCGGCGAGAAGGAGCTGAAGGCAGGGCGCGTCGCCGCGCTTCTCGTCGCCGGCGGACAGGGCTCGCGCCTTGGATACGACGGGCCGAAGGGATGCTACCAGATCGGGCCCGTGACCAACGCGCCCCTCTTCTACTTCCACGCCCGCAAGATCCTCGCGCGCACGATCCGCTACGGAAAGCCCATCCCGTTCTACGTGATGACAAGCGAGGCCAACAACGCGGCGACCGTCAAGTGCTTCGAGGAGAACGACTATTTCGGGCTCAACCCCGACGACGTGTTCTTCTTCACGCAGGGCATGTGGCCCGGCATGACCAAGGACGGCAAGATCATCCTCGACAAGCCCGGGCACATCTTCATGAGCCCCGACGGACACGGCGGACTCCTCGCCGCGCTCAAGCGCTCCGGCGCGCTCGCGGACATGAAGAAGCGCGGCATCAAGAGCGTGTTCTTCTTCCAGGTCGACAACCCGCTCGTCGAGATCGCCGACCCCGCGTTCGTCGGCTACCACGTGCTCAGCAAGTCCGAGTACTCCCTCAAGCTCTGCGCCAAGCGCGGCCCGAAGGAGAAGGTAGGAATGCCCATGCAGTTCGGCAAGACCTTCCGCATGGTCGAGTACACCGAGATGACGGACGAGCAGTGCAACCGCCTTGGCAAGGACGGCAAGCTGTACTTCCTCTACGGCTCGCCTGCGATCCACGTCTTCGACCGCGCGTTCCTCGACCGCGAGGCTTCCAAGGCCATGCCGCTCCACCTCGCGTTCAAGAAGATCCCGTTCGTGGACGCGAAGGGCGCCGTCGTCAAGCCGTCCGAGCCCAACGGGTACAAGTTCGAGAAGTTCATCTTCGACATCCTCCCGAACGCGAAGACCGCGGCGTTCCTCGCCTTCGACCAGAAGGACGAGTTCTCGCCCGTCAAGAACGCGGAGGGTTCCGACTCCCCGGCGACATGCCGCGCCGACATGCAGGCCAAGTGGCGCCGCTGGATGGCCGAATGCGGGATCCAGTGCCCCGACAAGGTGCCCGTCGAGATCGACCCCGTCTACGCCGTCGATGCTGCGGACCTCGCCAAGACCGGCATCTGCCTCGGCGCGGAATGAGCGCGGACGCACTCGCCGCAACAGGCGTCTGCCGCGGCTACGGCAGGCAATCCGTCCTTGACGGATTCTCGCTGACCCTCGGGCCCTCGCGCTTCGAAGCGCTGATGGGTCCGAGCGGAAGCGGAAAGTCAACGTTCCTGCACATAGCGGCAGGACTCCTCGCCGCCGATGCGGGCCAAGTGCTCGTCGGCGGCGAAAACGTCACTTCGATGTCCGACTCCGCGGCGGCCAAGTTCCGCCGCCGCCACGTCGGCGTCGTGTTCCAGGCGTTCAACCTCCTTTCCGAGAAGACCGTCGCCGAGAACATCCTCATGCCGCTTGCGCTCGAAGGGCGCGCCGGCGCCCCGGAGTCCCGCGCGCGCCTCGCGTCGCTGGCGTCGCGGCTCGGACTCGAACCGCTCCTTTCAAAGCGGCCCGAACAGCTCTCCGGCGGCGAGCAGCAGCGCGTCGCCATCGCGCGCGCCCTCGTCGCCGAGCCGGACGTCGTGCTCGCGGACGAGCCGACCGGCAACCTCGACGCGCAGTCCGCCAAGTCGATATGCGCGCTCCTCAAGGAGCTCAACGCGTCCGAGAAGAGCGCGATCCTCGTCGTCACCCACGACCCCGTCGTCGCGGCGACGGCGTCCCGCGTCCACTTCCTCAAGGACGGACGCATCGCAGCTTCGCACGATACCAACGGCGATCCGGAACTGGTCTCGCGCCTGTATCTGGAGTGCTACAGGTGAAGGCGCGTCATGTCTGCGCCGTTGTCGGCGTCGCGTTCGCAGTCGGCGCCGTCGTCTTCATGCGCTCGCTCGTCGCGTCCAACGACGCCCAGTCCGAATGCGTCGCAAGGCGGCTGCTCTCCGCGCTGCCAGTGGAGCCGGATGCGAAGGTCGCTCGCCTGGCGCTCGACTATCGTCCGGATGGACGCGTCATGCAGGGTCCGCCTCTGATGGCGGTAGTCGCGACCAAGCCCGGCGTGGAGGGTGTCGCGATAGCAAAGTCCGTTTTCGCCGCGCGCAGGCTGAGCCCGCCGGAAGTGGGCGAGGAGCTCACGTTTCTCGGGCGCAGCGGGGCGTACAGGATAAAGGTATCCGAGATCCTTGACTGGGGGCGTCCGCTAGGACGCGGCGCGGCGTATCCGACGGCGTTTGTCTCGCCGGAGACGGCCGCGACCGTCGGCGAGGAGTGGTCCGCGTTTTCCGCGCCCTCCGTCGCCGAGCTGGCGCCGGTGTTCCGCAGCGACGCCGGACGCAACTTCGACAGCGCGAAGGCGCTTCTGCTCTGGGCCGCCGCGCTGACCGCTCTCTGCCTTCTGGTCAACTCGCTGTTTCTTTCCATCGAGGCGAAGCGCCGCGACATGGCTGTATTGCGCATGCTCGGGATGACGCGCGGCGGAGTGGTGCGCCGCGTAGCAGGAGAGGCGGTCGTCCTTGCGCTCGCCGGGCTTGCCGTCGGCGTCGCGCTTGCGTTCGCCGCGACCGCCGTTTACGTGGCGACGGACAGGTCGCTCTTCCCGGAGGGTCCGTCTTTCTCGTTCTCGTCCGCCGCCGCCTGCGCCGCGCTCGCGCCGATCCTGGCGTCCGCCGCGTCGCTCCTTGCGCTTAGGAGCGCTCTCGCGGTGAAGCCGCTCGAAGCCGCCAGCGCGAGGCTTCCGGGGAAACGGCACGTCGGGATGGTCGTCTCGTTTGCTTTCGGGTTCGGCGCTTTCGTCGCCGTGGAGGTGTGGGGCGCGTCGCTCATGAGCGCGTTCGTTCCGTCCGTTGAATGGCCGGACGCAATAGTGTCCATTCTGCCGGGCGGGGTGTCGAGCTTCGACGTCGAGAAGGTGCAGGACGTCGAAGGAGTCGCGTGCATAGCGGAGCTCCAGCCGCTGCAGGTGAACATCCTCCCCCTCGAGGAGCTGAAGGGAATGGCGGGCGGTGCGAATGGCGAGTCGGGAAAGGACGCCTCACAGCGCCAGCGCCCAGGTCCCCGGCCGCAGTTTCCGCAAAAGCAGTACCGCAACGCGCTGCTCCTTGCGAGCGAATGGCTGCCGGACTTCCGGTTCTCCGCTGGTTCGCACGACGAGGCGGAGCGCAGGATCAAGTCTGGCGACGCGTGCGTCGTCACCGAGATGATGGCGCGCGCGCGCGGCTGGAAGCTTGGCGACGAGGTGGCGCTGGACTGCGGACGAGGGCACGTCATGCGACTCGCGATCGTCGGCATCGTCGACCTGAACTGGCACATGGTGACGAGCCGCGGGCTCGTCCGCGGACTCAACCGGATGCCGGTCAACACGGACGGACCTGTGTTCGTAAGCTTCGACACGCTCGCCGCGTGCGATCCGCGTCCGCAGGACTTCGTCAAGATGACGCACCTCTGGCTGGACTACAAGCCGGAGTTCCTCGCCGAGCACGGCGTGTTCGAAGCAGGGCGCATAGTCGAGAAGGGGATAGTGAAGGCGCTGAACGGCGCAGACCTAGTGACGCGCGAGGGCGAGGTCCGAGGAAACACGGTGCGCCTGCATTCGCGCGGCGAGATCGCCGACGGCACGCTTGCGCACGGCGCGGACCTGATCGGCTCCATGGCGCGCGTGCCGTTCATATTCATAGCGGTCGTCTCGCTCGGCTTCATCGCAATGCTCGTCGCGAGCGCGGACGCGCGCCGCCGAGAGTTCGCCGTGCTGCGCGCCGTCGGCGCGACTCGCCCCCAGCTCGCCGCGGCTCTTGCGCGCGAAGCGGCGCACGTCGCCTGGAAGGGAATCGCGCTGGGCCTTGCAGGCGGGGCGCCGGTCGGCTGGCTCTTTACGTTCGGAACGCGCAAGGCGATGGCCAACTGGGGCCTTCCGGCTTCGTTCGCCGTTCCGTGGACTACGCTCGCCGTAGGCGCCGCGCTCGCCTTTGCGTTTGCTCTTGCCGTCGCAGTGCCGGCGGCGCTGGCACTCGTCCGCCCACGCCGCTGAGTTTCTTGCCAGCGATCAGACGCCCCAGGCGTCGCAGATGACGGCGAGGATTCCGTCGGCGACCGCTATCGCAACGATTCCCCCGACGACCGCCGCTGTCGCCGCGACGCCAACGCCGTCAGAGTCGGACTTCGTGCGCATGCCCGAGCCGCATCCGATCACGCCGACCAGGAGCCCGAACAGGCACGACTTGGCGAGTCCGAAGACCACCATGAAAAGCGAGGTGCTGGACGTTACGTGGTCCCAGAACACGACGGTGGGGACGTTCATCATCTGGAGGACTATCGCGCCGCCGACCAGTCCCGCCAGCTCCGCGAAGGCGGTGAGCACCGGCATCGCGAGGACCGCCGCAACGACGCGCGGCATGACGAGGAACCGCACCGGCCTCAGCCCCATCGTAGTCAGCGCGTCGATTTCCTCGTCTACCTTCATCGCCCCGATTTCCGCCGCGAACGCGCTCCCCGAGCGTCCGGCCAGGACAATCGCCGTGACGAGCGGACCAAGCTCCCGGAACAGCCCTATCGCCAGGAGGTCCGCGACGTAGACCTCCACGCCGAACATCCTGAGCGCGGCGGCGGACTGGAACGCGAGGACGACTCCGAGCAGGAATCCTATTCCAGAAGATATGACGAGCCCGTCGAACGCCGCGCGCTGGAACGCGAGGGCGAAGTCGCCGAAGCGGAAGCGGCGCGGACGGAATGGAAGCGCGGCGAACTCGGCGACCGTCTCGCCGACGAAGGCCAGCCAATAGGCCGCGTCAGCGGCGCGCGACGCAACCAGTGCGCCCGTTCTGCCCAAGAAGCCCATGCCGACTATAGCGCTGAGAGCGCGTTGGACATTGCGGACGCGAACGCCGACGAGAACGCGGCGGTGTAGTCCGATGCGGCAGGGGTCGACGCCGTGCCGCGGGTGGTGGCGACAACTTCGCGTCCGGCGAGCAGCGTGACGGACACGTCGACTACGGCTTCGCGCGCGCCCTTGGCGCGGCAGTCGAGCGCGAGCCGGGTGACGGAG
>Ga0265298_10007280_pt1 | contig 13463 bp, 11 predicted proteins | sample AusTroGonzalo_MG_3_FD_193486 | JGI IMG/M metagenome (GOLD analysis project Ga0265298, IMG submission 193486) | Bovine rumen microbial communities from tropical cattle in Woodstock, Queensland, Australia - Gonzalo_01 | ecosystem: Host-associated > Mammals > Digestive system > Stomach > Rumen ...
CTTCGCCGCCTGTTCCATGAAAGCCTGGTACGCCTCCGGCGTATCGCCCAGCCGCTTGATGATACGGCCGGCAAAATGGGACATCGTGGCATTGCGCCTGCCTTCCGGGATGCCGATTTCCGGTTCAGGCATCAGTTGGTCTATGGTCTTATCCCCTTCCACCCAAACTATCTCCGTCTGATCACTGCCATAAATGAACCTAGCGGCATCCATGGCGTTATTATCGAAGAAGGGATACTGGAACATGATTTCCTGCTTGATGCGTACATACTGTTCCGGGTCACTGCATTCCCTTATCGGAAAATAAACATGGAATCTTGGTCTGGCGGATTTACCTTCCTTCTGTTTTCCATGATTTCTGGAAAAGAAGAAGGCCATTTGCACATCCGGGAACGCCTGTTTCACTTTGGCAGGCGTCACCCATTCCGTGGATTCATCGGTATGATCGTTATCGCAATCCATCACCACGCAATCCGCAGTAAGAAAGTTGTCAATGCACCGGTAACCGTTTTTGAATGCGGCGCAGACATGGTCACGCTGCACTGCCTTCCGGAAACCTGCCTCATCCGTGATTTCATGCTTATGCGGGTACAGGCAGTTTTTCTCATTGCCCTTGCAATCCGCGGAATAAATCGTAAGTTTCATGACTTCTTCCTCCTTCAATCCTTTTGATAAAAAGCGCATTCATATCCGTCTGCGTTCAGGAGCAGCCCTTCTGCCCAGACAGGCGTCTCCGCCATAATGGAACATACTTCTTCCACGGAAGAAACACCCTCCGGTACTTCCAGAACGACTTCATCATGAACGTGCATAACGATTTTGTAGCCTTTGTGGGATAACCGTTGCATGGCGGTTACCAAAAGATCACGACTCGTGGCCTGGACGATGTTTTCTACAAATTTCGGGCCATATGATTCCAGTCGCAGCCACTTTTTCTGCTCACCGACTCCTTCATATGTGACGGAATCCCCTCCGAACTTATTTACTCCGATGCGCGGTTTCACATACGCCAGTCTCCGACCGGACGGCAACCGGATGAACAGGATACCCTTTTCGTAGGTAAACTTCACGCTGCCGACCTGTTGCGGTTGATGGGTTATGATGCACTGTTTCACCGCACGGTCTATATCCCACCAGTACCGGACGATGTTTGGGTTCGATCCGCGCCAGTGCTGTATCAGGTTAGGCAGTTCCTCCTCCTTCACCCCCATGGCCAGCGCACCCATGTTCTTCAATGCGCCTACGCCTCCGCCGTACCCGCAATTGTGGACGAGCTTCCCCGATACGGTAAAACGATGATATCTTCCGGCATTGCGTATGTCATAAACTCGAGCCGTGCGAGTATAAGCCGCCAGTTTCTCCGCTTTTTTATTACCGCATCCTTCGCCGCCTCGATCACCTCTGCCCTGGACATCCCCCTGGACAGCATCCTTACCACCGTGTTGTAATGGTACGGCCAGTATTTCTGGTCGAAGCGTGTCAGCACCGTTCCCAGCTTGTTCAGGTTGTTTTCCGCATGGCTCACAAAACGCAGGTTTCCCGGCGCATAATTCCCATTGGTGTCGATCCGGTCTATTTCCATTTCCCTTTCCGGCAGACCGTATTTTTTCATCAGGTACAGCCCGGCTTCCGTCGCACTGCCGAACTCGAATCGGATGCCCCTCGCACCGTAATTCTGATACGCTGCCGCCTTTGGGTTCTCGCAGCGCTGTTTCGCTGCCGTCAGCCTCCGTTCCAACCATTTCGGTATCTGCCGGATCTGTGAACAATGCTGGCATCCCTTTGATTTCCCGCTTGTCAGGGTATTCCTGTTCTGCCACTGAACCGAACCGCATCCCAGGCATTTCGTCAGGACGTAACAATGGTTCATCGCCTTGTTCCATCTCTTTTCCGGGCTTATGATTTCCACCCATCCGTAACGCTCTCCGACCATCTCCGGTTTGCATGAGACGTGAGCCGCAGGCGGAGGCGATTCCAAACCGTACCGGCTCCGGTTTCCCATAGACCCATACGAGATGATCCTTCGTTGCTGTAAGTCCGTCATATGTGATTACTTCCTTTACTCCTCTATATATAACGCCTTCATGGTATACCCAGTTTTCCCCGTCCCACAGCCTGTCAGAAAGCCTGACTTTTTCAATCGGCACCGGCCCCCGGTCTGTCAGAACAGGCTGGTTTTCCGCTATGCAGGCAAGCTCTGCTATCTTACCCTTCTGCCGAAGGTGCCCATTCACCCCGTGCTTTTCAACGGGCACATGGAACATCGCTGTCGCTGAAGCGCAGTAGATGTCACCGTTTCTGGCAAATACCTCCTGCCGCCAAATCTCCCCGGCCAGCCATGCGATGACCCTCGCTTCAATAGCCGAAAAGTCAGCTACGATGAACCGGCATCCTGGCTTTGGCACGAATGCCGTTCTGATGAGTTGTTTCAACACATCAGACGGTGAATCGTACAGAATCTCCAGGGCGTCAAAATTGCCCGTACGCACCAAGTTCCTGGCTTCCGATAAATCCGGAAGATGGTTCTGGGGAAGGTTTTGCACCTGGATAAGCCTGCCTGCAAACCGGCCCGTTCTGTTCGCCCCATAGTACTGGATCAGGCCCCTCGCCCTTCCGTCCTTGCCGACGACGTTCTCCATAGCCACATATTTCTTTACGCTGGACCGGGCCAGTTCCAGGCGTAAGCATAACGCCTCACGTACTTCCCCGGCCGTTTCCTTTATCTTCGCAGCTACCTCTTCCTTGGCCAGCGTTTCCATCTTCACGCCATGTGCCTCCAACCAATCCTTCATCTGTATCGGTGAGTTCGGGTTCTCCAATCCAGTTATCTCCTGCGCCCGCTGCAAAGCATATTTTTTGAAACTGTCATTGCAACGGATAGCTTCCTTTACCAGTGTCCTGTCCAACGCAATGCCTGTATCGTTGATGCGCTGGTCTAGCCAATAGTTCTGCCATTCATCAGCGGACACCGGAAAGGCTGACATCCTCTTCTTGATGGCCAGTTCCACTTCCACATCCCGCTTGTTATACTGCTTGAAGGCTTCCCATTTATCTGGAGCGTGGCATGGCAGGTTCCGGGTGCGTTGGTTGTTTGTCTTTGTCGGTGCGCACGGCCTGCAGAAAAACTTGATCAGGTCTTTGCCTTCCTGCATCTTCTGTTTTTCCAGCCCCAGCACGGCGCCGACGCCTTCCAGCGATAATGGCAGGCCAAGCGTGGCCGCCCAAACCATGGAACAGCACCAGCCTGCCGGGGACAGGTAAATACCCAGATACCGGGAAAGGCAGGTACGTTCAAACAGCGCATTAAACGCCCATTTGATAACGGCGGGATCCGACAAGGCAGTGATGATTTCTTCCGGGATTTCCTCTCCGGCGGCCAGATCAACCACCTGTGGTTCAGCGCCATCTATCGAATAACCGAAAAGCAGAATCTCAAAATCCGGATCCTCTGCATACCGGTAAACGCCGCAGGTGGCAAGTTCCGTACCGCTGTAGGTTTCGATATCAATACTGATTGATTTCATCTTGCCTCCAAATTAAAAGAGGGCGACGGTTTTACCCGCCGCCCCGGTCGTGCTTAGCTCAGGAAATCTTCATCATCCAAGGAACTGAAATCGTCCTTGGCGTTGGACTTGCCTCCCAGAGGCTCGCCGTCCGCAATCTTCTGGATGTTCCCCAGACCGCAGGCGATGCCTTTGTTGCCGTTCGTATTATAGGCGTAAAAATTGATGGAAACACGGGCATAGCAGCCACTGTAGACTTCTTCCCTGTCCATGATGGGATTGACGCTGCGATCCACAATCTGCGGCGCTGTGGTACTGTTGGCGTTCACAAAGAAACTGTTTTTGTAAACTTCATCATCGCGTTCGGTGTCCCCGTCACGGAGCGGGAGCTTCAGCGCAGCCTTGTTTGGCTTCTTGCCGCCAAATTTGGCAATGCCTTCTTCAATGGCGGCATCCACAGCCGCATTGATCTTTTTAATGGTTTCCTTGTCTGACTTCGGGATAATCAGGGAAACCGAATACTTGGGTTTGGAATCGTTGATGCTCACGGGTTCCCAAACATGTGCGTAAGACAGACGTACTTTTCCAGTTACTACTTTTGTTGCATTGTTAGCCATTTTTCATTCCTCCGTAAATTCTTCTTTTACATTTGTTATCGTTAATGCCGGACGCTTGTCCGACAAAGGTACCAGGGTCGGTTTGCCGGGTGGCTTCACAATGAATGCACCCAGCACCTCCTGAAATTTCTTTTTGCCCATCAGCTTCTCAAGGTCACCCAGATTGATGAGTTTTTTCTGGTAGATATCTTTGTAGCCACATGCCTCTGCGGCTCTGGCCACAGCCTCCTCATCCGCATATTTGCGGATAGACCTGCCTTCCACAAGTTTGAACCCATTCCACTGCTTGCCTTGATTCACTGCCGCGTCCAGTGCGTAGGCCTGCAAATCATTGGCCCACTTCACGATATCGGGGAGACGCGGCAACAAGGTTTCCACTTCCTCATCCGTCAGCAACGGTGGCAAGCCGAACTCTTCTCGCGCCACTTTCAGATTGGCCTCCGCCCTTGCCCTACACTTATCAGCAGCCCGACAAAACATACACCACTCACCCGGAAGGTACTCACCCTCGCCTGCGAATGCCAGCTTTGCCTTGGGTCGGAGTTCCGTCTCTGCCCAAGCCATCAATTCCTCCACTGTCATGGCAACAGTGGATACGTTTTCACGTCTGGGCTGGAAGATTGTCATCAAGACCTTCTTCACATCGTACAGGCAACCGAACTGTTGTAAAGCCCCAAGCGAGTAAAGGCGTAATTGAGAATTGCCTTCGGCTTCCACTATTTGTCCTCCAAATTTGAGATCAATTATATGCAAACAGTCACCGCCAATAATGATGCAATCCGCTGTGCCAAAAGATTCAGGCACATAGTCACTGAAATCCAACCGTGTCTCAATCATCACTGTAGGGTCAGCTCCTGCCTTTCTGAATTCTGCCATCTGTTCTAATATGAAAGCCGCATAATCATCCGTAGCAATGTCCATAAATTCGTCTTCGTATTCACTGACTGGCCGTTTGCAAAAGTACCGCAGTGCCCGTTTGACTTTGTATTCGGCCAGTGCATGGGCTGCTGTGCCTTCCGCTGCTGCTGTAGTTTCCTTTTCCGCAAAGGTTGCCTCCAATCGTGCTGATGGCGGGCAGGACAGCCAGCGTTTGGATCCGGATGCTGTCAATAATGCGTGTTTCTTCATTTCAATGCCTCCGCTTCCGACAGCAACGCTGCATACTCCACCGGGTTAACTTCTGATAGCTTCTGTGCACCGTGGCTCTTGAGCAGGGCTTTCACGTCGGATGTGAATCCGAGCCTGCTTTTATCTGCCAGTACTGCACGGACTCGTTCCAGTGGAATCGGTGCCTCTTGTTCCGGTTGTTTTGCCGGTTCCTTACTATCCTGCTTTCCTCTGGTCATTGCGGCGGACAGTGTAAGCAACGCATTACCACACCGGGCCAGTTCCTCTGCCAGTTCCTTCATGTCAACCATCATCGTTTCTACCTCCCTTCACGATTTCCACCTCTTCCACGCTGTCTGCTGGGGCCAGAACCAAGATTTTCTGTTCTACCCCAAACAGCCACCGCAAGACCTTTTCCCGCAGGCAGACCGGCTTCATGCTGATGATGCTGTCTGCCGGTGGGGTTTTTGTGATGGTAATCTTTAAATTGCCATTCATTGGTGCTACCTCACTTTCCGGAGACCATTACGTTTCCGTCTCCTATTAGGTAGCCTCGGGAAGATTCAAAAGTTTAGGTTCTCAAAAAATATTTTTCAGTTTCTTCTTTGCGTTCCCCAAACGCTGGCTGATTGCACCTTTGGTAACACACTGGTCAGCCGCATATTCTGTGATACTTACACCATCCAAATAAACTGCAATCACTGCGTCCGCCTGTGATGAAGGCAGTGCTTTCCTGATTTTATTCTGTACTTCTTCTTCCTCCCAACGCTTCTCCACATCTGCAAATTGGTCGTAACCATCGTTTATGCCCAGACCGTTGTTGTAACTATTTTCATCAGAATCACCCCTCGTTTCCGGGTTACCCCAATGGCGGTTGTGCTGATGCCAATTGTTATAATCGGGCCTGTTAAACTGTACATCAAAGGCTTCCTGCACCATCTGTTCCTTTTCAGATTGCGGAATGTCGCCGGCTTTGATGCCCAAACTAACCATAAGTTGACCAAAGTCCGTATCCGTGATTTCAATTTCCTGCTGTTTGTTTTCGTACCTCACTTTTAACTTCATTTTTGCGTCCTTTCCGCCCGAGGAAGGTACGGTGGGACGCAAAAAGAGCCTATAGCAACGATGGCCACAGGCTCCAGCAATCCGAAAATTGGCGCAAGAAAGAATCGGTGGGTGCATCGTTACATCAAACACCGTAATCATTACGGTATTTTCAGTTTCTTATGCATCCCATCGCCCTGATGGCCATCTCGGACAATTGAGATTTATTTTTTGGACGTTGAACGTCCAAATTCCAGTGCAACACGTGCACTGTCATTTCGATGTTCAAACATACACGGGATTGGAACGAAGAAGACCGTTTAGCACTTACTCATTTTCATCAATGAACATTAGTTCCCCGAACACTTCCCCATAGTAAATCGGATTTAAGTCTTCAAAACAGGTTGCATCGTATCTCCTGAAAACAGACGATACTACATCATTGCCCCGTTTCCCAGCCACACTCCCAGCAAGGTTTTCGATATTAATTGCCCAATCAATTTTAGTCATTTCTATGCCTCCAAAAAGAAGATTTTGATGTGACAACAAGTTCTATTTTTATTTTAGTTTAAAGATTTTTACGAATAAATATGCCCATTTGGGAGAAGTTTGGGTTGAATTGGGAGAGAGTTGGGAAAATTATTTATTACTGAAAAAAATGCAAAAAAAAAGACCTCCCGCCAATACAGGAAGCCTGTTATAAGTAAAAATCAGTCTACGAACAATTCTGGAATATTAAATTGTATGTCTTGTGCCTCGGTTTCCACACCGATGTTACCGCATTGCAGTATACTGCGCCGTATTTTCTTTTCGCCGTCAACATCAGTAACATATTTGCTGTAGTTGGAAGGCGCCTGAATAAAGATGGACGCTTCCCGCGAAAACCCATTTTGCTGAAGGAAGATTGTGTCTGGGTTTGTTGTGCCGTATTCAACATACTCATACCAGTCATTATCAAAAAAATCCACATTATGAAACGATTTGTACTCTAGAGAAAACTTACGAAAATAGTTCGATATACTAAACAACAGGACATTTTCGATAACGCTTAAGGCTTCAGCAATCACCAGATTTTTATGTTTCTTTGAACCCGAGTTATAACGTTCCGCTACTTTATAATGCCCGGACCACACACCTGTTTCAGGATGCCTTTCCTTATACTTGATAGCGTGGTATACAAGCGTACTGAGACCATTACCCCGTATCCACCGTAACAGAATGGTCGAGTACCAGCGGATAACTGAATCGAGCTGATAGGTTCCCGGTTTGCCAATAGTCTGCTTTTCGTAGATGTCCCACTTGAACAACCTGCGCAGCTTCATCATAAAACTGACCACCGCTTCAAAATCCACCTTGTCATCATCACCCATTAATTGCGGATAACTAAGACCGTTCGCAATGGCATCACGCAGGTTCTCAGCTTGGTCATATGAAAGTGTAATATCGTCACTTGTGTGCTCTATTGGAAAATTATCCATAATACGTTGCTTCTGCCTGTCATCAACGTATTTTTCAAATGCCCGCACAATAGGAGTATCGTCGCCCACTGCTAAATCACGAGTATAAATAAGGCCAAATTTACGTAAAGCCTCATACTCCGTTTCCGTAGCGGCATTGTGACATGAACGCATTTCGATATCACCAGCCACAAGGTCGTTTACTAACACTCCAATGAATTTGGTGTTTTGTTGAATATCAATAGACAATTTCTGCGGAGGAACATCGGTTTTCAATAACTCGGTATATTGGTCTTCTTTCAGATTTGGATCTTCACGAACAAGGAACACGTTTCCAAACAGATTAAACTTGATTCTGCCGACGCGGCCTATAAGATTTCTGAACTCCACTTCGTCCATATTGCTTGGGCCGTTACGGTAACTCGTAATGAACAGATTGTCAGCGGGAAGATTAACGCCCTCCACGAGCGTACTTGTGCAAAAAATAGTTCTTAACTCACCTTCTTCAAAGCTACGTTCTATGCGCAATCGAATATTGGCAGGAAGGTAGCCGACATGATAAGCAACACCCCGGACAATCAGATCCGCAAGGTAACAATCATTGTGTACTTCTTTTCTAATTTCTAATGCTAAAGCCAGAAGTTTCTTGTCATCTTTAGGGGTGATATGTCTAGCATATCTGACCGCATTTTCAAGGACAGATCTTCTCGAACTGCAATAAACGAGATTCTGTCCGCCTTTCCCAATAATTCGCACAATTTCACTAAGTTTAGTTCCCTCAGAAATCGTACAGAACTGCTCACGTTCTTTTGTGTAATCATTGAAGAAGTAGCCCTTATGGGAAGGGATGTCCAGATAATACTTGAACTGGCAAACTGGTGCAAAGCGTGATACCAGCTTGTTCATCCCGTTGCTTATTCCGCCAGGGATAATTCTTAAATATACTTCAGGATTAGGAATGTTTGGCGAAGCAAGGACAACGGTCGGAAGTTGCTGCATCTTTCTAATTTGTGTCATTACCTTAAAATAATAGGTACTTCGACCACCACGAGCAGATATTTTATGGGCCTCATCTATAAAAAGAAAATCGATGCGGATATTCTTCCGTTCAATCATCATATGAAGTAAGCGTTCCGGTGTCATCACAAAAATGAAGTGATGATCCTGCTGCAATACTAAGTCCCCGGAAGCGGTCACGATACGATAATTATGATCTTTCAATTCATTCTGCAGCTCTCCGATAAGGCTGCTCCTAACCTCATTAATCAGAGCTTTTGTTGGTACAAGGATGGCAAAATTCTCAATAGATCCACTTTTAATTTGTTCCCGAACATAGGTCTGAACAACAAATGTTTTTCCCATTGATGTGGGACCAGAATAACTGAAAAACTTCTTCCCCAAACCGCGGTACACAATCATCTGGTCATGGAAGAAGTATTCCTCATCTTTACCGGGAATGCGATGCTCCTCTTTATCATATTCATAAAAAATCTGGTCGAGTAAATCGACACTTTCGAACTTGCCCACAGATTGGGAATGAAGCCCACGGAAATTTCCCACCGCTGAAAGAGATGAGCCGAGATAATACCTCACAGCCTCATCTTCCGGATATAACAAACGCAATAAAATTGCAATTTCCTGCCCCCACAAGCGGTCTCTGTCAGCTGTCGGGGGATAAGATGACTTTGACAGTAAGTCAGAAAAGCGCAACGCATCTTTAATTTTAATTTCTTTTGGCTTTCTTTGAGAGCCAAACAGTTTTATAGAGTAGTTATAAAGTAAATTGCTATAAATCTCGTTCAAATAATCGTTCTTGTCAATATCTCGGTAGAGCGCCTCTGCTAGAGTGGCATTTCTTGGTGCCTGAATCACACTAGATGTCACCTCCCGACAAAAGTTCCTGAATTATGCTGACTTTTTCATTGGGAGCATCATTGAATGGCATAACATACAAATAAAAGCTGTAGCCACTTAGTCTATTTTTTCGAATCAATTTGGAAATATGCGGTTGAACTGCGGCAATGTCCCGTTTTAACTGTTCTTTTACCTCAATTCTATATTTCACGCTGTCCGTTTCCGGCGTATCCATTTTCATGGTATACCCGAGGAAAGCACCAAACGCCATATCCAGTTTAAAAGAGCCATCACGGTGTGGTGTCATAAGTTCCACCATTAATTTTGTCGTTTCTGGATCATAAATAGTACGTTGCGTTGTACTTTCCACCATTCTTAGTTCATCATCACTGTTGTTTTCAATTTCTTTGATCTTTTCAAAAGCACGGTCTACGGCAGCCGTCAAATCTCCAATAATATCAGATGCCCCGAATACGAGTTGATAAAACGGTTGCCCGAAATTGTTGACAGATAGAAGATGGATTCCATCACTTTTGCTTACCATATTCCGGCTGTACTCATCAAGCTCAAGCCGACTCATGATTTTCGGTGCATCGAGTTCCTGTTCCATAAAAACATACAGCAGAATCTCCCCAAGTATGGTCTCAGCCCTTGAACCATACTTGAATATGAATTTACGCATTGCCTCTGAACCAATAGCTCGCTCGCTCTTTGTTCTGTCAAAGATACGCTTGGCTTGCGCTCGTGAAAGCACATAACCGCTGATATTGTCGTTAATAAACTGCTTCAAATCACGGAATCTGAATTTACAGTTATTCGGATCGATATAGAACACACACACCCTCGCTGGGTTGCTCATGCCCGTTATAGTTATCTCCGTAGCCTTCTTGAAAATTCTGTCAAACATGGGAGTTTTAAGGGTACGCTTTAATGGGGAGTATTGATCCTGATCAACTTCAGGAAGCACAAAATGTATTTCTTCGTCAGAATCGATAAATCCATTAACGTATCCTTTTCCAATTTCCTTGATATTAGCTTTTAGTTTATCATTTTCGGTACTTGTAATTGCATATGTAAGAACGTTGGCAAGTAAGGCGGACTCTTCAAAAGTAGTGCTGTTTAAGATACTATCTTTTTCATACCCGTCTGATTTTCCGACACGGGCTGTTGCCGGAATTGCAGTATCTTCCCGAAGGACTGCCTTGATAGCCCTAAAGAGAGCCTCATGCATATCGTTGTGAATGAGCGGCAGAATAAATTCTTTAAAACCTCTGTCGATGTCATCAATAGATAAATACCTAGCTGCATCAACCAGAGAGCTAGGTGCAGGATCATGCCCACTCTTCAAATGGCTTGGCAGTTCTTGGTTGAAACCGTTAATATTAAGCCCATAAGCTGCAAAAATTCCTCCACACACAGTTTTAATCTTATCCGCACTGCGCATACGGCTCTGATACAAGAGCGTAATCATTGTACCCAAGCACAGCTTTTTCATTGGCGTTTTTTCCTTCCAGTTCCCTAAAACATTAACCAAAAAATCGAATTGTTTTCTTTTTTATTATTATATCATGCCAGTTGCGTTAATGAAAGTTATCCACAGCTTCTACAACGCCCCATAGCTTTAAGTCAGTTAGTCAAACAAACAAAGATTAATAGATTAATGCTTTACGAACTAAACGTTAAAAACCGACTAACCGATTAAGCAAAGCTTATCAAGTAGTTTTACGATATAAACTCGTTACAAACATAGCATTATTAAATACAGACTAGTCTTGTAAATTGTCTTCTGGTATAATTCAATTATACAAAATATTAGGAGAAAAACCCGTCATGACAGAAGTTCAAATTCTTAACAAGCAACACCCTTCCGTCCAGTACCTGTGTAGAAAGGACAAGCGGTTGGCAAAGCTGATAGATATGGTCGGTGATATCGAATACCGGGAACAGCCGGACTGCTTCGCTCGCCTAGTACGTTCCATCATCAATCAGATGCTGTCAAACAAGGCCGCCCATATTATTGGTTGCCGGGTAGCTAACCTCTGTGGCGAATCCATTACTCCAGAAAACCTGCTTAAACTAAACAGAGAACAACTACGCAAAGCCGGTCTTTCTTATACAAAGGCCGACAATATTTTAGGCATAGCAAAAGCCGTAACAGACGGTATCCTCGACTTCTCCAACTTCCCTAATATGACAGATCAAGAAGTGATTAATGAACTAACGAGTTTGCGTGGCATCGGTACTTGGTCGGCCAAGATGTATTTGATTTTTACCTTGAATCGGATGGATGTTCTTCCTTATGAGGATGTGGCATTCTTGCAGACATACACCTGGTTATATAAAACAAAAGATTTGCAGCCAACGGCCATCATAAAACGATGTAAAAAGTGGAAACCTTATAGTTCCATTGCCGCTCGTTATTTCTATTATGCACTAGATATGGGTTTAACCAAACAAGAATTTCATTTATACAAGGAGGTTTAAACAAATGGCTACTATGCTTAACAAAAACATTACAATTGTTGAACAAAACAGGAAAAAACACTCTAAGGCATCCGAAGAATACCTTCATGTTCGTTTTAATTATCCATCCGGCATATGGGATGGATGGGTTCCTATTGAGTATAGAAGGACAGGAGTCTCTATTAAAGAAGGCGAAACCGACAAGCTTTTTGCACACTTAAATACAGTGTATGAGCAAATGAATCCAGCAAACTTTAATTCTTGGTTAAAAAAGCAAGAAAAATTTTGGCAAGAAGAAAAGCCTAATGCCGGAACGACAAGAGCATTTTTTGACAGCTTGATAAGGGGTGGTTGGCAATGCGTTGAATGCACATTACCAAAAAATCCTAACTGGGCAAGAAGAATCCAAGATTTAAAGGAATTTGGATACACCCTAGCCACAGACACAAAAAGATACTGCCCTCACTGTAAAGCAAATAAAACACATTTATTGCTTCTTCCTATAGAAAGAGGGAGTGCATCAGGCAACGGTTATGAAACTTGGTCTCCCGCTCTCAGAAAAAGAATTATACAGGTATTAGGAAGTATTGATGTTTATGAAGGTACTTACTCCGCGCATTGCCTTCCAGATCATAAATTCTCAGAGATAAGATGGGACGAAGGTACAAAAGATTCGAATCCAGACACTATGTCAGACAATGATATAAAGGCAAAGTTCCAACTCCTTACCAATCAAAGAAATCAACAGAAACGTGAAGTATGCAGAACCTGTTTCCAAACAGGAAAGCGTGGTCAAATTTACGGTATCCCCTTTTATTACGCGGGAAATGAAATGTGGGATAATAGCATACCGCAAAAAGGAAAGCTTGCCGAAAAGGGTTGTATAGGCTGCCCTTGGTATGACATTGCTGAATGGAAACAACAATTATTAAGAATATTGAAGGGGCATAAAAAATGAATTCCAATGAATATGAAAACTTATTAAAAGATGGCACTCTACAAAAAAGTTATTTTCAAATTTTAAAAGATGGAGAGTGGCATTGTCGCGACTGCGCAGCAAGAGAAACAGGATCGACCCAAATTGCTGGAGGCGGCGGAACACAGGGCTTAGAAAGAGGAACTAAAAACAGACCAGGAATTGTAATTGAGTCGGAACAGAGGTTCTGCAAAAAATGTAAAAAACCTACAATATGGGAACGCTGGAGCGGTGAGTTTAAATCATCGAACGCGGCTTCTGCATTGCCAAAGAAATTACAAAAGCTGATTTTATCTCATTATAACTACACCGATTCAATCGAAGAACGTAAGAGACCTGCAAATGAATTAGTTATAGATCATAGGTTCCCTATGGAACGGTGGGGGTCAGTGGAAGAAAAGAATCCAAGTTCAATGGAAGCAGATGCGATTGAAAAGAAATT
>Ga0265298_10007281_pt1 | contig 13462 bp, 8 predicted proteins | sample AusTroGonzalo_MG_3_FD_193486 | JGI IMG/M metagenome (GOLD analysis project Ga0265298, IMG submission 193486) | Bovine rumen microbial communities from tropical cattle in Woodstock, Queensland, Australia - Gonzalo_01 | ecosystem: Host-associated > Mammals > Digestive system > Stomach > Rumen ...
AGGCTGGCTATGACATGTGGCCAGGTCCCTATGGCGAATGGGGCAGCAGAAAATACTTAATGGCATCGCTCGACCAGAGTCTGAAGCGCATGCGCCTGGACTATGTCGATCTGTTCTATAGCCATCGCTACGACCCACAGACACCACTTGAAGAAACGTTGCAGGCACTCGTCGATGTGGTTCGTCAGGGTAAGGCGCTCTATGTCGGCATCAGTCGCTGGCCACTGGAAGCCACGCGCTTTGCCTACCAGTATCTGAAGGAGCGCGATGTGCCCCTGCTCATCTATCAAGGCAAACTGAACCTGCTCGACCGTGAGCCACAAGACGAGGGCATTCTCGACTTCTGTGCCGAGGCTGGTGTAGGTTTCATTTCCTTTTCGCCGCTGGCTCAAGGATTGCTCACAGACCGCTACCTGCAGGGGGTTCCCAAGGATTCGCGCATGTCGAAGGGAGTCTTTCTGAAAGAAGATATGCTCACACCCGAGCTACTGGCACAGCTACAGGCATGGAATAGCGAGGCCGCCAGCAAAGGACAGACATTGGCCGAGATGGCACTGGCTTGGGTGCTCCGCCAGCGTGCCGTTACCTCCGTACTGGTGGGTGCCAGCAGTGTTGCTCAGCTGGAAAAGAATTTGAAATGCCTGACGGTATAGGGCCGTCAGCGGGTTATTGAATAGACGTAGTTTTTCTCCTCGCAGACGGTAGTTTCTATCTCGAAGGGTAAGTCTTCGAGCACGTGCTTCATGTCGTTAGAGATGCCGTGACCACTACGCTTCACTGCTGCCTCCTTGCGCGTCCACAAACTTGTGAACACCACAGCGGGATTCTCTGCCTGAAGAATCTGCGCCAGCTCCTCGTCGTTCATCGTATAGCGCGCCAACGACTCGCTATAGCGGTGGACGCTCTCCACATCCACACCTATCGGCTCAGGACCTACCACACAGATGGCAGCCTCCTTGCAGTGACTCATATTAAAGTGGATATCGGGATGCCCCACGATGGCGGGTTTGCCGTGCTCGCCATATTCGAATACGGGCCGCTCCGTGATGCCATACTCCTTGCGCAACGCATCGCACAGCAACAGATAGGCCGCCGCACACGTCTTGCGCCCCAGTTCGTGCTTAAACTTCAGGCACTGCTCCCTGCGCTGTTCTGACAGCAAGGGCAATGCTGCCTGCCAGTCAAAGTGCTCAATATCGTCGTTAATATAATATTTCATTCCCTCAATCTTTCAATATTTCAACCTGCCCCTTCGGCCAGTTTACCAGATACAGCTGCTCCGTAGCACGTGTAAATGCCGTATAGAGCCAGTGCAGATAGTCGGTGCCGAGCATATCCTCCGTCATATAGCCCTGATCCACGTAGATGTGTGCCCATTGTCCGCCCTGCGCCTTATGACAAGTGGCGGCATAGGCATATTTCACCTGCAAAGCATTGAAGTAGCGGTCCTCCTTCAGCGCCTTCATGCGGTCGGCCTTACGCGGTATGTCGGCATAGTCCTCCATCACCTTATTATATAGTTCCTCCTGCTGGTCGTGCGTCAAGGCTGGTGCCTCACTGGTCAGCGTATCCAGCAGCACCATGGCTGTCAGCTCGTAGTCGTCGTAGTCAGGAAATGTCATCGTCACCTCCGCAAAGCGGAAGCCATACTGCTCGTGCACATTCCTCACCCTGCGCACTACCGCCATATCGCCGTTGGCAATGAATTCTATTGGCTTTTGGCCATTGGCTATTGGCTCTTGGCCAACTGCTAATTGCGAACGGCTAACTGCTAAAGGCCAGTAGTAGTTATTCTTCACCACCATCAGGCGGTCGCCAGTGGTCAGTTCTTCCTCGCGCCCCAGTATCTGGTTGCGAATGCCCTGGTTGAAGATATTGGCACGTTTGTTAGAGCGCGTCACCACCATCGTCTCGTCCAGTCCCACCTTGCTATAGCTGCTGGCCAGCGCCTCTATCAGCTCGTCGCCAGGCACTACCTTGATATCATCGAAGCCCTCTATCAGAATCTTCGGCAACTCCCATCCGCCATCATACATCAACCTTCTGACTGATGTTGCATTCCACAGGATTCCACTCTCCTGACTCTGTCTGAGCACCTCATTGAGCGTACACTCATACACGTACAGCCCAAAGCTACGCAGCACGGGAGCCATCAATGCCGGACTCTCCTCCTCGCCTACGGGTGGCAGCTGAGCATGATCGCCAATCAGCATCAGTCGACAGTTGCGCCCATTATACACAAAACTAATCAGGTCGTCCAGCAGACTGTGCCCTTCGCCATTGAGACTAATCATCGACGCCTCGTCCACGATAAACAGCGTGTCCTTGGCATTGTTATACCCCAGCTCGAAGCCACCCTCCAGTGACTTCTGCCTGTATATCCTTCGATGTATCGTATATGCCGCACTGCCCGCATACAGCGAGAACACCTTGGCAGCACGTCCTGTTGGTGCCATCAGCACCAGCTGCTGCTCCAGCGACTGCAGTGCCCTCACGATAGCTGCCGCCAGCGTCGTCTTTCCCGTACCTGCCGAGCCTCTCATCACCATTACTGGCATCATACGACTGTCAGCCATAAACGTCGCAAAGACATCTATGGCCTGCTCCTGCTCTCTTGTCGGCTCGTAGCCGAAGGCGCCTCGTATCCGATATTTCAGCTCGTCAGCAATCATTGCATCTGCAAAGATACTATTTTTTTCCGAAACACTTGGCAATTCGGGAAAATGTTTGTACTTTTGCGACGAAATTAAACATTTTACCTCCCAATGATGAAAAGACTATTATCAACTGGCATTTTGTGCGTCATGGTTCTTTTTGCCTGTGCACAGGAAGCCACCTCACCAAACGGCCGCCTCTCGGCCAAATTCACAAACAAGAGACTCGTTATCAACTACAATAACCAGCAGGTGCTGGAGCTGGCGGACATCCCGTTCGATAATCTGACGTTCATACGCAACATCAAGACCGACTACCAGATGCTACAGGGCAAGCGTCTGCACTGTACCAACGAGGCCAACGAGTATTGCATTCCCTCAGGGTATGACACCATGATGGTGATACGCCTCTACAACGACGGTATCGCCTTCCGTTATGAATATACGGAATTAAAGAATCAGAAGCATCCTGAAGAGCATACAAGCTACATCATCCCTGAAGGCACCAAGCGCTGGATGATGCAGTGGAGCGACAGCTACGAGGGTTTCTTCCCCCCGTCAACCACTGCCGAGGTACACACCTTAGGCGGCTTTGGCGGTGCTACACCACAGAAAGACATCAACACGCATTGGGGATATCCGTTGTTGATGCAGCCTGCAGAGAATCTCTATGCCCTGATTACCGAGGCCAATATAGAGCGCCAGCAGAGTGCGTCGAGCCTGTTCAGTCAGGGTGAGAAGTTCAGCGTGAAGCAAGACCAGAACGACCTGCTGCTCTCTGGCGATTGGCACACCCCTTGGCGTGTCGTCATCATCGGCACACTGGCCGATGTTGTAGAATCTACGCTGGTAACGGATGTCAGCGAACCAACGAAATACGAAGACACCAGTTGGATTAAGCCTGGTGTGGTATCGTGGATTTATTGGGCCTACAATCACGGCTCCAACGACTACAACATCATCAAGAAATATGTAGATATGGCCGTCACGCTCCATCTGCCCTATGTGCTCATCGATGCCGAATGGGACGAGATGGACAAGATAGCCTCTAACGAGGGTAAGACCATCGAGGATGCCGTGCGCTATGCCAACTCCAAGGGCATCAAGCCCATCATCTGGTACAACTCGTCTGTGGGTTGGGTGAATGGCGCCCCTGGTCCTAAGTACCGCCTTAACAAGCCCGAAGACCGCGAGAAGGAGTTTGCCTGGTGCGAGAAGATTGGTGTTGCTGGTGTAAAGATTGACTTCTTCAGTGGCGACAACCAGATGAATATGGACTACTGTCAAGACCTGCTGCTCTCTGCCGCCCGCCATCATCTGCTGGTCAACTTCCACGGTGCACCTATTCCTCGTGGTTGGCAGCGCACCTACCCCAACCTGCTTTCCACAGAGGGTGTCTATGGTGCCGAGTGGTACAACAATGTGCCTCACTTTACCAAAAAGGCCGCCAGTCATAATGCCACGCTGCCCTTCACGCGCAACGTCGTAGGTCCTATGGACTATACCCCCTGCGCCTTCTCTGATTCGCAGCATCCCCACATCACGTCGCTGGCCCACGAGCTCGCCCTCACCGTACTCTTTGAGAGCGGTTTGCAGCACTTGGCCGACCGTCCTGAGAGCTTCCTCGCTCAGCCCCAAGAGGTACAGGCGTTCCTTGGTCAGCTGCCCACCGTATGGGAAGAAACGCACCTTGTTAGCGGTTATCCTGGCAAGAGTGCCGTACTCGCTCGTCGCAGTGGCAACACATGGTATGTGGCAGGCATCAATGGCTTAGACGAGCTGCAGACGCTAACCACCAACCTCCGCTTCATCGGCAAGAAATGGAAGAAGGTACAACTCTTTGCCGACAATGCCAACGGCAAGTGGCAGATTAGTAACATCAGCAAGCTCCCCTCAGAGATCAGCTGCCAGCCCCGTGGTGGCTTCGTACTCGTCATCAACAAGTAACTTGAAAACACACTACGAAGACTCCCCTCTGAGTGGAAAATGATGAATATTAGACTTGCAAATTATACAGGGAACCATACTTTGTAAGGATGTAAGGTTGTAAGATTGTAAGGTTTTCGAGCATTATCACACACAGTGTAGCAGAATAACAAAGGGCACCCCACAATGGAGTGCCCTTGTTTATATAATCAGCAGATTATTAGTCCTCTACAGGGTGGAGATACCAATCGCAGCAGCTCTGGCCATTAGAGGTAGACCACTCGATAAACTCTGGGAAGAACTCATCGATGGGACGCTTCTCGTTCTTAAACTTCAGGATGTTGTTCTTGAAGGCATCGATGCTGACACCACTCAGGTAGAAAGCGAAGGGATAGTGGCCCTCGCCCACGAAATACAAGCCCTGCTTGGGGTCGGACATATCGCTATACTTGCCAAAATAAGAGGTGTTCATCTTGGCGGTAGGAGCCTCCATAGGAATGTGTACCTCCCAACGCTTGCCGCCTTCTTCGTCACGATAGATGAAGGGCTTAATCTTGGCTGCCTTAATATCCTGGATGCCTCCCTCGTAGTTCAGCTCCAAGATGTAGGTAGTATGAAGCTCGCCCTTGATATCGTCAGTAACCAGATAGACATCGCCGTCCTTTATGAAGTTGGCCTCCACAGGCTCCTCGCTACCAGGAAGAATCTTCTTCATCACAATGCTGGTAGGAGCAGCGTTTTTAGTGGTCTCCAGCGTGAAAGCCAGACCGCTCTTCTTCTCTACATAGTTCTGGTCGGTATAGAGATTGAAAGTCTGCTTGGTCATGTAGGTCTTGTTCTTATAAGTAAACAAGGTGAGCACGCGGTCTTCCTTCACATCTACCAAGGCGTCGTTCATATCGTAGTCGCCTGCTGAGGGCCAGAGGTCTTCATAGGCATACACACCCTCTGTGCTCACGGTATGCGACAGAGGAGTGGGCAGCGTCTGGAAGATGCCGATGGGTTTGAGGGCCAGGATGACATCGCCATAGTCCTCGTCGTTGGCACCATCCTCGAAGGCTACGATAGCATACTGCTTGCCGTCTTTCTCATAGGCGAACTTGGCCGTGCGCGAAGCTCTTTCGGGGTTAGGAAGCGACATGCTACCTTTGTCGTACTCGTTCTGCTCGACGTTAGGCTCACAGTAAGACAGTCCCTCGGTAGAAGCGCCCCAGCAATTATACTGACGAGCGATGGTAACGCCTGAGCGTGCACTGTAATAGCTATTGTAGAACTTCTTCTTACCCTGAGGCAACTGCATACCCCAGCCGTTAGACTTCAGCAGGAAGCAAATCTTAGTACCCTTGGGGAAGATGGGCGTAAAGTCTTCCATGCTACCCTCTGCGATGTGAGGATAGTAGATGAGCTGTACGGCATCGCCACGGTTAAGGGCAATATTGCCATTGTATTTAGACTCCTTCGTGCCTATCTTCTGCGAGTAGCCATCCTGCGTGTTAGGGAACAGCATGATGGGGTGGATATCCTTCAGGTCGGTAGGAGCATCGCCTGAATAGTAATAGTAGCCAACACAGTCGTTCCAGCAGGTATTAGAACCTACCATAGCTACTGAAACCACAGAAGCCTCCTGCAGTGTGAGGTCGGCACTCTGACGGTATTCCAGCGGGCACACTTCCTTTCTGACAATGGCAGCGGCAATGCTCTGATGAATACCCTGCATATCTTCCTCGTTAAAGGTCAGTGCAGAATACTGAGGATCACTGCTTTTCAGCAGATATTCAGGACGTCCGCTGGCAGCATCCCAGCGACCCAGCCACGTCTTCCACTCGTTGTAGATTTGCTTGTCGGCCAGCTTCTCGCCAGTCTTGTAATCTACCTCGTAAGAGAGCTGATAGAGCGTCTCCAGGCTATTAGTCAGCGTGCCAGAGTTAGGTGAGGCAGCTCTGCGGGCAACGGCAGCGGGCTCGCTATTGGTAGCCACAGCCTTAGCGCTGTTAGCGGTTACCTTGGCATTCATCAGCTGCTCGTTGACGAAGAAGTCGCCAGTAAAGATATACAGATCGGTGGCGTAGCTTGGCAACTCTACAGACTGAGAGAAACGGCCGTCGCCATCGGTAAAGTTAGAATAGACAGGCTTGATAGATGGATCGAGCTCGTCGTCCTTGAAGGGATTCTCGCTGAACACCCTGAAGAATACCGGAGTGGTAGGATTGCATGCAGAGTAGTCAACGGTTAAGTTCACATTGTTTACAGTAGAGAAGTTAAAGTCATTGGCTTTTTCACCGTTGTTAATTGGAGCACGGTAATCATCAATGTCATTGCTAACGCAACCTGCGAAAAGGAGAGCTGCTAAAGACAAACTAATAATTTTGTTCATGATAATGTTAAAAAAAACGAATATTACTTATTTGGGCGACAAAGTTAGCAAATATTTCCGAAATATAAGCATGATTTACTGTATTTTTTTAGATATTCAACATTTAATTGACACATATTAGATAAACAAAAAATCCATTATATTTGTTTTTGTCCTTGCTTATTCGTATCTTTGCAAGCGAAATGACAAGTATTCACAAAACCAATATCCTATTGGCGCTCGTAGCACTGGCGCTGGCCGTGCTGTGCGTGCTGAGCATACTGACATGATGGAAGACAAACAGAAACGACTGGTAATACGCATCAGCAAAGGGCGCCTCTCGTTTGCTACGGCAGACGCGAGCGACGTGCTCTTCGAGGAGTATGCGCTGAACAGTAGCATATCAATGGCTGCCAATCTGCGCGAGGCACTGCGCACACTGCCCCTGCTGAACGACGATTTTGAGCGCGTGCTGGTGATGGTAGATACACCCACGCTGATGGTGCCTGCCAACAACTTCGTGGAAGAAGAGCGCGAGGCACTATACCATCATGCCTTTACGGGCGACGAGCAACAGCTAGTGATGCATACCGTGCTGCCCGACCTGAATGCTGTGGTGCTGTTTGCCGTACAAAAGGATATGCGTAGCGTTATAGCCAACAACTTCAGCAATGTGCGCTATACGGCTGCCGTGGCTCCTGTGTGGCGCCACCTGCATCAGCGCAGTTATACAGGTCAACACCAGAAGCTGTATGGCTACTTCCACGACCGCAGGATGGAGGTATTCAGCTTCCAGCAGAACCGCTTTAAGTTCTGCAACTCGTTTATGGTAAACAATCCCAACGATGCGCTCTACTACCTGCTGGCAGTATGGAAACAGCTGGCTATGGAGGCAGAACACGACGAGCTGCACCTGGTGGGCGATATCAATGAGCGCGACCAGCTGTTGGAAGAGGCTCAGAAGTTTGTGAAGCGTGTATTCTACATCAACCCCTCAGGAGAGTTTAATCGTGCGCCAGTAACGCAGATGAAGGGTATGCCATACGACATGATAACACTATTTGTGAAAGGCCGATGAGAATTATCACAGGAAAATATAAGGGTCGTCACTTCGACATACCCCGCTCATTCAAGGCGCGTCCTACAACAGACTTTGCCAAGGAGAACATCTTCAACGTGCTGGTGCAGTACATAGACTTTGAAGGTGCGACAGCCCTCGACCTCTTCTCAGGCACGGGCAGCATCTCGCTGGAGTTGTTCAGTCGTGGCTGTAGCCAGGTGGTGAGCGTAGAGATGGACCGCGACCATCACCGCTTTATCCAAGAGTGTGTGAAAAAGCTAACAGCTAACAGCCAAGAGCCAACAGCCAGCATCATCCCCATTCGTGGCGATGTATTCCGCTTTGTGAAGAGTTGCAAGCAGCAGTACGACCTTATCTTTGCCGACCCACCCTATGCGCTGAAGGAGTTGCCCCAGATTCCCGACCTGATTATCGAGAAGCAACTGCTGAAAGAGGATGGCATTTTTGTCTTTGAACACGGCAAAGACTATGATTTCTCTAAGCATCCCAACTTTGTGGAGCACCGCAGCTATGGTAGCGTGAATTTCTCGCTCTTTAAAGCAACGGCGACATCAGGCGAGTAAGCGACTCCAACAGACGAGCCCCAAAGCTGGGCTGTACGCGACGAGGAAGCTCACCCAGTTCTATGCTCTGCTTCTGGTCGTCCAAGAATACCTTTTTCATTCTCAGCGCCATGCCCTCATCATAGACGAAGGCATTGACCTCGAAGTTGTTCTCAAAGGAGCGGATGTCGAGGTTGGTAGAGCCACAAGTAGATAATGTATCGTCTGTGACCAGCGTCTTGGCATGCATAAATCCTGCCTTATAAAGGTATATCTTGGCACCCGCCTCGTGCAACTCACGAAGATACGAGCGTGACGCCCAGTCGGTGAAGACTGCATCAGACTGCAAAGGACAGATAATACGCACATCGACACCACCCACGGCTGCCGTCTTCAAGGCGAAGAGCACAGGCTCGTTGGGCAAGAAATAAGGCGTCTCGATATAGACATAGCGACGCGCCGCCAGGATGGTGCGCACAAAGCCCTGCATAATCTCAGGATAATGCTCCGTAGGACCGCTGGTAACTATCTGTACTATGCAGTTATTAACAACGGGGCGCTCATGATGGTCGATAGGCGGATAGTATTGGCGGTCGCTGATGAGTGTGCGGTCTACGAAATACCAGTCGACGAGGAAAGCACGCTGCAAAGCATAGACAGCACCACCCGTAAGTCGCCACATAGTATCGCGCCAAGGCTGACGACCCGTACCTTTCACATAGCGCAGAGCCACATTCATGCCACCCACATAACCCACACGACCGTCGATTACGATAATCTTACGGTGGTCGCGGTAGTTGGCCTTTGAGGTAAACGAGGGGAAGTGGACAGGCAGGAAAGGAACAACCTCTACACCAGCATCACGCAGACGCTCAAAGAAGCGGTGGCTCACCTTCCAGCAGCCTACATCATCGTATATCAGGCGCACCTCGACACCCTGACGGGCCTTCTCCATCAGTGCATCAGCCACCAGACGACCTAAGGCATCATCCTCGATGATATACAGGTCGAGATGGATATGATGCTGAGCCTCAGCAATATCTTTCAGTAGTTCAGGAAAGAAGGCATAGCCATCGGTAATAATGTCAATGCGATTATCCTTAAAGGGCAAAGCCATGCTCTGGTTGATAAACAGGTCGACCAACTGGCGGTGGCGCTCAGGCATATGAAAGTCTTCCTGTTCTACAAAGCTCAACATAGAACGCTTGGTAAGCTGGTCCATCAGGCGCTGGCTGACCATACGCTCCCTGCGGTGATTGACACCAAAGAAGAGATAGAAGACGATACCTACCACAGGGACGAAGAAGATGACCAGCGCCCACGCCATTGTCTTGGCAGGCTGCCGATTGTCCATGATGACATGAATGATGGCTATTGCTATCAGTATCCATGCCAGCGAAACACCTATAATATATAATAGTCCCTCCATCTCTCCTTTCGATTGTCAACTGTCAACTATCAACTGTCAACTAAACTATGACGTCTGAGCCTCGCTGACGAGCCAGTGCGTTGCGCAGTTCGAGCATCTCCTTGTAGCTATCCATCAGGGGGCGTAGCTTCTCCATATCAGCGCCAGCCTCCTTCATCTGCTGCTGAATCGTCTTCAGCTGTTGGCTGACAATATCCAGACGGAAGTCAAGAATCAGATGTTGCACGCGCTGACGTAGCGTGGTCTCGCTTCGCTTCATCTCGAAGCTCTTGCTCAGCTGGTGGTTGTCAATACCCAAGGTGGCAGCCAGCTGACTGATGGTCTGATCGGGATGCTGCAAGAAATAGTTGGCAGCCTTGAAGCCTGGCTCTGCAGAGTGCTCTACGGCCTCGCGCAGAATGGTATTATACAAGGGAACACTGAATGTCAGTCCGTCGCTCGACAGGTCGAAATCTACATATTGTGCCACGCTCAGATTCACCGTGCCACCATCCTCAGTCTCCAAACCCTCGAAGATAATCTCCTCGCCATGACGGATGACATTCTGGATAATCAGTCGCTCCACCTCTGAAGCCTGCTCCTGATGGGTGTGCAAGCCAAAGTTGTCGATAGGTGTGGCTGCCTGTGGCTGGCGCGACAGCTCGCGCTCAGAAATCTTGCGCTGTTCCTCCTTGTCGCCAGCAATATACTTGTTGGTCTGCGTAATCAGCGTGCGCTCGTTGACATCCAGTCGGCGCGAGCACTCAGAGATATAGGCTGCACGCACAATAGGGTCAGGAATGACGCTCACTGAGCGTACGATATTGTTGATAGCCTCAGCACGCTTGATGGGATCCTTGACGTTCTTCAGCAGCAGGTCTGTCTTAAACTCGATAAAGTCCGTCTGGTGCTGTTCGATATACTCCTTGAACTCCTGAGCAGTATGTTTGCGACTGAAGGAGTCGGGGTCGTCACCATCAGGCAATAGCAACACCTTGACATTCATACCCTCTTGCAGGAGCATATCAGTACCACGCATAGCGGCATGGATACCAGCCTCATCACCATCGTAGAGCAACACGATATTGGGAGTAAAGCGATGCAACAGGCGTATCTGGTAGTTGCTCAATGCCGTACCTGAGTTGGCTACCACATTCTCCAAGCCACACTGGTGCATGGCAATGACGTCGGTATAACCCTCCACCATGTACACACAGTCTTCCTTGACGATAGCCTTCTTGGCCTGATAGATACCATAGAGCTCGCGTTCCTTATGATATATCTCAGAGTCGGGTGAGTTGACATACTTCTGTTGTACGCCCTTTGTGGCAGCATCAAGTTTACGACCACCAAAGGCAACCACCTTACCACTGACATTGAGCCAGGGGAAAATAGCACGGCCGGCGAAACGGTCGTAGACTCCATGTTCATTCTCGACACAGAGGCCTGTCTTTACCAGGAACTCCTCTTTATAGCCCTTGCGCTTAGCCTCATTGACCAAGGCATCACGCTTGGTAAGGGCAAAGCCCAACTTAAACTTCTCAATGATATCATCGCGGACACCACGGCTACGGAAATACTGCTTACCGATAGCCATACCATCGACATTATTCTTCAGAATCTCATGGAAGTAGTCGCAAGCCCACTCATTCACCACAAACATCGACTCACGCTCGCTCTGCTCACGCTTCTCGTCATCGCTGAGTTCACGCTCCTGAATCTCGATATTGTATTTCTTAGCCAACCAGCGCAGTGCCTCAGGATAGGTAATCTGCTCGTGCTTCATCAGGAAATTGATGGCATTGCCACCCTCGCCACAAGAGAAACATTTACAAATTTGGCGCGCTGGCGACACCATGAACGAGGGGGTCTTATCATCGTGGAATGGACACAAGCCTTTGTAGTTAACACCCGACTTACGGAGGTTAACAAACTCGCCAACAACATCAACGATGTTTACGGCATCCATTATCTTGTCTACGGTCGCTCTATCAATCATCGACTGCAAAATTACAAATTAATTTTCAACTATCAACTATCAACTATCAACTTTTTTTTGTACCTTTGCACTCGTTATGATAGTTTGTATAGCAGAGAAACCTAGCGTAGCCAAGGACATTGCACGCATCATCGGAGCGACAGCCAGTCGCGACGGATATATGGAAGGCAACGGCTATCAGGTGACGTGGACATTCGGTCACCTGTGTGAGCTGAAGATGCCTGAAGACTACACGCCCATGTGGAAGGCGTGGAGCCTGACAGCACTGCCTATGATTCCACCACGCTTTGGCATCCGCCTGAAGGACGATGAGGGCATCAAGAAGCAGTTTGCCGTGATTGAGCGACTGATGCAGGCTGCTGACGGCATCATCAACTGTGGTGACGCCGGCCAGGAGGGTGAACTCATCCAGCGCTGGGTGATGCAGAAGGCAGGAGCTACGTGTCCTGTACAGCGACTGTGGATATCGTCGATGACTGACGAGGCCATCCGCGAAGGCTTTGCTACGCTAAAAGACCAGAGCAACTATCAGTCACTATATATGGCTGGTCTCTCCCGTGCCGTAGGCGACTGGCTGCTGGGCATCAACTGCACACGCCTATATACTATCAAATACGGTCAGAACCGTCAGGTGCTCAGCATCGGTCGCGTACAGACTCCTACGCTGGCACTTATCGTGAACCGTCAGAAGGAGATTGACAACTTCAAGCCTGAGCCTTATTGGGTGCTGGCTACCGTTTATCGCGATACCATCTTTACTGCTACCAAGGGTAAGTTTACCTCGAAGGAAGAGGGTGAGCAGGCTTTCAAGACCATTGATGGCAAGCCGTTTACCATTACTCAGGTAGAGAAGAAGAACGGTAAGGAGACGCCGCCCTCACTCTACGACCTGACCTCACTGCAGGTGGACTGTAACAAAAAGTATGGCTTCTCGGCAGAGACTACGCTGAACATCATTCAGCAACTCTACGAGCAGAAGTTGACCACCTATCCACGTGTTGATACCACTTTCCTGCCAGACGATGTCTATGCCAAGTGTCCGCAGACGATGAACGGTCTGTTCCAAGTGAAGCATGCTGGCACATCGCCCTATGCAGAGCTGGTACGTCCATTAGGAGGCAAGGCTCTGCCAAAATCAAAGAAGGTGTTCGACTCATCGAAGGTTACTGACCACCATGCAATCATCCCTACGGGTATGATACCCACTGCACTCACTGATATGCAGCGTAAGGTGTTCGACCTCGTGGCACGCCGCTTCATCGCAGTCTTCTATCCTGACTGCAAATATGCTCAGACTACTGTGCTGGGCACCGTAGATGACGTAGAATTTAAGGTTACTGGTCGCACCATTCTTGATCCTGGTTGGCGTGCTGTCTATGCCAAGGATGTACAGACAGACGATGACGAGAAGAAGCCTGACGAGGAAGAACGAACACTGCCAGCCTTCCAGAAGGGCGAGAGCGGTCCTCACCAACCTACCCTCACAGAGAAGATGACCA
>Ga0265298_10007282_pt1 | contig 13462 bp, 15 predicted proteins | sample AusTroGonzalo_MG_3_FD_193486 | JGI IMG/M metagenome (GOLD analysis project Ga0265298, IMG submission 193486) | Bovine rumen microbial communities from tropical cattle in Woodstock, Queensland, Australia - Gonzalo_01 | ecosystem: Host-associated > Mammals > Digestive system > Stomach > Rumen ...
CCTGATGATAATGAGATTCTGCTTGATGAGCAGCGCAAGGAAAAGAATAACATCGAAACATTCTGGACTAAAGTAATGGGAGTTGCTGGAACAACTGACAAGACTATCGAAGAATCCATTGAATATGTTTATGATAAGTATTACACTTTCAGTGGTATGGCTAAGAAACTGGATGAGGCTGGTGTTGCTTCGATGTATCCTATTATTGACGGTCTGAATCGTAAAGAGAACAACGGTCCTATTGTCGGTACAGAAGAACTGAAGTCTCTGATTAAGCAGAATATCGATGCTCAGTTGAACCTTACTCGTCAGAAGGCTGTTAGTCAGGGTGCTGATGTGAATATTGAAGACCCAGAGACTGCTAAGCGTTATCGTGCATTTATGCAGAAGCGCAAGGCTGCGATGCAAAAGAAGATTGATACCGGAGGTTACAAGGCTCCTATCCTGTTGATTTGGGGTGCACCGGGTATCGGTAAGACAGCCATTATTTCTCAGGTACTGAAGAACTATAAGAATGACCCATCTACTCCGGTAAATTTGTATTTGGAGACTGTTTCTTGTGCTGGTCTTGATTCTGACTCATTCCGTCTGCCTAACCAGGCTGAGAATGTAGAAGGTGTGAAAGACCCGTCGTTCAAGCAGGCTGTGTTGAACTGGCTTCCTATGTATGAGAAGCGTGATGCTGCTTATAACCAGATGATGGAAGACCGTTTTGCAAAGTGTATGTTTATGAGCGGCGACGGCAAGGAATTGCTCGATAACGAAGGTGATGTATATCAGGGTGGTGTTATCTTCTTGGATGAGGTTGTTCGTGCGAATCGTACAGGTTTCCAGGTGATTATGAATATCTGTGACCGTCAGATGAATGAAAAGGTTTTGGCACAGTCTTGGGCTATTATTGCTGCTGCTAACCGTTTCACTGATGACCCGACGCAGGATTCTTTCGACAACTTGGAATCTACTCCTATCCTTCAGCGTTTCACTCCCGTGACTTATGTTCCACAAAAGAGCGAATGGCTGGCTTGGGCTCGTAGCATTAACGAAGACCTCGGTGAGATGAATATCGAGCCTGAGATTGCAGACTTCATTGAAGCAATGGATGACAGTATCTGGTATCGTACTATTGATAATGGAGGCTATGATAAGGAACTGAAAGCTGCTACTGGTAAAGATCCCGCATCTATGTATATTAAGAATGGCGGTATCTATCGTACTACTTGGGAGACTCTTCGTGAGTTGAGTGACGAAGGAAAGAACCCGTTGGCAGATAGTATGGCTACTTGGAACGGTCGTACTTGGAATCGTATTTCCGACCAGTATCGTCAGATGCTGATTGATTTGCTGCTGGATAACCCAGATGAATTCACATATGATGGTGTGCTTGCTCGTTCTATTTTCGAGAATGATTATCACGGCATCAATGCAGGTCTTCTTCAGGAGGCACTTGAATATGTAAGTGACGAGAAGTGGAATTCTTGGGCCGGTACTTGGCTTGATGGTGCTGAACTTCGTGATGCTCAGCGGCTGGAGACTCATGACGGACTCCGTCGTATGGACTTCGTGCATGCCGGACTTATTCGTATTGTACAGAAGAATACTGGCGGTGCAAAGACTGCTCCTGCTGAAGAGATGAAGGAATATTACAACTGGAAGTCTATCTTCAGTGATCCTACTATTATTGAGAGTATTTTCTCTAAGGGTTGTCTGCCCGAGAAATATACTGAGAAGGATAATGCAGGCAAGAGCAATAACGGCGGTTTCCCCTGGAAGGATAATTCCGGTATCGTTCGCCAAGTTGAGCAGTTCATCTTGAGTCAGTATCCTGGTGGTGCTGGTCAGGCAAGCGAGCAGTTCAAGACTTATGCTGACTGGTTGGTTCCTGGTCTGAAGAATCTGGTTGCCAAGTTTGAGTCTATTGCTCTTCAGAAAGTGACTGGTGATGTTTAGAAACTGAGTCGTCAGAGTGTTCTGGGTGCATTCAAGTTGGCTCATAAGTTCAATGCTGATGAGTTTAAAAAGATGTTTACTGTCCATACTACTGGTAAGTACGGTGACATCGTTATTCTGAAAGCAGAAAAAGTCGATCCCGCTATTCTCGAAGTTGTATATAATATGGTTAAGGAGAATAAGTTCTGTGAGGCTCTTCTGAATTATACTAAGTATTGTATCAAGATTGATTTCACTCGCGACACATACAATGTCATCGGTTCTTATGGTAAGGAGAAGGAAGAGTATAAGAAACTCATTATGAAGAATCTCGGTATGGGTCAGGCTGCTGAAACTGCTGCACAGAGCATTCATAATGTAATTGCTCAGATTTATGGACAGAACCTGAATAAGTCGAAGACTGCCGCAGTCGGCAAGAGTGAATCCAACAAGACTATTGAAGATACTAAGTATCTGGACATCTTTAAATTGCTTCGTATCTGTCTGCTCACAGCATACAGTACTCAGAAGAAAGAGAAGATTGTCGGACAGGTTGATTTCTGATGATATAATTCGTTTTACTTATATTTGGGAAGGTAGTCATTTGGCTATCTTCCTTTATTTTTGCTGAAACCAAATCAGATAACACCATAATTTCTTCGTGATAAATAATCAAATTCGAATTTTATTTTTTAATATTTTATGTGGGAAACTAATACCAAATAGATGATTGACCAGACTGCGCCGATCCCGGTTCATATTACGAACGTAGATACTGGTGAGGTTGTTGTCAAGAAAATGCTCATTTCTAAGTTCGTTGAACGCTATTCTGCAATCGCTGAACAGTATATGAAGATGGGCAAATATGCCGTTATTGGTGAGTTCTATGATGACTTGATATGGACTTTCCGTGTCGGCACAGCAGCAACAGACGGCATTCGAATCTATTTTAATCCTATATTTGTATATGAGTTAGTAGAGACTTGCGGGCCGTTGGCTGATGCAAAGCAAGAAGACTTGAAGAAAAAGGGAGTGAATGTAAAAGACCCTCGGAGCGGTTTTGATATGACTTTTGAAGTTGCTAAGGGATTTATCTTCGTAATCATTCACGAGTGTTATCATCAGTTGTATCGTCATATTGAGCAATCTAAGCGCAAGAAAGAGACTCGTAATGCAACACCTGCTATTCATCGTCTGGCAAATATTTCAATGGATGATGAAATTAACCGCGATATTGAAGAGCAGTTCCCAGAGTTTGATGGAATTACTAAACTGATTGAAGGTTGTATCGAGAAAGAAGAATATCCGCACGAAATCTGGATGGATATTTTCGATGATAAGATGCAGAAAGGTGTTTAGGTTCCGAAGGGTCCGACTATTCCGCCTCCTCAACAGCCACAGCCACCCGGCGGTGGCGGTCAGCAACCAGACCAGCCGGAACAGGAGATTGAAGCACCACAGGATTACGTGGATGGTTGGAAACAGGCTATCGATGATTTCAAAGCCGGTAAACTTGATCCGAAGAAGTTCAAGCCTCTGCCCGTTGACCCGAATAAGTTCGGTCATCCGCAGTTAAATGCCGGTCCAGCCGGAGTACAAATTGACCCTAATAGTGGCGTTGGAGTAACAGATATTAATGGTCTGAATAAGATTTTAGGTTCGATGGGTCTCGGTGGTACAAAATTCGAGACTAACGAAAGTCTAATAACTGAAGCCGCTAATGCTACTTTCAACCAGGATGAATATAATCAGGGTTATAATGACTGTGTTCAGAAAATCCTGAATAATATGATGAATCAGGGTGGTGGCGGTCAGCAACCACAGGGCGGTTTGAAAGTAAAGAACTTACCAGAACCTCCTTCGTTCGGAGGCGGCGGTCAAGGTCAGGGTGACAGTCAGAAGCAACAGCAGAATCAGCAACAACAGCAGCAAGGAGGAGGCGGTGGCGGACAATCTGGTCAGCAACAGCAGAATCAACAGGCCGGCAAGGGTTCTGGTGGCGGTAGTAGTTCTGACCGTCAGAATCAGAAGAATAATTCTCAGCAAGGCGGAGGCGGCGGAGCAGCCAACAGCAGTCAGGAGATTGATAAGATGTCCGGACAACAGGCTGCAAATTCAGCTCAGCAATCTGCCAATAACGCTCAGTAGTCTGCTGATGCTGCACAACAAGCAGCAAATCAGGCTCAGCAGAAAGCAAATCAAAGCGGTTCTGCTTCTGACCAAAAAGCAGCAGATGCTGCACAGAGTGCTGCTAACCAGGCACAAAAAGCCGCAGATGCTGCGCAATAGGCTGCTAATGAAGCAAAGAGTGCTGCGAATAGCGGCAATGACTAGGAAGCACGAGATAAGGCAAAAGAAGCAGCAAATGCTGCTGATGCTGCACAGCAAGGACAACAGTCCGCTGAACAGAAAGCCGGAACTGGTGGTCAGAATGGTCAACAGGATATTGGCAATATGTCAGGCTAGGAAGCAGCCAATGCTGCTCAACAGTCAGCTAATCAAGCACAGCAGTCAGCGAACCAGGCACAGAGTGTCGCTAATCAGGCACAACAGAAAGCTAGTCAAAGCGGAGATGCCGCAGACCAGGCTGCTGCTGATGCTGCGCAACAAGCCGCCAATGCTGCTCAAAATGCAGCAGATGCCGCTAAACAGGCAGCGAATGAAGCACAGAATGCTGCAAAGAACGGTAATGATGACCAGGCTCGTAATAAAGCCAAAGAAGCACAGAATGCTGCTCAATAGGCACAACAGATGGCTGGTCAGGCACGGCAGTCAGCAGGCCAGGGATAGGGTTAGATGATTCCTCCAAGTCCGAAGCCGATGACTAAGGGTAGTCAGGAGATGGACTCTACTCAAAACGGTTCGAAAGCTAATAATGTCGGTCAGGAAGGTGACCAGGTCTGGAAAGTTTCTGTCGGAAAGAAATGGGGTCAGGATGACTTGATTTCAAAAGAAGAAGGTATGAAGATTTCTGAAGAAGAAGGTAATCCGTACACTTCAGAAGAATATAACCAGACTCCAGAAGAGCACGCTCGTCAGGTAATCGAGCATCATGACCAAGAAATCCGAAATATCGGTAAGGGAACGAATGCTTCGATGGATCGCAAGATGGACAAGATTAATGAGATTCTTGCACCTCCTGTTATCAACTGGAAGACATTGCTTTATAAGTTGTTCAAGAATGCTGGTGTGAAGCAGGAAGAAGACTGGAAGATGAAGAAGAGTCGTTTCGGTGGCGGTTTCATCCGTCCGGACCGTTTCGAGAAGATTACCCCGAAAAAGCGTGAGGAACTCTCGAAGAACTCAGCAGATATTTTCTATCTGATTGACTCATCTGGTTCTATCAGCAAGCGTGACTTGTATCGTGCGTTCTCAGAGATTATCGCTCTGGAGACTCGTGATGAGATGAATATCCGTAAGTCTGCTCTGACTTATTTCGCATGTGATTTCGATGAGAATCGTATTCGTGTATGGTTCCGCGATGACACTAAGAAAAAGAAGATGGAACTAGTGCAGTACGAAGACGGAAAGGATGTCGGTGGCGGAACAGAAATTGCTAAATCAGTCGTTCACGTAACGAAACTGGCTAAGAAATTCTATTCTCGTGCTAATCCACGAACTCTTATCATCGTATTCACTGACGGTGAAGACTATGAGTGGGAGCCGATTAAGAATCTGCCTGAAGACATCAAGAAGCGTACAGTATTCGTTATTCTGAACAAACAGGACCGATTCGAGAGCATCGTGAAGAATATACTGGCTTGTGGTATTCTTGAGAAATACGTAGTATGTGTTGATACTGTCAGCGACCTTCATAACTAATCAAAAATTATCACGGGGAGTAAATTGCTAAAAAAGCAAAATTCCCCGTGATAAATAGTACATATAAAAATAAATTTTCAATATAAATGAAATGAAATTAGAAGCGCCAATAAAGATTAATGTTAGTGCACTCAAAAATGACGTGGGTGTCAATGTAAGTATTGACCAGGTCCGTGATGACTTACAGTCGATGGGTGCAGAAGTTACCGGCGACAAGGAACCAGACGGGACTCTCGTCATGTATATCGGCGGTGACATTGAGTACAGTGACATCGAGACGTGTTTCGATGAGATTAACGTTGATGTGGATGATTACATCATAGAAGACGACACAGACGAGCTTGTAAACGAGTGTGATTTGGGTGAAGCAGATGAACTCGGTGAGTGCGATAAGTATCCTACTTTTGAGAATGCTCTTGCAAAGTTCAATAGAAATAAGAGTCTAAATGAGAAGAAAAAGGACTGCTGCCCGAAGAAGAAAGTGATTAACGAGAATAAGACAGCCAATGAGCAGAAGTCTCGTTTCCGTGGCAACGCTATTCCTCTGAGCGAGGCTCTTAACGGTGATTACAAGAAGATTACCAAGAAGCATACTCTGAATGATATTATCGATTCTATGACTGGTCGTACTGAGCAGCGTAAGATTAATCAGAAAGCAATTCAGAAGGCTATGAATGAAAGCAAGACTGCTGAGTTGTCTGAGCAGCTGGGACAGGAGAAGTCACAGAAGATTATTGATGCTATCAAGAACGGTCGTAAGACGATGTACGAGAAGGTTTCTATCAATAAGAAAGCCATGGTCGACTACACTGTAGAAGAATTATCGGCTATCTGTGAGAAACTGGAAGGTCAGATTGCAACTCTTAAGGAGAAGAACGAAGGTTTGAATGAAGCAGACGGTGCTAAGATTCAGGATCAGATTTCAAAGAAAGAGCATCTTATTGAGATGATTCACGATGAGATTGATTTCCGTAATGCACTTCAGGAAGCCAACGATGAAGACTTGTTCGGTGATGCATTCCCCAATATGAATCCCAATGTTGAGAATAATGACAATGAGGAAGATAAGAAGGATGATGAGAAGCCTGAGAACGCAGACGAAGAAAAGTCAGAAGATTCTGAAGAGAAGAAAGACGATGAGGATAATCCTGATGAAGACAAGAAAGTTGAAATCGGAAGTATCGTTATCACTCTCGACTCTAAAGAACATGCTGAAGATTTGAAGACTGACCTGCTGGATGCTGGTGTTCCTGAAGAGGCTATTGAGATTTCTCCTGCTAAGAGTGACGATGAGGAAGAGTCTGAGGATGAGAACAAAGACGAAGATACCGCCGAAAACGATGAAGAGAAGTCAGAAGATAACGCTGAAGAAAACGGAGAGAAACAGGAAGAGTCGGCAAAGACTGATGGCAATAAACTGAATGAGGAAGATGAAGAACATAAGAGCGAGGATGCTCCTGCTGAAGATACTCCGGCTGACGACAACGCAGAAGGCGGTGAAGATGAGAATAAAGAGGAAGATGCAGAAGCCGAGGGTGCATATACTCTGACTCTCGTTGATACCAACTATGCAGAGAAGTTGCAAGATGTTTTCAATGATGTCTATGGAATCACTCCCGAGGAATTCAGCGATATGATTGGCGGCGATATTGTCGGAACAACTGAAGATGAAAATGGCGAATCTGAGGAAGATAAGTCAGACGAAGATAACAAAGATGCAGAAGGAGACGACAATGTTGAGAAGAAAGATGGAGACGATGTTGAAGAACTCGACCCGGACGACATTTTCAAAGACCTCTGATTACAGAACGGTTGCAAAATACTGATTTCTTGTCAGAATGATAGATGAATCAGAAAGACCGCTTCCCTCACAGAGAGGCGGTCTTTATAATTAAAGGATAAGATATTTCTCTTTTCTTGATTCATAATATTCAGAAACTTAGAAGGATTCAAGCAATGTTTGCTCGTTTTTCATTCTAAATTAGTTTCATTTTTCTATTACTTAGGTTGGAGCCGGAGGCGAGAGCACCCGGCTCTTTTTATCAAACAATTTTCTTCAGTAGAAAGTTATGCTCAGAGTATTTCGAACGCTCAAAGTAGAAGCGGAACCGGATAGTTCCGAACTCTTGCATAGAGATAGTGACATCATCTTCAGTGTCGGATATTTCTGTTACGGTGATGTCTGCGAACGGCAATACTGAACTTTGCAACACTCTGTTGTACAGACATACCTTCATACAACTACAGTGCAGAATCGTACCGGTGAATGCGTACTTGATGACAGCTTCACGTAATTCGGGAAAGTCTGTTGCAATGGGAGGAATTTCTCCCGTTAATTTCTGAAATTTAACTTCTTTCGTTTCCATAATCGTTTATATTTTAAAATTAATGTTTGGTGTCTATACAGTTCTTTTTCATTTCTTTGTCGTAGTTCTCGGCAGTTATTGATAATGCCTTGCTTATCTTGTCATCGAAATGATGGAGTCTTTTCTTGTCCTGGATAATCCAGGCTCGTCGTTGTTTGATTTCCTGCTTGCTTTGTTCGATGCGTTTCTTGAATTTACTAAGCATATATTCTTTGTATTCTTCAATTGTAGTCTGTTCTACGAACCGGCTAGCGCAGATGCCGAATGTCTGAGGTCCGAACATACGATGTTCTTTATCAACTTCAATCTGGTTGAAGACAATGGGAATCATCGGCCAGAATACAAAGGATGAATTGTTCTTGTCAGAATTGTATTCTTTGTATATTTCAATATTCATCGGAGATAGCAAGGAATTGTTCCAGTGGACTGACGGTGTTCCGCAGACATAACCGAATGTTGTGTTGTATTCTTCTTCACCTTTGCTCCAGGTCTTCACAAGAGTTCCTACTGGGAATTTCTTGGAAAATTCCTCTGCCTGAAAGACGAAGCATGATTTTAGTGCTTCTAATATATCAGTCGGTTTCTGGACTTCTCTCGGAAGTTCCGGATTCTTATTGAACAGTCCCATCTTCCCAGGTTTTGGCGATTTCGTATTTGCTGTATACATTAGTCATATGCTTTTTGTCGAGCAACGGTTTGGTACCGTCTGGACCTTCAATATAGTCTTTCTCGATTTTCTTCTTCATATCGGGGTCGATTTTCTTAGCCCAATCAAAATTGTCGAGAGCATAACCTTTGTATTCTTTCATCAGCCAGGAGAGGTTAATCTCTCGGTCAACGTGATAATCCCAAATCTTCTTATATGGATTCCAGTCTTTATAGACAATCAGGTTCATTTCTTCACCCGACGGCTGCATTTCCGGAACTACTTCTACAACAAACGATGTATATCGTCTGTCAACCTGGATTTCCATCCCCGGCCAGAATTTATATGCAAAGTATTTCATATATGTTCTATTAAATTACTTCACAACGATGTTCTTTTCCGTTTTCATCGATGTATTTGATAGATACCCAGACAATGCCGTACCAATTGTGCTCAACTTCCGGATAAAGCATATTGCCCCATTTCTCATAGAATTTCTCAAACCACTTGAACTCTTCCTTTGACATACCGCCTTGTTCGCAATGCCAGAATTCATCGGGTCCGTCGTTAAGGACAAGATGGTCAACAGTGTAACCGTCTTTTGTCTTACGTTTGTCCAGGATTTTATTGAAGAACTTATAAGTTTCTTCTGCTTCCTTCGTTGACATATATTCACCGTAATGACTTTTCTTTCCGGCTTTGGTGTCATCGATTCGAATACATCTATTCTCGTGCATATCATCGCAGTGTTCACCGTAGCCTATTCCGATATTCAGAAAGAAATACGGACTCACTTTTGCATTTTCTAAGGGTAGAATCTTAATCATTATATTGCTCTTTTAAATTTTCAGCAAAGATAATCATTGTTTTTGAACCGGCAAAAACTATTAGGAAAATTTAGCAGTATTTTTCCGCATTTATAACATTTTTTATATTCTTGGGTACAAATATTAGAAAAATGCGATATAAATACAAAGAATCAAGAAAAGAAAATTTATATTTTTAATTTAAGATGCCAGAAAATAACAACAATGGTGGTAAGCATACCATCGAAGAAGTGTTGGCAATGCACGCCGCACAGGAAGAAAAGAACAACCAGACTTCACAGGGTGCGGTGAGTCCGGCTGATAGGGTGAACAAGAATGCTCCAAAGAATGTAGAGACCGAACCAGTTGAAGAAACTACTTTCGATGAGCAGCAGGTTTCCCGAAAGAAAACATTGAAAGAAGCACAGGCTGAGCGTCGTGAGGAAATCAGGCAGGAGCAGAAGGAAATCGGTCTGGGATTTATTCCCATACCTGTCAAGGATCTGCCGACCGGAGGTCTTTTCTTGCCGGAAGGCTCTCAGATTTATATCCGCAGTGCATCGATGGGCGAGATACGTGCCTGGTCTCTGATGGATGAGACTGAACTTCAGGAGATTGATGATGCAATCAACCATGTCATTGAGCGTTGCTGCTCTATCTCTTCTCCCGGCAAGACTGCTAACTATAAGGACTTGAATTCAGTTGACCGTCTTTATATCCTTATTTCTATCCACGATTTGACATACACTGACGGTCATAATGAACTGAAGATTGCTGTTAACGAGACAGATGATGTTATTGTGAAGAAAGACAACATCAAGTTCGTAGACTTCCCGCAGAAGTTGCTGGACAACTATTACAATGCTGACAAGCGTTGCTTCTCGTTCAAGGCTCGCACTCCGAATGCTAAGGATTTGAACATCTATATGCCAAGTATCGGTACTACGATGTGGATTAAGTCGTATGCACAGCGCAAAGGCCAGTTACAGGAAGCATTCGACGGTGATTTCGCCAAGATTGCACCTATGCTGATTCAGGACTGGCGAAGTCTGACAGATGAAGGCTATGTTTCGCTGCTAGCTGAGTCACACCGTTGGGGTTCGTATGAATGGTCTATTATCTCAAGGATGAGGACAATCCTCACTCGTGCCGTGAGTCCCGTGATGTCTTATACGACTGAGGACGGAAAGGAGGCTGAGACACCGCTCAACTTTCGCGGCGGCATTAAGGCTATCATCGGCGAGAGAATTGACGAACTGGATTTCTGATCCGCTCAACTACGACCCGGTAGTTTACACATTCTGGAACGACAAGCATCTGACTGCCAGACGGGGAAGCATCCTGTCCACTGGAGTAGAGTACTTCCTCTCTGACAGTTTCAATCTGAAGCATCTGTTCATGCTGCCGTACAAAAATATCGCAGACTTGACATATGCATTCGCAAAGGATATTCATATTCCGCCTTCTGAACTTAACGGTATGGCGATGTTCGATGTTCTGATGCTGCTTGAAGCACATAACGACTTCATCGACAAGCAAGAGAAAGGACAGAGCGGAGAAGATACGGCAGATATGATTGAACAGCAGAGACGCTCGATGGAATCAATGTACAAGCAACAGCAGGCTTCAATGCCGAAGATGCCGACAATGCCGTCGATGCCGCAGATGCCGAATTTCAGTAATATGAATTTCGGAAGTTAAAATCAAAATTTAAATAAGTAAAAGAAAAATGGCAAACAACAAGAAAGACAACAAAGAAGCATTGAAGAAGACGCTCGAGCCGGAGCCTATCAAGCCAGAGGACATCAAGATGGAAGAGGATGACAGCGATATGCCCGCTCCTCAGACAAAGGTGTACAAGCAGTTACTGAAGGTCACTCCGCTGTTTATGCAGCGTTTCCATCAGTGTGTCGATTCTCTGCCTTATCGCACAGTGCTCTCGAACAACAGTGGTCAGCAGCAGCGTCTGGTTGAGGTAGTGAAGTTCGTAGAGGCAAACAACCAGAAGATGGATGTTAGCGATATGAATATCATCATCTCTTATATTGAGAATCTTGACTTCGCACACGCTCGTCCTCTGATGGAGATTATCGACGTGAAGGAGAACCAGGCTAAACTCTGGACCATCTTCGAGGCTTAACCTGAATGACCGACGATCCTATGCAGTGGTGGAAGACGACATCGTGGCTCTCTGGTCTGTTTTCAAAACGGACCAGAGATGAACTGCGAGAAGAACGGCTATCAGAACAAGTCATCGAAGAAGACGAGGAAAGACTCCGCGAAGCATATGAGTCGGAAATTCCGGCAACAGTCATTACATATGTGTTCGATGAAGCTCCGGAGTCTGAGATGAGCACTCCGAGAATGGAATTGCTCGTTGAAGATTTCACAGCAAGGATGCTTCCGGAACCGGGAGCGATTCTCTGGATTGATGTTGGTGGTCAGCTTCGTTCTTTTAAGATGACTCGTCTTGACTATATCTGTAACAGTTCTGAATATGATTCTATGCGAGTGTACATCGTTGTAGAACCGGCTAAGAACTCTGACATCATACCTCATCCGTTCTATTCAATCAATGAGTAACGAAAAAATTAACACGAACTGAAGAAAATGAAACTTGACTACGCAGCAGTACACGAATGTATATATGCCAATGAGAACCTGACGAAGTTCTATAACTGGTACATCCGCCATTGCGTGACGATGACGAATCCGTACCACAATCTCCGTCATACACTCGGAATGATTTATCATATCATCAATCTGTTCAACCGTTGTCAGCAGGGCGGGCACAACTACGGGTTCCAGTTAGGGAATGAGGATTTGTATATCCTTATCTTAAGTGCATTGTTCCACGATTTCAACCACAGTGCCGGACGTTTCGATGATGCTACGAATGTGAAGATTGCAAAGCAGGGTCTGGAAGACTGTCTCAAGGAAGTGCTTGAGGGTGAGGATGTAGATTTCATTATCAATCTTTGCAAGGAGAATATCGATGCAACACAGTTTCCCTATGTCATCGATGATGCTGACTTGACTGTTCATCAGAGGATACTCCGGGAATGTGACTTGCTCGTCAGTTTCTATGACGACTATCTTACTCAGAATGTATTCGGATTGATGGAAGAGATGAAGGAGAAAGATGTCACGAAGTTCTTCGCCGGGAATATGCAGTTTATGATGGATAGCATCAAGAAGATGAAACTGGAATATTCACGGGAAATCGTAGAAGAGAATATGAACGAATTCTTCAAAATATCAGACATATATTCGAAGATTCTGATGTCTTGGGACAAGAAGTAAAATTAATAAAGCAAGAGAATGGATTTAACGATTAATTTTAAAGATGTCAGTAAAGCACAAGCCATTACACTTGTGAAAATGGCAAAGATTATGGAATGGTGCGGACACGTCGGAACTAGTCGAAACATAACATTCTTCGCTGACGGAGATGGAGACTTCCGTCCGACAGTAACGTATGAAGCAACAGAAGATATTTCATATACAGAGAAACTGGCAACAGACTTAGAAATCATGGAAGCACAAGAGAATCACGACGATTTTAAACTCGACTATGACGATGTTGCTTGGCAGATTGAAGATGAGAAATGTCCGCTGAAGCAAGAATCCGAAAAAAGATACAATGAATTGATTAAGAAACACAAAATATTGTTTTGAGTATGGAAAAGTTATCGAAGATTAATGCTCAGACATTGTTGGACAGTCTTCTACTGATACGTGACGGTTTAAAAGAACAAGGCTTAGAACTGAAAGACCTTGATGTCATCGTTCAAGTGTCAGATAAAACTGAATCTATAGACAATAGCGGGAATGTTTCTGTAGAATACAATAAGTTTGATGAATATTATATTCATAAATGTACGTATCTATATGCT
>Ga0265298_10007283_pt1 | contig 13462 bp, 8 predicted proteins | sample AusTroGonzalo_MG_3_FD_193486 | JGI IMG/M metagenome (GOLD analysis project Ga0265298, IMG submission 193486) | Bovine rumen microbial communities from tropical cattle in Woodstock, Queensland, Australia - Gonzalo_01 | ecosystem: Host-associated > Mammals > Digestive system > Stomach > Rumen ...
CGTCAAGGCATCAAGGATCTGTTGAAGTTCACGGTGGTGAGAGATAAGATTCCCGTGAAGTCAATCGATGCCACCTATATGATCCGTCCTGGTATCGGCTATATCCGCATCGGGAGTTTCGGTGCCACTACACATCAGGAATTCGTGGAGAGTCTGAACAAGTTGAAGGCAGAGGGTATGCAGCATCTGATACTCGACCTGCAGGAGAACGGCGGCGGCTATCTGAAGGCTGCTGTGGATATCTCGGAGGAGTTTCTGAAAAAGGGTGACTTGATCGTCTATACCGAAGGTCGTAAGGTGCCACGAATGGACTATACCGCCAATGGCAACGGTGCCTTCCAAGAGGGCAAGGTGGTGGTGCTGGTGGATGGCTATACGGCATCGGCAGCAGAGATTGTGACAGGTGCTATTCAGGATCAGGATCGTGGTATCGTTGTAGGCCGCCGTACCTTTGGCAAGGGTCTCGTGCAACGTCCTGTCGATCTGCCTGACGGTTCGATGATCCGTCTCACCATCGCGCATTACTACACGCCCTCAGGTCGTTGTATCCAAAAGCCGTACACCAAAGGCGACGGCAAGGATTATGCAATGGATATGATGAAACGTCTGAAGAGCGGCGAACTGACGAATGCCGACAGCATCCATTTTGCCGACTCCCTGAAATATGAGACGTTGCGAGAGCATCGTACCGTCTATGGCGGGGGTGGTATCATGCCTGATGAGTTCGTGCCGCTCGATACGACCCTCTATACGAAGTTCCATCGTGAACTGGCTGCTAAGAGTATCGTGATCCAGCAGAACCTGCGCTATGTGGATAATAACCGTAAGGAACTGCAGAGCCGTTGGCCCTCGTTTGCAGACTTCAAAGAGCAGTATGAGGTGCCCCAGAGTCTGATCGATGCCATCGTGGCTGAGGGTGAGAAGCAGGGCATCAAGCCTAAGGATGAAGCAGAACTCGAAAAGACCCTACCTTATCTGAAGATGCAACTCAAGGCACTTGTTGCCCGTGATATATGGGATATGAGCGAATATTTCTCTGTATTCAATGAACGGAGTGAGATGGTGAAGAAAGCATTGGAAGTGATCATGAAATAAAAAAGTTTCCCCGAAGTTGGGGAAACTTTTTTTATAGCAGTTCCTTTGGCATCAGTTCCTGAGCCCGTTGGAAATCCTCTGGCGTATCGAGCTCGTAAGAGAAATAATGAGTGGTATCCACCACCTTAAAGGTATGTCCCTGAGGGATGAGACGTTCAAAGGCACGCTCATAGAAGATATCAATCAGACCTTCCTGCAGAATCATCTGGTCAAGTTCACGCGCCAGAGCCTCACTGTAATCAGCAGTGATCTTCTCGATACCCACCGACTCGCCCATTGCATCTTCTGGGCGACAGGTCTTACTGATCTCCGTGATACGGCTATCCGCATCAACGACGACTTTCATCTCCTCCTCACCGAGTTCGTGACGGTTGACAGCAAGTGCTGATGTCTGTTCCTGAGCGATACGCACTACGGCAGCAGGATCACAAAGGATATCACTGTCCATCAGCAGGAAATCGCAGCCACGTACCTTCTGGCAAGCCATCCAGAGCGAATAGATGTTATTATTGTGCTCGTAGTCGATGTTATCCAGATAGTGAATAGTGGATAGCGGATAGTGAATAGTGAGAAACTCACGGATCATCTCTCCACGATAGCCTGTGACCACCAGGAACTCCTGGATGCCAGCCTGGCGCATCGCATCGACTGTGCGCTCCAATAAGGTGCGCTTACCTACCTCTAACAGGCATTTCGGTTTTGTATCTGTCAGAGGGCGCAGGCGCTTGGCCATACCTGCCGCAAGGATCACACCTATCATTTCTTCACAAGCTTTAAGATGGTATCCACGACGGTCTGTGTCTGTTCCTTACGTCCCAACGTGATACGGAGACAAGACTCCAGACCCTTGTCGGTCATAAACTTGATCTTGTAGTCCTGAATCTTCAAGGCTTCCATCAGGGCATCCTTGATCTCCAGCGGATACTTGATGAGGATGAAGTTAGCCACCGACTTATACACCTTGAAACCAGGCAGGTTGCCGAGTTCCTTCTTATAGAGCTGACGGCCCCATTCCATATCATCGGCCACCTTACGATAGTGATCATCACTGTCGAGTGCCGCCAATGCCACAGCCTCAGAGAAGCGGTTGTAACCTAAGTATTTGTTAATGTAACTCTCAAACTGATCGTGTCCTTTTCCGATAAAGCCGAAACCGACACGCAGACCTGGCAGACCATAGAACTTAGACAGCGTGCGAGAGATAATCAGGTTGTTGTATTTGTTGACCAGCGGTGCGATATAGTCGGTATCGCTGGTGATGAAGCTGGCGTAAGCCTCATCGATGAGTACCATCGTGTCGCTGGGGATATGCTCCATGATACGGCCGATCTCCTCAGAGTTCAGACCATTGCCTGTAGGGTTGTTGGGTGAAGCAAGCAACAGCATACGGGGGTGCACACGGTTGGTGTACTCGATCACCTCGTCGATGTCGTAGGCGAAGGTATCATCCTGCTCATGGAGGGGATACATCTCGAATGTACCACCACACTCACTGGCTACACGGTTATAGTACCACCAAGAGAATTCCGGGATCAGGATCTTCTTGTTGTCGCCCACCATCAGAAAATAATGGATGGCGTTTTTCAGCATATCCTCACCACCATAGGTCAGCAGCACCTGTTCTTCTGGTACACCATAGATCTCACTCAGTTTGACGGAGATCACACTCTTCTTACCCTGGTCGTAGATGCGGGTATAGAAGCACAACGTCTTAGGATCGAAGTTCTTGATAGCCTCCACCACTTTCTGGCTGGGCTCAAAGTTAAATTCATTTCTGTCGAGATAGTTCATGACAATATATTTTTATTCTTTAATGTTTCATTTTCATCAGTCCGATGCCGATGATGATCCAGATGATCTCCCGTACACGGCAGATGATGCTCACGAAGATGCCAAGGGCTGCAGAGAGTCCCAGAGCAGCAATAGAGAGTACGAAACCGCCTTCCTGAACACCCAACTGCATGGGTAGGAAACCAATGAGGTTGGCAAAGAGGGTCGTGAATGCCACGATGAGGATGCTGTGGAGGAATGTCAGCGTCAGGCCGTCAAGACCACCACCGCAGTCGATGCCAAAGAGCAACAACATAAACATTACCTCCATGCTTTGGACAACACGGGAGAAGTATTCGAGTACCAGACTCTTATAAAAAGCCTTTGTATCCTGGGTATAAAGGGCTGCGATCTGTTCGTCGATGTTCTTGATGGCCTCTGAATGGCGAGCCCAGAGCTTGAGGGTCCAACGCTTCATGCCAGGAATACGACAAAGCAAGCCTAATACATATTTCACCAGACCGTTCTTATAGCCTCTTGAGATGATATAGAAGGCCGTCAGACAGAATACCACGATGATACCCAGAATCACACCGATGGCAAAGCTGATGGGCAGGTCGCCAATCAGAACCAGTCCGAGATAAATGAAGATGCTGATAAACCAGAACCAGAAGTGGGCAAAGAAATGCATCATGGCATAGAGGATGACACTCGACGTGGCATGCTGATTGTCGATATCCTTCGATAATTCCATGATGCGATAAGGCTCACCACCCAGTCCACCTACAGGTGTGGCATAGTTCAGGGCATAGCCTGTAATCGTGAGACGATAGATGCGCCAGAAACTGATGGGGGCCTTGCCACCGATATTTCCTTCAATCATGGACTGCCACGCCAAGGCATTCAGCCAATAGACAACCACCCAGATGCCGATGATGGGAATCAGCCAGTAGCCCGCATGGCACAAGTGATCCCACAATTCGATGAAACTGACATCGAATGTAAACAGCATCACCACCACGGCTGCAAGGCCGAGGAAGAAGAAGAGGTTGTTCAGGCGTTGTTTAGTCCACTTCATAGGGTACTGTTTAAAGTTTGTCCGCAACCTGTCGGCTGAACGACTCATGCCTGTGGTTGATATACCAGGTGAGCAAACCCATGCCGATGATCTCGAAGAGGAAGTTCATGGCAGGGATGTCGAGCAGACAGAACAGGAAGAACCAGCTCTCGCGGAAGTTGAAGGTAAGCAGACCGTTCCACTTCATCAATGCCAGAGAATGGCGATGGAGTTCCTCACGAATGTCTGCGGGCATATTGTCTGTGCTGCCGTATTTCTCCTTCAGCAACTTCATCAGACGCTGGAACTGAGGCGTGGCTTTCTCCTGTTTCCTAGTGTAATCGACATACGACTTCTGGAACTGACGCTCATACCAAGGTGCGTCCTTTGGCAACTGGTCATATAGTTCCTGCTGGCGTACGGAGTTGTCGAGCTCACTACCCTTCTCGCCTTTCAAGAAAAAGAGATGTATCTGTATATAATAGTCAGCCAGACGCTGCTGTCCGCCCATTCCCATAAAACCGGAAATCACCGACAATACCAAAACAACGGCTGTTGCAATCATGGTGTTCTCAGGCGTATCTTCAATACCCAGCCAACCAAACTCAATGTCGTGATGATAATAGAAACGATAGACGATGCCCAGATAGATGGGCACGAACCATGTGAAACCTGCCAGACCGTCGAGGATACGTCCCATCTTACTCTTCTTACCGGTGAGACGAGCCAACTGACCATCGGTACAATCGAGGAAGTCGGCCCACATCAGGAAGAAGATGGCAGCAAGGTTATAAAACAGACCCGTCCATCCCTCGTAGTAATAACAGCCACTGGCAAAGAGGAAGGTTGTGGCTGCACCGATGATAATCGACCAGATGGTTACGGTGTTAGGATGGATGTCGAATTTGGCGAAGAGCCGTGCCAGTTGGAAACAGAAAGGTCGGATGATGTGGAAGTCGAGCCAATCTTCTGTCTCTACGGATTTGAGGGTCTGGTAATATTGTTCGTTCATTGTCTATACATAATTTAGAATGTCAGCCTGAAGATATATCTGATACCCCATCTCTCGCTGGTGGGGAGATCGAGATAACTCATACGGCGTACATATTCGATATGGATCAGCTTGAAGATATTGTGGATACCTACAACCAGTTCGACATAGGGGCGCTTGGGATCCATGACATGACAACCCTTGGGGAAGTACATCAGTTTGTCGCTACCCTCATTCTGATCCAGGAAGGGGTTATTCTTATCCGTCAGGTCACCCCAGAGCATATTCACGGCGAAATACTCACGCCACTTCAGCTTCTTGATCAGCGGGATACGGTTGAAGAACTTTCCGTTCAAGTCCCAAGAGAGCATCATCGAAGCATAACGGTCGTTCAGGAACTCCATGTTGTTGATGAGGTTGAACATCTCTTCCTCAATAACGAACGACTGGTTAGCAGGTGGCTGGATCAACAGCATATAAGGCACCTGGTTCCACTGGGCACCAGCCTTAAGGAACAGGTCGATCTTACCCCAGCTGTTCAGCCAGAAACGCTTATAGATCTTCGCCTCAGTGATATTGCTGGAATACTGACCACCCAGAAAGCCTTTAAATCCGAAGGTGTGGCTCAGGCTCAGTATGGGGGCATCATGGTTGATGGCGATACGACGCTGTTTGGTGTTGACGAGGGTCTCATCCGGTGCATAACGTAACTCGGCAAAGAGCTCTGTCGTGCGCAAGAATTCGTGGTGAGCCACCATATCGCCGGTGTAATCTGGCATCGGTTCACTAAGCTTGCGGAACGACATGGCACCACAGGCCTCCATCTCTTCTGTCTTCAGCTTGAGAGTGGTCTTCAGACCACCATACATCTCATACTCAAAGCCCAGACGCTGGCGGTTAGAGAGTATCATCTTGTCGATGCCTGTCCACTTGAATGCCACAAGGAAGTTGTCCTTATCGGTAGGCAGATAGCGGTCGCTTGGTGTTTCCACATCGTAAGAGCTCTCCAGTGTCAGCGTGCGTTTCGGATATTCCCACGGCATGTACTGCTTGTCGATGAACGAATAGATCATCGATGCTCCGTAGTAGTTGTACTTGCTGCCCCAGCCACGACCATAATAGGCGGTCGCAAACCACCGTTTGTTGAGGTTGGCTGTGGTCTGCAGGCTGAGCTTACTTCGCATGCCGTCGAACTTGTTGCTAGAGAGCAAAGTGTTGACCGGCGTGATGTCGAGTTTATTGGGGTTGCCTCCAATCTCAATGGAGTTCTCGATCAGGGCATTCAGACCAATCATGATATACTTGAAGCCCTTGATGTTCTGGATATTCTTCACGAAACTACCCATGGAGTCCTCACTCTTCGTCAACTCCACCTGACGGTATTGGTTCCAGAACGACTTGCCTCTCATGCCGGCATCCGGTTCGCGGATCTCCGTACGCTTACCCTTGAAGAGCTTCTTAGGGAGCTCATCAAACGAATAGGATGACAGACGGGTCGTACGAATGGCGATGGCCTTTCCTATGAACTTGGCAAATTTCAGCTCTGTGATCATATCGTCACGCGTAAGCACCCATTCGCCGTTGTCAAGTTGTTCGAACTCTTGTTCAACACGCAGGTTCTCCACGTAGTTGACGGAAGTCTGTTTGGGCAATGTCAGTTCGCAGCGGCGCACATGATAGGAGGAGTCCTTCAGGATATAGATGTCACCACGGAAACCGAAGTCCATCTGGTTATTTGGCAGGAAATGAAGGTGGATACACGAGTCACGATCGATCTTCAAGGTGTCCTCAATATAGAAACGGTAGAAGCTGATCGCATCCTTTCCGATAGGCGACGTGAACGGATACTGTAACAGACGGATCTGGTCTTCGTAAAGATCAACAGAGGTGAACACGTCCTTCATGATGACATTCAGGAAGTCACCTGTCTGAAACAGATCATTGACACCTGATGATTGCTGACCTTTGATGATAACCTTCTTTGACTGTGGATCCTTGCGGTAAACAGTCTCAGATACGGTCTCCTCAACACTGATCGGCAGAATCATCTTGTTATTATATTTGCACAGCTCCACCTGATCCAGCAGCCATGGGGTACTGGAGTAAGGCTTCTTCTCCAGACGACTGGGCGTCAGGTCATTGGCTGCCAGCGTCATCTTCTCATATTTGTCAAACTTATAATAGTCGTGGTTCGCCAGGTCTGTCAGCTTCTTAGCTGCAATCACCTTCTTCATCAACTCCACGGCCGGATTGTTCTTTCGGCTATATCGGCCTTTGGGGGCTCTGATCGTCACCTCAGCCAACTGCTGTCTGTCGGGTTGCAGTACGATGTCCAACTTGCTGGAGGTCTTGCTGTTGACATTAATCACCTGTGCCTTATAACCTACGGCACTGAAGGTGATAGCCCATCCTTCATGTCGTCCGATGCTATATACGCCGTCGATATCTGAGATGACGGCTACATGATGCCCTTTATAGACGACACTGGCATAAGGGATGGTCTCACCGGTTTCTCCATCGGTGATGGTTCCCTTAATCTGCTGAGCGCTCAGAGGCAGACAGGACAGCAGGAAGAAGATAAGACTTAATATATGGTGATGTCTGATCATTTAAACTGGAATCCTGAGAATGTATAATCGGTGTAACCTGCACGTTCGTTCATGCGAAGCGACTTCAGCTCTGACGTCTTGGGATCGATGGTCAGAACAAACGAAGAGAACAGCATCCTACGAGCCGCTTTCTTGTTGTCAGCCTTCGGGGTAATGGTCAGCACCAGATTGCCACCCTGTTTGGTGATAGTCAGGTCGCCTAACTTTGAAATATCTTTCTGACCACCAGACAGAATGCTCTCAAAAACAGTCTGGAAAGAGGCAAACTGTACATTCTGCTGACTGCTTGTCGTATGTTTCTTACCTTTCACAACCATGGTGAAGGTACTACCCTCCATCAATAGTTGGTCTTTGCCACCATCAATGACGATGCTGACAGTAGCAGGGCGCTTCATCGTGAGCGTACCCTTACTGGTCACATCCTTGGCTACAGCCTGTTTGTGAGTGGTCTTGGTAACAGCAGCCGTCACATTGGCGGCATTTTTATAACGGGCCACAGCTTTCTGGAAATCAGCCTGCTGGGCTATACCAAAGGTCAATTGACACAGGAGTGTCAGCATCAATACTAATCGTTTCATACTCGTCTTTCCTTTCTTTATTATTCTGTTACAATCTTTTTGATATAATCTGTTCCTAAAATCTCTTGACAGGTTAAGAGGGCTGTCATACTCACACCTTCCAGTCCATGCAGCATCAGGTTCTGACCTGTCAGCAACAAGTTGGGGAGAGGGGTACGAGGTGAGAGCATCGTGATTACCAGGTTACGGCAATCTCTTCTCACGCCGTAGGCTGAACCATTCGGAGTCAGCGTATAGTCACGATAGGTGAGAGGCGTACTGGTGTAGGTCTCACTTATCATCTCATGAAGTCCGGGAATCACCGTCTCTGCCAATGCGATGCACTCGTCGGTATAGCGTGTCTTCAGTGCAAGGTAGTCAGTACCACGGTGACCAATATGGGTGTCGGCCCAAAGCTCACAGACATGCCAAGGCATGGGGGTAAGCAAGTCAACCTGTGTAGCATAGGTTCCCTTTCCGGGTACCCGACAGCTGATCATCAGACCGTCCACACTATCGGATTCTTCATAGAATGTCCACACATTGGACTGGCGATACACGAACTTGTTGTGATTGAAGTATGGGAGTGTATCGGGTTTCAGTACCAGTGAGGCAGTGAAGATACCGAAGGTGTTCTCCATGTTGCTCATACGACGGCGGAAGAGTTTGCGTAACACGGCTGAATCCTTCACCATGGCGAAAGTAAGCGACGGATAGATGTCGCTGATGAAGACATCACCTTCATAGGTCTCACCATTCTTACAGTGGGCAGCGGTGATACGACCGTCTTTCTCGATGAGTTCATCCACTTCTGCCTGACAGATGACCTCTCCGCCGAAATGACGGATGTCATCGATCAATGACTTGACAATAAGGTTGCCATCACCTTGCAGTCGCCAGCTGCTCTGGATAAAGCTACTGTTACCATGGGCAAAGGTGAAGAGAGGCAACGATGCCTGACGCAGTTCCATTTTCAGTGCAGAACCCGAGAGCACATTGATCAGTAACGGGTCGTTGAAGGTGCGTGTCAGATAATCATAGGCACTGACACCGAACAAACGGTAAGCATCATTGGAACCAAAGGTCACTGCCTCTGATTCCTGGAGCATCTGTACATATTGTTGCAGGGCCTTTCTCTCCAGAGGGAAGCGTGTGGCCAATGTATCAACAAACCGGTCGTAACCTTCTGCGAAGGCAAAGGTCTCATCGCCGATGGTCACCTGATCAAAGCCATCCGGATCAAGTCGGTGCCAAGGCAACCGCATCAATCCTAAGTGAGAGAAAATCCGGTTCAGCGTCTGTCCCTCGCCCAGACCACCCACATAGTGCAGACCTGTGTCGAAGGCCTGACCCTTGCGTTGGTAACTCTGGATACAACCGCCAGGCTGTAGCTGACGTTCGAGTACCAACACCCGCTTGCCAGCCTTTGCCAACAGGTGGGCGCAGACGAGTCCGCCGAAACCGCTTCCTATGATGACCACTTCGTATCTCATGCTTTTTTATTCCGATTAAGCCATCGATAGAGGGCAGGTTGTAAGACATATGAGAGAATCACAGCCGAGAGTAGTCCCACGAGTGTAGAGAATCCCACTGACTTGATGGCGGGATGCACGGCGAGCACCATACTGCTGACGGTAACGATGAGGGTGACGGCACTGAAGAAGATGGCCGTCTTATGATAAGCGAGTTTCTGACTGTTATTGTCAGTCAGTCCGTTCATGACAAAGATACTATAATCTACACCGATACCGAAGATAAAGGTGGAGATAATGATATTGATGAGGTTGAAGCGCATGTCGAACAGCACCATGGCTCCCAGTACAATCATCCAACTAAGCAGGATGGGCATGAAGCCAAGTACGGTGTTCTTGATATTGAAGTGGAAGCTGATGAGCAGCACTATGAACACAAACAACATCGAAATCCACTGGAGCACACTGAAGTCCTCACTCATCTGAATCAGCGTGTCTGTTGTATAATAATAGGTATCGAGCACCAGGAGATGCGGATCCTGTGCCACGGCATCACAGATGCGGATATAGTCGCTCTCGCTGCTGCGGACGGAGTCGTTGGCACAGCGCACAGAGGTGAAGCAAAGATAGTCACCGTTGTAGCTCTGTTCCATCAACGTCGACTGATAACCCTCAGGAATGATGCTCGCTCCATAGAGTGAGTCGGGTTCATAATCGGTTTGGGCTGCTTCAAAGAAATTTTCGAAGGCATCGGCGTTCAGACCTGCCTGTGGGGCTGTCTCTGCAATGAGACGGCGCACCGTAGCGAGGCGTTCGTCGTTCCAATAGTGTTTCCAGGCATCGATTCGTACCTGTTGTTCTTTCATTGGTACGAAAACCTGACTGGTATGTGTGTAGCTCTTCACAAGTCCGAGCTTTTGCAGTGAATCGAGTTTACGATCAAGGATGCCAAAGTTCTCAATGGCTTCTTCCATCGTCTTACCTTCACTGGCAAAGTATTTCTGTTTGTCGCCCGTATAGGTCTTGTCACGCAACAGATTCTCAGAATATTCGGTCATCTCCTCCAGATAACCAAGATTGTGCATGTCGGCGTCGAAGCGGGTGCCACCAAAGAAATAGGCACCAATACAGACAGCCATTACAATGACAATGGCAGCTATCAATCCTCGCTTGCGATCTACGGGGTAGTTGTTAATACGGTCAATCAGTGCAAATGCTTTCTGGTTAACCTTGTTGGTCTTGGTGTTCAGCAGCTGAGGCAGATAAGTCAGGCTGAACAAGGTTGTGCCGAGGATGGCAAAAGCTGCAAAGAGGCCGAAATCCTGCAAGAGGTCTGTCTGGATAAAGATGAGTCCGGCAAAGGAGCCGATGGTTGTCAGACAGCCCAACCAGACGGGTTTCACCTGGTCGCGCAGCAGTTGTGTGGTATCACCCACATATTTGAAATGGGTCAGCACATGGAGTACATAACTCAGTGCCACACCGAGAACGACACCTCCAATGCCCAATGCCAGCAAAGAGAACTGTCCCTTCAACCAATACATCATGGCCAGGCCGAAAAGCGTACCAAAGGCAACAGGCAGCAAGAGCAAAGGAATGGTGTTCCAGTTACGGAAACAGACAAAGAGGAACACCAGCACAAGGATCAATGCACCTGTGATAGTCGTTGTCAGGTCGTGCTTGATCTGTGTCGAATTATAATAGCCGCTGGCCGGTGTACCATGATAACTGATACGTACGTCGGGATGGCTCTGGGCATACTGTTCCATCTGTGTGTTCAACATCTGGAAGAGAGTTGAGCCCTGCCCGGTGTTTGTTGATGAGAAACGGGGAGTGATGAAGGCGATACAGACAGTTGAGTCGGGCACAAAGAAATGGCCTTCAATGGTCTTATAGGAACCACTGCCAGCATCAAGCAAAGGCATCAGCTGTTCTACAAGCACTGTTCTCATTCCGATGGGATCCATCTGGATCAGTTCAGGGAACATCTCTCCGAACTCACCCGCCAGATCTTCACGGTTTTGTTGCATCTGTCGGAGCATATGCTCACGCGTCAGCAACGTATCGAACCTGGCATAGGCCGAGGTGTCGATATAAGCGGGGAAGTGTCCGCTCATGTAATCCACGCCGTCCATCATCAGGTCATCGGGCAGACGATAGAATACGTCGCCGATGGTCTGACTGACGGAATCGCGTAGTAACAGCGAATCGATGAAACTGTCACAGGTCTCCATCAGACGCTCAGGATCCTTTCCTTCAAACAACAAGAATGTCTTATCCTTGATCTTCAGATTGGCAAAAGCCAATTTGGTGGTGCCATCTTCGTTTTTCGACGACGGCATCAGTTTGTTGATATCTTCCTCCAGATGAATCTGCATGGCGAAATAGCCAAAGAAGACAAACAAGGCTGCCATCGAGAGCCAGCAGATGGCCCGATGACTACGGAAATATTCAGAGAGTCTGATGAATAACTGGGTCATTACTTCTCGAGATGCTGCTCAATGTAATCGTAGAGGTCGTTGAAGGTCTTCATCTTCGGCAGGTCCTCTGCGGGGATTGTGATCTTGTAGGTGTACTGAACCAGGGCTACGAGATCCACCAGGTTAATACTATCGAGCTGGAGCACCTCCTTCATAGAGGCCTCGGGAGCGAACTCACTCTTCTCGATTTCGAACTCTTCTTCCAGCAGGTCATTTACCTGCTCAATAATTTCATTACGTGTCATAATTTTAAAAGTTGTTTATTATAAGTTTTTGATAATCAATGATGAATTGGTACCTCCGAAACCGAACGAGTTGCTGAGGAACATGTCGAAGTGAGCTTCGCGTGTCTCAGGAATCACGTTGATGCAAGCGGTATCCTCGTCAGGATTCTCGAAGTTGAGAGAGCCGGCGATGAAGTCGTTCTTCATCATCAGCATAGAATAGATCAGCTCTGATGCACCAGCCATCCACATCTCATGACCTGTCTGACTCTTGGTAGAAGTCACAGGCACACGGTAGTCGCCAAAGATATTGGCAATAGCGAGAGCCTCACGTCCGTCACCGGCATGGGTAGAGGTTGCGTGTGCATTGATATAACCGATGTCACGAGGATTGATGCCTCCATTCTTCAGGCAGAGTTCCAGTGAACGGGTCGGACCTGCCACATTAGGTGTAGAGATATGGTCGCCGTTGCCTGAGAAACCCCAGCCAACGATCTCAGCCAGGATTGGTGCACCACGCTTGACGGCATGCTCATAACTCTCAAGTACGAGGGTGGCAGCACCACCACCAGGGATCAGACCGTCACGGTCTCTGTCGAACGGACGACTGGCTTTCGTGGGTTCATCCTCACGGGTGGAGAATGCCATCAGACCATCGAACGAAGCGACGCTGTACATGTTTGCCTCCTGGGCACCACCACAGATAATGCAATCCTGCAGACCATCCTTGATGAGCAGATAACCCAGACCCACAGAGTGTGAACCAGAGGCACAGGCTGCTGATGCTGTCAGATTAATTCCTCTCAAGTGGAGCAAAGTAGCAAGGTTCATCGTCACTGTCGAGTTCATCGACTGGAAGATAGCACCACTACCACAGGCAGCCGTAGAGCCTGCCTGGCGGAACTTGTCGAGGGCCTGCATAGTGGCCTCGGCTACAGAGTCATTACCATAGATCACTCCCACCTCATTTTGATCGAGGAAGTCCTGATCCATTTTAGCATGCTCCAAGGCCTGAATGGTGGCCAAATAGCCATACTGTGCCTCCTCAGGCATCAGCTTACGTAGATCGCGGCTCAAATATTTCTTCAGATCAGCCTTGGGCACATCAGCACAAAGAGCAGAACGGAAGCCTGCATCCTTACGGGCCTGACTAAAGATAATACCACTTTTTCCTGAATACAGTGACTGGCGAACTTCGTCGAGGTTT
>Ga0265298_10007284_pt1 | contig 13461 bp, 6 predicted proteins | sample AusTroGonzalo_MG_3_FD_193486 | JGI IMG/M metagenome (GOLD analysis project Ga0265298, IMG submission 193486) | Bovine rumen microbial communities from tropical cattle in Woodstock, Queensland, Australia - Gonzalo_01 | ecosystem: Host-associated > Mammals > Digestive system > Stomach > Rumen ...
ACAATTGTTTTCACGATATTGATGTACAGAGCCAAATAGTTTATCCCTAAATAGAGATTACAATGGTCTTAAACCAATCGCGCAACACGCCGCGATACTGGTTTTGTGAATCGCTGATGAGGATAAGTAGTTGGCGTCCGTCTGCCAGTTTTGGCCCCACGCAAATACCTTCGTAATTAGCAAAACTGCGACGTGTAAGGTTCACCTTCGTGCGAAACTCTGTCAGCAGGGTTTTACGGAGCACTTCGCCAGGTTGCTGACTGTTAGGATTGACGAGGTATAGTTTGACATGCGAGAATGAACCTATCTTCTTTTTGGGAAAGTAAAGTTCACGTTCGAGCACCACGATACGACCATCGTCGAGAGCTGCTAAGCCACTGACTCCCAAAATACTGCGTCCCTTGCGCTTTTTGACAACTGTCGAATCCGTTTCGTACCAGTATTGCTCTTTGGCCTGCAAATCGTCGCCAAACGACTGCAGACGTAGGCGGTTCTTTATTTTCCTGTCTATCGAAGGCTGCGCACCATCGGCTTTAAGAGTAAATTCTGAGGTTGTCCAGAATCGATGACTTGGTGCATGATAGGTCAACGCCTCAAAACTACCATTGGGATAGGCCGTATGGAAAACCTCAGGAATATTCAGTTGTCTGCCCGTCAGTTGGCCTTGCAGGTTATATTCCATAATCTGCCCGTCAGCCTCGCCACTCAAAAAAAGCGTCTGTGTATGTGGCAAATAGCAGACACCTTCCTCGTCGCGATTAGGCAGGCCGCTTGTCAGGAACGAATCTTCGCTTACCTTTAGCAACTCACCCGTCATACGATCGGTTTCAATGGTCATCAGGTAGAAGCCTGCCGTTGGCGACTTGTCGTTCACCACAGCATAGCGCTGACCTCCCAACCACGCAATACCACTGTAGTTGCCTGCTGAGACTGTTTTGGGGAATGCACGTTGCGAAAGTACTGTCACCTCTTGTCCCCACAACGACAGCGGCACCAGAACCATAAACAACCAGATATTCCTTAACAACATGATAGGCGTATAGTTATAAAACATCGTCTGCAAAGATAAGGAAAAAACGTGAGAGTGCAAACGTTTTTGCACCTATTTATAATAAATATAAAACAAATCGTAACAAGTAAAGGGAAAATTGCGTATATTTGCACTCAGAACAAATGATAACTTAAGACACGCTATGCGAAGATTTATTTTATTAACAGCCATCCTGATGGCAAACGTGATGACTATGAGTGCAGCCAAAAAGAGTACTGCGGTAATTGAGCGAATTGAACCAACCGACTGGTTTGTGGGGATGAAAAATCCCTCAGTGCAGTTGATGGTGTATGGTAAAGGCATCCGCGATGCAGAGGCCGTTACGACAGACTATCCTGGTGTGACTATCGACAGTCTGGTGCGACTGGACTCGCCTAACTATTTGTTGGTGTACCTGAACGTGAAGGGTGCCGAAGCTGGCACGATGACGCTCAAGTTTGAAGTGAAGAACGAAAAGGGCAAAGTGAAAAGTTTTACTATGCCCTACGTGCTGAAACAGCGTGAGATGGAGGGCAAGAAGCGCAAGGGGTTCGACATCAGCGACGTGCTTTACATGCTGATGCCCGACCGTTTTGCACAAGGTGCCAACCACAATCCGCAAGTGAAAGGCATGCGCACCTACAAGGAAGACCGCACGCAACCCTCATTACGACACGGTGGCGACCTGAACGGTATTCGTGAGCACTTGGATTACTTCAAGGAGCTGGGTGTGACGGCCCTTTGGCTGACTCCAGTCTTGGAAAACGACTCACCCGACGACGAGCGCGGCTACTCAACCTATCACGGCTATGCCACCACGAACTACTATCGCGTAGACCCCCGTTTCGGTACGAATGATGACTACCGCCGTTTGTGCGACGAGGCCCATCAGAAAGGACTGAAGGTGGTGATGGATATGATTTTCAACCATTCAGGTTTCGAACATCCTTGGACGCAGGATATGCCTACGAAAGATTGGCTGAACCTGCACGACTGGCTAAAAGAGTCGAAGGGTACCAGCAATCCTTCGGGCACCTCGTTCCTCCAGACTTCGTATAAGCTGACACCCGTCAAGGATCCTTACGCATCGAAGGTCGACCTGAAAGAAACGGTGGATGGATGGTTTGTGCCAACGATGCCTGACCTGAACCAGCGCAATCCACACCTGATGACCTATCTGATTCAGAACTCGAAGTGGTGGATTGAGACCGTAGGCATCGACGGCATCCGCATGGACACCTATCCGTATGCTGACGCCAAGGGTATGGCCCGCTGGATGAAGGAACTGGACGAGGAATATCCTAACTTCAACACCGTTGGCGAGACGTGGGTGACTGAGCCAGCCTATACCGCTGCATGGCAGAAGGGCTCCAAGTTGTCGAAAACCAACTCGTACCTGAAGACTGTGATGGACTTCTCGTTCTTCGACAAACTGTCGCAGGCCAAGAACGAAGATACGGATGCATGGTGGAACGGTCTGAACCGCCTGTACAACTCATTCGTTTACGACTATCTGTACGAAGACCCCACACACGTGATGGCCTTCATCGACAACCACGACACCGACCGATTCTTGGGTAACGGACACGACTCGCTGATGCTGAAGCAGGCATTGGCATTGCTGATGACCGTTCGTCGCATACCACAACTGTACTATGGTACGGAGATTATGATGAACGGCACGAAGGAAGTGACGGATGGCAACGTGCGCAAGGACTTCCCTGGCGGATTCCCAGGCGACGACCATAACGCTTTCACGCGCGAAGGACGCACCAAGCAGGAACAGCAGATGTTTTCGTGGCTCAGCCGACTGTTGCATTGGCGTCAGGGCAACAACGTCATCACAAAGGGTACGATGACGCAGTTTATCCCCTTCAACGGCATCTATGTCATTGCCCGTCAGTATCGTGGAAAGACCGCTCTGACCATTCTGAACGGTACCAACAAGCCTGCCAAGATGGAAGTAAAGCGCTATGCCGAAGTGATTGGTAGTACAAAGCGTGCCAAGGACATTTTGACGGACCGCTACTACGACCTGTCGAACGACTTGCAGTTAAAGCCTCGTCAGTCGCTGATTATACAATTCTGATTTTAAGCTGGTAGTGCTTCGACTTGTCGATGCTGTATTTCTTCAGCACGCCAGGACCGCATGAGCTATTGCCAAGACCCATGACTGCGCAGTCGATAGAGAGATAGGTTTTACCTTGATCCTCCAATTCGTAGTCGTGGGTCTTGCTGGCTATGTACTGAGCTGTGTAAGGCAACGCTGAGAACGAGAACGGAGCGTCAACGGCCTCAATACGAATCATCTTGCCTTTCTTGGTACATAGTTCAATGTAGGTGCAATCCTCGTGGTTACCAGAGTCCTGTGGACGAGGATAGTGGACATACTGTTCGCTTACCGTCGATTTCCATAGACCTATGGGGCATGATACCTTTCTATCTGGATAGTTATCCCAAGGACCACGTCCGTACCACGTCAGTTGTTCATAGTCGCGAGGCAGTTCCATCACGATGCCCAAACGGGGAATCTCAGGCAAACCATCAGGCAGATTGAAAGTAAAGGTCCATTCGTTGCCAATCTGTTCAGTCTTCATAGGGATTGTCAAGGTGTCAAGACCACAGCGCGACCAGTCTTTAGCAAGCCAGTTGCCAAAGCTCTTGTCGTTGTCCGTAGGTGCACGGAACACCTGAGGGCGAATGGTGGCTATTATTTCTTTGATGTCTGGATTAGCCTTTTGCTTCTTGTTATTTACCGTTGGTTTTTCAGTATTGACTTTGACCTGCGGACCATTACCATATACCGCCTGTACCTCGTAGTACTTGGGCGTCAACGTACGATCGCTCATCACGATGCCATTCATACAAAAGGCGTTCAGGTTGGGTTTATCGCCAAAATCACCACCATATAAGAAATGTCCATTGTCCATTTGCTTCGCGATTCGCGAAGCTATGCCCTGATCGACCCAATCCCAAATAAAGCCTCCAAGCATACGCGGGTTAGAATTGATTTCGTCCCAGTATTCTTTAAAATTGCCAAGGGCATTACCCATCGAGTGGGCATATTCGCTGGTGAGCACTGGACGTGGACCACCATCGGAACCTACCCAAGTACAATGGTCGCCAGTTTGGTTGGCTATATCCAATAGTCGTTCCCAACGAGCATTCTCAGCGCGTTCTTGGTCAGAACCCTCAGGGATACCTGGATTCAGGTACTCCTGCTTCACACGAGGATAAAAACGCGAGATGACATCCACGTACGACGGGTCGGGCTGTCCTTGTGCACCCTCATAATGCACAGGACGTGTAGGGTCAAACTCATGGAGCCAAGCTGACATCGCTGCTTGATTGGGCCCATAGCCGCTCTCGTTGCCCAGACTCCAGAAGATGACAGAGGGATGGTTCTTGTCACGCTCTGCCATACGGATAGCCCTGTCAAGGAAGGCGTCAGCCCAGTCGGGTGTCGAAGCCAGTGTACCTCGCAAGCCATGAGTCTCACAATCGGCTTCATCCATCACGTACATACCCATCGAATCGCATAGTTCATACCAACGGGGGCAGTTGGGATAGTGGGCCAGACGTACGGCATTGATATGAGCCTCCTTCATCAGTCGTAAATCTTGAAGCATGCGTTCCTCAGTCATCACACGAGCGGTATATGGGTCATGCTCATGACGGTTGACACCACGAATCTTGATAGCATTGCCGTTAATGAGCAGCTGTCCACCACGAATGTTTATCTGACGGAAGCCCACTTTTAAGGTCGTCTGTTCGATGTTACGTCCTGCAGCATCCTGCAATTCCAACTTCAGGGTATAGAGGTTTGGCGCTTCGGCACTCCATAGCTTAGGATTGGCAACCTTCATCGTCATGCGGTTGAACTTGCGATAGCCACGCTGGGGGAACCATTCGTTCATGCGGGCGGCTTTGTGGGCTAGATCGAGGACTTCGTCTGTTGCGACTGAGTCACAACACACAATAGCGCTGCCATCATAATTGCGTGCCACACTTTTACCTTCAGGTGGGAGAAGCGTTGCCACAAGGCGGTAGCCCTCACCCGTTTCATTATTATAGACAGAGAACTGTGGATTGATGGCCAGCGTCCAACTATCCTTGTCTTGCGTGGTACGGACTGCCACGTCACGCAGACGCACATCAGGGGTATGATAGAGCAACACGTCGCGATGAATACCACCAAAACGCCAGAAATCCTGGTCTTCCAGATACGAACCATCACTATATTTATAGACCTCAACAGCTATCTGGTTTTCACCACTCTTCAGATAAGAAGTAACATTGAACTCAGAGGGTTCCATCGAGCCCTGACTATACCCCACCCTCTTACCATTTATCCATACATAGAAGGCAGACATCACGCCTTCAAAGCGCAGGAATGTCTGACCACTCTGCCAAGCGCCAGGCAGGGTAAACGTCCGCTTGTATTGTCCTGTGGGATTGCGTTCCTCATAGGTCGTCCACTCCTTTTTGGGCTCACGGGTCACGTAAGGCGGATCAATCTTAAACGGATAGCCAGCAGAAACGTATATGGGTGTACCATAACCGTTGACCTCCCAGTTGGCAGGAACAGCCAGCGTCTTCCAAGTGCTGACATCATAGTCTGTACGATAAAAGTCCCTAATAAACTCATCAGGTGTTTTAGTCCAACGGAAATACCATTCACCATTCAGCGACAGGGTACGGTCGCCAGCCTTCACACCGTATGGGATAAAATAGGCACGAGCCGGTTCACGATTGATTTGCAACACATGGTTGTCTTCCCAATCGTGATGGGTCTGCGCCCCTATGGGGTTAAATAAAAAATAAAAAATAAAAAATAAAAAAAACGACAGGATTGTTCTCATTGTATTTCGAGTTCTTTAAATTCTACGTCTTTCGTATCGATGCGGACAGTATAGGTGCCAGCGTTGATTTGGGTACCTGTAGTTGTCGACAACATCTTGAACTTGTTGGGCGTCGTGGGGAATGTGATGTCACGATCCACCAATACCGTACGCTTAGAGTCAGTGATGGTCATGCGGGCCTTGACAGGGTTGCCGCTGGTGTTCTTGTAACGGAAACGGAGGGCATATTCCTGTCCCAAGCCAGGTTTGATGATGAAGGTGTTGTTCTGCTTGGCTATAGGCTGATAGACAGATGCAGGACGGGATTCGGTATCCTGCGGCAACTCCTCTTTCGGGAGTTTGGCGATGGTGTCGGTATCAAAGGTACGCCAAGAGAAAGGTGATTCAAGATGAGAGATGAGAGATGAGAGATGAGAGGTGTTATTAGCAACAGCAATGCCACAGATAATAGCCTGTCCGGCCTTTACCTCTGGGAACGAGATATGCAGATTACCGTTTTTAACATTGACATTCACGACACGTTTCATTGCTCCAAGATAGCCTGCCTCGGCCCACGGGTCTAAATCGTCAACAATGGTCTCACCATTGATGGCTACATCGAAGATGCGCATACCCTCGTAGTCATCCATCTCGCCACTGCCCTTACCGTGCCAGGGTTCTACAAAGTACAGCTCCACACGATAGTCACCATTGGGAACGGGCAGGTCATACCACAGACGGTGACGACCAAAGCGGAAGAATTGGAAGAGTTCGTCGCTCTTGGTACCTCGAATATCGTCAGTAATATGTCGCTGGGAGGCTTGGTAGGGATGAATACCCTCAAAGTCCTGCCCCCACGAATGACTGTAGATGGTATCGTCAGCCTGCCATTGTTGGCCGAATTCGTCAACGTAGGCATCGCCACCACAATTAATACGGTAGAAATAATGGTAACCCTCTGCGCCCTTTACGAGGTCATGATTTCGGTCGGCAGCAGTCGGTAGAGCGCCCGACGGGAAACCGTCGGGAACGGTAGCGTAGCGCTGGCGGTACATATAGTAAGCTGGCGTGGGTTCTTCCCAGATAGTAGTGAGGCCTTTGTAGTTAATGGGACCGATTTTGTCGATACGACGCAAGGCACCATCAGGCTGGGTTCGACCAGGGTTATCATGAGAGGCGAAGAGCCATTGAAAGTGGCCACAGACGCTGTCCTTAACACTCTCAGCAAGACGGGCTTTGGTTTCAAGGAGTTTGGTGAACGATTCCTCGCTGTATTTGGCATCACCATGCAGGTCGATGGTACGCCAAGCACCATATTCGCCATTGAGTAGTTGGTCTGGACGCTTTAGTTCGTTATCATAGTTCTCAGCACTGCCACCGTAAGTACCACTCCAATTCTGGATGACATTCCAGTCCGTGCCCTCGCCACCATTACAAGTTGTGATGGCACGCTGGTCACGACAAGTGGGATCAAGCGAACGGATGATATTACTACATTCCTCTGCAAAGTCCTTGGGCAACACACTTTCGTTTTGCAATCCCCAAAGGATGATACTGGGCGAGTTGCGACGTTCCTTAATCCAACGCACGAGGAGGCGTTTAAAGTTTTCACGGAACTGAGGTGTGTCGTACCAGATGTGTGCTGAGAACTGACTCCAGAAAAGGATGCCTTGTTCATCAAGCAACTGCTGGTAAAGCAGATTATGGGGTTGATGGGCCTCACGAAAGGCATTGAAACCTGCATTATAAATCTGCTTAACACGCGAGCGGATTTGTTCAGGCGTAAAGGCATGACTATTACCAAGGATATGCTCGTATTCGCAGGTACCATTAATAAAGACTGGCTGTCCGTTTAGCAAGAACTGTCGTCCCCATTTAATATTACGAATACCAAATGGCGTGCGCACCTCGTCGGTGGTCTTGCCATCCCGTTTAATCATCGTTACAAGATTATAAAGATAGGGATCTTCGAGACTCCAGCGATGGACATTCGCAACGGCCTCAGCATGATGGAACACCCGGCTCTCGCCTGTTTGCAGCGAAACGGTCTCGACATGACGGAACACCTGTTTACCAGAAGCAAATGTAAACTTATTCACCAGTTCTATCTGTTGGGGTTGTTGGGTGTAGTTTTTGACCTCTGTGTCGATAAAAACGGAGTCGCAAGCAGCGTTACTCCAAATATGAACGCCAAAAGGTTCGATACGGACAGCATCCGTTTCAATCAAACTGACTGGGCGGAAGATTCCAAAAGGCTGACTTCCTTCGCTAAAGCCGTATTCTGACGAACACCCACCACATACCCAAGGTGATTCTGTCTGCATAGCAGGATGATCAACCACCACATGCAGCGTATTCTTGCCTGTATTCAGGGCTTCCGTGACGTCAAGGGTGAAAACGGTACGGCCAATCAACTCCTTGGGATACTGCGTGTCGTTGAGGGTGATGGTGGCATATGTACCTACACCCTCAAACTGCAAGAAGTACCGCTTGCCCTCTTGTGGCTGGGCGATGAAGGTCTTTTGGTAAATAGCACTGCCATGCAGGTTTCCATGACGCAGTTGGCGATAGCCATAGTAGTCGTCGAAATTATGGGGAAGGTTAATGTTCACAACTGAATCGTGAGCCACACTGCAATAGGCTGTCCAGCCATTATTAAGATTCGTGATGGTGCGACGTCCTTTGCTTTCGGGCTCTGGAAAACGCACAGTACTGCGGCCCATAGGTACGCTGGTGGCAACGGCAATACCTCGCTGTTGGTCGTTATTCACAGCACAATAGAAGTGATAGACCACACCGTCATGCTTCACGACGTAGCTTTTATGGGCAAACATCTCGTCGTACGACTTGGTGGGCCAAATCAGGTCTTCACACTCCCAACACTGCCAATGAATGAGGTCACGACTGACTGCAAAAGTGTTAAAGGCATTATACTTACGTGATGGATCATAGGCCTTGAAATAAAACATTACATAAAGGTCGCCCATCTTGGCTATCTGCGCATCACCCGTAATGATGCCGCCCACCTCGTTGGCAAAGACGGGGTTGCCATCATAGCGTTTCCACTTCTTCAAATCGTTCGATAAGGCGATACCAATGCGTTCGGCCTTCAGATTGTTCTCAGGGTTGATGCCACCCGCATTATAGAACATCACGAAGCGCTTACCCATTGTCTTCTGCGGGTCATCATAGATGGTACTCTTATATTGTACGAGTTTCTCCCACCACTGCACGTCCTTATCATTGATGCTTAACAGAGGTTTGTCTGCACTTTGCCATTCATGAGCCTGAGTAATGTCGTCCTGTGTCCAAGCAATACCGATATTCAGCGGTTCACGGACTGCCTCATAGCCTGTACCATGCCCACCAATATAAGTCATCCAGTAGTCCTTCTTGTATTTCGAAATGCCGTAACTGCCATCCCATGTCCAGTCGATAAGGGCAGGGAAACCACCTCGTTGATTCATGTCCCAACCATCATCCTTGTACGAAAGAATACGTCCAAGGGTTGTCCAATGCAACAGGTCGTCAGATGAAGAAAGCCATGTCTCGTAGCCACGTCCGTCAGTACCTTCTTTGCCATTATATACGACGTAGGTCATATACCATTTGCCGTCTTGCTGAAATACGGTTGGGCAATCTATCTTGTGGTAATTGTCCGTAGGTGCAACCACCATACCGTATTTGTAAGGTGTGCGCACCTCGTCGTAGATGCGCTGCATATCCTGTTGACTGATGCTTTGAGCGGCAGCAGTTACACTCAGAATCAGTAGCAGAATGACGGTAGCCAATTCTTCTCTTTTCATTTTTCACTTTTCACTTTAAGAATAGCCAGTCAACCTCAGTGGAAGGACCATTGAGGGCACAGTCACGAGGTTTGATATTACTCTGGGTAAAGCCTGCCACCATCAAGATACCCTTGGGCAGACGGATGGTATTACGACCTGCCGGTAGAGAATACTGATGGATATTTACTTTTGGTAATTGTACGATGCTGATGGCATTGGTCAAAATAGGTTCTGCCTGACCGTACTCATTACCTGTGGCGTCAATCTCCAACTTAGGAGCTTTGGCGAATTTACTGTCATCATCTTTGAAGAGGCCTACAAGGAGCTTGACGGGCTTATCACTATTATATTCGATAGTAGTGCCAACGATACGCGTCGTGTCACGATTCAGTACAAGAGCTTGCAGTCCCACTAATTCAGGAGCGACAGAATCAACAGGAGTGTCTGGACGATTCTCAAAGAGGATGGCACCCTTCTGCAACGTAACAGTTGCTCCTTGATACTTGACTTGTGCAGGCTTCGCAGGCAGAATCTTGACATTCGTTTGGGTCACAGGATGTTTTAGCTTCTTAATGTTTTCTTTGAAAGCATCCAACTCCGCCTGATACACCACAGCCAGTTCGCTCCACGTCTTCATCTTACCATTGTCGCCACCCACAGGAATACGGCGCTGAGCGGTTTGCATGGAATTGGCATAGAGGTAGGTCTCGTCTGTTATCCGTGCTAGTTGCTTCCATAGGGATATGCTGTTTTGCAACAATGGCGTTGCAGCGTCAAGGTATTTGATATCTTTTGTCCATTTGTAGTTTAAGACCTGCTCGGCAGCCATCACTTTTTGTTGGAAGGAGAGGGCAAAGAGTGCATAACAGGCAACGTCATTGGCGACACGGCGCAGTTCATCCTCATGACGTGTAGGGTTAGCGGTAGCATACATCTTGTCAATCATTCCCGATGCTTTCTGTCCGTGTGCCACACACTGATTAACGATATCCAGAGGCAACTCGCCCACATGCTTCTCACCTTTGTATTCCTTCTCGACGTACTCGATGAGTTTTTCACCTTGTGGTCCACAACTCTCGTAAAACCCCGGATAGATAGTAAACTTATAGGGATTGACTAACTGCGCCATCGTCATACCCAACAGCAAGGTTTGTCGGTTGCCCTCTGTTATACCAAAACGTCGCAATAGTTTGGGCGCTATCTCACCCGCCTCATCGTAGGCATTCAACAAATAACCAGCGGCAATGGTGTCAATGCCAAAATATTCAGCCAACTGCTGTTTCCAGTACGTTTTATCATCACCACGCTGGTCGTTCCAAGCATAGCGGCCCCACGCCTTGTACCACATCCAGTCGCGATCCAACTGTTTCAGTCGCTCGCCATTGGGCAACTTATCGGCCGTATAGGGCCAGTCCCAATAGGAAGCCTGTGGATAGAGGTGCAGACCTTTAGAATGATGCACGCGATGCATAGCCTGAACCGCCTTCTCAATAAAGGTCGGACTGGACCAACGCCAAGGCTCGAGATTTGCCAGAATATGTACGTTATCAATATGTACAGGAGCGGCCTCAGCCAGCTGTCGATGCGTCTCACCCCAAGGTCCACCAGGCTCATAGGTCGTCAGACTCTCACCCGTATACTTCGACATGGTGTAGATGTTGGGATAGAGGGGTAATGACTCCTTCAGCACCAACGGCCCGTCCGTATCGTGAGAACGTAGCACGACTGGTGGTATGTCCGTGCGACCACTGGAAGCCAGTCCGTCTTTAATGCCAGGAATGATGGTTTCCTTCATCCATGTCACGTCATCATCGATAGTAGCCATAGCTTCTCCCAGACAAACTAATAATCCTACATGAGGATATTTCTCAATGAATGCAGCAATCGACTTGCGAGTATAATCTGAAATCAGCGGTGTGATAGGACGATGGCGATCCTGCGTCTTCAGGCCATAATGGTCGGCAAAAGGTTTACTTAGGATAATGTTATAGAACATCTGAATGACCCAAATGCCACGCTTGTCAGCCTCATGGGTCAGGAACGAGAAGATTTCCTCGTTCTTCTGATATGTCTCCTCGTCCACTTCCAAAGCAAACGGATAGTCCTTCAACTTAACCAACGATGCAAACGGATGCCCATTCCACAGATAGAGCGAGTTCATCTTATTCTCGACCATCATATCCAGATACTTCACCCATTCCTCTTTGTCATAAAACCATGGGAAATTCTCAGGCGTATAGGGATACTCATAGACAGCATGACCAGGCAAGTACACTGTTTTCTGAAGTCCAATGCAAGTACCACGCATCACCATCTTCGGCACCTCGCTTGCAACAGGTGCAGCCAGTCCGCTCTCAAAACGCCCAGGTTTGATATCAGTATTGTGACCTTCCACCTCAAGTCTACCGTCGCCAAGTCTGTCCATAAGCTCAACAGCTCCATAGATGACACCATTTGGATCATTGCCCACCACATTATAGCCACTACGGTCGTGCAGTAGCATATAACCTTCGGCAATACCCTTATTTCGACAGGTCAGCGCAATGCGCATATCTCCTTTCCGCGTCACAATCTCGTAGCCCATGGCAGTGAGTTTCTTTGTAAGATACGCCTTGGCATACAGTTCGCGCTCCGAGGCGCCCTTCGCTACGTCGATACGCACCTGCCCTCTGACCTGAAGGTCTGAGTGTGGCACGCGATGAGCCATAGCGGTTAATGTCAAACATAAAATGATGCAGAAAACGATATATCTCTTCATGTTTTAGTGATTACCTTTATTATATATAAAGACTGACTTTCAGCCCTTTTGTCATCATTCTACGACCTTGTCTAATTCTTCTCCGTCATGTATTTCCAGTAGCGACGGGGCATATCGCCGAGCTGCTTCTTAGGATTCATACGTTCTTTGATGCAGATGGCCTTGAAGTAGGTACGCCACAGGTCCTGAAACAGCTGGTCGTTCTCGCTCAGAATGTCAGCATCCATCTTACCGTTCGACAAATCGAAAGGCACAGTGGCTTCATCCTCAAACGTGATGTGTATGACGGTTTTGCCATTATAGTAGTAACCGTAGTGCCGCTTCGCATCATAGATAAGCCACGACTGGTCGTTGAAACGGTCTTGAAAATGGTCAATGATAAGGGGTAACACGTTATGATCGGGCGACACAACGGCGAGGTAGGTGCCGTCCTTCGCCTTCTGGAAACGAATAAACTGCTTCATGCGCAGTTGTTCGTGCAACACACGGCGACAGCTGTTCCTTACCTCCAGCACGTCTGGGTCGGAGGCATTACGCTCAAGATCCTTCACCTTCGTTCGAAACACCTTACAGATGAAGTTGAATAGCGGCTGATTGAGTGCCCGCTCCTCAGAAAACCAGCTGATGGTAATCATCCGCAGTCCGTCTTTAGATAGTTGTTTCTCCAGCCCCTTCCACACACGCTCGGCCTTCTCACCATCCGTCACTACCCGATGCGGCTCGTCAGCAAACAGCGGCAACTGCTCCCCCTCCACCAACAGCGTCACCGGCTGCTGCTTCAGGAAGAAGCTGTCAAACACCGCCGTCAACAGCCCGTCAAGCGTATTATCGAACACGTAGATTAACATCGAACTATTTTCCCAAATAATGCTGCAAAGTTACGAAATTATTTGGATTTTTCCTAATTTATTTGTACCTTTGCAGCAGATTTCGCAATTGCTGCGTCTGGTAATCCAACGCCAAAAGCCAAGAAAGCCAAGTCTTTTGGCGACTACCGCAAGACATTCGCACGTACGCCGCAAGAATTTGCCACGGGCGGGGCAA
>Ga0265298_10007285_pt1 | contig 13461 bp, 11 predicted proteins | sample AusTroGonzalo_MG_3_FD_193486 | JGI IMG/M metagenome (GOLD analysis project Ga0265298, IMG submission 193486) | Bovine rumen microbial communities from tropical cattle in Woodstock, Queensland, Australia - Gonzalo_01 | ecosystem: Host-associated > Mammals > Digestive system > Stomach > Rumen ...
TTGAGAAGAACGGCGGTCGCGGCGGTGTTCACCACGTTGCTTTCAACGTAGAGAACGTAGCCGAGGCGCTTGCCGAATGCGAGGCAGCCGGTATCCAACTCATTGACAAAGCTCCGCGCAAAGGAGCTGAGAACCTCATGATCGCTTTCCTGCACCCGAAGAGCACGAAGGGCGTTTTAACTGAACTCTGTCAACAACCCGCATAACTATGGACCAGGCTAAATTAAACAAGCTGATAGACAACCGCGAGAAGGCGATTGCCGGCGGCGGTGAAGCAGCCGTAGAGAAGCATCACGCAAAAGGCAGTTATACTTGCCGCGAGCGTATCAACATGCTGCTGGATGAAGGTTCGTTCGAAGAAGTGAACATGTTCTTGACCCATCGTTGCCATGACTTCGGAATGGAGAAGAAAGTGTTCCTTGGTGACGGTGTAGCAGTAGGATCGGGAACGATTGACGGCCGTCTCGTCTTTGTGTTTGCTCAGGACGCGACCGTCATCGGCGGTTCGCTGAGTGAGACCATGGCGCAGAAGATATGCAACGTCATGGACCAAGCCATGAAACTGGGTGCTCCGATCATCGGTCTGAACGACTCGGGTGGAGCACGTATCCAGGAAGGTGCATGTGCCCTGGCGGGCTACGCAGAGATCTTCGAGCGCAACATCCTCGCTTCGGGTGTAGTGCCCCAGATATCCGTTATCTTTGGCCCGTGCGCAGGCGGCGCGGTATATAGCCCTGCGCTGACCGACTTCATCATGATGACCGAGCAGAACAGTTACATGTTCATTACGGGACCGAAGGTAGTGAAGTCCGTTACGGGCGAGGACGTTACCGTTGAGCAGCTCGGCGGCGCACGTATCCACGCTACCAAGTCGGGCGTTACCCATTTCGTGGCTGCGACCGAGGAAGAGGCGCTTGCAGAAGTGCGTCGTCTCGTTTCCTTCATCCCGCAGAATAATATGGAAGAGCCGCCTGTGTTTGCGTGCACAGACGATATCGCGCGTGTGGACGACAACCTGAACGACATCGTTCCGGACGATCCGAACAAACCGTACGACATGCACGAGATCATCAACACGATCGTGGACAACGGCGACTTCATGGAGGTACATAAAGACTACGCGAAGAACGTTATCTGCGGTTTCGCACGTTTCAACGGCCGTTCGACGGGTATCATCGCGAACCAGCCTTCATGGCTCGCAGGCGTACTGGACTGCGATGCCAGCCGTAAAGCTGCCCGTTTCGTACGTTTCTGCGACGCGTTTAACATCCAGATCCTGACGCTCGTGGACGTTCCGGGCTTCCTTTGCGGTACCGGACAAGAGTACGCCGGTATCATCGATCATGGTGCAAAACTGATGTTCGCGTATGGCGAAGCGACCGTTCCGAAAGTAACCATTACCGTTCGCAAGAGTTATGGCGGTAGCCATATTGTAATGAGCTGCAAGCAGCTTCGCGGAGACATGTGCTACGCATGGCCGAACGCAGAGATCGCCGTCATGGGAGCGAGTGGGGCAGTTGGTGTGCTGCAGGCGAAAGCGCTTAAGGCCATCGAGGATCCGGAAGAGAAGAAGAAATTCATCGCCGAGAAAGAGGCAGAATACAAAGACCTCTTCGCTTCTCCGTATCAGGCTGCTAATCGCGGATACATCGACGACGTCATTGAGCCGCGCTACACCCGTAGCCGTATCATTCGCGCGTTCGAGATGCTGCAGACCAAGCGTCTGACGAATCCGCTTAAGAAGCACTCGAATATTCCTCTGTAATTCGTAATTTTTAATTTTTAATTTTTAATTATGTTATTAGCAGTTACATCCGCAACATGGATCGTTACCGGCTTAGGTTTCGGAATCGTGCTGGCGCTCCTTTTCTGCCTCGTCTTCATCCTTCAGGGATTTGGATGGATCATGCAGAAAGCGACTGCTCCGAAGGCTCCGAAACCCGAGAAACCGAGTCCTGAGAGCCAGCCGACGCAGCAGAACATCGTTAGTGCGCCGGCCAAACCCGCTCCGACTCCTTCGCCCGACGACGATACCGCGGCTATCGCATATGCGCTTTTCCTGGCTCGTGAAATCAAGCACGACGCTCCCACCGGTATGATTGCTGTACAAGCTCGTGAGACCGCGTGGAACACCAAATCAATAGGAATGAATAATCAGGGTTTCTGACCCTGATTAATCGTGCCCCGAAAAGGGCTAAGAACAATATAACTTTTAAAATATGAAAGAATTTGCATTTAAACTCAACGGCGCTGAATACAAGTGCGCTGTAGAACAACTCGAAGCCGGTAAGGCAAAAGTAACCGTTAACGGCAAAGTATATGAAGTAGAGACAGAAGCAGCTGCTCCTGCTCCCAAACCTGCAGCCAAACCGGCGCCGGTAGCACCGAAGCCCGCTCCTGCTCCTGCAGCTGCTCCTGCTGCCGCTCCGAAACCCGCTGCTGCTCCTGCGGCAGGCGTTCAGGTGAAGAGCCCGCTGCCCGGATCGGTCATTAAAGTACTCGTTTCTGAAGGTCAGGCCGTTAAGAAAGGTGACACGCTTCTGACTCTCGAGTCCATGAAGATGGAGAACGCTATCATGGCAGAGAATGACGGCGTAGTAAAGCAGATCGCCGTTACTCCGGGTCAGAACGTTATGCAAGATGACCTCCTCATTGTCCTTGGCTAAATAACTAAATGGTCAAATAAATGACCAAATGGTAAATGATTAAATGGTAAATTAAAAATTCCAATTATGAATATAATTGAATTTTTCTCCGGCATGGGTTTCATGCAGATGACTTGGCAGCAAGGCATTATGCTTCTGGTGTCATTCTTCCTGCTGTACCTTGCCATTCATAAGAAATACGAGCCGCTGCTGCTTCTTCCGATCGCCTTCGGAATGCTGCTCACCAACCTTCCGGGCGCAGGGATGTTCCATAGCGAGTTATGGTCGGCGTTCCTCGATCCCGAGAGTCCGGCGTACCATTCCTATGGCGCGATCCTCAAAGAAGGAGGCCTGCTCGATGTGCTCTATATCGGTGTCAAGGCTGGCGTTTACCCATGCCTCATCTTCATCGGAGTAGGTGCTATGACCGATTTCGGACCGCTGATTGCCAATCCAAAATCCCTCATCCTCGGCGCTGCAGCACAGATCGGTATCTTCGTGACTTTCCTTTGCGCGAACGCGATGGGCTTTACGCCTGCTGAAGCCGGTTCTATCGGTATTATCGGCGGCGCTGATGGCCCTACGTCAATCTTCTTGACGAGCAAACTTGCCCCGCACCTCTTGGGTCCGATCGCTATTGCGGCGTATAGTTACATGGCTCTTGTTCCGGTTATTCAGCCGCCTATCATGCGTGCGCTGACGACCAAGAAAGAACGTGCCATCAAGATGGGTCAACTGCGTCCTGTTTCGAAGACCGAGAAGATCGTCTTCCCGATCATCATCACGGCTATTGTGGCTCTCATTCTGCCTGATGCAGCTCCGCTGATCGGCTGTCTGATGCTGGGTAACTTGATGAAAGAGTGCGGCGTAGTGGATCGTCTGTCGAAGACTGCACAGAACGAGCTGATGAACATTGTGGTCATCTTCCTCGGCCTCTCGGTAGGAGCTACGGCAACGGCCGGCAGTTTCCTCAACTGGCAGACGCTGATGATCCTCGCGATGGGTATCGTGGCCTTTGGCCTCGGTAGCGCAGGCGGCGTATTGCTCGCTAAGTTCATGAACCTCTTCCTTAAAGAGAAAATCAACCCGCTGATCGGATCTGCAGGTGTCTCGGCTGTACCTATGGCCGCACGCGTGAGCCAAACAGTAGGACAGGAAGAGAACCCGTCGAACTTCCTGCTCATGCACGCGATGGGTCCGAACGTAGCAGGTGTCATTGGTTCCGCTGTTGCCGCAGGTGTCTTATTAACCATGCTTGGCTAATAGCCAATAGCTAACAGCTAAAGTATGACTAACCGACAAATCGCAACTTTAGTACTGGTAATCGCCATGTTTATCGTGGCGATTTCCGTACTGTTTACCAATAACCTCGCGCGGCAGCTCCAGGCCGAAGAGCAGAAGAACATGGCTATCTGGGCAGACGCCACGCGCCAGCTCATCGTGGCGAATGACGACGCGGACATCGATTTCTACATGTCGATCATCGAGAAGAACACGACCATCCCCGTCTATATCTGCGATAAGGACGGCAAAGTGCTCTCCAGCCGTAATGTTCTGGAAAAGCAGAGCGGTATCGGCAGTCACGGCCCGATTGAACTGAAGATAGACGAGAACACGACCCAGTATATCTATTGGGACGACAGTAGTCTGCTCACGCGCCTGCGTTATGTGCCGTACGCCCAATTTGCGCTTATCTTCATCTTCATCGCTGTTGCGGTCATTACCATGCTTACGGGCCAGCGAAGCGAAGAGAATCGTCTGTGGGTAGGGTTGTCCAAAGAGACCGCTCACCAACTCGGTACGCCTATCTCGTCCCTCAACGCGTGGCAACAACTGCTGGCAGACAAGTATCCGAACGATGAGTATGTGCCGCAGATGAAACGCGACATAGACCGCTTGCAGATGATTGCCGACCGATTCCAGAAGATCGGATCGGAGCCTACGCTGCAAGAGACGGGCCTCATCCCCGTGGTTGAAGATGCCGTTGTTTATATGCGCGGTCGTACCAGCAGCCGCATTACTATCGATGATAGCAGCCTGCAAGGCGTACAACGTATCGTACAGCTGAATGCGCCACTTATCAAATGGGTAGTCGAAAACCTGCTCAAGAACTCGGTCGATGCCATCTCCGGAGAAGGCTCTATTACGCTCCAAATCCATGAGAACGAGCACGATGTCATGCTGGATATTTCCGATACTGGAAAGGGTATCGACAATAAAACCCAGCGTCGAATCTTCGAGCCGGGCTTCACTTCTAAAGATAGAGGGTGGGGCTTAGGACTTCCACTCGCCAAACGTATCGTCGAGCAGTACCATGGAGGCAAACTCCTGCTTAAGCACTCGCAATTGGGCGTCGGTACGACCTTCCGGATCGTTCTTAAAAAAACCGTAAACGGTTGAACCGCTACCGCTCATGCTTGCATAATAAGCGCCTGCGTCCAGTAGGCGCTTTTTGATGTCCGCTATAACAGGGTGAAGCGGAAAGACCGTCTTTTCAAAATCGTTCGTCTTGCGGTCAAAAGGATTCGGATTAGGTTTGATGCCGGAATACGCCTCTTTCGTACTGACGCCTTCGTCGGGCTTGAGCATCACGATTCGCGTGCCCTTCAGATCTAAGTCTATAGGTGTCAGTTTATCGCCGATACCTTCCGCATAGCACGGTACATTATACACAAAGAACGCACAATCAGCGCCTAAGACACTTACTTCTTTCGCCAATTGCTCCTTACTCAGGCCTAACGCAAACAACTCGTTTAAAGCAATTGCCATATGGGCGGCATCGCTGCTGCCGCCGCCAAGTCCTGCGCCAAAAGGAATATTCTTCTTAAACCGAATAGCTACATCCCCGATCTGCGGATACTTAGCCTTCATCTGCCGGTAGCACTTCACAATCAAGTTGTCTTCCGCCTTACAGTCCACAGAGATACCTTCTTGTATGAATACGATATCATTATCGGTCTGTACTCCGTATTCTGTATTCTGTACTCTTTCTACTTCCAACTCATCGTGCAGTCCGTAGATAGGGACGAAAATCGTCTCCAAGTCATGGTATCCGTCTTCACGTTTGCGTACCACGCGCAGACCTAAGTTGATTTTGCAATTCGGATATAGAATCATAGCTTTTATAAGGGTAGGTAAATGATTTGTTTGCTGGTAAACCACTCTCCGGGGAAGTAATTACTGCACGGCGTGACTTCTGCGGTCTTGATAAACGGCGCTATTTCGTCCTTGAGGTCGCCGCCTTTGAGAACTACCAGCCCGTTCGGCACGGCGTTGCGGTGTTTGTTGGAAATGTTCTTGCGTACTAACTTGACCAAATCGGGCAAAGGCATCACAGCACGAGAAACGACGAAATCAAATTTCTGCTTCTCTTCCTCCACGCGCTCTTGCTTGCAAACAACGTTCATCAAACCCAGCGCGGCCGCTACTTCGGTGGCTACCTTGATCTTCTTGCCAATCGAGTCAATAAGCAAAAACTGACACTCAGGAAACAAGATCGCTAACGGAATACCCGGAAAACCGCCTCCTGTGCCGACGTCCAAGATTGTAGTGCCCGGCTGAAAAGGCAGCAGTTTGGCGATCGCAAGAGAGTGGAGTACATGATGCTCGTATAAGTTGTCGATATCCTTACGCGAGATGACATTGATCTTGCTGTTCCAATCGCGATAAAGTGCATCAAGCGCAGCGAATTGCTGCGCCTGATGATCGGTTAATTTGAAGTATTCAGATATTAGCATCCTTTCACCTTTAACCTTTCACCTTTATTCCGCCATGTTCGTGAACACGTTCTGAACGTCTTCGTCCTCCTCGATCTTGTCGATGAGTTTCTGTACGGACTCGCGCTGCTCCTCGCTGAGCTCTTTGGTGTCATTCGGGATACGTACAAACTCCATCGACTGAATCTCGAAACCGTTGTCCTCGAGGTATTTCTGCATGTTGACTGCCTCGTTGAAATCCGAATAGATGACAATCGTGTTCTCTTCCTCGTCCACACCGAGTTCCTCTACGCCGAAATCAATCAACTCGAGCTCCAGTTCGTCCAGATCAATACCGTCTTTCATCGTTACGGTAAAGCATGCTTTGCGGTCAAAGAGGAACTGCAGCGAGCCCTGCGTGCCCAGCGTGCCGCCGAACTTGGTGAAATACGAGCGGATATTGGCTACCGTACGCATGTGGTTGTCGGTTGCGGTCTCTACGAAGATAGCGATGCCATGCGGACCGTATCCCTCGTAGTTGATCTCTTTATAGCCCTCAGACGACTTATCGGTCGCTTTCTTGATAGCGCGGTCGATATTGTCCTTCGGCATGTTCTCACGCTTGCATTGCTGAATCAGCGCACGCAGACGCGGGTTAGAATCCGGATCCGGTCCGCCTTCACGGGCTGCAATAGTGATTTCCTTACCCAGTTTGGTAAATGTGCGGGACATATGGCCCCATCTCTTCAATTTGGTTGCTTTGCGATATTCAAACGCTCTTCCCATAATACGTGTTGTTTAATTGTTAATAATTTAGTTAGGTAGCAGCCGATCAAAGCTGCTACCCATAACGGACGCTTACTTCTCTACAGGAGTAGCGGTCACTTGAGTATTGTCAGAAGATTGCGGTTCTGCGCGGTCCATGTAACTCTCCATGCGTACTTCCTCGAAAGTAATCTTGAACTCAACGCGGCGGTTCTTCTGACGACCGGCCTTCGTCTTGTTGTCTGCGATAGGCTTCGACATACCGTAACCTACTGCGGTCAGACGCTGGAAGTCAACACCTTGTGCGATCAGGTAATCACGAACCGAGTTAGCACGTTTGTCGGACAACTCAAGGTTGTAATCTACCTTACCTACGTTATCGGTGTGGCCTTGAACCTCAATGATATAGTTCTTATTCTCAATGAAGATCTTAGCAATCTGGTTCAACAGCGGGTAAGATTTCTTCTTGATAGTAGCCTTACCGGTCTCGAACTCGATACCTTGCATTGCTTTCTGGAGCAATTGACGTACCTCGCGTTTAACCTCCGGACAACCCTTGTTCTCCTTCAGACCGGGAACAGTCGGGCACTCATCCAGATAATCAGGTACACCGTCGGCATCGGTATCCAGTTCACAACCCTTAGCATCTACCTTTCCGCGAGCTGCTTCCGGCGTGTTCGGACATTCGTCGATGTAGTCAGGTACACCGTCGCCATCGCTATCGAACGGACAACCGGCGTCGTCAACCATACCCCAAGCTGCTTCCGGAGTTCCCGGACACTTATCGAGGTAATCAGGTACACCGTCACCATCGCTATCCATCGGACAACCATTAGCGTCAACCATACCCCAAGCTGCTTCCGGAGTACCCGGGCACTCGTCGATATAGTCAGGTACACCATCACCATCGGTATCGAGCGGACAACCTACGCTATCCACCTTACCCCAAGCTTCTTCCGGAGTATTCGGACACTGGTCTTTGTAGTCCTCAACACCGTCACCATCGGTATCAAGCGGACAACCTACGCTATCCACAAATCCGATCGCAGCAGCCGGAGTACCCGGACAACGATCCAGATAATCAGGAACACCATCGTGGTCCTCATCCAACGGACAACCGTTCTCGTCCACAACGACACCACGCGGCGTGTTCGGACACATATCCAACTTATCCCATACACCGTCTTTATCTTGGTCACGATGGTTCGAGCCCCAGCAGATCGAGAAACCGAGAGCCAGGTTCACTTTCTTGGCTTTGTCCGGCAAGAAATAGGAAGTCGTTCCCGGAATAGCGGCATAACTCGTCGGGATATAATCCATGGCCAGCGTCATGTTGATACCATCGTACGGCATCAAGCTCAGACCGGCGCCGATATTGCTGTATTTACCGTTCTCCAACAGCGAGTAAGAAACAGCCAGACTCAACCAGTTGAACGGACGGAAAGCTGCACCAAGTGTGATCTCTTCGTACAGACGTGCGTTGTACAGACGAGTAGCAGAAACGATACCTACGCCTACGCGGTTGTCCCAGAAATTAGCATCCAAACCGACATTCAGACGAGTGGTCGTCATGCGAGCTGTGGTCTTCTTGCCGTTGCCGCTCAAGGTCGTTCCGCCTTTCAGTAAACCAACCAGACTCTGGAACGCCGAGTCAACTACCATACCGGCATCGAAATTACCTTCCTCATTCTGGAATTTCGGGTCATCAATATTGATTTCACCTACACCTCGGAACGTCGTGTCAATCTTGGCATTAAAGTTCGACGTGTTGGTCCAACAGATGAAACCGAGGTCATTCAACGCAACGCTCAATTGCAGCATCTCCAGCGGTTTGTATGTGAAACCGACGTCAATACCGGCTCCGAAACCTGAAGGGGTCAGAACTTTCGATACAAAAGATCCATCTTGCGAATTAATCAGCTTGTTGGTATCAAACGTACCATCTTCCAAACCCTTAATCACATCTTCCACCGTCTTGCCTTCCATGTAGTTGGAGAGGTACTGGGAATCGAACGGACCGGAAACATTGACACCAAACTCACCTTTGATTTTCCATTCCTCGGGGCTGGTAGCAAAACTGAAATCTTTCGTGTTCATGCCGCCATAAGCCTGGCCCAACAAGAACTTGATCTTACCACCGACCGTCCATTGGTCATTCAGCTTATAGCTGTAACCGCCGGCAAACTCGGTATAGGCAGTAGCGCCCACACCCAGACCGGACAAGGACAGGGATTTGCCTTCTGTCAGATCCAAAGCCTCTATCAGATTGAACATGGACTTCGGCATCGAAGCACCGAACTCGATACGCTCGTTGATACCAATCGTGATATAACCGTTGTCTTTGTGCTGGAATCCGAAGTTCAGGAACGCAAAGGTCATCTCGCCGTTGACACCTGTCATGCTGCGTACTTGGCGCAGGAATTTCGCCTTGTCTGCATTCGGGTGGAGCGGGGTAATGGTCTTGCCTGTCGCCGGATCTACAAAGAACATGTCGCTCATCGTCAACGAGTTGTTACCGAAACTAAACGACATCCAGCCCAGCGGAGTGAAGTTCACATATCCTTTGCTAACCGGTTGGAAAGCAGGGTTAATCGTGTGACGCATCGGAGCGTTCTCCAAAAAATAGAGCGTCGTCACTTGTTGTGCACTTGCGCCCAAAGCAAAGATTGCTGTAAGGGCCGCCAACATATATTTTTTCATGTTTTTCATAACTCAGCCCTCCTTATTTTTTTTCTTCTCTACTTAAATCCAAAATAGCGTCAATGTTAGCCGTCAGACCGACTTTCAGACTCAACTTGCACTTGTCATCCAAGATACAAGGCTCCGGGTTGCCGGAAATAGTAGCGTCCAAGCGGATCTTCTTGATCTCAGCAAAACGATCGAAATCGTTCTTCTTTACATTGACAATAAATGTCTGTACGCTCGGTTCCGTGATCACACCGTAAGGTGCGGAGAAAGCAGTAACTTCCATCTTCGGAGCCGGCAGGTGAATACGGTTGCTGTCGTTGTCTTCAACCAGATTCAACTTCATCTCTACGCTGTCCTTATCCAGGAATACAACGTAAGCATTGAGGTCAAACGGCAGACTGTTCTCGATTTGCAGAACCATCTTCAGCTCACTTGCGCGTACGGTATCCAGAATCTGGGCACTTCCCAACAGCGAATCCAAGGTAATACTGCTCAGGTTGATGCTGTCTAACAGAAGCGAGTAACTCAATTCGCTGCCTTTCTTGAACTTCATCGGGATATCTACGACACCCTTACCGGTAATGTTCACATTCTTGGTCATTCGGTGCTGCTGTTGCGCGGCGTTCTTATCAATCGACAAGTGGAAACCGTAGTTCAAGTAGTCCGGACGAACCTCAAACAGCTCATCCAAGTGACCTTGGTCCTCCTTGTAACTGAAATCCTTGCGGTTGGTAACGCTGTCCTCCAAGGCGTTCTCCGAAATCTTCGGTGAGAGTTTCTTCTCCAACGCGAATTTTAAGGAATCCTTGTCTTCACCGTCAATCAACCAGTGAGCCTTGCGAATCGTTCCATCGTCCGTGATAGCGGCAATCGAATCCAAGTGCATCATCATCGGAGCGGCAATATGGTGGGTCAGGAAAACCTGAATCGTCGGTTCAGCGAAATTCACTTTCAACTCCTTCATGTCTTTCCAACCTTCCCAGAGGCTGTCCATCTTGAGCGAACGAGAGTCGCGCATGTCCTTACCGGCCTCGAAGAAACCCCAAATAGCTTCATAGTCCATCACCTTCACTACCAGGTTATATTTAAACTTGCTCGACGAAGAAACGGAAATGTTGTGACCGTTTTTCGGGCAAATAGTGAACTGAACCTGGAATTTAATCGTGTCCACCGTCTTACCTAAGACATGAGAAGGATCCATCAGATCCAGCGTGAAATCATTCACGATAATGGGCACATCCGAATCGAAATCAGAACCGCTCAAAGGAATGTCAATAATGTTCGAACCGCCGTTGTTCATCGTGAACTGATCACCCAACACCAGTTTGATACTCTGGATCTCGTCCCAACTCAGGTTGAAATCCTGTACATTGAACTTCGAGGAGAACTCAGCTTTCGTAACCCAGATACTGTCGATACGCTCTTGGCTCTCATCATCATTGATACCGGACAAACCCAACCCCATGTCGAATTTGAGCACGGTCGAGGTTACACCGTCACCATAAATGGTGCTTGAACTGATCTCGTCGGCAATCTTAAATTCCAAATCAGACCCGTTCTTGAGCATGTAATCCTCTACTCTAATCGAGTGGAACTCCTTCGTAGGAATCACCAGCGTGTCATGGAAATGGAACACTCCCAGCGAATCTACAATAAGGCGATCTACTTGACCGTTACCGATGAAGTCTCCGAGCTTCGCGTTCACCGTACCAACCGGGAATGCGACGCTACCCTTCACCTCGGCTTTCGGGTCGATGTTGTTCATGTCGATGTCCGAATGACACCCTGCCAACACAAACCCTGCCATAATCGCAATAATTGCGTGTAGATGTTTGTAACGCATAATTTATAAATAGATTTGTTTGTTTGTAATTGCTTAAAAAACAATTTTGCGTGCAAAATTACGAAAAATTTCTCATATATGCAAATTTTTTATGCAAAATTTGTCATTTTTAGCGCAAAATATATATTTTTTCAGTTGCACGGGTCACGGCGGTGTACAACCAACGCAGAAATTCCCGCTTTTCCGTCTCCCCTAATCCGTTCAACCATTCATCCGTTAATCCGCTATCAATATACACATGTTTCCATTGTCCGCCTTGCGCTTTATGGCAGGTCACGCAGTACGCAAAACGAACTTGCAACGCATTGTAATAAGGTGAGTCGTAGATCTTCTTGATTAACTCTTTCTTGTTCCGGATCTCCGGATAATCTTCGGCAATCCGTCCGAACAACTCTTTCTGCAACTGATAATTGGCTTCGGGACTGTCGGTAGTCAAGGTGTCCAACCAAACCAACGCTTCGATCTCCCAGTTATAATCGACCGAACGCAAGGCCGCTTTGGCAAAATGAAAACCGTACAACTCATGACTGTTGTACAGACGTTCCACTTCAAACATATCGCCGTTGGCCAAAAACTCCAAATCATCGTACTCCTGCGCCCAGAAATAGTTATTCTTCGTCACCATGATCCGGTCGCCGTTGGACAACTCATCCTCTTTCCATAATATCCGTGCGCGCACGCCGTTGTTATACAGATTGGTCATCTTATTGCTCCGCGCAATAATCAGCGTCTCTTCGGCGCCCACCTCTCTCCAACTGCTCTCCAACTGCTCTATCACTTGCTCTCCCTTGAGCCGCACGATATCCTTCCCGTTAGGTTGAATAGAAAAATCTTCAATCTTCAATCTTAAATCATCAATCTTCAATCGAAGCCCTGTGGCTTCGCTCAGTATCCCGCTGTCCAAAGCCTGTCGCGCAACCTCGGATAACTGAAAACTGAATACTGACAACTGAAACCTATCCGCCATGAAGTCAGCATCGAGTGCGGGACTGTTGATACTGCCTACCGGCGGTAACTGCGCATCGTCGCCCAGCAGCAACAGACTGCAGCCTTGCCCGTTATACACGTATCGGACCAAATCATCCAGCAGGCACCCGCTGCCGAACGTGCCGTTGTCCCGTTGACCGGACAACATCGACGCTTCATCCACGATGAACAACGTACGTACATGGCGGTTATCGCATAGCGAAAACGCCTCAACACCCAACTGGTTCTGGCGGTAGATCTTCTTATGAATCGTATAAGCAGGGAAACCCGAATAACGGCTCAGCACTTTCGCCGCACGGCCGGTAGGGGCGAGTAGAACACAAGGCTGCTTCAAACCCTCCAGCGCCCGAACCAACGCACTCATCACACTCGTCTTTCCTGTACCCGCGTAGCCGCGTAAGATAAACGCTTTGCGCTCGTCACGGTTCACTAAAAACGAGCCGAGCGCTGCCAACAAACCTTCTTTCTCAGCATTCGGCTCAAACGGCAATTCAGCCTTGATGCGCGATATAATGAAGTCCGAGAGCAAGCCAATTAAAAATTAAAAATTAAAAATAAATTGCTTTTTTTACTTAAAAATTTGGTCATGTCAAAAAAAAGCAGTACCTTTGCACCAAAATTTAAAAGAGTGTTCTTTTTTCTACGATAATCTCGGGATGTAAAACTTTGTTTTGCAGACCGAAAAGCGTAGAGCAAAACGGAGTGTTACTGAGCGATATTTTCGCGAATCACACGAGTTTTTGCTTAAGCTTAGGCAGGTGCTATACGACCAGCTCCCTCTAAACTCCCCCAGGCCTTGACCGGAGCAAGGGTAGGAGGTTGTAGCGGTGCGATGTAG
>Ga0265298_10007286_pt1 | contig 13460 bp, 14 predicted proteins | sample AusTroGonzalo_MG_3_FD_193486 | JGI IMG/M metagenome (GOLD analysis project Ga0265298, IMG submission 193486) | Bovine rumen microbial communities from tropical cattle in Woodstock, Queensland, Australia - Gonzalo_01 | ecosystem: Host-associated > Mammals > Digestive system > Stomach > Rumen ...
TGCATTACGGCAGCCTGACGACGCACGGTAACGGCTTCTGGCCTGTCGGCCGGATGTCGAGGGAATATGTCGCGCCGAGAAAGAAGGTGCTGATCACTTCTGACAACCACTACAAGAAGAACATCTTCGGCACCTGGACCCTTGATGGAAATACGACGGACGAAGGGGCCTATATCAGTCTTCCGGGTTCTGGCGATGGCCTGTCTCAGACTGTGACGTTCCAGGAGGAGATTCAGAAGCACCTCCTTCTTTCCATTAAGGTCCGGAACATTGGTGATGGTAATAGCGCTGGGACGCTTTCCATTTTTGTGAAGCTCGCTGGTAGCTACTATCAGGCAAGTCCATATTTGTATCTGACTAATAATCTGGGAGACCGTCGGAGGGACAGTGCCGCTATCATGTGGACGACCAGCGTCAACTCGACGTGTTCCTTCGAGGTCCAGGCTCCGGTGGAGTCTGATACGGACATGGACTATGTGACGGTGGATCTCGTCATCCCGCTCTATCAGAATAGTGCCCGCTCGTATGTGAGAGCGTCGTCGCTGGAGATCCATGTGTTCAATGGGGACACCACGTACCCCAAGAGGATCTACGGCATTACCTTGTCCCAATATGAGCAGCTGTCGGGCTTCAAGAAGATCGTGAACATCGACAACGGTTCCCGTGGTGAGGCCCCTGACGTGGATGTGGTCTTTGCCGGCACGACCAATGTGAACGATTACAATGGCCTTGAGGAGCTGCTTGATGGCGTTCCGACAACTTCCGCCGGCGCGAAGATTACATCCTGGAGTACGGGTGCGTTCTCGAATCTGGACTTCCTCTCGTTGATTGCGCGGGACTACGCCCTCAAATATGCCGGTTCGCGTGTCCGGATAAAGGGAACCCTTCAGACGAACCCGGGCCTAAGCGCCGTGCCGGTCATGTTCAGGGACGACCATGACAGTGTGGCTTATATTGTGGAGACCTTCTCCTGGGACCTGTATAATGACGAGTTGTCGGTAGAGATGATCAGCTGCCCGAGCTCTTCCATTACCGTGGAGGGTGAAGATATAGAGCCCCTGGACGGCGCGTCCACGTCCGATAATGGAGCCAGCAGCAACGGCGGTTGGGCCTCTCCCAATAGCGGGACAAATCTCCTGAGCGTCTGGCGCTCCCTGGCGAACGACAGCACCCTGGAGACCTATGGCGACAGCACGGTGATTGCGCCGGCACACTTGTCCGCCCTTTTCACCATCGAGACCCTCTCCGGGGGCGGAAGGTATCTCAAGCTCAACACGCAGTTCGCGGGTATAGCGGCGGAAGGCTTCATGACCGCCGGTGGATCCAACGTTGGAGGCAGTGGTGGCGGTGTGGATCTGGACCGTGTTTGGGAGTCTCTGACGAACAACACCGACAAGCCGAACGTCAAGATCAATGCGGCGCATATCCCCATCGCGACCGCCAACGCGATAGGTGGCGTGAAGGTGGACGGTACGACCATCACCATCAGCAACGGTGTAATTAGTGCGGTCGGTGGTACGGGTGGAGGCTCCGTCGATTCCATTACCGTGGGGAGTACGAACTACACTCCGGATCAGAATGGTGTTGTCTCGATCCCGGCATATCCCACGACCTTGGCCTGCCCGAACGCTCTGACCTTCGGTAACAAGACTTATGACGGGAGCGCCGCGAAGACCATCACGGCCTCCGACCTCGGCGCCCTGACATCGCATCAGACCATCTATACGCTGACCCTCCAGGCGGGTAGTTTTTCGGCGGGATCCTATACACCGAACTCTGCCGCGCAGACTATCAACGTACCGACCACCCTTGATCACATCACGGATGGCAGCTCCAGGAAGCTCTCCAACTATCTGCTTCTGAGCGGTGGTACCATGACTGGGGACCTCAGGCTGAAGACCGGTGGTGGGAACTATGGTAGCAAGCTCAATTTTGGAGATGGCGATTACGTGTACCTGTATGAGGACTCGGATGACCATCTGAAGATGTATGCCAGCAAAGGTTTCGAGCTGGTCACAAGTAGCGGCAGCTACGGGATCAAGTTTGGTGACGGTGTGTTGAAATGGGACAGCACTAATAACGCTTGGCACCTGGAGGGAAACTTCTACGCAGATGGTTTCGTCACGGGTGGTGGACTTGGTGGGTCCAATACTGCGTTCGTCATGACTACTGGTGCCCAGAATGTAGGCGGCGTGAAGACCTTCACCGACGGGGTAAAAGTTGGAACGAGTGGTCCCACCCTCACCGGTTCCACGAAATTGTTTGTTGACAAGGACGCGCAATTCCAGTATGGCACCGGCAAATACGCGACCATCAGCAACATCATTGAACGTCTTGAAGAATGTGAATATATCCTTGGTATATCATGAGAACTATTATCGTCATAGCTATCCTTGCCATCGTTGCGTATGGCCTTTATCGTACCCTGAAGATTGACAACGAAACGCCGAGTGCCCAGGGAGGTGTCGGGGCCAGTCATGGCAACGAGCACACGGGCGACGAGAAGGAGCCCCAGCCCGACGATCAGGACCACGACGACACATTTGAAAAGTAATGCCGCACAATTCCACGACCATATACCGTAACACTTCGGTCACGCCAAACCTCGGTATTTCTATCGAGGACATCCGGTCCGTGCTCGGTTCGTCCAGTTGTGACATCGGTACGCTCGTCGTGAACGGATCCATCAACAAGTGGGCGAAATACAAGCCGGTCAGGTCTTCCAATCCAGGCATATTGACGGCGAGTGACCGGAAGGCCGCGCAGCAGGGTTTCTCCACCGAGGTGGCCAGCGCGACAGGAGTCCCCACGACTTCCGGCAGCTTCTTCTACAAGCTGCTCGCCGGCACCCTTCCGTGGGAGTATGTCAAGCCGAGGGGGTACAGCTCGAACGAGTGGTTCCGATTCCTGGACTTCGACGGCTATGACATCAGGGCGACTGCGCCGGTGGAGCCCTTCGCCTTCTCCAGCATCATGCTGACCTATGACAACGAGCTCGTTCTCCAATGGGAGATTGCTCCCCGGGAGGATTATGAGCTGGCTGTCGAGGATCTCCGGATTGACGGCACTGACATCGAGGATTGGTATTTCGGTGCTCTGCTATATCATCAGACCTCCGGTCAGTACGCCTTCGTAGCGCCCACTACGATTGGCAGCGGAAGCCTGTCCGTGACCTTTTCGGGCATGAGCTCTTGGGAGGGCCGCACCGTCAAGATGGTGCCGTTCCTGTCCAAGGTCCAGCTCTCCCGGGACACCGCGGTCGGAAATGGGCGCTACATCTCGCTTCTCGGTTTTACGCCTGTGGATCTGACCATCTCGAGGCCTTCCTCCGGCGTTTACGTCAATTTCAGTGAGAACGTCTGGAACCAGGCCGGGACGCAGATCAATTACCAGATTGACGTGGAGAACACGACGGCGAGCTCCAAGTCTGGATTGACCGTCTACATTGGCCTTGTCAAGGGCTCCAACCCGAACACCGGTGAGACGGTGTCTTCCCGGACGATCAATAACTTCTCCGTCAACGGCAACAGCACGGTCAGTATCACGGGGAGTTTCACGGGGCTTACGAAGAACCAGAGCGACATCTATTGGGTGACCATATCGACGCCCGGTGATACCACCATCCCGTTCCAGGCTATGCCTATCGAAGATCCTGAAGAAATGGAAGAATAACCTATAGAAGTATGAAGAAGATTGACTTTAGACATTTCAAGATGTTCACGGATATCTCCCAGTCCAGGACCGAGGAGATTGACATCACCCTCATGTTCTCTGACATGCTCTACAAGCGTGTGAACGGCATCGTCGCCCACGACCTTGCACTCCGGATCTATCGTGCCTCTGAGCCGGTGGAGTTCTCTGAGGAGGAGATGGGCCACATCAAGGCCTTCGTGGAGACGAACTTCACGCCGTGTTTCATTGATTCCTTTGATGCTAACATCGCATAACCGACTGTTACTATGAGCACAATTACACTTCCCAACATCCGGGTCAGTTCCGACCTTACGGTGTCGCTCAAATTGAAGGACGGCGGCGTGGCCATTGATTGGTCCACTCTGACGAACATCAAGGTGAGCATCTATTCAGACGCGCAGAGGGCCCTGGCGGGCCGCTGTAGCGTTGCTATCGACGAGGATGATGCAACTGTCCTCGTGTGCACCTATGCGGCCAACAAGCCCCAGTACGTGGGCGTGAACCGCGTGGTCGTCTCGGCGAAGTACATGAACGAGACGAAGACCTACGACAAGCCCGCCTTCAACTTCGTCCGCTGGACGGATGACCAGGTAGGCCAGACCATCACCATCGACGACCCGGACATCGACGTGGAGATCACCGTCGAAGACGTCTCCAGCTCCATCCTCCAGGAGGCCGTGGACGCCGCGAACGCCGCTGCGGAACGTGCCAACGAGGCTGCCGAGGCTGCCGAGCACATGGTGGACATCCACACCGGCCCTGCCGGCAAGTCTCCCTACATCGGAGAGAACGGCCACTGGTACGAGTGGGACGAGGAGACGGACCAGTACGTGGACACGGAGATCAACGCGAAGGGTGACACCGGCGAGACTCCGGACATCACGATCGGCACCGTCACGACTGCGGAGCCCGGCACCCCTGCCGCCGCCACGATGACCGGCACGCCGGAGGATCCTGTGCTGAACCTGACCATCCCGAAGGGCGCGGTGGGTGCGACTCCGAACTTCACGGTCGGCACCGTGACCACCGGCGAGCCCGGCACGCCTGTCGTGGTGACCCTCACCGGCACTCCGGAAGCCCCCGTCCTGAACATCACGATCCCGCAGGGTATGCAGGGCAACACGGGCTCCAGTGTGGACTATCCCTACGAGCTCGTGAACAACCTCACGACCAACGATGCGACGAAGGGACTGTCCGCCGCCCAGGGTAAAGTCCTGAAGGACGAACTCAGTCAATTAGAGGCCGAAATGACTACCTTGTCTGGGAAGTATTATGGAGTGTTCGATGATGATTCCGACCTCCCGGATGATGCCGACAGGCCCGGATATGCCTTTGTCGGAACGGAAGAGCCGCTGACCTTGTTCAACTTTGACGGGGAGGAATGGAAGGATACGGAGATAGAGATAGCCGGAATCGTTGGGCCGCAGGGCATCCAGGGAATCCCCGGAATACAAGGCCCTCCCGGCATCACTTCCGCAGTAGCATCGGTGGATTCCGGGACGGGTGTACCTTCCGTTGATGTGTCCATCAATGGCGGGGTGATTACATTGGAGTTCCACAACCTCAAAGGACTGCAAGGAAACACGGGCAGTTCCGTCTCATATCCGTTTACGATTGTGAACAATGTCACAACCGATGATGCAACACAGGCACTTTCGGCGGCTATGGGAAAATACCTTCAAGACGAAATCTCCACAACCGTTGGTGGCATCGGACTTTCCGACAGGGAGGCGAATGCCGTCTTGAAGAAAGATGGAACAACCGAATACATTTCGGCATCGAATTGTGTTGTGGACACCTTCCCCGTCATCGGTGGGAAATCCTACCTCGTTTCTGGCCGTGTTGGGACGGTGGCGAACTCTTGCCTTGTTTGTTTCTATGATGCGGACGATACATTCATTTCCGGGAGTTCCGCATATCCCACAACGGGGACGGGAACTCCGTATTTGGAAAGTCCCGTCACCGCACCGAGCAACGCAACCACGATGAAGGTGGCCGGAAACACACAGGCGAGTGTACCGTATCCTCCGGCTGCAAAGACGGGTGCAAGGGAAGGTGTGAATTATAGGATGGATGCCTTTGAACAGGATATGGAAAGTTTGTTCCATTATTCGCTGAACAAATACTTCATCGGTGCTGGCTCATCCTATGTCGGAATCCGAAATCTCGGTCTCGCCCGTGGAAGGAAGTATCGGCTTGTGTTCCAAAACCCGAACTATGATGTAGGCACAAATCCCGGCCCAACTCTTTTCCAAATATCAAGTGCCGATGCCAACAATGTAGCCACCTCCCTTGTCTTGGTATCGTCCACACCGATTGCTCCGTCATATACTTTTACCGTCCCTTCGGATAGTGTTCGTGTCGGTGTCGGTGGCTATGCCGCATCCGGGGAAAGGGTGGACTTCAATATCTATGACATCACGGACGAAGATGAAAGATTCAAGGATGTAAACCTCGCATCCGTTCTGCAACAGGGCAATCCGAGCAACAAGGGTGTTATTACGGTGGATACCTATTATAACAACCGGGTATCCTGTGTTATGTACCTGGGCGAGTTTTCGGTAAGCGGGGCGAGGTTGTCTGCGATGGTTGATGAAGATAAAATCATCCGAAATGCGGCCTTCTACAATTCAAAGACCGACCAGACCTCCGGGTGGCTTTTCCCCTATGCGAACTCCACAAGTTCCATTGACTTGTATTTCCCTTCCGGGAGCGACAAGTACGATACTCTCATCCTTACCGTTGCCTATCCCGACCTCACCACCGCCATCGCACCCTCCGATGTGACGGACTTGTATGTCGGTGGCTACCTTGCAAGTCTTATCGCTATCGGTGGGGCGAGGGCCGACAACGAGTTCCGGGGAAAGACATTCTCCGTGATGGGGGATTCCATCGGAACGAACAATGACGGGGACACTCCGGCCTTCATGATTACTGCGAACGATGTCGGAAACCAAATCACTTCGTGGATTACCTGGTACGATTACAACAATAGCACTTCCGATTCCGCATCCGGGACTACGAAGAAGATTGGCGGTGTTTCCATCACTTCTGCTATGGTCGGAACACAGCAGACCTTTACCCCGTCAAATTCGGACATCGGGAAAACTCTCGGCACTCCCCGATGGTCTTACAATCAGCAGAACTCCACGAAACCCTGGTGGAAGATTCTCGGTGAGAAGTTGGGGATGACACTCAATTCCTCCGCAAGTTGGAACGGCAATTCCTATTGCTCACACGAAGAAAGTGACAACAAGTTGAAGGTTGGCTACGGGTGGCATCCCCTACAAATCCAACGGCTTGCAAATCGTGGCTCGGACGGAAACCGTGTCGCTCCCGACTACATCTTCCTGTGCCGGGGTGTCAATGATGCGACACACTCCCCGTATGCGAAAATCACGGACTTCGGAAGTGGAATCGACACCATTCCGGCAGATGATTCCGTTACGGACGGATACGGTTTCAAGGAGGCACTCGCAAAGACCATCTCCGCAATCCAGACCACATACCCGAAGACGAAAATCTATGTTTGCACCCTTACCCCGTTGCGGAGGTTAAGCGATGACACCTTCCCGATGGACAACGGGACAAACACGATGCAGGACTACAACAAGGCCGTGAAGGAGGTTGCGGAGTATATGGGTGTCAATGTGATTGACTTCTCCAAATGTTGGACTTTCTACAACTGTGCGTCCGAAGGATATGTCAATAACTCCGACAAGACACACCCGTTGCAGAAGGGGCAGAATGCGATGGCAGCACAGGCGGAAAAGGATTTGATGAAGTAGTACACATTCGGCCCTAATTGACTGACTTAGCAGGGGGCCTCCGGGCCCCCACAACACAAGAACAAATACCATGGAAACAAAGCTGGACATCAAAACAAAGTTCGCCATCGGCTCGGCGGTGGTGGCTTTCCTCGCAGGCTGGGGCCTGACCATCGCCGGGTTCTTCATCACGCCGAAGGGTGAGGTGCACGACTCCGTGCTCTGGATCCTGGGGCAGGCACTGATTTACGCCGCCTCCGTCTTCGGGGTCGGTATGTACATCAGCTCCGAGATGACGAAGCTCCGGACCGAGAACCGGAGATTTATTGAACGTACAATCCGGGAGAAGGAGGCCGAACAGGATGAAGATTAAAGTTGAACGCCGGTGGCCCAAGTCCACGTACACGATCGGACGCTTCTACATCGACGGCCTGCTCTACTGTAACACTCTCGAAGACGCTGACCGCGGCCTGAAGCAGACGGACCCTCTGACCTACATCCAGGCCCGGAAGGTCGCCGGCGAGACCGCCATCCCCAAGGGCACCTATGGGGTGTCCATGAACACCACCTCGCCCAAGTACGCGGGCGTGGCGTGGTACTGGAACTTCTGCCGGGGCAAGATGCCGAGACTTCTGGCGGTGCCCGGCTTCGACGGGATCCTCATCCACCCCGGAGGGAGCAACGGACCGCTCGACACGCGGGGGTGCATCCTCGTGGGCAAAAACACCAAGGTCGGAAAGCTCACCGACAGCAAGGCCACCTTCCAGCAGATCTACAAGCTGATGAAGGCAGCCGCCGACCGGGGTGAGGAAATAAGTATCGAAATAGTCTGACATGGGAGGATCTGAAACGATGCTGACGCGACGCCACCATCACCGCAGCCGGGCGGTGGACACTTTCGTATACATTCTTTTCATCATCTTCTGCGTGTCCGGCTGCTCTCCCAGGATAGTTGAGCGGGTTGTCGTGCAGCGCGACACCCTCCAGGTGCATCACCGGGACACGACATACCGGCGTGATAGCATCTATATCCGGGAGTGGATGAAGGGCGACACGGTCTACGTGGACCGCTACCGTGACCGGTATGTCTTCAGGGACCGCTGGAGGGACTCCATTTCCGTCCGTGAGGTGCACGACACCACGGCGGTGGAGGTGAAGGTCGAAAAGGAACTGAACTGGGCCCAGAAGGCCAAAATCAAGGCCTTCCCGTGGATCCTGCTGAGTCTCCTCGGCCTGCTCGTCTGGACTTTCAGGAAATACCTCTTCTAACTTCTTTCTATAGGTCATAGCATAGTCCTTCCCGTCCTGCGTCGTGATGATGCGGGACGGATTTTTATCCACACCTGTTGATAACTTTTTTTGGAAGTCCCGGAAATAGTCCTCACCTTTGCGTCCTGAAGGGGGCAACCTGGCCCGTACACCCAGGCGAAGCGTTCAACGAGTGGCGCGGCCCCCTTTTTTCAAACACTCGTCCAGTTCTTTCACATCTAACCTACACTCGTTATGGCAGCTTTATCCCTTGCCCGGCCCGACGTGGCCACCCCGGACGAACTGTCCGGTTTCAGGATCTACTTGGAGCAGTCCAAGCACAATCCGTTTGTCATCAACCTTGAGAACGCCACCCTCGTGGAGGTAGTCCTTGCCGGCGCAAACGCCCGGTCCAAGTTCCACCCCAAATATAGGGAGAACATCGGCGGTCTGCTCCACAACCTCCGCACGATGGAGGAACACTTCAACGTCGTCCTGTACCCGATCCAGGTGACGGACATCTTCTACGGTTATTTCATCCAGTTCTGCCGCCAGCGCGGCCTGAAGGACACCACCATCGGGGTGATGTGCGCGCAGCTGCGCTCGCTGCTCTCCTGGGCGGCGAAGTACAAGGCGCCGGTCTCCCCATCCTACACGGAGTACGTCATCCCGAAGAGCGTCCCGCACGAGATCGCCCTCTCGGCCGACGACGTGTCCCGCATCACCTACTTTGACGTGGACCGCTACTACAAGGACCGCCGGAAGGATTACCGGGAGACGATGCACCGCGTCCGTGACATGTTCGTACTGTCCTGTAATCTTTATCAGAGGCACTCCGACATGGTTCGGATAGCGCCGTCAAATTTTGATAGGAATAAGTTCACAATCAGTCAGCAGAAGACCGGCGTCGTGGCCACCGTAGACATCGACCGCTTCAGCATGGAGCCGAAGACCACCTACAAGATCCTGGACGAGTATGGATTCACCGCCCCGTACACGGCGAGCATTGGCAACTACAACTGGCACCTGCATGACCTGATGAAGGACATCGGCTTCACGGAGACGGTGCGCGTGGACGGTTTCGTTGATGGCGTGATGACGACGGAGGAAGTGCCCAAGTGGGAGATGATCACCAGCCACACCGCCAGGCGCACGGCTATCACGGTGGGCGTGGACAGAGGCCTCAACATCCACGAGCTCCGGAAGTGCTCCGGTCATACCAACCTGAACAACTTCGACAAGTACATCAGGGATGAGTAATGTAGTCAATGACCTTCCGGTTCGCCTCGTCAATCTTGCTGTTGTCCCGCTTGATGTAGATGGCCGTGGTACGGTGTCCCGCTATGCGGTGACCCATTCCGAGGGAGATGGTCGGATCCGGGACGTCGAGCTCCGCACACAAAGTGGCCCAGGTATGTCTGGACCAGTTGGAACTGCAATCCGGCTCGATGGGTTTCCCGTCCGGGCCGGTCATCTTTTTCAGCGCCTCCCGGAGACGACGGTTGTAGTCGTGTGGCTCCTTGTACCGGTCGAAGCAGGCGAGCAGGTGGGACCGGCCTTTCCAGCGTTCGATGATGGCAAGGGCCTCCGGCTCCAGCTTGATGCTGTAGAGCAGTCCGGTCTTGTTACGCCGATACTCGATACGGCCGTTCACGATGTCCGCTTCGGTCAGTCCGGCCAGGTCCCCGATATTGATGCCTCGGAGGTAGAGCATGAGGATGAAGACATCACGGTATTCGTTGGGGCCCGGGACGGCGAGGTAGGCCCGCACCTGCTCCCGGGTGAGCGCCTTCTTCCTGGTCTCTTCGGTCTTGATGTGGTACTTCCGGAACGGGTAGCGGTCGGTGATCTCCTCGTCCATGGCGAAGTTGCAGATGTGACGCAGGTTCCTCATGTGGATGGCCTTGCTGTTGACCTTGCCTCCGATGGAGTTCTCGAAGCCGTGCAGCCACACCTTGTCGATGTCCTCTATGTATACAGGCGCGTCACCCGCATACGCATGGAGCTTCGCAAGGGTGTGGAGGTATACCTTCTTCGTGTTCCCGTCCTTTGTGGCGATGCAGTGGTCGGCAATCTCCCAGAGCGTGACACGGGTGTCCTCCTCAGGGACGTCATCCATGTCGGGCGCGGTGAGCAGCTTCCGCAGGTGGGCGATGGAGACCTTCCTGAGCCTGCCGTCCTCCTTCAGCCGGAGAAGCCTCGCCTTGACGCGGAGCTTCTGGATGTCGAGAGCGGAGTTCAGGTTCTTCGCGTCTTTCGTCCCTTCCACCTTGCCGTCCACCCAGTTGTCGAACTTCACGGAGATGCCGGTCGATAAGTAGAGCCGCGTCCCGTGTCCTACGGAGATCTTCACCGGGTAGGTTTTGTCCTGGAGTGCCCGGCGTGTGTCAAGAATCAATGTTGTGTCTGCCATGATTTGCTACGAATTTGCAATAAAATGTACCCAAGTGTACCCAAATGCGCCCAAATCTACCCACTACCGGCGACCCACTTTAGTGCGCGCTAAACAAAAAATAGTGAAAAGATGGCCGCGTATAATGCTGACTATCAATTCACTATCATTCAGTGGGCGATGCCGGATTCGGACCGGCGACCTCATGCTTGTAAGGCACCACCCACCAAAATTCTATATTGATAATCAAGCATTTCCAGAGGCAATTCTCATTTGCAACGGATTTGCGACGTCACTCCTTGTCTTTCCTCTCGATGATGAAGTCCGGATCTTCCTTTGCGAAGAGGGACGTCTCGGAGGCCCTGACGAGGACGCACAGCGCCCGGAACAAGGGCCGGAGCATGATGCAGGCAATCCCGGCAATCAGAAGGGAGATGTCGTCCACAATGAAGTAGGCAAGGATCCCGACGATGCCTACGAGAAGGACGATGGCGGCCCATGCGTTCAGGGCGCCGCTTGTACGATGGTTTGGTGTCTTCATACTATATTATTTCATAGACATATACATCACAACGCGATACATCCCGATGATGTCAGTCTTCGACACCTCGAACGGCGCATACATCGGGTCATGGTTGGCGGAGATACAGGTCACGAACCCTTCATCATGGCCGGGGGCAACGTACTTCAGCAGAGGCCCATCAACGGTGTCCAAAATGTACGGTTTTCCGAAATCAATGATCCGCCCAGAAACCCGCTTGACGTACACCACGCTGCCGTTCGGGATGTCCGGGTACATGCTCTCGCCGTAGATGCGGACGGCAAGATCTATCCCGCTAACCGGCGACACCACCTTCTCGCACTCCGCCTCCGTGATGCTTTCCGACCATCCGGTAAGGTGACCAGCCTGAGCGAAGATCGGAAGCAGCGGGACTTTGTGAAGAAGATCGCCGTCCCTCCCTGCCACTGTCTCTTCTTTCCTTTCCTTACCTTGCGCCTTCAGGATTTCCAGATTTGCCACAAGCCGATGGTAATCTTCAAGGGACCAGGACGGATTGTCGAGGATTTTCTTCAGTTTGTCAGTAGGAAGGGCCACCTTTCCGGTCTCCACCTGCGTGATAAATTGCTTTGTTACGCCAAGATACTCAGCAACAGTTAGTTGCGTGATGTCATTCGCCTTCCGGAAGAGGCGTAAATCGAATTTCGTTTCCATAAACACACACTATCGCAATAAGGTTCCATTACGAGGAAAGTAATACAGGCATAAATATTTTACTTTACCCCTTGGATATAAAATTTCTTTTACTTACCTTTGTAGCCAGTTGGCTATAACAACGCAAATATAACAATTTTTGGACCAAATACGAGATCTATGGACAAGATTATGATCGCCGCATTGAGATTGACCCGAACCATAATGGGCATCCTCTGCTTCACTTCCATCATCCTCGCCGGGGCCGAGAACCCCGACGGCTCCGTCAACTTCGGCTGGACTATCCTGTGGATCGCCGTGGCCTTTGTGGCCGCCCGGTTCTTCAAGCGTCTGGACGATAACCTTCCGCACGATGAGCAGCCCAGTCAAGAGTAAGAACCTCTGCTTGCAGTGCCCCTGGTACCGGGACCGCAAGTGCGTGAAACAGCCGGAGAACTACTGCCGAATCCTCAAATCAAAATAACCGTACACATGGAAATTATCAGACACAACACCGGAAAGGACGCTGGCCGTATCAGCGTTCTACACACCATCGCCACCCTGGCGGTCGGGGAGACCTGGCTCACCAACGAGGAAGAGGTCATCCGCGAGTACGCCCGTAACGCCTGCAGCCGCTATTCCCACATCACCGGCAAGGCCTTCACCGTACACTCGCCCAGAGCGAACGACGGATTGATCGAAATCACCAGGACGAAATGACCGACGTCCGTCCAGAAGTTAGCCCCCAGGGCCTTTACACTGGAAGGGAGGCAGCCCGCCGTCTCGGCGTGGACCGTCATACCCTCACCAGGTGGAAGAGGTCGCTTCGGCTGGTGCCCCATACCAAGGACGGGCGCTACCTGGGGAAGGACATCGTAGAAGTGTGGAGAAACCGATAACACATGGCCGGTATGGTAGCCCTGACTGTCATAACAATTAACATTTTTAAAGTTTTTTCCCTTTCAGGGAGACGGATCGTTTCCGTCGCCGGCCGCCACCCGCAGTCTGCGGGGCTATTCACACTACATACACTATCATCCCCCCGGAACGGGTGTGAGCTCCTTCCGGTTTTACCGAAAACCATTTCTAAACAATAATGCTATGGCTGAATTAAACATTCATTTTGAAGTGAGCCTCTCCAGAGAGACGCTCGACGTCCTGCGCCAAT
>Ga0265298_10007290_pt1 | contig 13455 bp, 9 predicted proteins | sample AusTroGonzalo_MG_3_FD_193486 | JGI IMG/M metagenome (GOLD analysis project Ga0265298, IMG submission 193486) | Bovine rumen microbial communities from tropical cattle in Woodstock, Queensland, Australia - Gonzalo_01 | ecosystem: Host-associated > Mammals > Digestive system > Stomach > Rumen ...
TTTCACCACTAGGACCTTGAGGACCTTGCTCACCATTCATAACGTCGAATGAATGAGAACCAGTTAAGTCTGTGATAGTAACTCTAGTACCACTTGCAATTGTTGCTGTGCTAACAGTTGGTGAGAAACCAGATGCACCACTTGGACCTTGTGCTCCACTTGGACCTTCAGGACCTTGAGGACCTTGAGCACCTGACGGTCCCTGTTCACCGTTCATGACATCAAACACAGTAGAACTTACTGCGTCTGTAATTGTAACTCTTGTACCAGATGGAATTGCTTCTGCAGAAACTGTTGGGCTGAAACCAGGATCACCCGGATCACCTTTTAGCGATTCTAGCCATTCATAAACGTTACCGCTGAATCCATCTTCAACAGCAATTTCGTATGCAGATTTACCAGGAGCACCATCTTGACCTGCTGGACCCTGTTCACCTTGTTCACCCTGAGGACCGACTGGACCTCTTTCACCTTGAATACCTTGTGGACCTGTTTCACCTTGAACACCGGGATCACCTTGAGGTCCTTGTGGACCTGCAGGTCCTTGAGCACCATCAGTACCGTTCGTACCATCAGCTCCGTTCATTACATCGAACGATTCAGTTCCTTGTGCACCAGATAAAGTTACTCTAGTTCCAGACGGAATAGCAGAAACAGTGAACGTTACAGATTCACCATCGTGTCCATGCCAGTTTTCGTCAATGCCTAATGGCTGTTCTGAAGTACCGTTACCAGTAATTGGCGAATTGGCTACTACTTCAGTACCTTCGCCAACACTGCGTAAAAGTTGATTTGCTACTTGTGCTAAAGCCATATAAAATTCCTCTTAATATTTATTCATACGTGCAGTTAACAGCGTCATTGAATGCAGTACAACCGTACACTTTTACATGTGCATTAACTTGCAAGTTAACATTTGCGAAACAGTCAGTTTCAAGTGTTGTTGAATTTGCTGTTGTCTTTACTGTAGCATAACCCTGATAATTATAACTTCCTGAGTATGAACCGTTGTAACCAGCATAAGCTGACACTTGTGATGTCTGTCTGTCTAAAATTAGTTTACACTGCGGATAGTGATCATTTACTGAACATTCAACATATTGACCAGCAAGCATACCATCAGCCTGTGTAACGTTACCCGTAGCAGTAGTAGATCCGTCAGTCCATGTGTTTATGTTTGCTATATAATTTCCATTTGTTCCCGACAATTGTGCAATATAGAACTTACCATTTTGATAAGCAAAATTCCAATGATTATAAATTGCTGGGTAAGTTGCGGGCATATTTGGACGCAACAATACAAAACCATCACTGTAGAATACACAATAAACACAGTATACTATGTAACGATAATTCGACACATCAAATGAAAATCCAACTCTGTCTACAGTAGGAGCCAAGCTCGTAGCTCGTTTTGGCACCCAAATGTCATAGTTTGAAGTATCAGCTAATTTAGCAACAGGCTGATAGAACCAAGCTTTAGCAGTAACATTCGAACCAGTTAAGTTGAATGTGCTACCAGTCAAATTAGCACCTGTTAAAGTATAAGCACTGAATGCATAACTTGCATTCGGTGTATTCGACAACGTTACACTGTCACCAATGAAACCAGATACTCTGCTAGCAGCTATTGTACCACCGCCATTAGTTTGTAATGTAACATTCTTAGCAGTTTCATATTTACCTTGAACAGTTACATTTGAATTAGCAATCTTAAAGTTATTACCTGTAAGTGTTGCGCCTGTTATTCCATAGCCACTTAACTTCTGATTCCATGCAGGTGTGCCAGTAACAGTAACATTGTCACCTGAGAAACCAGAAACTTTGTTAGCACTACAGTTTTGTGTAGTGATAGTCTTGGCAGTTTCATAGTTTGCTTGTGCAGTTACATCTGATCCAGTAAAGTCAAACTTATTACCAGTAAGCGTAGCACCAGTTACACTGTATGAGCTAGTCTTTTCGTTCCAAGCAGGAGTGCCAGTTATTGTGATAGTGTCACCTTTGTAACCAGTTGTCTTATCAGCACTACAATTTACAGTGTCAAGCTCGTACACGTCTAAGTATCGTGATAGCTTGTGACCAGCTGTGTGATGATTTAAAATGTGTTTCTCTTTGTACATTACTTACTCCATACTGTTGTCCAAGCGTAATTTGTAGTAGGAAGTGTTTCGCTAGAATCAGCAATCAATTCCCAACTTGCATCTTCAAACGTAGTTGGTGTACCTGTAGATGCATACAATCTTGTACGTGTTGGGTTTCTACCTGGATTTTCGTTAGTATCGCCGGCTATCTGCAACTCATACTTAGTTGGAACTATTGCAGATGGCATGTCGAATATCAACCAACCCCATAGATTGTTATACCAATTATTTACACACCACTTATGATTTGCATCTTGACCAGTAATCGCTGCTACCATTTTTTCTGGCAGTTGCGCAGCAATAGCATTACCACCACCTTTGCCATACGTAACGTAAGTATATGGCAAGTCGATACTGTTCAAGCGTATAGCACCCATCTGAAATACTCCAGGTGTAACAAGTCCATCCCATCTCCACATGAATCTTGTGTACTGTTGTTCTTCATACCCAAGAATCTCGCCAAAGTTAACACGTATCAGTTCAAAGCTTGAAGAATTGTATACTTCATACATTTCATAATGATTAGAATCTAAAGCATACATCGGCCAAATTGATGCATTCCAAATGTTAACATCTGATGTAAGTACAAGTTTTGCAACACCGTTAACTATTGGCAATACTGTGTCTGAACCGATTGTTGGCAAGTTTACACACTTTACTTCAATTGCACCAGGTATATTCACTATGAATTTGTATGTGCCAGCAGGTAATATGCTTTGACTCTGAAAGAATACACATGTTGGGTTGACATAATTTAGACTAACTTGTGTATTGCCAAGTGTCAACTGCTTTCCATTTACCGTTAATGCGTTCATTTCAATTTCTCCTTGAGCCATTGCAAGTCAGTCAGAATCTGTGCAAGTTTAGCACTCAAGTCTAACTGCTTAATTTCTTCTAGTTCTCTTTCTAGCAACGCAACACGTGTATTCAGCTCATCTCTATCAGCATTACGCTTCTTGCTAGTATCTTTGCGTTGGAAGTGTATGATGAGATACAAGATAGCAGCGACTACTACTATCTTGAGATCACCAGTGGAGAATGCTTGTCCTAATAATTCTTCCATGTGTACTCCTTATGACGCAATACCTGTAGCTGACCAAGTGCTATTGTTACCAACTGCAATATATTTCATCGTATCCTCAGTATGCAGCTGCATCACTTAAGTTTTTAAACCCTGCTAAATAATACTGTTTTGCTGTTACACCACCTGCTTGTTCATTACCGATTTGTACATTGTTAACAGCAGTTATATTTGAATTAACTGTGCCATAACCAAGATATGTATTATTTAAGAATGCACTACATCTTGCTGCACTTCTATCAACTACAAATTTGTATGTAGCATTCGTGGTATCAGCTATGCTCTTGTAATAGCGCAGTGAGCTACCATCTTGTGTTCTAGTAGCAACATTACTATTTGCTGCAGTAAATGTAGAACCGTTTCTTACTGGTTTATAGTTACCTGCTAGATAGTGTGCACGCATGCTCCAACTGCCTGTGTTAAAGTTAACATTAATGTAGTCAGCCCATACACTTGTAGAGTGTGATGCTTGATGTTGAAATTTTAGAGTAAAGTAGTTGAATTCTGTAACAGCTTTACTAATTGTCTTTGTGTTAGATGCTCTACTACCTGCAGTGTTAGATGCAGTTGTAGACCAATATAGTGCTGATTGAGGTACTGCACTAAATGCTGCATACGCAGTAACATCTGTATTTTCTACTGTGAACTGATTTCCAGTTAATGTAGCACCTGTAATAGCATATCCTGATAGAGCGTAATTTGTGTTAGGTGTAGCAGTTAAAGTTATTACGTCACCGAACAGTGCTGTATTACTATTACCAGTTAATGTACCATTGCCATCGTTTTCGTATGTAATTGTGTATGCATCTTGTGTCCAAGTACCTTCAGCAGTCACATCAGACTTACCGAACTTAAACTTATTGCTTGTCAAAGTAGCACCAGTAATATTATAGCCAGCGAAATACCAATCTTCATCAGGTGTGTTTGATAGTGTAACTTCATCATTTTCTACACCTGTAATTCTAGATGCAGCAATATTGCCATGATCACCATTAATCAATGTCAATGTGTGCGTTGGTTTCTTATTGATACCCCAAATAGCCCAAACTGGTCTTCTAACAAATGTGTCAGTGGCCGTATAGTTACCAGTAGTAGTATATGGGTCAGCTGAAGCTGTTCCCAACTGCCATGTTTTACCTGAAACAGCAGACAGACCAGAAGTTTCGTTATCCCACTGATAACGATGCATAGAAAGATAGAAAGAACCTGTTGTAGTTCCCCAATAAGAACGTAAAGGCAACCAAGAAGTGTATGTCTGTGGCGTATCTACTTCATAAATGTTAGTAGATTCTCCAAAAGAACCAACACCCACTTTTAAGCGTTCGTAACCGATAGCTCTATCATTCAAAGTAATGTGCGATTGATTTGCATAATCTGTTCCTGACCAAAGTAAAGTTTCGTTATATGCTTTCCAATCACCTTCAGGTTTTCCTTCACCTTGTGCAGTAGTATAATCTTTGCGATTTATACCCCAGACTTCCATGATATTCTTGACATTTGATGCAGTGTTATTAAAACCGAAAAGACGAGTGCTAGTCGTTGTTCCTTGTTGCATTAATAGCTGGAATCTATTACAGTTCATCGACTGTGTTCCGTTAGAAATAACCCAGTTTGCAGGCCATTCCATATAACCATCGTTATTGTACGAACCATAACGATTAAAGCGCTGAACAGATCTGTCAGCAGTGCAAACAGATTCCCAATATACACCCGGATTGACTTTCACGACATAACGTTCAAATGCACTCAAAGGTTCTGATAATGTTATGGAGTCAGTTCCAGCTGTCGCAGAAAATAAACATGTCTTATTGTAAATCATTGATACTTAACTCCTACTATTTCACCTACAATTTTGTGTCTTGACCCATTATTTGCAGCATTGATTGTCGCTGTTGTATTTATCGGTGAGTACATGCCCCAGTATTTAGTAGACTGGTCGTTTAGAACAGTAAACGTATTGTTTGCATTACTCCAGTTCATATTGCTTTGGAAAATGTAATAGTTACTATTATTAGCTATCATATAAGTAAGCATTGCATTTCCAGTAGATGCAGTGAAAACATTATTAGGAAACCATAGCCAGTTACATCCGTGCAAATCTCTAGTACTTTCCCAACAACAACGAATACCGATTTCATCAAATGCACTGAATGGCTGTGAAACAGTACCAGCAGAAACACCATCACCGTTTGATGATTTGAAGATTGTCATTTCATATCTTTGGAATGGAACAGCCTTATTTTCATATTGCAAAAACCCATTCCAACCGGGATAGGTTAATGTCATGCCGTTATATTGTAGCTTGTAAACGTCAGACATTAGTTGCCTCCAGAAATTTTGTTGATGCCGACGACACGAACTAACTGCGAAGGACTTACTGCTGTTGACACTGCTGTACCCTGCAATGAAAATTGACGAGCGGAATATACTTTACAAGTAGTGTCGTTTGCAGAAATAGCAAACTGATTGAATCTTAACGCCTCACCATTAGCTCCACCAGCAGGAACTTGACCCCATAATTGATGTTCAGATGCATTATCAAAACACCATTCTGCGGCGAGTTGTGCCTGATGTGTTGGAAAACCTCGCATATAAATTTTCACACGCTCAAAATGGTCAAACGACTCAGGTATTGTGAAAGTAGGGTTAGCTGAAATACTTGATAAACCTTCCCACAGCACCGTTTCATCCGTTGATGCAACCAAAGTATCATTGACCATTTCGAACTTAATTCCAGGTCCTGCAGAAATTGGTAATGCACTACCACCCCATGCACCGCTATTAGACGAAACATTGTCGATTGTAGAATTGATGTCACCTGATGTAGCAGTAATGTAATCAGTTGCTGCAGAAACCGATTCAGGCATTTCATCACCTGCAGAAAGAGGTACACCACTGATTTCAGTAATCTTGTTATCTACAATTGTTAAGTCTGTATCTTGCAAATAACCAGCTAAAGACTGATGTTCTGTCAAGAATCCTGCTGGGTTACCAGTCATTGGGTAATAGTTAGCAGATTCAGATGCAGACAAGTAGTCACCAGCATCTTGTTTCGATGTTAAAGATTCGACTGTTGCATAAGCAGTCATATCAGCAATTGTCTGATATGCAGTTAAATCATCAGCATCTGCTTTTGCAGTAACAGTTTCCCATGTACCAGACAAATTGTCAAGAGCATTTGCAGACAGATAATCACCGACTGCTTGGTAAGCAGTCATAGCAGTTATAGGCTGATAATTTGCTAAGTCTGTAGCGCTTGCGTAATCACCACTTGGCTGCAAACCAGATGTTGCACTTTCAATCATCGCTTGGATTGCAGTAACAGGAGTACCTTCAGCTGTTACATTGATAGTTGTAGTCTTTGCATTCGGATCATCGACAAGCTCAACACCAGAACCAGCAACTAATTCGAAGTCACCGGAAATGCTTGATACTGCGCTGTAAAGTTCAGAACTAATCGAGCTAACTAACGACGTTGTAGCATAAGCAGTCAAGTCATCATGTGTTGCATAATCACCTGAAGGCTGGTAAGCTGTCATTCCTTCGACAGTTTGATATGCTGTTAGCTCGTCATGAGTTGCATAGTCGCCTGAAAGCTGATATGCACTTAAGTCATCTTGCTTTACGAAGTCTTCGATGTTAGCAATACCAAGTGGTTCAGAATTACCGTTACCGCTTAATGTGTCATCATGACTTACTTGCTCAATTCCACCACCTTGTGATGTAACAGAAATAGTATTGTTGACGATCGAAATACCATCACCAGCACTCAATGTGTCTTGCTTACCAGATGTAGCAGATTCGAGTTCAGTCTTAGTCGCGTAATCTCCACTAGGCTGATAAGCAGTTAAGTCATCATGTGTAGCATAGTCGCCAGATGGTTGCAATCCAGTTACGCTAATTGTGTCATTTTCAATGCTTACATAATCACCAGCACTGTAGTTAGTACCAGCAAAGGAAGAGCTGTTGTATGCTGTGATGTAGTTGTTTTCATTGTATTCGAACTTGTTTTCTACAGTCGTTACAGCACTAGATACAGCATTCTCAATGTCTGAACTAGTAGGTAAACCAGTAACGCTAATAACATTATCAGTGATATCGATATTAGTACCGGCTGAATAGGTTTGACAATTGCTAGCGAAAGCGCTACCGTTATAACCAGTAACATTAAAGTTGTCATCGTATTCAAATTTGTCTGTTAAGAAATCACCTGATACTGCACTAAATGCAGTAGTATCGAGTTTAGCAGCAACATCAGCAGTAGTAGCATAGTCACCAGATAGACCAATAATTGTAGCTGACTGACTGTTTTCAACAAAATATAATGGCGATTGAACGTCTAAAAGTTTGTTTCTAGTATTAACAGTGTATTCACGAACATTGTTGCTCATAGTTTGCAACGAAATGTCAAGTGTACCGTCTGTATTCTTAATTCTTGTATCAGCACCCTTTATGCTGATATTGCCTGGCACATTACACTGAACATTCAATCTGCTGAACAGCTGATTGCCATAACTATCGTATGCGTATACATCGTATGTTAACGAAGGATCACCAAGAATAACTGCACGACCATCAGCCTTCAAAGGAATTTTGAAAGGATTCTGTGCACCATCAAAGTTTTCGTAAGATATGTATTTGTTATCGGTACCAGCCTCGTAGATACAGATGTATCCGCCAACAACAGGCTTACCGTTTAGATTTTCAATTTGGAATGCTGGGTCAAGTATGTAACCCAATTCGGCATTCTGTACACCGTTTTCAATTGCCATACTACCTCGATGTGTGCTACTTCTGCACACGGCTAATGGTTGTTCTTTATGTATTTATACGAAAAAAGCAGAAGGAGTTACCTTCTGCTTTGTAAAATATGAATTATCGTGTTATCGACTATTCAGCGTCTTTCAAGTAGACCAACGAAGCTCCACGAGATTCGACCTGACCAGCCATGTAAGGTGCATCCCAACGAACTGTGTTGATAGCAGATGTTCCTTCAGTAAATGCGTTAGCAAATACCTTGATACCATCAGTATCACCAACAGAAGTCTTGTCGCTCAACATGAATTCCATTGTGTTAACTGGAGTGTAGTCGTAAGAACCTTCAGCTCTTAGCAATGCAGCATGGTATGTACCGCTTGCAGGAATGCTGATCTTCTTTCCACCGATTGCACTAGTGCTAATAGAACGAGAACCAACGTCCTTGAACTGTACTGGTTCAACATTAGCAGTTACTGAAGTTGCAGAAAGAGCAACGTCTTCCTTAACAACGAATGCATAAGGAATTGTGGTTGGATCACCGACAGTGTCACATGCGAATGCACCATCAACCCAAATTGGAGTACCAGCCTTAAGAACTGTGTCTGCAGCAGTTGTTACGCCGCTGATTCCAAGTTCGTCAAGGTGATCAGCATCAAGTGCCTTAGCCTTTGCACCAGAAAGTGCATTAACTACACCAGCTTCAATTGTAAGTGGCTTCAAGAAACGTTCAGATGTGTAATTAACACCCTGGAAGTTACCAACGTTGCCCTTACCATAAAGGTCTGGAGTTCCAACAGGCTGGAATTGCTGACCGTTAGTAGTTACGATAGCCTGTGCTTGTGGGTGAATGAAACCAACAATCTTTTCGTTAACGATAGACTGCAAGTGTGCACCAGCCTTAGCAAGTGGACGGAAGCCTTCACCAACGAAGCAAGTATTAACAGCAGGCATTGCCTTTTCAACTTCCTTACGAACGATTGCGTTCACAAGTTTGCCAGCATACTGATCTGCAATTTCATCTTCCCACTTGATGTCAGTGACAAGTTCAAGAGCATCAGCACGTACACTGTTGTTCATGTTGCCAATTGTTAAAGTGACTTTCTTTTCTTCGATTGCACGTGGAGAGATAACAAGACCTTCAACCACGTTACCTGCATCAGGAAGAACGAAGTCATAAGAGTGACCAGTACGCATTTTGCCGTTAATCTGATCAGAGAAATAATCACGAGAACCAATCTTCAAGAAGCCCGCATTCTTAGCCATTTTCATGGAGAGAATCTGGGTCATTCTCGAAGTAATTACGTTATTACCAATAGTAGATGCCATATAATGAACCTCTTTGTTTAAATGTGTTTAAGTATTTATAGTTCGTGACGCTTTCTAAAGTATGCTTCAGCATCACGTTTTGTCATCGGTTTAGTCCAGTCAATTTCGTTACCAGAGTTAACCGTGTTTGTTTGTACAACCTTACCAGTATTTGGCAACACTTTCTTTTCGACCTTTGGAGTAACGTCAGCTTTCTTACTCATACGTTCGTGCAAAAGCATTCTGTTTTCAAGTTGCTGCAATTCAAAGAATTTCTTGTAAGGGTTAGACATCGACATGATCTTCTGTGCAACTTCGGGCTTATGAATAAAGTGTCTGATAAGCTTTGGTGCATTTTCAGAATCTTGCAAATAACTAACGATTGCATGATCTTTTTCTTGCAACAAGAACTGACTAAATGTCTTGCAACCAACACCTGGATGCATAGATTCGAAGTCTGTTTCAGCTCTAGCAATTAGATTTTCGTACTTGATTTGATCTGCTTCATCTGGGTAACATGCTTCAACTCTACGTCTTGCAGTTTCAGATGCTTCTTCGTTGACTAATTCAGCTTGTTCAGTTTCAAGGCGTTTAACCTTTTCTTCATCGAATCTACGATCAAGTTTGTAATCGTTGTAAGCTTCTTGGTCGTTGTTAAAGTGTTCGAGAGACAAACCTTCATACTTCTTTAGCTTTTCTTTTAGTTCAGCTAATTCAGCTTCAACAGCTCTACGTCTGCTCTTCTCTTTAGCAAATGCATGCTGTGTTCTCTGTTCTTTAGTATAAGATTTACCTTTCTTCTTGTTCTTATCTTCAGTGTCAACTTTCTCAGGGCTGTCATCTGTAGCAGAACTTGCTGTAGTTTCCTCAGTACTGGTAGTTTCTGTTTCGTGAGGTTCATCGGCTGTTGGTTGAACCGATACAGTAGATGCAGCATCATCTGCTGTTGAAGTTTCTTTCGTTTCATCGGGTTGAGAAGTCCCGGTGTCATTACTCAATTCTTCGTATGTTTTTTCGCCATTTAAAAACGCTTCCGCGTCAGCTTTAGACCAACTCATGATTTATTCTCCAATCTGGTTACGTACCAGTTACGTTTGAAATTTATTCTAATAGTATTTATACGAAAAAGTGAGAGCTTTTACACTCTCACTGTAAAATTAAGTAAATGTTTGTGCATTTGTGTTTGAACTAAAGTCTGGATCGACAAATACGAACATTGTCAAGCTGTTTGGTGTAGCAGGATAGACAGGCCATTCGTTTTCCCACTTGTCATCGTCCCATTGTTTAGATGGATAGTTACCGATTTGTGTACCATAGCTGTAAGTACCAGTGTGATCAGTATTTTCAGCTTCAAATGAGCAAACATACTCAGCTTCACCATCAGCATCTCTACAAACTGCTGACATGCAACCGAATAATTCACCATCTAAGAGCAATTGATTCTGATATGCGTTACAACCCCAGTTCCAGACAGGTGCTACTTGACCGTTAGTGTGATCGACATAATCACCTTCCATGATACCGATGTACTTACCAGGAATCATCAAATGACCAGATCTCATCAAGTATCCACGACCAACAGTGAACATCTTCCAGTATCTCTGTCTTGGCACAACGTAAATCTTTCTATCTCTGCTATTATAGAAGCAGAACGGAATAGTTGTAGTGCTAAATACACCTGTGCCTTGCTGTGAACTTGACCAGTGACCACCGTAGCACTTGAACTGCATTGGATGATTACGACCTGACCAATTCATCAAGTAAGGTTCAGAATTACCAGCATAAGTGTAATTGTGTGCACTATCCTGGAATACCAAGTTAGTTCTGTCAAGTCTGATCCAGTGAACAGTATCATAAGACGAACCATTCTTTGACCAAATACCGCTTACAATTGAAGCAGCAGTAGTCGCATGAACATAGTGTCTAGCAGGAATACCTTGTGCTGTCAAATAGAACATATTGCCAATGCAATTGACATTGACTACACCATTTGTATCACGCTGATCTATCTGATTGTGAATGTCGTTGTCGTGAATTGTGATGTTTGTACCCTGTACATAACCCCAAATGTTGCAACGTGTAAACGTAATGTCATGTCCTAAGCCGTTGATTGATGTGTAAGTCGAAACGTCTTCGAACACACTATCACCAAGTACTTGAACAGTTACATCGCCTTGTAGTGAACCACGTCTGAACTGAATGTTTTGCAATATGACGTTCGATGGCAATGTCAACCAAGAGTCAACTACGTTCAGTGAGTTATTTGGTGTCAATCCACTAATTGTGATAGATGCATTGTGCAACTCAACACCACCTGTACCAGTTACTGTAACAGTACCGTAGCAGTTTTCAAGAACACAGTCACCGTGAATTGTAGCATTATGCAATTGCTGTTCACCACAGTCACCATATACGTAATCTTGAATCTTATTCTTCAAGATGATGTAAGTGTCAGCATCTTTACAGTTAGCTAGCTTTACAGTACATGGAGACTGTAGAGTTAAGTTACTGTAGCTGTAGTCATCTGCAAACCAGTCAGTGTGAATGTTCATGTTCTGCATAGTGACAGTGCCAGTAATCTGCTTGTAGCATTCAACCATTTCACAGTTGTTGAAAGTGCAAGACATATTGATACCGTCTCTTGCTACTTTGATCTTTGTGTTAGTGAAAATCAAAGGAGACTTAAGCTGATCAATCACGTAACCAATTCTTGCATTTGTAGCATTAGCATCGTTAGCACTTAACCATGATGTGTTGATCCAGTTAGCAGTAAGTGTGTAGCCACCGATTTGCTGTGATTGAGATTCAGAAACAAACAAATGCTTAGAAGGCTTGTAGAACTCGTTACAAGTAACTGCAGTACCAGTTGTACCTTCTTTAACTACGAATCTTACTGCACTATCACAGTAGATGTCTTGATCTACACTAACAGTATTGCTACCATCGAAAATGTAGAAACTAGCAGCACTTGTAGCATTTTGTCTTGCAGGGAAGTACAAGTTCTTGTCGTACATGTTAGCAGCTCTTGCAGCTCTAACGCGTTGACCTAAGTTACTCTTTTGAGTAGTTGGCTTTGCACTTGAATCAGGAATATCACCAAACCAACGTACATCGATGTAGTCACTTGGAATTGTCATGATCCAAGCACCAGATGTACTGTTGTTAGACTTGATAGTTACACCACCATCATCTGTGTAGTTACCACTTGCATGCCATACGTAGAGACGTGAGTCACCGCTATCTCCTAAAGTATAATATCCTTGAACGATAGCAGTAGCACCATCTTCCATTCCGCTTAGTGCTTTAAGTTCAGCAACAGTGTTTAAGAATGTAGGAGTAGCAGTAGACTGACTTGCAGTTAGATTACCGTTGACAGATGAAATTGTTTTGTAAAGCAACCAGCTTGATTCATTCTCATCAGACTCCATGTTGCCATGACCGATGTACATTTCAAATGTTACTTTGTAGTCTCTGTCTTGCAACATGATCTGATACTTAGGCAACCCATACTGACCGGTGTAGATAGGGTTGTCTAACTCGTTGCCGTCTGTATCGTAAATTGTGAGCTTATTACTTGATGTATTCGGTTCCAAGAACGTTAATCTTCCGATTAAGAACTTGCCATTTACATCAAATAAGTTTTGCCATGAATCTGTGAAGTTTCTCATTACTTACCTTCTGTCCATTCTTTGTATGCTTCCCAAAGAAGATCACCTTCTTTTTCATTTGGTTTGAAGCCCATTTTCCAGTCACGTTCATAGTTCTGTTTGTACCAGTCTTTTGCTAACTTAGTATCAACTTCAGGCTGTGAACCACGGCCTTTAGCAGTATCACCGAGCTTAATAGCAGGGCCACCCTTTTTAGCAGCTGTTTCTACACCTCTAACAATTGTTTTTGCTATTTTCTGCTTATCGGTAAGTTCTGGTGCAAATATCATTCTCTGTGTTAATGGATTTTCAAACACATCGTCAGCACCGATAAGTTTAGCTTTTTTATCTATGTCTTGACGTGCGTAATCTATCACTTTTCTTTGATCTGCATCAAGCATGTAATTAGTAGCATTGCGCCATTTTTCTATTGTGCTCGCAATTCCATCTTCATCAATATGTCTTGGATCAGCAACAAATTTTTGCAAATCTGTCTTGAACTCGCTAGTTGGTAGTTTGTCAA
>Ga0265298_10007291_pt1 | contig 13454 bp, 12 predicted proteins | sample AusTroGonzalo_MG_3_FD_193486 | JGI IMG/M metagenome (GOLD analysis project Ga0265298, IMG submission 193486) | Bovine rumen microbial communities from tropical cattle in Woodstock, Queensland, Australia - Gonzalo_01 | ecosystem: Host-associated > Mammals > Digestive system > Stomach > Rumen ...
TGATGGACAACCAGGTGATTCCTATGGTATATAGCGAGGGCCGCGTGATGGCTTTCAACAACACCACACTGTACAACGGTGACCTCGACGCCATGAAGGAGTACCCCATCGTACGCGTCTTCGACTGGGTGAAGAAGGTACTGATGAACTTCGTTCACGAGGTAGCTCTCGAGAACTGGGATCCATACAACAGCCCGAAGAACCTGAAGGCCAAGATTCAGGAATTCCTGAACCAGTACAAGGGCTATGGCAACCTCTTCCAGAACTACGAGATTGGCGAGCCACGCATGGATCCTGTCACCAAGCGTGTCACCTGCGACATCACGCTGACACCATTCTATGCTGCCAAGAACTTCATCATCAAGGTGGCTGCTGACAAGAAAGACAAGGAAGCAGCCCTTGAATAATCGTCTGTTTGCGACACAAATCGGGGCACCGTCCCCGATTTGTCGCAAAACAGGATTCCTGTCGCAAGTAACTAAACTAAAAACCAAGAAAAAAGTTGGAACTAAACCTTTTTAGCAATAACTTTGCATCAAGAAAAACAATAACAACAATTTATTAACTAAAAAAGAAAGGAAACGAATTATGGCAAAAACTCCAGTATCGATGACAATCGACGGTTACAAAGAGAGAGAAGTACTGATGGTAACCTACGAGTTCAATCAGGCTACTGACGTAGAAGGACAGATGGCAGGTATTCCCCGTGGTGGAAAGCTCACAGTTCGCGTCAAGGCTCTCAACGATGGCACCCCTGACCTGCTGGCATGGATGACCGAGCGCAGTCTGCCAAAGAACGGAGAAATCAAGTTCTTGGAGACGAAGACCAACAAGGAGATGAAGAGCATCAAGTTCACCAACGGCTACTGCGTCAACTTCGAAGAGAAGTGGGAGGACAAGTTGGGACACTTCGAGGAGATCACCATCACCTGCAAGAGAATCGAGTTCGGCAACGTAGTTTATGAGAACGACTGGGCTTGAGAGTTGACAGTTGACAGTTGACAGTTGACAGTTGACAGTTAAGAGTTAAGAGTTAAGAATTAAGAATTAAAGAATAGAAAGGAAACAAGATATGGCAGAGAATGTAACCCCAGTAACCCTGGAAATTAAGGATTTTGCACCCCGTGAGGTAATGATGATCGATTATAAGTTTGATCAGGCCACTGATAAGGAAGGACAGATAGCAGGTATCCCCCGTGGTGGCAGACTGACAATCCGCGTAAAGGCCATGAACGATGGTAACAACCAGCTGATAGCCTGGATGCTCGACCCCACAAGTCCACGCGACTTCTCAGTGAAGTTCGTCAACACCGTAGACGGCGCAGCCATGAAGGAGCTGAAAGGCACCAACTGCTACTGCGTGAACTACGTAGAGAAGTGGGAAGACGGGCAGCAACACTACGAGGAAATCGAGATTGTTTGCCAGAAGCTGGAGAACGGCCCCGTCTCATTCGACAACCCCTGGAAGTAATCCTACTGCACAACATTCCGACCCAGGCTCGACTGGTCTGGGTCGGTCTTATTCAACGCTACTGAATAGTAAATACTAACGATTATGGCACTACTTACCACATTGAAACTCAAAGACGTCTCGGACGACTACAAGGTAGCAGACTTCCATCTGCACCTGTCACGCAACTACAATCAGTTCAATCCTGAATCAGCTCCAACATGCGAGAGTATTGAAATGACCGTAGTGGCACCCACCACAGACGACTACACCATCTACCAATGGTATAACGACGACAGCCTCCTGTCAGGAAAGCTGATGTATGAGTTGCCCGTATCGCTGAACCACACCTATTCAGAGATTCGCACCATCGAATTCCAGGACGCCCGATGCTTCGCCTTCAAAGAGAGCTATGACATCGACCAGGCAAGTCGCCGTCTGCTGACCATCAGGATTGTCCCTGAGAAGGTCACGATGGAAGGTGTCTATTTCAACAAACTGTAAAAGAGTGACGAGCATTCTTTGCGCGTTCCTTATTAATAAATAACAACTGTCGCTATGGAAGGAGAACAGAACGATATGAAAGAGATCAAGGTAATGGTTTTTTCCGGCAACCTCGCTGAGTTGGCCAAGTCGTCGATGAAGGACGTAGTCTTGAAAGACCGCTTCTCGCAACAGCAAGGCTATACCGTACAACAGTTCTCATATAGCTGTAAGAAAGAGCGCGACGAGGTTGGCACCACCTTCGGTGTGAACTCAGGTGTCGTGGTAGACTTCACCATCCGCGTGATGACCAACGACCAGACGCTGTTCTACGACAAGCTGAAGGATCTTGGCAACGACTATTACAGCTTTATATACAACGGCGTGTATGAAGGTGGACGGTTAAAATACTTCGATAACGCTATCATGGTGGATGGCTATGTGGTAGATGTCGAAGAGTGCGCATCCAATAACCACAACCAGGCACTCATGCACGTCAAGTTGCTGGCTCGTCAGCTGAGCTACATCCACCACGACGGCAACGGGCTAAATATCAACATCAGTAACGGCGAATAAGCAGCTTTTAATAAACAACTATACTCATAACAGATATGGCTACAACCTATTCATTCAAGATTGGAGATATTGATGTAAAATACAGTGACAGTAATACTGTAAAAATAGCTGATACAGAGTATCTATTATCACTCTTGTCACTACGCTATTTCAAGAAAATGTTCCAGCCTGGTTTCATAGAGGCCAAACTGCAAATAAGGCAGAATGCCGAAAGTGCCATGAAGGCACCGGAATTGACATCATTGGTCAACTTCTTCAAAACCGGCAATAACAACGTGACACTATCAAAGACTGTGGACACCAAGGAAGTAGTCATTGCACAAAGTTATTATGTCAACAGAGTAATTCCGGAGTACAAGCGCTCGGAGAAGGGACAGTATGTACAAGTCATGCTGCACATCTATAGCCCCGACCACAAACTGACTCTTGACAAATATTGTCGCGCCTATACGAACCGTAAGCTCGCAAAAGATATTCTCAGTGGTAATTTCAATGAGACTGACAGTATCCTGAAGAAAGCCGGATTCAAAAGCGAAAGCGTGAATATCAATCACCTGAAGTTCCTAAACTACATCTATAGCAATAATGACAATAAGATAGAGTATAAGGAATTCCTGCAGCCCTATCTCGTGCAGTATAATGAAAGCTTCTACGATTTCATGGCACGCACAGCCAACCGCTGTGGTGAATACTTCTATTATGAGGGTGGCATACTGTTTCTGGGTGTAAATAATTTCAGCGCAGAACCCACACCCAGCAATAGCCGTAAGAACTGGGTAGACATTGACCGCGACACAGTGCTGTCATACCGCTACTCGATGGCCCAAGAGGAACTCATCAAAGTCTTCAGCCAGTACCATGACAGTCTGGAGGCTGACAAACAGAATTCGAGCAGTGACTACACGTTCAGCAACGAGTTGCCACTCGACGAGTACCTCGGCAACGTCATGGTGAAAGACTCATATACCAGTACCGTAAAGGAATTTTTCCCAAAGTTGTGGGGTACTATTCCCGATGCCCTGGGTGCACTCACCACAGGAGGTATACCAGGTATCGTTGCATGGGCCGTGCCTGTCTTAGCAATGGGTACACTGTTTGCAGAAAGTGTAGCAGGTACCAAGAACAAAAAATTCAATGACAAATGGTTGGGAGAAAAAAGTACTGCTCCCTCCAATAATCCCATCAACTACCCTGACCGTTTCGACGACTCCAAGAAGACGTCCACACTCTTTGGTACTCAATTGGCCAATAGTGTCAAGTCGCTGAACTATGAGTACAATCAGAACCTGGACGCTACGCTCTATGGTTTCATCGGCAATGGCAGCAAGAATGTCTCTGAGAACCTGATAGATATCAGCATCCCTGTTGAGCACACATCATTCCTCTTAGGACAGGACGTTACTTTCGAGAGCAAGTCGGAGGTAGCCAATAAGGAAAAAAGCATGAAGGAAGGTGAAGCCTTCAACTTCAAGCATTATACCGTCATTGAGGTCTCTGAGGTCATCAAGGCTGAGTCAATCAACCAGACGAAAGAAGAATGGCAGTTAGGCCAGAAGGTCGTCATCGCCCCACTTTATGCCATCAGCGTATCCAAGTATGGCGAGAATGCCAAGAAAGACATAGAGATTGCCTGTCCGCCAGTGATGTGTCCGCTAATCAAGACATCTGGTACCCAGCGTGCCATCATCACCAACGGCGTTGACCCCTTTGGCTATGGTCGCGTACAGATTACCTATCCATGGCAGAGCAGTACTTCCGACAGTTCACCATTCATCCGCCAGGCCGTACCTTACGTTCCTAATACGGATAAGTTCGGTGGTGGCTTCTATTTCCAACTGGAAGCAAACACCGAGGTGCTGGTAGACTACGAGAATGGCAACATAGAGCGCCCTTACGTCATTGGATGTCTGTACAGCAAAAAGGCCAAGGCACCAAGAGACGGTTATACATATTCTGGAGGATGGTCGCCCTCCCTGCATCCCGACGAACCCAAGGAGCCACTGGTCATCTCATCAAAGAAAGGACATAAAATCAAGTTCGACGACAATGGTAACCTGGAAGACTTCCTCATGGGTGCCGTTCCTGCCATCGATCTAACCAGCATGCTATGGAAGCATGTTATACCGAGTGAGGCTCGTCTGGACCAAGGAGGAGAAAGCGAGCTCTCAGGAAGTCTGACGATGAGTGACAAGTGGGGCATCTACAAGATTACGTGTAATACTACTAAGCGTTCCATCTCTATTGACTCTCCTTTTGGAGATGTCAAGCTCAATGCCTTTACAGGTATTACCATCAACTGTCCCAATGGCGACATCACCCTCAAGGGTAAGAACATCAAGCTGGAAGCCGGAAACGAGATTACCATCAACTCCGGACTGAATATCAATCCTCCAGGACACAGCCTGCTCAGAGACACCATCCTCAAAGGTGCCGCCAATGCCATTCTCGACAAGTTCGTACTACCAATGGTCGACTTCCGACTGCTGCGTACCGTGGTGGAAATGTTCCTGAAGCCTGTGACTGGAACGCTGAACCTCAAGTCGAACCGCTACCTGTTGCTGGGTGCCGGATTGGGTAAGCCAGAGATTCCTGCATCAGGATACAGTGCCAAGGGTGTCCACATGAAGGTCTACCACGACGAGCGAAGTCGTCTGCACAGACAACTGTCATACATGAACACGACCATCGACAGCTTCTTCTCTAACTTCATGACGAAGTATAAGGATAGTAGGACGTGGACCAACAGACTCGTAGAGGCATTGAAGGATGGCGACAAGGCTAAGCAAAGGAAAGACTTCGTAGAGGCTGCCTACACCAAGAAAGAATACCAGGAGGCAGACTTCGAGTTTAACGATGGAGTTTCAGCTGACCATAAGAACGGAGCTATAGTAGATGCGAAACAAGCAGCCAAAGCAATACAGAATCTATTAAAGACCAGTGAGGACACCTTTGTCAATGTCACCTCATTGCGCTTCGGACTGGACAGTTGGACTAAGCCCGGCACGTTCAAGAAGATTCTGGCCAATGAGGGAAAGAAAGCCATACCGGAATTGGTTCAGAATGTGATTGATAAAAAGGAGCTCTTCGATAAACCCGATGAAGCGTTGTTGGATATGAATATCCAGAAGAAGTCCATCAAGAGGTATCTCATGTATCAGATTATCGTAGGCACCTATGGTGTGGAATACGTTCCCCATAATCCTGTCCAACCGGTTAGTTTCGTCAGCGTTGAAGATTTCGCCGACGACTCTAAATGGGCTGAATGGGTCAACGACATCCACAAATATAGTGGCAAGAGCATCACCCCTGGTCCTCTTAACAAGCAAGAATTCAGCTGGAAGGAAATCCATTGGTGGGGTCTGGCAAAGCTTCATAACGCCAAAGAGAGAGTTAAAGGCCCAATAGACAGATTCGGCCTCGAGATACTGGATGAATCCATGAAGAAGATGCACAGCTACAATCCTTTAGTGCCCTTCGAGGAAAAGGATATTTGGGGACCTGGCAAGAAAGGTGAGATCCTTATATCTGACAAGGGGGGCCAGGACACCATCAACATCGTAAACGGTGCCTTGAACCGTACAGAGAACTCTGACGGATACACTAACAAGATTAAGGCATTACTGTCAACTATTTATTAATATTTTGCTTTATGAAACATAAAATTGACGAGACAATACTTGACGAGTGGATTGAAATCGCAAGAGAATTCAAGGAAGGCGTTGACAAGTTGTTGGACGAAGTCCATAGTGCCAAGCAAAACATCATGTCGCTACGTAATGAAATGCTCGACATTATTGATTCAGGACAGTATATCCGTGATGAACAGCGCATCATCATCTCAGCACCCGAAATCATCATCGGCAACGTGAATAAGCAGGGCGTACTACAGGAGGGCGGTACGGTCATCATCAAGGGTTCAGACACGCAGCTGCATGGTGTCGGTGAAGAAGGTACCATTAAAATGTTGGCACCAGTCATCGAACAGAGAGGTATCGACCCTGGTATCGATGGCGAGGAAGAAGTGGTCTACAACAATTCCAGAGTAATAACTGTAGCCCGCGATATCTGTCTGGACAGCCAGAAGCCGAAAGACGTAGAATTCCGTGGAGCAATCTTCCATGAGACTGAATACGACCGTGGCATTACCATCAGCTCTGAAGATGAAGTAACGGTATTGGCTGCTTATAAAAACAAGAGCAAAAAGGAAAGAATTGAGACACGTCTGGAACATATCGGGAAAACCATCGAAAAAGCCGAGGAGGCTATTAATTTTGAGTTTAGTAAATTGAAGGATATAAATGACTCAATGAAGGCTGGTATCAGAGATACTAAACTGCTGAAAAAAACTAACGATTTGGGCAGAGCGAACTTTGCTGCAATTGATATGTTGAGCGATGCTTTCGAAGACGACATGAACTCCTTCAGCACCTTGTTGGGCAGCTATTGTAAGCAGGCATCAGAACTGGCAGAGCTGAAACGTCAGCAAGCCTGTCTCGAAGAAGAGAAAAAAGCTATCATTAATGAGGACTTTTACAAGACTTCGACCACAGGTACTTCTCTGACACTGATATCGGAGAGTATCGGTATGGTCTCTGCTGATGGTGAAGGTGATATTCGTACCAACCCAGAGGCTGGCATAAGCATGATTGGTAACCAGATTTCTCTTGAGTCGATTGACAAGAGCGGAGCGTTGACGCCAAAAGAGGCTTGCGGAAAAATCAGTATTCGCGGACGTAACATCGGCATAACGACGGAAGACCAGACTGGAGAACAATATGATAAGGGAGACTTAAAGTCTGCTCAATACCCCATGGTGGGAAATGTCACCATCAATTCAAAGACAATCGACATGAGTGCGGTCGATTTGGCGATGGAAAACGGAAAATTCAAGGAGACAGCCCTTACGGAAGGCGGCAGCATCAATATGCGCGCCGCAAAGGTAAAAGTCAAGACCATCGACGAGAAAGGAAAATCTGTGGGTAAGTTCAGCGTCAACAGCCAGAAGATTTCCTTGAAGTCAACGGATATCAAGGATTACAAGGCTGAACTGGAAGTTGATGATCAGAATAATTTCAAACATCCGGAAAAGATGTCATCAGACAAAGTGGCAGCAGATAGCCAGCTGCTCCTGTTGTCGGAAACCATGAACATCGGTTTCAAAAAGGACGAAATGGAGACAAAGAACCTCTATCTCTCATCAACCGACAATGTGCTCATCAATGGTAATAGCCATGTACAGCTGACGCAGGGCAAGAGAGGCAGTGCCGATGGTGTCATTGAGATGAAAGGTACTAATGTAGACGTCATCGCCAACGGCAATATGGTCGTAGAAGGTGATAGTGGAATAAACATGTATGGTGACACCACCATGAACGGAGCCGTCAAGGCGGGTGACGTGGAAGTCGAAAACCTGAAGGCCAGCAAGTCTGTCACTGCTCCAAACATCACAGACGGAATGAATATGCCTGGAAGTCCCAAGAAGAATTCGGGAAAGAGCAAAGGCGATGAATTTAAAGAGACAGGTATTTAATAGCTATCATTATGGGACAGTTTGTTTGTCAGGGCGCAATGCTACAGTGCAGTTTCGGAATGGCACCAAGCACATTCTCCATCTTAGACCCCACGCGCCCCAAATGTATGAATATGGCAATAGGCAACATCATGGACAATAAGCCCATGGTCAACATAGCGCCCTTCGGTATGTGCCAGTCGATGGCCAATCCGTCGGTAGCCTCAGCAACAGCAGCAGCCATGGGTGTGCTGACACCCATGCCCTGCATGCCAGTGATAGCTGCTCCATGGGCACCTGGCGGCCAGGCCAAGATATCGAACTTCCCTGCCCTATTGGACAACGCCAAATGTATGTGCAACTGGGGCGGCCAGATCTCTGTCACCATGCCGGGGGCAATAGCTCCCAACACATCGGGAAAGTAAAAGGATGATGAGAAGAGGGCTGATACTGTTGTTAATGGTCACGCTGGCAACGTTGGCAAACGCCCAGCAGATGGGAATCGAGGATTTCTCACGCCTGAAGCGTCCTTTCTGGAAGCGCTCGAAGGTCACCATCGACAAGCAGAAAGCCATCATCGACCTCTACACCAAAGAGAAAGGGTTTACCTTCACCGCCAACGGCAAGGAGGCAGCAGAAGCCAAAGAGGGAGAGGGTGTCATCACGGTGAAGGTGCCTACAAAGACGCACCACCTCACCATCAAGCACCCGCAATACGGCACTCTCACCTGGCGCGTACCAGTGAAGTATCTTAAGCGAAAGAAGCACTACCGCGCCACGCTGATAGCTACTGACAGCACACAGAGATACAAGCTGAAAGAGCAATGGGTGCAGTTTGAGGTGTCGCCCAAGAACGCTATCCTGCACATGGACACGACCATCATCCTGCTCCGCGACGGACAGATGGCAAAGAGTCTGCCACTGGGCAAGCACACCTACCAGGTGGAGGCCCCATTCTACGAGGAGCTGACAGACAGCTTCGAACTGGCAGACACCGCCAAGGTGATGCTCAACATAGCCCTGCAGCCCACCTACTCGTACCTGACGGTGAGCACGCAGATGCCCAAAGCAGACCTCCGTGTTGACGGAGTATCCATCAACAAGCAGGAAGGGACGAGTACCCGACTGATTCCCGGTGAGCACCGGCTGTCGCTGCACTATAAAGGCAACTGCTACTACGACGAGCCTTTCACCATCGGACTGGGCGAGAAGAAACACATAGAGGTGGCACTGAAAGACCTCCGACTGCGCCCGGCAGCTGAGCAACCCAAGAAGGTGCTGGCACTGGCCACACCCGCCGCTGCTACCGACAGTACAGCGACAACAGGAGCCACAGTCGCTGACCCCAAAGATATGGCCGCCACCCTACCCCTCGACGTGCGAGGAATGGTCAACATCCACAGTAACGTCATTGGAGCAAGGATATCCATCAGTGGCCAACACGTCGGTGAGACACCCTGCATCGTGCAAGACCTGTCCTCGCGTCGCAGCTACGTCATCACGCTGGAGAAAGAGGGCTACAAAACCGTCAAGACTGCTGTCAGACCTCGTGGCAACGAGCTGACGGACCTGAATATAAAGATGAAACAAAAATAACAATAAAAAAGATAAGAAACAATGGACTATTCAGTAAAAATGCTGCTTTCTGAGTATAGCAGTGTGTTGGAAGGATATAGTGGACTGCTGATGGTTCGACTGATGAACCTCTGCGTCAAGTCGAATCCAGTAGCGCTTATCCCCGTAGTGATAGAACACCCCCGAGGCGACATGCCTATCGAGGAGGTTGCTGATGCCTCGGTACCTGATGAGGAGCACATCGATGTCTTTCCTAAGGTTGAAGATGACATCTTCATCATAGGAAAAGGTATTCTGGAGGCACACCCGGAGTTTCAGATGAGTCAAGAGACCATGAAGAGTGGAGATGACGAGATGCACTACCTGCGTTTCACCATGCCCAAGGTCGACAAGAACCGTCGCGACGTGCTCCTGCAAGCTGTTGACCTCTTCCACGAGGAGTGTAAGAAACAACTCTTAGAAACCAAGGGAAAGTATCAGCCTCAGCTGGCAGACAAATTACCCAACCTGTCAAAAGAGGAAGCTGATAAGGCGCAGGATGAATTTGACAATATCTATAAGGCAAATACCGACAGTGCCAAAGAAACAGTAGAAGACAAGAAGAAAGAGATAGAAGAGGCTTATCAACGCTACCTCGAGAAGAAAAAGGCTTCTGAACAAGCCGCCCAAGAACAGCAGGCTGCCGAAGGCGAGGATGTGAAGAGCCAACTCAAAATGCCGACAGAATAATTGAGCATTGAGAATATAGCGTCAGACGTATTTACCCAGCTGTCGTGGTTTCGCAGAGACCGCGTAGCAGCAGCCAGAGTGATGGTGGTGGGGTGTGGTGCCTTGGGCAACGAGGTGCTGAAGTGCTTAGTACAGTTTGGCATAGAGCATCTGGTCATTGTCGACTTCGACCATGTAGAGCCGGAGAACCTGACACGCTCGGTATTCTTCACCATCGACGACGCCATCAACAGCAGGCGGAAGGTCGATGCCGTGGCAGAGCGCCTGACGATGATGAACCCGGACATCGAGGTAGAGACCATCTTTGGCGACATCGCCTACGACGTCGGTCTGGGACTGATAAAGAGCATGGATGTAGTGATAGCCTGTGTCGACAACCGCTGGGCACGCTACTGCATCAACCGCCTGTGCATGAGGGCTGGAGTGCCCTGGGTGGACGGCGGCATTGACGGTCTTGAGGGGACGGCACGCGTATTCCGCCCTGGCGAGAACTGCTACGCCTGCAACTTAGGACCAGAAGGGTTGAAAGACCTGAAGCGGCGCATGCCCTGTGCGGGCATCATCCGTCGCAACGAAGCTGCCGGTCGTGCTGCCACCACGCCCATCATCGCCTCCATCATCGGTGCCATAGAGGTGCAGGAGGCCCTGAAGCTGATTCACCAGGAACAGCTGGCAGCAGGTGAACTGACGTCACTGTGTGGAAAAATGTTTTGCTACGAAGGACAACATCTGACCACTCGGAGCGTTATATTTAAAGCCTATGATGATGACTGTGCCGTACACGACCAGTGGCAGCCCGTCATCAAAACGAACATAACGACGGCAAGCACGGTGGCCGACACGCTGCGACAGCTGAAACAGCTGCTCAACGACGAAGCCCCGCAGATATGCCTGAACGACTGCTTTGTAGACATGGTGGAGCTATGCGCCACAGGTGAGCAGGCAGAAGTGATGAAGCCAGGCAGAGCCGTCAGCGACTATATTGAGCAGAACACCACACTGCGTGGGCGTACGCTCAGTGAATTGTACCAGCACGAATACAACTTGCTGGACAACACGTTCCCATATCAGCAGCTGACGCTGGCTGACGTGGGAATACCTGCATGGGACGTGTTACACGTCAGCACCGCTGCAGGAGAACGTTATATTGAAATGGACAAAAAATGAAGAAGATAAACCAGAATCTGTCAGAAGCCAATGCAGAGATGCTGCTGCACTATCTCTACCCAGAGATGGACGACAAATGGACGGTGGAGCACCAAGGTACTTTCTACCGTAACTTCAACCGTGACCTCATCGCTTATGACGAGAACACGGGTGAGGTACAGGTGGCGCGCGACAGTTTCACCAAGCTGCTGCCTCCTGGTTTATTGTTCTCTGAGAGTTCGCTGAAGGGCAAGGGCCAGAAGAACAAGATTAACAAGCTGAACGACCGTCAGCGCTTGTTGCGAGAATTGTTCCAGCCTATAGACAACGTCTCTTTCAAGAGGCGCATGAATATAGAGCAGGAGATTGCATCACTACTGGACACCAAGCAACAGTATGTGCTCAGCACTTACTTCCATTACGACATCAAGGCAGAGACCAATGAATACATCAAACAGATGGCCGGCCTGTTGCCGATGGTGCGCAACATCAGAGGAGACTTCAAGCTGATACGAAACATACTGGCAACCCTCTTCAAGTGCGAGGTGACATGCACCTTCGGACGCTATAGCGATACCGACCAGACACGCTCATGGATTCCTCAGGTAGCCTACGAGCTGATTATCGAAGAGCTTACCCCTGAGCGTTACGAACAGACGGCCAAGGACCTGGAAGAGCTTCGCCAATTCATGCAGGAGTGGTTTTTCCCATTCGACGTCAACTGCGTCATGACCATCAAGTGGCACCACCAGTCTATGAACGACTGCAAGCACTGGATGTTGGATTATAATACGGAATTAAAAGTTTAGAATAGAGATATGGATATCAACGCGAGAATCAACTGGAGACCAGGAATGGAGCTGACCACACAGACCTTCCTGGACATGGACGAGAATCTGGACTTCAGACAGCAGACAGCCATCCGTGCAGCATTGGGCGACCACTGCATCGGACTGCTACCCGATATGCCATTCAACAATAGTGGAATGTTTTATACCAACAGATACGAGATGGAGAGGTTGCAGTGTACCGCTCTGCTGCCGTCCGGACGTATTATCCAGGTTGATGAGCCCGTCAGTATCAGCATCCCGATGGTCTTTGGCGACTCGTACTATCTGACGGTAGGTATCGGAGAGGGAAAGGTTCCATTTGAGAAGAAGGACATCAAATATATCCGTCCGCAGTATTCATACGCTATCATGACGTTAGAGGATGTGCTGAACAGCGATGTCTTCCCCGTCGTTCGCTTTACGGTGAAAGACGGCACATTCTCCGAGGACAAAGACTTCATACCTCCCTGTCTGTTGATTTCGTGCGACAAGCGTTTCGAAGGCTATCGTGACCGCTATGCCGATTTGCTCCAACAGTTGGGTGAACATGCGAACTTCAAAGAGGGCGATGGCAAACAAGCCATGCTACGCTATATGTTCCGTATGCGTTCGCAATCATTGCAGGGACAGGGCATCGAATTCCTGAAACTGACACAGGAGATTGCCCAGGCTGTGGACTATTTCATCATGCGTCCCAATACAAACCAGCCGATAGAAATCCCTACCCCACAACAAGTAGATCCCAGCAAGTGGCTGAAATGGTTTGAAGACTATCTGGCTGGTGCCGGCAACTTGCTGGATGGCGTCACGCTGGTTGATGACAGCATAGACTATGAGGCGCTGCTGGCTCAAGCCAAGAAAGAACTCTATGAGCAGTTGCATCCGGAATTATACGAACTCTTGCTGGAGCGTATCAAGAAAGAGCTCCATGAGGAGTTGCATGACAATCTGAGCAGAGAGCTCACCAAATATATGGAAGAGGTCGTGAAACCGGAGTTGGGACGTATCCTCAGTCAGGAGCTGAGCGAGAAACTGTACGAGAAGCTATATACCGAGCTCTTCGAGAACCTGTTCAACGCCCTTTATGTGCCTGAGCCGGAAGAGAAGGAGTATATTCCTCAGATATGATGTCTGATGTAAGAAGTAAGATGTAAGA
>Ga0265298_10007292_pt1 | contig 13453 bp, 2 predicted proteins | sample AusTroGonzalo_MG_3_FD_193486 | JGI IMG/M metagenome (GOLD analysis project Ga0265298, IMG submission 193486) | Bovine rumen microbial communities from tropical cattle in Woodstock, Queensland, Australia - Gonzalo_01 | ecosystem: Host-associated > Mammals > Digestive system > Stomach > Rumen ...
AGGCATTTATTAAGAATCCCTTTATGTCTAGTGAGACTAGTCCGACTAGTGATACTAGTCTTTATTCCCGCTGCTACCGCACTGGCGATATCGTGCGCTGGCTGCCTGACGGCAATCTGCAGTTCATCGGCCGTCGCGACGGTCAGGTGAAGATCCGCGGCTTCCGCATCGAGATGCGCGAGGTGGAGAGTATCATCAAGGAATTCCCCGGCATTCAAGACGTGACCGTGCAGGCCTTCGATGAGGAAGGCGGCGGCAAGTTCATCGCTGCCTATATCGTCGGTGACAAGCAGATTGACGTCGAGGCACTGAACGATTTCATCCTGGAGCGGAAGCCACCGTATATGGTGCCGGCTGCAACGATGCAGATAGAACGCATCCCACTGAACCAGAACCAGAAGGTAGACAAACGGGCACTGCCGAAGCCGGTCAAGTCAGCTGCTGCGGCACAGCAACAAGCCGGACAAGCGCCACAGAACGAGCTGCAGCGCGAGTTGCTGGAGATGGTGGGGAAGATCGTCCACAATACGGAGTTCGGCATCGACACGCCGCTTCGCTACGTAGGCCTGACCTCCATCTCGGCCATCCGTCTGGCAGCCACTGTCTATAAACAGTATGGTGTAGCATTGGATGCCAAGAACCTGGTGAAGGAGGCCACGGTGCTGATGATAGAAGAGGCCATCAACGGCACGGCCGCCTCTACTCAGGAGAGCGTCGAAGAGGTGACGGTGGCCCCGCTCTCATTCTCACAGACGGGTGTCTATGTGGACTGCATCAACAATCCGGAAGATACGCAGTACAACATCCCCTGGGTGCTGGGCTTCCCGGCAGACACGGATACGGAACAGCTGCGCCAGGCAGTGCTGACCGTCCTGGAGGCACACAAACAGATTTTCGTACGATTCGAGTCGGATGGCGATGACATCGTGCAGCGCTATACACCCACAACCATCGACATTCCCGTCAAGAACTTCACCGACAGTCAGCTGGCTGAGCACAAGAAGACTTTTGTCCGCCCGTTCGACCTGAACAAGGACGTGCTCTGTCGGATGGAGATTGCCAAGACGGAAAGCGGTGTGTTCCTGTTGTTAGACATCCATCATCTGGTGTTCGACGGCAGTTCACTGGATCTCTTCATTGTCCAGCTCTGCCATGTATTGGAAGGCGGGAGTGTGGAGCCTGAGACCTATACCCACCTGAACCACGCCGCCGACGAACAGAAAGAATCCACCGAGGCACACAAGACCTACTACGACCAACTGTTGGGAGCCTGTGAAGGTGCCACACAACTGCCCCCCGACCTGCCGACGACCTTTGAATGCGACAGGTCGTCAGAGTTGTATCGTCCCATTGACCTGGCAGCAGTGGAGCAGTTCTGCCGCGAGCACCCCGTGACACCGGCACACCTGACATTGGCCGCCACACTGTTGGTCTTCGCCCGCTTCACCGGCAATGACGAACTCTACATCAGTACCGTCAGCAGCGGCCGTTCGAACATCCGCATCCAGAACACCTTCGGTATGTTCGTAAACACCCTGCCCCTGGCAGCTAAGGTACCCGACGGGAGTGTCATGAACTTTATCAAGGAGGTGAGCGAACACTTCGACGAGGCGATGCGCCACGAACAATATCCCTATGCCCGCATTGCCGCCGACTACGGATATACGCCGGAACTCGCCTTTGCCTATCAGTTGGGAATGGTGACCCGCTACATGCAACACGGACATGAGGTCAGTCTTGAAAGCCTGGAGGCCGGTGCACCGAAGTTCCGTCTGCTGGTGCGCTTAGAGATCTACGACGGACAACCCTGCATTGTGACGGAATATGACAACGGGCAGTACAGTGAATCATTGGTAGCCCAGCTCACCGAGTCCATCGCCAATGTACTGAGAGCTTTCATCAACCAACCGCAGGCCCAGCTCTCTGACATCATGATGCTTTCCGAGGAGCAGACACAGTTGCTGGACTCCTTCAACCAGAATGACGTCCCCTACGACGACACCCAGACCATCGTGTCCCTGTTCAGAAAGCAGGCAGAACTTCATCCTGACCATGTGGCTGTGGTCTACAAGGATACTCGGCTGACCTACCGCGAGGTGGACGAGTTGAGCGACCGCATCGCCCAATATATCGCAGCGAAAGGACTCGGGGCAGAGGATGTGGTGTCGGTCATCCTGAACCGCTCAGAATGGATGCCCGTCGCCTCGCTGGGTGTGGTGAAGGCCGGTTGTGCCTATCAGCCGCTCGACCCCACCTATCCCGCCGACCGTCTGAACTTCATGATGCAGGACGCCAGTGCCAAGCTGCTGATTGCTGATGAGGAGCTGAGGCCTATCGTGGATGAATATCAGGGGGAGGTGCTGCTTACAAAGGAGCTCGCGCTGGATGCAGCTGTGACACAGCAGCATACTCAACAGGAAACTGCGGAGCTGAGGCCTGCGGAGCCGGGGCCGGACTCGCTCTTCATCCTGCTCTACACCTCTGGCTCTACGGGCGTCCCCAAGGGTTGTCAGCTGACGCACCGCAACCTCGTGGCTTTCTGCCACTGGTACCAGCGCTATTACGGGCTGGATGAGCATACCCGTATGACGGCCTATGCCAGCTACGGCTTCGATGCCAATATGATGGACACGTACCCGACACTCACCAGCGGTGGTACGGTGTATATCATCCCTGAAGAAATACGACTGGACCTGATTGCCCTGAATGCGTATTTCGAGGAGAACGGAATAACCCATGCCTTTATGACCACACAGGTGGGCTACCAATATGCCAGCAGTATGCAGAACGACAGTCTGCACTTCCTCTCCACCGGAGGCGAGAAGCTGGCAGGCTTGCAGCCTCCGACGAGCTATCAGCTTGTCAATCTGTATGGTCCAACGGAGTCCACGGTCTGCATCACGGCCTATCGCGTCAATGAAATGATGCAGAACATCCCTATCGGTCCGGCCATTGATAACGTCCGCCTCTACGTGGTCGACAAGTACGGTCATCGCGTGCCGGCAGGTGCCATAGGCGAACTATGGGTTTCAGGACCGCAGGTGAGCCGCGGCTATCTGAACCGTCCCGACAAGACGGCGGAGGTATTCATACCAAACCCGTTTGCTACAGCGTCCGAGAATTCCGGAGCGTCTGGTAAATACACCCGCGTCTACCGCACCGGCGACATCGTGCGCTATCTGGGAGACGGCAGCATCCAGTATGTGGGGCGTAGCGACGGTCAAGTAAAGATTCGCGGTTTCCGCATCGAACTGAAGGAAGTAGAGGCTGTGATTCGTGAATTCCCAGGTATCAAGGATGCTACTGTACAAGCCTTCGATAACGAGAATGGCGGTAAGTTCATTGCAGCTTATATCGTGAGCGATGAGCAGGTGGACATCGAGGCACTCAGCAACTTCATCCTTGACCAGAAGCCGCCGTATATGTTGCCGGCTGTGACCATGCAGATAGACGCCATCCCGCTGAATCAGAACCAGAAGGTAGACAAGCGTGCCCTGCCGAAACCTGTCAAGTCTGCTACTGCGGCACAGCAACAAACGGTACAGGCTCCGCTGAACGTACTGGAGAAAGAAATCAAGGACATTGTATCGAAGGTGATTAGTGCGACTGATTTTGGCATTACCGACATGTTCCGCGATTTCGGTCTGACTTCTATCTCAAGCATCAGACTTGCTACGCTTATTTATAAGAGATTCAATGTGCAGGTCAACTCGCGTATGCTCATCACCAATGGTAACATCCAGTATGTTGAGAACGAGATACTGACTGCCATGTTCAGCCAGGCGTCAAAGGAAGAGGTGCAAAGTGCCGATACTGCAGCCACACGGTCCTGCCGACTCAGCTTTGCCCAACAGGGCGTATTTACCGAGTGCCAAGCCAATCCGGATACGGTTCAGTACAACATACCTCATGCACTCCGATTCCCGAAAGAGATTGGCGAAGAGCGACTGTCCAATGCCATACGCAAGGTGGTCAGCGCACATCCGTACATTCTGTGCCACTTTGTTGCCGACAGTGATAATGAGATCGTACAGGAGCCGATTCCCGACTTCACGCTCGAGATACCCGTCAAGACCATGACGGCCGTCGAGTTTGAAGCTTATAAGAGCGCGTTCGTGCGTCCCTTTGATTTAGAGAAAGGTCCCTGCGTGAGATTTGAGATTATTATGACCGACGAGTTGATATTGTTGGCCGACATGCATCATCTGGTCAGCGACGGTGCTTCAGTTGACCTCTTTTTCACACAACTCACTCAAGCCATCGACGGCATTAACCCGGAGAAAGAAGACTACACATACTATGACTTTGTACGTGACGAAGAGATCACGCCCGAGAAAGAGAGTTTCTTCGAGCGTCAGATGGCAGAAGTCGAGGAACCAACGCAACTGATTCCCGACGTGTTTGAACAGAATCTGCCGCATACCCAGAAGAGCGTGGCTGTGCCGACCGACATCCAGGCTATCAAGACGTTCGCACAGAGCAACGGCATCACGCCTGCCGCGGTCTATCTCGGCGCAAGCTTTATCGCATTCGGCCGTTTCGTATGTGAAGATCTGGTATCCATCGTTACCGTGTCAAACGGAAGGAGTAACATGAAAGTCTGGAACACGATGGGTATGTTCGTCAATACCCTCCCACTCGTAACGATGCTCGACCATCATGAAAAGACCACCGATTTCCTGCACCGTGTGTCGCAGGACTTCTCAGACACCATCGAACACGAGAATTACCCCTTTGCACGGATTGCCAGCCGTTACGACTTCCATCCCCAGGCGTCCTACACCTATCAGATAGGGGTCATGAATGACTACAGCACCAAATATGGAAAAATGGCTGTAGAAACCCTGACGCTGGATATCGCCAAGTTGCCCGTTGCAGTATATATCGAAGGTAGTGATGAGGAAGCCGTCATCAAGATTGACTACGACTCCTCAATGTATAGTGGCGAGATGATGATGGGTCTGGCCGAGGGTATCAGGAATGCTGCTCACGGACTGACCGTTTACAACAGCGTGTCGGAGATCAGCCTGACTGACAAGAAACAGTGGAAGGTGCTTGACAGCTTCAACAAACCGTGGGATCTGGACTACGACATGACCGACTCTGTTGCCACACGGTTCAAGAAGATTGTCGCCGAAAATCCAGAAAAGGCTGCGGCTGTATTCAAAGAAAAGACATATACCTACAAAGAGTTGGACGACCTTACCGACCGCCTGGCGGCCAAGATTTACGCGATTGGCTGCGAGGTAACCGGAAAGACTGACCTGAAGGAAGAAGTAGCAGCCATCATCCTGCCCAGGAATGAGCAGACCATTATCCTGCCTTTGGCCGCGGTCAAGGCAGGCATGGGCTATGAGCCACTCGACCCGAGCTATCCGAAAGAGCGTCTGAACTTTATGGTGAAGGATGCCGCTGTCAGTCTGCTAATTGCCGACGACGGCCTTTGTGACGTGGTAGATGAATATCAGGGAAGAATCATCACCGTCAGTGAACTCTACGGTATGGATGACACCGACACGATGCCCGTCGGCCCCAAGCCAGAGAGTCTTTTCATCATGCTCTACACCTCAGGCTCTACGGGTGCCCCAAAAGGATGCCAAATCGAGAACCGCAATATTGTAGCCTACGCCCACGGTATGCGTCATACCTTCTATACAAAGGATGATATTGTAGCCGCCTACGCCTCGTTCAGTTTCGACGTGAATATGGCTGACGTATTCTGCAGCCTCTTGGTAGGAGCCACCGTCAACATTGTGCCTGAGGAAGACCGCATGGATCTAGGTCGTCTGGCGGCATACTTTGACAGGGCAGGTATCACGACACTGCTACTTACGACGCAGGTCGGTGTGCAGTTCGCACAAAGCTATCCTCACCAGAAGACACTCAGACTGTTGATTATCGCCGGCGAGAAATGCCCCGCCATTGACCCTTCGGCCATTAGTTACCCGATAGCGAACGGTTATGGTCCCACAGAGAACTGCTGTGGTGTCAGTGTCTTCCCCATCAAGGAGTGGGAACCTAACATTCCTATTGGACAACCTATACCCACTATTCATGCCTACGTGTTGGACAAGACGAATCACAGACTACCGGCAGGTGCTGCAGGCGAATACTGTCTGTCGGGGCCACAGACAAGCCGTGGTTACCTTAACCGTCCCGACAAGACTGCCGAGGCATACGAAGACTGCCCGTTCAACGAGTTCCGTATGTATCACACGGGCGATATCGTCCGCTATCGTCAGAACGGCGATGTGGAGTTCGTAGGGCGCAAGGACGGACAGGTAAAAATCCGTGGCTTCCGTATCGAGACGAAGGAGGTTGAGACCGTTATTCGTGGTTTTGAAGGAATCATTGATGTAACGGTCCAGGCATACGATTATGAGAGCGGCGGAAAGTATCTGGCAGCTTTCGTTGTCGGTAACGGCACGGTGGATACCGATGCGCTTGCTGCGTACGTGAAGAGCCAGAAGCCTGCCTATATGGTGCCGGCCGTCATCATGCAGATTGACAAGATTCCACTCACCGTCAATATGAAAGTTGACAAGAAGGCACTGCCGAAGCCTGAGCGGAAAGCTGCCGACTATGTGGCTCCTGCCAACAAGGCTGAGGAGGACTTCTGCGGTATCTTCAGCAACATTCTTGGTATCGACCGCGTCAGTGCAGAAGCCGACTTCTTTGAAATCGGTGGTAGTTCTATCCTCGCCATGAAGGTGGTCATTGCTGCCGAAAAAGCGGGATACAGCATTGTCTACAACGATGTATTTACCTACACTACACCGAGAGCTATGGTGGAATTCTTAGGTGCAAGCACAGAAGGAAGTGAAAAGGGAGAAGAGAAGATCGAGACAACGGGAACCACAGAAGGTGGGACATGGATCCCGCCAGTAGTTGGCAGTGACAAGTACGACTACACACAGATTCACGAGTTACTCTCACATAATACAATAGAGGCGTTCCGCAGTGGCGAGCGTAATGCTATTGGCGATGTACTTCTGTTAGGTGCAACAGGCTATCTTGGCAGTCATGTGCTTCATGAACTGATTGTGGGCCATACGGGCAAGATCTACTGTTTTGTCCGCCCAGGAAAAGAGGAGAACGGTCTTTCCCGCCTGAAAGCCATGCAACGTTACTATTTCGGAGAAGGAAATACCTCGACTGCCGACGCTTTGTACGGTTCGCGTATCATCGTCACCGACGGAGATGCTACTGACCCTGCATCGCTGGAGCAGTTTGAGGCGCCTCACAATGGCATGACGGTTATCAACTGCGCTGCCAGCGTCAAGCACTTTGCCAAGGGTAACGAGATTGAACGCGTGAATGTCGAGTCGGTGAAGAACCTGACGGCATGGTGTCTGCACTGGGATGCACGTCTGGTACATATCTCCACCGGCAGCATCATGGGTAGTCGCAAAAACGGTCTGCCGCCAGTCAGCTATCAGTTTACTGAAAAAGTACTTTATGCGGGACAGGAACTCAATACCAACCAGTATGTCCACTCCAAGTTCATGGCTGAACGTCATATCTATGAGGAGATCCTGACGCATGGTCTGAGAGCCAAGGTGTGCCGCGTAGGCAATCTGGCTCCGAGGTCTGACGACGGTGAATTCCAAATTAATTATAAGACCAATAGTTATATGAATTCGCTTAACGCCTTCCGTACCATCGGTGTTATCGGATTTGACGAACTGAACGTTGAAACGGAATTCTCACCTATCGACTGTGTGGCAAGGGCTGTCTTGGCATTGGCTCAGACACCCGATGACTGTGTATGCTTCCAGCCGCTAAATCCGCACAGGCCGTTGATGGGCGACATTATCCGCGCCATGAACGACATTGGCTATCCCATCCGAGGCGCTGAAGGCGAAGAAGTGGCCGAGGCACTGAACAAGGCACTCGCCGACGAAAAGACCAATGCGGCAGTAGGCAGTCTGATTGCCTACAACAGCAGCGACGGCAGCCAGGAAATTGGATTGGAGAGTCTTGATATCACGTATACATCGTGCGTTTTGGAGCGGCTGGGATTCTCATGGCCCGAAACAGGTAGGGACTATATACGCCGCTTCCTTGAAAAGTTGAATGAAAAAGGATTTTTTTGATGAAACTGATTCACGAACTGATAGCGGACTATGCAGCAGCAACGCCACAGAAGACAGCTCTGCAGGATCCATACGGCGAGATGAGCTACGGGGAACTGGAGGCACGCAGTGCCGCTGTTTCCCGCATACTCGCAACCCTCGGTGTGAAACGGGGTGACGCTGTGGCGGTTTATGTTCCGTTCACCAAGCATATCATGCTGGGAGCCATCGCCACGCTACGCACTGGTTGTATTTTCATCCCCTTTGACGGGGCCTACCCTGAAAAGCGTCTGGAGTATATGCTCGAAGACTCTGAAGCTGCAGCAATTCTGACCACGCGGGAGTTCTGGGAAAGTAGGAAATTACATTTCCCCGAAGAAAGAGTCATTTTCTTAGATGAGAATCATGGGGACGGAGAATGTCACAGAGACATGTTTCATGACCCAGAGATTTATGAGGAATCTCCCGCCATGCTACTCTACACCTCAGGCACAACAGGCAAGCCCAAGGGCGTGCTGCATAGCCACCGCATGCTGTTGCATATTGCTGATTGTGCCAAAGTGCATCCCGATGCGGTGATGAACACCGATACACGATCGGGCATTATGTCGAGCTTTCCCTTTGTAGCTACCATGATGTTCTTGATTGGCCCTTTGCTCCATGGTGGTACTATATGTATTGCTCCCGAGGTAGCCCGCAAAGACATGGGCTATCTCTACCAGTTCATCCGAGAAGCGAGGGTCACTCACATCTTTCTGCCATCGGGTCTCGCTGCCATTATGGCCGAGGACTACGACCTCAAAGGAGTATTTGTATTTGCGGCTGGTGAGAAACTGCGCAACTTCCACCCCTGCTCCCCCGATAACATTCTGATTAACCTTTACGGCAGTACAGAGGTATGCCCTATCATATCCAAGAAAATTCATGGCAACGAGGAGCGAATCCTGGTTGGTAAGCCCTATCATAATACAAAGGTCCAGATAGTCGACGATGCCATACAACCGGTCAGTCCGGGTGTAACAGGGGAGATGATCGTCAGCAACGACTATATGTCAAGCGGTTACTATAAATTACCCGAATTGAGCGCAGAGAAATGGTTCACGCAGGACGGTGAACGATGGTACCATACCGGCGACAGAGCTGTGTGTACGGCTGACGGTGACTTCGACATTCTGGGACGTACCGACAATATGGTGAAACTGTCCGGTTTCCGCATAGAGACAGGTGAGGTAGAGGCCCAAATTAATAAAGCCATTTCACTACTGAACCGAACTGATGTGGGACAGGTGGTGGTAGTGGTCAAGAACTTGAACGGCATTGACCACCTGTCGTGCTATTATGAGGCGAAGCATGAACTTGACAAGAATGCAATCAAAACCGAGATTGCGAAATATCTGGCCGAATACATGATACCCGACGTATGGGTACGGATGGACGCATTACCGCGCAACCTCAACGGCAAGGTGATGCGCAATGAGCTACCGAATCCAAAGAGAGAACGGAAGATCACAGGTATAATCGACAGTGAAGTGCTGTTCAGGGTCTTGACGACCGCTGAAGATGTATTAGGTGAAGACACCCATATCGGGCCTGACGAAAGGTTTACCGACGTAGGCGGAACGTCACTCGTCGCCATGAAATACGCCATCGCACTCCGCGAACAGGGAATAAAAGTTACCGGTAAGCAGATCTTGCAGTATAATACTTTCCGCAAGATTGCCGATGTCGCCGATGTCGCTTACGAGCAGCTTTGGAGCCGAGAAGAGTATGAAACCATTGTACGCAGCTTTGCCTCAAGGGGTGAGCACATCGAGAAAGTATTGCCTATTGCGAACTGGCAGGACGAAATGTTGTTCCGACAACTGATCACTCCTGATTCCCACAGCTACCGTAATGTCGTGTTTTTACAGGTCGACAGCATCATCAGTGAAGTACATCTGCGTGAAGGCTTGGACATCATAGCCCGTGAGAACGAACAACTACGGTCGGCCATCGTATTCCATAACATTCCTGTCATACAGCAAGTCATCACTGACCGCAGGATTCCCCTTGAGATGGTGGAATCGGAAGGCTATGAAAGCCATACACTGGGGAAGTTGCGCGACGCATTGCTGAATGTCCCCATCGACCTGCAATTCAGCCCGATGATGAAGATGGTTTGCCTGCACGCACGTCAGCGGAGCTTCCTGTATGTGCTGACCCATAACATCGCCGTGAGCCAAAGACAACTGAGACAATACCTGATGAGGTTGATGCAGGTGTTGGCAGGTCATTATCCCGACGATGTCTCTATCAGCGACTGGGTGAAGATGCTGGAGCTCGGAATGGATGAAGACGAATCAGAGGTCACTGACAGACGTACACCTGTCACTATTAAGAAGGGCACCCCGTCAGAGATGTGTGTCTACTCGGGAAACACTGGTCCGAAAATGGTATTCGTACATACAGCCAATACCGGCAGCGACGCATACTACCGATTAGCCGACAGAATAGGCGATACCGTGTCCTTCGCTGTCATCGAACCGTACAATCTGTATCATCCCGACGATGTGCGCCACAGCATCAAGAATATCGCCTTGAACTACATCCGCATTCTCAAGGAGTATCAGCCCGAAGGCCCATATATACTCGGAGGCTGGTGCTACGGCGGAGTAGTGGCACACGAAATGGCTTGTCAGCTCCAGGCTGCAGGGGAAGACGTACAGCATCTTATCATGCTTGATTCCCATGCACTCGGAAACAACTACCTTCGTGAGATGTCAAAGGGGATGCTCTCAGAAATAAATGTCACGTATTTCGAGATGTGTCCGCTGTTTGCAGAGCTTAGGGAAGCAGGCATGCTGGAGGCAATGGTTAAGAATGCCGCCAACGTAGCAGAAGACCTGACGCACCACAGCCCATCGTTCTTCAATGGAAACATGACCTATTTCAAGCCAGACCAGATTCCAGTCGGAGTGACAGGAGACAATCTCAAATACTGGGCAAAGATGATGGAGTTTGAGGCAGGCAATTATGAGAACTACTGTGACAAGTCGAAACTTCATATCGTCCATACGCCCCACGAGCATGACCTAATGATGGACGATGCATCATTGGATATTATTGTACCTGAGTTGTATAAAATAATAGGTAAATGATATATGTAATATATGAAGAAACTTATTGTTGCAATAGCTTTGCTTATACCGCTGACAAGTGTTCATGCCCAGAAGGACTCATGCCTTAACAAGTTGAGTGTTGGACTAGAGTTCTTGGCCCATGGAGAAGATTGCCGTGGTGGACTACCAAAGGCAGATAGCGAAGACGAAGTGGTGGGAGACCACTCTAGTTTCCTGTTAGGGCGCACCCGTCTGAAGCTGAATTACGAGCGTCCAGGCCTCGAAGCAAAACTTGTGCTCAGGAACACAGCCGTCTGGGGCATGAATGGCAATCAGGCCCTTAACCTGAATGAAACCTGGGTGAAGCTGAAAGCACCTAGCGGTCTGTTTACACAAATTGGTCGCATTGCACTGTCCTATGATGACGAACGTATCATCGGCCCAGATGACTGGGTGATGGAAGCCTTGCCGCATGATGCACTCCTGCTGGGCTACGAAGGGCACGGCCATAAGGTTCATGGTATCCTGGCCTACAACCAGAATTCAGAAAATGTCTATTCAAACACCTTCTACAAAGACGGCGCACAGGATTACAAAGCCATGCAAACGCTGTGGTACCACTACGATTTTCCGAAATTCCCATTAGGCGCTTCATTGCTTTTTATGAATATCGGTATGCAGGCAGGCACCATAGATAATGATCCCCATATTGAATACCAACAGTTGTTTGGCGGTTATGTCAACTACCATCCCAGATACCTGACCTTGGAGGGCTCTTATTACCGGCAAACAGGCCATAATGAATACAACATCAAGATCGATGCCTGGATGGCCAGTGTAAAGGCTACCATCAAACCCTCTGACATCTACAACATAAAACTGGGCTACGACTATCTGAGCGGTGATGACTACGTGGCGGTGGTGGAACCCGGAAGCATCGGTCTGCCCCAGCATAAGGTCATGAAGGGCTTCTGTCCTATCTACGGTTCCCACCACCAGTTCTATGGAGTGATGGACTATTTCTACAAGAGCGCCTATCTACAAGGATTCACCCCAGGCTTACAGAATGCCTGGGTCGGCTTTCACTATACGCCCACCAAAAAGCTGACCTGCGATGTCAGTTACCACTATATGGCCGTCGCTACAGACTTGAGAGGATTGGACCGTACACTGGGCCATGATATAGAATTGGAAGCCAACTATGATTTCACCGATGACATCTCACTCTCTGTAGGGTATACCTATATGAGAGGCACCCATACGATGGACCGGCTGAAACAGGGAAACGACAACAAGAACGTACACTGGGCTTGGGTGTCGCTTCAAATCTCTCCCAATCTGTTTACGACGAAATGGTAGTATCGGAAGGACCGACTACGAGATAACTAATTCTCGTAGTCGATCTCATGGTCGAGCTTGCTCAGGAAATCCTCGTAGACCTCCATCTCCACGTCACCCATCTGGAACTCCTTCTCAGCATCCTTGCGTATTTCAGCAATCCATGCACGACGAGCCTTCACATAGTCCTCGCGAATCCGTTCACAGGCATCTGCATCAAGCTCGTCCAGATGGTAGTAGTCGAGGATCATCTGGTAGCTCCAGGCCCAGCGGTAGTCGCTGTAATGGTCGTGGATATCGTTGAAACGGTCGAGCACCTGCTGGATGTTGTCGATGGCACCGCTCTTGATATCGTCGATCAGCCGCTGTTCCTCGCTCTCAGGCAGCAGCAGTCCGCTGAGGTCTATCCAGCGGCCCTGGCCGACAGTGCTGGCGGGTGTTCCGACGTAGCCCTCTTTCTGGGCGCGTTTCAACACGGCTCCCATATAGATGCGTAGGGCGATGTCGTAGTACTTCAGGCCTTTCTTCAGTGAGGAGCATGCGATCACATACTCATGGAAGTTATAGTTAGACACATTGTCGCCAGAGGCATTGCGCAGGTCTTTCAGGATCTGGATGCCCTGCATGATCTCTCCCACGGTGAAGGGTGACAGCCAGTCGAAATTGATGATGCTCTTCCGTGACTGACGGGAACGCTTGTCGCGTTTCGGCCATTTCTTGATGTCACGATAGAGTCCCACCGTGGTGATGTTCCGGCCTGGCACCAGCACCATCTCGTCGCCATAGGCGATGAGGTAAGAGAATGGCAGGTTGCGGGTGTCGGGATGGTGCATCAGCTTGCCGAAGCAGACGCTGAAGGCACCGATGGTGGCGGGCATGAGGATATAGGCGCCTGAGGCGGTCTTCGTACCGCGCTCCAGAGTACCATAGTGCAACGGTCCC
>Ga0265298_10007293_pt1 | contig 13452 bp, 9 predicted proteins | sample AusTroGonzalo_MG_3_FD_193486 | JGI IMG/M metagenome (GOLD analysis project Ga0265298, IMG submission 193486) | Bovine rumen microbial communities from tropical cattle in Woodstock, Queensland, Australia - Gonzalo_01 | ecosystem: Host-associated > Mammals > Digestive system > Stomach > Rumen ...
AAAACACTTAAAATGCCGTAGGTCTTGCTGCCTTCCTTTGCTGCCATACGTTCGGCCATCTCCTTCTGCACCATACCGACCACCTCAACGACTTGTTCCTTGTATTTCAGCACCTGAAAGAAAATCTGGCTGCTGATGTTGTAGGGAAAGTTACCAATGATGGCCATGTTTTGTTTGCCAAATTGACTCAAATCGGTGCGGAGGAAGTCTCCATCAATCAGCCGCTCGCCAAGCATGGGGAAATGTTGTTTCAGATAGGCAATGGACTCCTTATCAATTTCGACGACATAGAACTTGTCGAGGATGTCGTTCACCATGTATTGGGTCAAAACGCCAGTGCCGGCACCTACCTCGATGACGGTCTCCACATCGGGCGACAACTGCTCCACGATGCGTTTCGCTATGCTTTGGTCGGTCAGGAAATGCTGGCCTAAACTCTTTTTGGGTCTAACGTCGTTGTACATACTTTCATTTTTTTTGGCTGTTAGCTTTTGGCCGTTAGCCATTAGCCGCGTCACGGTTGCTAATAGCTAACAGCTAATGGCTAATAGCTCAACAGCCAATACTCCTAACTACTTACTCCACACTCATAACTTTCTATAATTCTTCTTCGCCTGTGCGGTATAGATGCTCGTCGGGTATTCGTCAATCAGCTGCTCATAATGCTGTTTGGCCAATTCTTTGTTTTTCAGTTGGTTTTGCTCAATCAGGGCAGCTTGCATCAAGGCAGCGTCGGCCATGTAGCTTTCGGGATATTGCTCTACAATCTGTAAAAACAGTTGTTCGGCGGTCTGGTGTTCTTTCCGTTCCTCCGTAATCTCGCCCTTGCGGAACAAGGCATGTGGTATGCTGACCTCATTCCCGTTGGCGATAATCTCGTCAAGCAGGGCGAGGGCTTCGTCTTCGCGTTGTTGATAAATCCTATAATCAGCGCGGGCCAATCGCTTGAGTTCCACGCCTGTAGTGTCAACTTCAAGGTTGTCTTTGATGATGAGCGACAAAGTCATGGCATCGTTGGCGATGAGCTTGGAAGTAGCGGCTTTCAGTACCTTCAGTTGGCTCTCGGCCCATTCGTACTCACCGATGAAATAGCGCAGCTGGGCGTTCTTGAAGCGGGCTTCATGCCCTAGCGGCTCTTCCTTCATGCTCTTGTCGACCTGGCTATATAACAAGGTGGCTTCCCATATCTCGTCTTCGTGCAGATAGATGTCGGCCAGTTTCAACTTGAGTTGGGCTTGGTCTTGCTTGCCGCCCACGTTGGGTAAAGTATTGGCCAAAAGCGCAACGGCATCTTCGGTCTGGTCCAGTTGATAGGTCATGATGTCGGCCTCAATCAGCATCAGTTTGGTCAGATCGTTGCTGTTGATGTCGTTGTAGGCGTCTTCAATGCGGTTCAATAAACTGTTGTAGGCTTTCTTGTCGGTGCTATGCTCAGCTTGCAGTTGTTGGTAGTCCGTGTTGATGGCTCCCGCCAAAGCCTGACCGTAATAAGGGTTGCTCTTACCTTTTCTTTGGACGTAGCTATAGCCTTCCTTGGCAACATCAAACTGCTTGTTGTTCAAGCAAATGCCTGAAAGGTTCATAATCTGTCCGTCTTGGTTGTTGGTCTTTCGGTCGATGCTCAAGCATTGCGCCAAGGCGATGTCGTAGTCCTCTTCTTGAGTGGCAAGCCACACTAGCAGTTGAGCCAGTTCGAGGTTGTCGGGTCTTTCTTGGGTGCGTTTCAACAAAGCGGTACGCAACTCATCAGTGATGCTTTTGTTGACATCGTAATACAGCATCGATTGCAGGCGGTTGCGGATATTGTTGTATTGTCCAGGATGGGTCTCCAATTCCATGAAATAGTACTGAAATGCCTGTTGGTAGTTGGCCGACGACTGGAACATGTAAGCCATATCCATGTGGAAGGTTTCCCTGCCTGCAAACATCTTGTTGCCTTTCTCGTAAACGGATGTGGCCATGTCGTAGAGCCGCCGCGACTGAAACTGGCTGCCGAGGTTGCGCACGATGGAGGCGTTTTCGGGCAAGGACTTCAGCATCTCATCAAACTGCTTTTGGGCTTTGTCGTTTTTTCCTTCAAGGGTGTAGACATAAATGAGGTCGACGAGGCTTCTGCTGTAGTTGGGGTTGGCGTTGTAAAAACTCTTCAGCTCGCGCTCGGCTTCCTTGTATCTATTAAGGGTGATGCAGCACTCGATGTATTGTTGAAAATGGTAGGGCTGCTTAGTGCTGTTGTAGAGTTTTTTGTAGATTTCCAGAGCCTTCTCATAGTCTTGCTCGCGGAAATATTGTCCAGCCAACTGCTCATCAATTTGCCGCTGTTCCCAGTTGGGGTCGGCTTTTTGTTTCTTTCCCTTGGGCGGTGTGGTGATTTGCGCGTTCACCTGCAAGGCCAAGAAAAGCAAAACGATGATATGGATCCAGCGTGGCTTCATCGATTATCTTTTGCTCTTTTTCAGCTGGTCTAACGACGCTTGGCATTTGCTGAAGCTGTCCTTGAAATACACCACTTGCGCATGGAGTGTGTCGGCCACTTTGGATTCGGTGTTGAGGTAGACGAGCACCAACGAGTCGGAGAGGTAATGGCTTTCGGCATCCGATTTCAGGTTGCTTAACTGCTGCACGACATAGTCCATCTTCTTTTCCATGACAGGCTTCACCTCCTTGAATTGGAGGATATAGGCTTGCGTCAAGTTGAGTTGGTCGAAATTGGCGTCAACTTGTTCGGCGTTAAGGTATTGCAATATGGAGTCGCAATAGTGGAAGTCTTTTTGCAGTTTCACAAAATCCTCGTTTGTAATGGTTTGCAACGCGTTGGCATCTGTTGTCACTTGCTTTTTCAAGTGGTCGATTTTCTCAATGGTGGTTTGGGGCTGATGGGTGCAGCCGAGCATCATGGCGCAGGTGAGGACTGCGATGCGTGTGAGTCTGGTCTTTCTCATGTTTTTGTTTTGTGTGCGCAAAGATATGCAATTTGCTGGAACCATACTAAAAAACCCGACTGCATTTGTGGTGACAGTCGGGATAGTGTGTATGAATATGAGTTTTCTTACTCGGTGATTTCAGCAACGACGGGGACGATGTTCACATAGGATTTGTCGCCCTTCTTCTTCTGAAATTCCACGACGCCGTCGCACTTGGCGTACAAGGTGTGATCCTTGCCCATGCCGACGTTCTTGCCAGGATAGTGCTGCGTACCGCGCTGACGCACGATGATGTTGCCAGCGATTGCGGCTTGTCCACCGAAAAGTTTCACTCCGAGTCGTTTGCTTTCAGACTCGCGACCATTGTCGGAACTACCAACGCCTTTCTTGTGTGCCATATCTCTTTAGTTTTTCGGGTTTTTTATTCAGTGATATTCTCAATCTTGATTTGGCTCAGATACTGACGGTGGCCGTTAGAAGTCTGATAGCCTTTTCTTCTCTTCTTCTTGAAGACGATAACCTTATTACCTTTGCAGTGCTGCATAATTGTGGCTTCGACACTGGCACCGTCTACCGTCGGGGCTCCCACTTTCGTCGAACCTTCGTTGTCAATCAATAAAACTCTGTCGAAGGAAACCTTGCTTCCCTCTTCCTCATGCAGCCTGTTGACGAAAATCTGCTGTCCTTTCGTCACCTTGAATTGCTGTCCTGCGATTTCTACTATTGCGTACATTTTTCGATGTCTTTATGAGATAGATACTCTTCTTTTTTTCGGACTGCAAAAATACAACTTTTTTCAATGCGACAAGTTTTTCTTTTCTTTTTTCGCATTAATTTTCTTCTGATTTTAGCTAAATTCAAGATAATCAAACAAATAATTTGTTGTCATAGAGGCTTTGGAACGCCTTTTTCTATGCTTTTTGCGGCTCGTATGGTGAAAAAGATTACCTTTGCAATTTGTTTCGGTAGGGTCATACCTTATTAATTAATGGATGCGAAAGAATTAAATAGCTTGGTTGAGCGGATGAAGAGCGGCGACCGTGAGTCTTTCAACAAGATTTTCCGTCGTTATTACACGCCTTTGATGCGTTTCTGTTTCCGTTTTGTTGCCGATGAGGATGTAGCCGCCGAAATTGTCCAAGATTTGTTCGTGAAATTGTGGACGGGACGCGACAAGCTGAAGATTTCCACTTCGTTTGACTCCTATCTGATGAGCTCGGTGCGCAATGCAGCCTATACCTATATTAATACGCAACGTTCACACAACGAGGCGCATCTGATGATTTACTCTGGCGAGTCGGACGAGACAGACCCATCCGATCAGTTGCAGTCCAATAATTTGGAGGATTCATATCGTAAAGTGTTGGCTACCATGCCCGAAAAACGCCGCGAAGTGTTCCTTGCCAGCCGCTTCGACGGACTAAAATACGCAGAAATTGCCGAAAAACTCAACATCTCGCAAAAGACGGTCGAAGCCCACATGGTGGCGGCCATCAAGCAGCTCCGGGAGGGACTGAAAGAATACCTTTAGAAAAAAGTCGAAAAAAATTCGTTTTCGACTAGGGGTAAAATCCAAGTTATTAGTCTTATAGATGAATCAACGAGATAAAAACGGTAATCATGAACTTGACAAACGAAAGATATGATGCGCTAATCAGGAGCTATCTTGACGGGCAATGCTCGCAGGATGAGGCTCTTGCGTTGCTTTCGTGGATTGCCGAGTCGGAAGAGAACCGCAATTATTTCGAGGCGTTCAAGGATGTTTGGTCACTGACGGATTTCTCGTTGGACGAGGAAAGCATCGATGTGGAAGCCGCCCTTGAGTCGGTCAACCAAAAGATTGAAGAGGCTGAAGCGGAAACCAAGACCGTTCAGATGCCTTGGCTCCGCCGCAACTACAAGTACGTGAGTGCAGCCGCTGTCATTTTGGTGGCCCTGTTCCTCGGTTTCCTTATCAACAAGCCGTTTGATTCAACGATGACGGTGGCCTACGACAGCACACAGCCAGAGATGGTATACCAGTTGCCCGATGGCAGTTCGTTTGTCTTCGATGGCACGGGCGAAGTCAGCTATCCCAAACAATTTGCCAACAACGGACGTGATGTCAAGTTTGAGGGCAAGGCCCGCTTCGATGTGGCCAAAGATGCCGACCGTCCCTTTGTCATCCATTGCGATGGCCTCGATGTGGAAGTATTAGGCACCCAGTTCCTGCTTGACGCGACCAGCGACCTTTATACTGTTGACCTCTATTCGGGTCTGGTGCGCATGACGGCTGTCGATAAACACGGTCACGAGTTGTCGCACGTCGATCTCCAACCTGGTGAGCGTGGTGTTTGGGATGCCGAAAGTGGTGGACTGAAGACGATGACTTACGCCGAGGTGAAACAACAAGAGCTGAAGACCGACCATGTGCTTGACTTCAACGATGTAAGCCTCATCACCATCGTTGAGACTGTGGAGTACATCTACAGCGTTGAGGTGAAACTGCCCGAGGCCTACGCTGCCGAGAAGGTCACGATGCGCTTCTCCGATGAAGACTCTGTCGACGAGGTGGTCGAAACCATCGCCACACTGTTTGGACTTGAGGTCAGCAAGACGGACAAGACCTATACGATTCATTGAGTCGGTAGGCCCGATTTCCCGAAAAAAATGAACGAAAAACCGAGCATATCGGTTTTTTGTCGTATTTTAGCCGCCTATTTGTGAACCCATTTCAGAAATGAGACTCCAAAAATCCATCATATTGGCCGTGCTGCTTTTGACGTGCACCATGTTCCAAAAAACCTTTGCACAGCCCCTTAATCCGCTGATTTCGTTTTCGGTAGAGTCATGCAATCTTGACGAAGCCTTGGAAAAGTTGTTTGCCGAATATGAATTGAACGTGGCCTTCAGCAAGGCGGAATTGAGCAAAATCCATATTGAGGGTTATTCTTGTTCTTATAAGTCAGTCGAAGAGGTGCTTTCTGATTTGCTGCAAGGCACGGATTATGGCTTCAAAAAAGTGGGTAAGCAGTATGTCATCAGGAAAAACCTGCAAATCATCCCTGAAGAACCTGTACATCAAGAGCCTGATGTTATGCCACCTGTAGAAGTCGTTGTGCAAAAAACCGATGTGGTAGTCAACAAGGCAGCCGATACCGTTCGCATTATTGATACGGTGAAACTGATTCGCACGGTGATGCGTTATGACACTGTCGTTCAGGTGGAAACGCAGCACGACACGGTTTATACGGTGAAATACAAGGGGGTTGAATTTGCGTGGCCAGGTTTCAAAGATAATGGTTGGTTCATTTCTCCCTCGTTGACTATCAGTAGTTTGAGGCTGAAATATGACTTTTCCGACATGGAAGACCCTGTTCAGATAGCTCCGATTTCTGCCTACGGTGTGGGCATGGATGCTGGCTATAAACACAAGCGGTTGAGCGTTGGTATGTCGTTGGCTTACAAGTCGTTGAAGTATAGTTTCTCTTTCGGCCACAGCATTGTTGACGGCGGTTACTATGTGAACGATACGCTCGATACCTATTATGTGGTGCATCCTGTGGGCGACACGACTTACCAGTACATTCTTGATTCCACGTATATTCCGCTCACTACGACTAATTTCGCCTATCGCGATGTTAACCGCATTGATTATCTGAGCCTTGGCCTTTTTGCTTCGGTTGATTTCGTGAAACTGAATTACTTTAGGATGTTTGCCAAGGCGGGTATCTCTGCGGATTTCCCATTGGTTTGTTTTGGTTCTTATATCACCGCGGAAATGCCTTACCATGAGGAAATTACGAAAAATCAAGTTGAATCCGTGAGGTTGGCTTGGTTCGGAGGTTTGGGCTTTGGATTTAAGGTAGGCGACCATTTGGAGTTGGTGCCAGAAGCTCATTACAGACAAATGGTGGGCTCGCCATATCGCGCTGATTTTCCGATGGATATGCGCTTGAGTTTTTGGGATTTCCGCTTGGGTTTGACCTATTATTTCTGATGCCATGCAGCCGTCCAAGTTCATAAGAAGCCTTCTGCTTGCGCTGCTTATGGTGGCGGGTTTCACCGTTGAGGCGCAGCATTATGTGGCCATCGACGGTGAAGTAGACACGGTACTTGTACTGCCACGTTTGGGCGGCGATACGGCTTATCTCGTCAACAATGCGCTGACGGTGTCGGCGGGCGGCGAGTTGGAGGTCGAAGCGGGTGCACGCATCTTTTTCGGTCAGTCGGCGTATCTGCGCGTTGATGGTGGCCGGTTGCAAATGAATGGCACCGACAACGACTCAATTTATCTGTTGTGTTATGAGTTTTCCCACGATTGGGCAGGTGTTCAGTTGAAAAACGCCACCGAGGATGATTCGCTCTGTTTCTCCTACGTTAAAATGGTGGGTGCACTGACGGCTTTGAACGCTTCCAACTGTTTGAATGTCAATATCAACCACTGCACTTTCAACAACTATTATGCAGGCAAGGGCTTGGAACTTATTGATTGTAGTGATTTCGTCATTGATAGCTGCTTTTTCGACAACTGTGTTTCGGGCGTTGAACTGAAGGCGCGATCGAGTCATAGCGAGAACAACCGTATTTTGCACAGCATTTTTGACAAAGGTCAGATTAATGTGGAAGTCTCGAACGTGGGTTACGGTTATAAATGCCATAATACGGTGATTTCCGACAACTGTTTTCAAGGCGCGACCACGGCCATCAGTTTCGAGTCGGTGGGGGGGCTTTCCGATATGGACGCGGTGAACTACATCCTCAATAATATGATTTCGTCGGACCTGCCGGAAGGCGGATCGAACTATACGTCTTACGGCATCAAGGCTGCCATGGACTCGCTCGTCATCCGCAACAATATCTTTTGGAGCAACGACGAAGCCATCACTATGTTGCGCGTGTGCCACCTTATTATAGATGGTAACACGTTCTACGACAACGATTTGGTGCTGACCAACTTGTTGGCATCTGGCTCGGCCACATTTACGAGAAATGTCATCAGCGAAGCACAAAAACGTATCGTCAGTTTTCCGTCGGGATTGTCAAGCCTAAATGATAATAACTTCCTGAAATACAACAGGTCAACCACACTTTTTGCCAATGCTTCTATGGATGATGTTGACATGAAAGGCAACTATTGGGATACGACAAATCCTGACGTTATCGAAGGTGTGTTGTTGCACAAGCTCGATTCGCCTGCCTTGGGCGAAATCTACTACGAGGGCTATCTTTCTGAGTGTGTGACCGATGCGCCTGTTGCCCCGCCGTTCAAAGTGAAGAAGCAGTTCGTCAATGGGCAGTGGCTGATTTCGTGGGACGAGAACCAGGAGCCCGACTTCGACCATTATGTGCTTTTCTATGGAGAGTTCGACCATTACAAGTTCTCCAAACATACCGATTCGATTTTTGACACCTATTACTACTTGTCGTCGCAGTTGGCTGAAAACGTGGCTGTTGCAGGCTGTGACCATCATTTCGACTTTGACGTTTATGCCGCGACAGGACAGAGTGCCTACGCTTTTGCCACCTATTATCCCTACGCAGGTGCCGACGGCGATCTTTGTGCTCCACAAACGGGCTTTACGATAGAGGATGCCAACATTCCCTATACTTACAACCGCTTTGTTTGGCGTACTTCAGGCACGGGCGTGTTTTCGGATTCGCTTTCGTTGCGTCCAGTGTATTATCCCTCGGCAGAAGACTTTATCTTGGGCGAAGTGACCTTGACCCTCCGTGTGACCAGTCTCAACGAGACCAAAACCGATGCCATGCGACTGGGTCTTCATCAGCAGATGGAAGTGTATGCCGGCCCTGATTTTTATGGTGGTCTTGACCGACCTTTAACACTTTCCGAGGCTTGGGCCGACAACTACGATTCTATCGCTTGGCACTCCCTTGGTGACGGCTATTTTGACGACCCGCAATTGTTGACGCCTACCTATTACCCTGGTGAGCAGGACAAGTCGTTGAGATTCGTAGATTTGGTATTGGAAGTGTGGTCGTTTTGTGGCCATGCTACCGACACGGTGCATTATGACTTTTACGAGGTGTTCAGTATGGAGGGAAAGACTTGGTCTGACGGGGAGCCTTATCCCAACGTTCAGGTGCTGGCTGTCACCGTGAGCGACGACAATCCTTTCTTCTTCGGTTTCTATCGCACGATTTCCGACGAGGAAGGCCGTTTTAGTTTCAACTCGTTATTGCCCGACACGTATATCTTGTACGCTTTTTCTGATACTCTGGATGTGAATTATGCTGGGGTTTATTATCTTGGTGATTATCAGTGGAATGAATCCAATATGATACAGGTGGATGGCAATGTCTTTGATGTGGATGTCGTCCTTCCTGACCGTCAACCATTAATGTTGGGTAATGGGCGTATCAGCGGCGTGTTTGATTATCCCGAAATGGAGTTCCGAGCGGGTGCGTTCTATTGTTCTTCTTGGCTTCGTGAGTCAGACGATGTGGAGTTTTGCAACGGTGGCCTGTCGAATGTCGGAGTGCTTTTACTTGATGGGACAAAACAGCGTATCCTTGGTTTCACGCTGACCGATGAGCAAGGCCGATTCCATTTCAGCGGCTTGCCTTTTGGTACTTACCATGTGATGGCTGATGTGCCGCGCTATGGGCGTGGGATGTGTGAGGAAATCACTTTATCGCCCGTACAGCCTTTGGTGGAGGATTTGCACCTTTATATTGACGGTCGCGGTCGAGTGGCTTTGCGGCATGATGAACCGACTTTTGAAGAAGTTTCGTTGGCTTTGTTCCCCAATCCAGCGAGAGATGGGGTGACGATAAATGGCCTGCAAGGTCTTGGAAATTATATGGTTACGGTAACAGATGTGCTGGGTAACGTGTTAAGAATGATTGAAGTCCAAACCGACCTTTTTGGTGAATGTCAGATGAAACTCAACGACTTGTCACGAGGAGTTTATTTCTTGACGATTACGGGAAATGAAGGACGCCAAGTATTGAAACTTGTGAAAAATTAAATAGTTGATAATGAAAAAGATAATCGTAATATTGTCGTTGCTTTTGCTCTCGGTTGCGTCTTTTGGTCAAGGCGTGGTTTCAGGGCATGTGTACGAGCAGGACGGCATTGTGCCCATCGAGGGCGCTACGATTGCTTTTTCGGGCTATAGTTTGGCTGGCGATACCTTGTTTGTCGAGTTTCTGACTGACACTTTGGGCTATTATGAGGCCACAATGGAGGCGGGCAGTTATGCAGTATCGGCGGCTTTGGAAGGATATCAGACGGTCTTTCTTTCTGATTCTCTGTTTGTTGTGGATGGTCAGAGTTTGGATGACGTTGATTTTCTTTTGCATGAAATCTATGCTCCAGTGCGTTATGTGGCAGCGCGGCATTTCGCCAATGACTTTGTGCGTTTGTCGTGGTCGATGAATGAACCGCTTCTCTATGAGGACTTTGAGTCGGGCGATTTCAGTCGTTTTAACTGGGACAACACACTTTCGGATTTTCCGTGGGTGGTGGATACAACCCATGCCTACGAAGGTGAGTTTTGCATGAAATCGACCTGTGAAGGGCAGGCGGAAGGTCGCTCCGAGATTGAGGTTTCGGTGTATGTGCCTTGGTCGGGCGAGATGCGTTTCTATAGCAAGATTTCATCCGAAGCTAACTGGGACAGAGGCTATTTCTACATCGATGATGTCAAGTTTTTAGAATGTTCGGGAGAGTCCGATTGGGAGGAACATCGTTTTCCCATTACCGTAGGTGAGCATCTCTTCCGCTGGTCGTATGTCAAGGATGGCACCAATGATGATGGCGACGATTGTTTCTATGTCGACAACATCCATTTCTTTGTGGAAGAAGGTTTGAAGGCCGAGCAATCTTTTCAATATTTTGACCTGTTTCGTCGCCGTTTCGACGAGGAACCGACTTTGTTGGCTTCGCATCTCACCGATACGGTGTTCATGGAAATGGGTTGGAACGGTCTGCCGTGGGGCAAGTACCAATGGGGCGTGAGTTGCCGTTACGAGGGCAATCGAGCCATGTCGGACACGGTTTGGTCGGCCTATTTGGATCAGGACATGACCACCGCTTTTGAGATCTCGGTAACTACCAACGTGGGGCTTTCGGCAGGTGGAGCAGAAGTTGTAATACATTCGGAAAACAATGATTATCAGGGTATTGTAAACAACGACGGACATTTAGTTTTGCCCAATGTCTATCGCGACAATTACCTCGTTAGTGTGCATTTGGATGGTTTTGTCGACTATGTTTCCGATACCTTGGTTTCGGTGATGGAGTCGACCCAATATGAGGTAGAATTGCGTGAAGCCGTCAAAGGAATTGACAGTTTGTATGTTTCTTCGACGGGATGGGCGGTTTGGGAACTCTCCGACACGCTTTATCGCAACCTGCAATACTTTGAAATTCAGTTGGATGGCGAACCTGTTGGCACGACCGAAAGGATGTTTTTCCAATTCGATGTGAGTCAGATGAATCCAGGCGATACTTGTTTTGCTCAAGTGCGCCCCGTCTATCTGTCTGACACTTGCGAATGGCGCGGTTGCACCTGGGTTTACCGTTCCTGCGCTGATTTTCAGCCTACTACAAATGGCTTGACAGGAGTGATTCGCGACAATGGTGTGTTGCTTTCTTGGGATTATCCCGCGAATGATAGTGTAATTGGGGCAATTTTGTATCGTGATGGCGAGTTTTTGGGTTTCGTTGAGGCCGACAGCTATTATGACGAAATCGTTGAAATGCAAGGTTTTGCGGAATATGGGCTTCGGGTGGTCTACGATGGTGAGGCCATCGGAAGTTATTATTCCATGGCTTGTGAGGAAACTGTAAGTATTACGTTCCCAGCGTTTTGCGACCCGCCGACCAAGCTCTATGCCGAGAATTATTTGGATGACAATGACGAGTACGGTGCCTTGGTGTCGTGGGGTGACCGTCCCGAGCCCAATGAAGCCTGGTTGCATTATGATAATGGCCAGTACAAAAATGCAGTGGGTGGCGGCAACGAGCCAGTCATTTTCTGGAGTATCCGTTTTGATGCAGAAGATTTGGTTGATTATCAAGGTACTACTATACGAAAAGTGGCCTTATTCGATGTTGGGGCAGGCAGCTATCAGTTGTGGATTTACAAGGGGGGCGACACGGCACCGCGTACCTTAATTCATTCGCAGAACATGACGCTTTCGGGCTCCAATGCCTGGCATGAGGAAAGCCTCGTTCCGCAGATTGAAGTCCCTGAAAACGAGCCAGTTTGGTTGGTCATTGGGCAGCAAGGCGTGAGCCGTCCTGCGGCAGTCTGTGAAGATATGGGTGATGCCGATGGGCGTTGGGTGTCGCTCAACGGTGTGGATTGGACTGATTTGCACACCTACAACATGCACTATACGTGGATGTTACGTGCTTTTGTGAGCGACCGTTTTGGGAGAATGTCGCCGTTAGGCAGCGACAGCTACTCCTTGCAGCATTACAACCTGTATCGTTCGTACAACAATGCAGATTATCAGAGAATTGCAGAGATACCTTCCATTGAAGGGCAGCAGTATTACCAATATCGCGATGTGCTGGTGGGGGAAATCCATGACCATTTTTATTACAAACTGACTGCTGTTTATCTTTCCGACGAAAACGAGGAGTGTGAGTCCGATTTCGCCGCTTCGTTGGCGCATCCCGACAGGGATTACGTTATGGTTGACGATGCATGGGAAGTTCCAGAAGACCAAGCAGCAAATATTGATGTTTATCCCAATCCCACGGATGGACAGCTTATTATAGAAGCCTCAAAAATGCACCAGGTCAGCATTTTCAATGCTTTGGGACAGTGCGTTATGAGTTTGGATGTGAGCACAGATACTGTGCACCTAGACCTATCTAGTTTTAGAAATGGTGCTTATTTGTTGCGTGTTGTCACAGAAAGCGGTCTGGCGACGCGTCGTTTTGTGGTTTCGCGTTGAGTAAAGCACAAATTCCGTATCTTTGCCGCTCCAAACGGTAAACGATGATTTCAATCCAAAACTTGAGCATGCACTTCACGGGTGAGGACCTCTTCACCGACATCTCTTTCTTGATTCGCGAGAAAGACCGCATCGGCTTGGTCGGCAAGAATGGCGCGGGTAAGACCACGCTGCTCAAACTCATCTGCGGTATGGAACAACCTTCGAAAGGTGATGTTATTATCCCTCAAGGTGTTACCATCGGCTATTTGCCACAGGAGAAAAACGTGAACAGCACCAAAACCGTTTTGGACGAAGCTCTTTCTGCTTTCGATGAGTACCATCAGCTGGAACGTGACGCGGAACGGCTGCAACAGGAACTAGCCGACCGCACCGATTACGAAAGCCCTCAATACGAGAAACTTATCGTCAAATTGAACAATTTGAATGACCGCTTGGCTTTGCTGGGTGGCAACTCCATCGAAGGTGAGGCAGAGCGTATATTGGTGGGCTTGGGTTTCGGTCACGAGGACATGCTGCGGCCCATGCGCGAGTTCAGCAACGGCTGGCAAATGCGCGTGGAATTGGCAAAGATCCTGTTGAAGAAACCGAATCTGCTCCTTCTCGACGAACC
>Ga0265298_10007297_pt1 | contig 13449 bp, 12 predicted proteins | sample AusTroGonzalo_MG_3_FD_193486 | JGI IMG/M metagenome (GOLD analysis project Ga0265298, IMG submission 193486) | Bovine rumen microbial communities from tropical cattle in Woodstock, Queensland, Australia - Gonzalo_01 | ecosystem: Host-associated > Mammals > Digestive system > Stomach > Rumen ...
TATATCAGGATGAGTAACCGTTACGGGACCACCCATCTTTATCTGCTCCTTGAAGATAGGAATAACAGAGCCGTTAGAACCAAGCACATTACCAAAGCGTGTTGTTACAAACTGAGTGATAGGCTTGTCTACGCCATCTGCTACAGCAATCGGACAGGTACCCTCAGCTATTGTCTTGTTCAGAGACTGGCAGTATATCTCACAGATACGCTTAGAACATCCCATAACGTTGGTTGGGTTCACAGCCTTATCCGTAGAAATCATCACAAACTTCTTGGTACCATACTTGACCGCCAAGTCAGCAATAACATGCGTACCATATATATTATTACGTACCGCCTGACCAGGATTATCCTCCATCATAGGTACATGTTTGTAAGCTGCCGCATGGAAGACATAATCAGGACGATGGACTGAGAATATCTTCTCCATATGCTTCTTGTCTGTTATACTTGTTACAATAGTTAAAGCCTTGATATTGGGGAATTCACGCTCCATAATCAGACGAACCTCATGCATTGGTGTCTCAGCCTGATCAATCAGAACCATCTCGGAAGGCTTAAAGATGGCTATTTGCTTTACCATCTCACTTCCTATTGAACCTGCAGCACCAGTAATCAGAATCTTCTTGCCGGCAAGCAGTTCTCCGATGGCCTCCAAATTTACGCTGATTTTATTACGTGGCAGCAGATCCTCAATATCTACTTCCTGCAAATGCTGATGCTGCAAATCAGTTTGTCCGTTCCACTCCTCAGCCTGAGGTATCATCATAATCTTGATTTCATTAGCAATAAGATCATTAATCAAATCCTCACGAGTACGGAAGTGTTCAACCTCCAGGGGACTGACAATCAGAATCTCTGCACCCTTCTCCTTCATATGCTTAATAAGACGAGGACTATCATGGTGAACAAGGGCACCCATCAGGTACTCTGAGTATCTGTATTCATCTGGTGTAACAAAACCAACCACCTTGTACTGCATAGGATTCTGGTTCTGAATACTCTTAGCCAAACCTACGCCACCGGCATGTACACCATATATAAATACACGCTTTGTATAACAGTCCTGTCTGAAGAAGTCATAAAGGCTCTTTACACTTACACGAACAGCTGCCATAAAAAGTGTGGCAACAATAAAGAGGCCCAAACACTCTGAGAAAGTAAAGGGTACAATGTTAGCCAATCCAGTTTTATCGACAACCATACAGGCAAGGAACGATACTAATGTAGCAAAGAAGTTTGCCAGAATAACATGTTCCAGATCAATAAAGGAAGAATATCTGACGATTCCAGAATAAGTATGGAAGACCCTGAAGAAAATAATAAAGAAAGGCAAAAGGAATAGAAGCCTATATGTCATTGGCCATATTTCTCCGAGGAAAGCTAAACTGTCAAGATGTAGAAAATAAACCACATACCCGGAGAATAATACTATAAGGCAATCAAAGAGCAATAACCCCCAATAAGGCAATGCCTTCTTTGAGAAGTACCAATTAGTAAGGGAAGATAACCATTTCATCTTTTTAGTGCATCAACTTAGTTTATGTGTTTGATTTTTAAGGCATTACCCCCACCCACAGGATTGTGGGAGGGGAAGACAGAATAGCAATATTACTCCCATTCTATTGTCGAAGGTGGCTTTGAAGAGATGTCATAGCATACTCTATTCACACCTTTAACTTTATTGATTATTTCGGTGCTTACTTTAGCCATGAAGTCGTATGGCAGATGAGCCCAGTCGGCTGTCATAGCATCTGTACTGGTTACTGCACGCAATGCAACGGGATTCTCGTATGTACGCTCATCACCCATCACACCTACGCTACGAACCTCTGAAAGAAGTATAGTACCGGCCTGCCAGATCTGGTCATACAGGCTGACCTCAATCTCACCGTTCTTCATATCAGCAGGAACACCGGCAGCCAAGACACGACGTGCTTCCTCGCCACTCAACTTAACCTTGTAATCACGAAGACCACGGATATAGATATCATCGGCATCCTGAAGGATACGAACCTTCTCACGAGTAATAGCACCAAGGATACGAACAGCCAAGCCAGGACCAGGGAAGGGATGACGAGTAATCAAATGCTCTGGCATTCCCAACTCGCGTCCTACACGGCGAACCTCATCCTTGAACAACCACTTCAATGGTTCACACAGAGAGAGATGCATCTCCTCTGGCAGACCACCTACATTGTGGTGACTCTTAATAACCTTGCCGGTGATATTCAGACTTTCAATACGGTCAGGATAGATAGTTCCCTGCGCCAACCACTTGGCATCAGTAATCTTACGGGCTTGCTCGTTAAATACCTCTATGAAGTCACGACCGATAATCTTACGCTTCTTCTCGGGCTCTGTTACGCCATCAAGGTCTGAAAGGAACTTCTCGCTTGCATCCACGCCTATAACATTCAAGCCAAGACACTCGTAATCACGCATTACATCAGTAAACTCGTTCTTACGAAGCATTCCATGATCTACGAAAATACATGTCAACTGGCTACCAATAGCTCTGTTCAGCAATACAGCACATACGCTACTGTCAACACCACCAGAAAGGCCCAGAATCACACGGTCTGTTCCAATCTGCTCACGCAACTCGCGAACTGTTGTCTCGATGTAGTTAGCTGCTGACCAGTCTTGCCTGCCACCACAGACATCCACAACGAAGTTCTTCAGCAGTAATGTTCCCTGAACACTATGGAAGACTTCAGGATGGAACTGAACGCCGAATACAGGCTTACCACCATTGAAAGATGGAATGTAATAAGCTGCATTCTTAACCTGTGGAGTGCTGGCAGCTATCTCTGCACCAGTAGGAATAGCTGTTATGGTATCACCATGTGACATCCACACTTGACTATTATCATCGAAACCACGGAACAGAGCGCATTCTCTGTTGATTGTTGTCAGGTTCTGACGACCATATTCACGACTTCCTGCAGGCTCTACATTTCCACCATTGTTATAAGAAATGTATTGAGCACCATAACAGATTCCCAGAACTGGGAGTTTACCCATAAACTGGCTCAGGTCGACCTTGAAGGCCTCTGGGTCATAAACACTAAAGGGACTACCAGAAAGGATAACGCCTATTACATCTGGGTCGCCAACCGGAAATTTGTTGTAAGGGAGAATCTCACAGAACGTATCTAACTCACGCAATCTTCTTGCTATAAGCTGAGTTGTCTGCGAGCCAAAATCAAGGATTATAATCTTTTGTTGCTGCATATGCGGCTTTTTATCATTTATATTCATTTCTGCAAAGTTACGAAAAAGATTCTAATCATTGTTAAAAAATGCATGTTTTTTCAAAAAATGAATAACTTTTCCAAGTAAGACTAGTTTTACTTTACAAAATTATGTATTTTTGCCAACTCTTATTAAACATATTAAATTTAAGCATGGAATCAAAACACAAAAACGACAGCATTGTTATCATTCCAACATATAACGAGAAAGAAAACATTGAAGCCATCATCAGGGCAGTTACCGGTCTTGAGAAAGGATTTGACGTGCTTATCATAGACGACGGAAGTCCTGACGGAACAGCTCAGATAGTCAAGAACCTGATGAAAACAGAATTCCAGGATCGCCTCTTCTTGATAGAGCGTAGCGGCAAACTAGGACTTGGAACTGCATACATTTGCGGATTCAAGTGGGCTATAGAGGAGCAGTACGACTACATCATTGAGATGGATGCCGACTTCAGCCACAATCCTGCCGACCTTCCCCGCCTCTATGCAGCATGCCATGATGAGGGTGCAGATGTTTCTGTTGGTAGTCGTTATGTTACTGGTGTCAACGTTGTAAACTGGCCTATCGGACGTGTATTGATGAGCTACTATGCTTCTGCTTACGTTCGAACCGTTCTGGGTATCTCACTTAGAGATACAACTGCCGGTTTTGTTTGCTACAAGCGTCAGGTGCTGGAGGCCATCGACCTCGACAACATCCGCTTCAAGGGATACGCTTTCCAGATAGAGATGAAGTATACTGCTGTCCGTCTGGGATTCAAGGTTAAGGAAGTTCCTGTAATCTTTGTGAATCGCGAATTAGGAACCAGCAAGATGAGCGGTGGTATCTTTGGAGAAGCCCTCTTTGGCGTAATGAAATTAAGATTGGGCAAAGTCAGAAGAAAGGCTTAAATGAATCATCAGATTAAGGATGTTATAATTGTCAACGAGGGAGAAGCATTCCTGGGCTCTGTAATTGTTGAGGACGGAATAATCTCGAAGATAACAAAGTCGCAAGAGACCCTCAGCGAAAAAGACTGGAAGGAGAAGGCCGTTCTCCTTCCTGGCGTTATAGACGACCACGTACATATGCGTGACCCAGGCCTTACCCACAAGGCCGACATGGACACAGAGACCCGTGCAGCTGCTGCAGGAGGTGTTACAACCGTGTTGGATATGCCTAACGTGTCGCCTCAGACAACCACCCTTTCCCTCCTTGATGAACGTTACAGGATGGCGGCAGAGAAGTGCCATGTCAACTATGGCTTCTTCCTAGGTGCCACCAACGACAATCTTCAGGAAATCCTTAACGTAGACATTCATCGCGTACCAGGCGTCAAACTCTTCATGGGTAGCAGCACAGGCAATATGCTGGTGGACAAAGAAGAGGCTCTCAGAAACATCTTCCGTGATTGCCCTACCCTGATAATGACACATTGCGAAGATACCAATCGCATTAATCAGCGTATGGCCGAGTTTAAGTCGTTGTATGGCGAAGACCCTGAGGTTATCCACCATCCTGAAATACGCGATGCCGAAGCTTGCTACCAGAGCACAGAGTTGGCCGTCAGACTTGCAAAGGAAACAGGAGCACGCCTGCATGTTGCACATCTGACCACAGCACGAGAGCTAGAGTTCTTCTCACCCAACGACAAGCAGATAACAGCCGAGGCCTGTGTAGCACACCTTCTCTTCACGAATCAGGATTACCCAAGCCTAGGCACACGCATAAAGTGCAACCCTGCCATAAAGAGTGCCGAGGACAGACAAGCACTCAGACAGGCTCTTTCTGATGGTCACATCAACGTAGTTGGAACAGATCATGCCCCCCATTTGCTTAGCGAGAAAGAAGGTGGATGCTGCAAAGCCATGAGCGGAATGCCTATGGTACAGTTCAGCCTGCCTGCCATGTTAAGCCTTGTAGACGAGGGCGTTTTGACAATTAAGCGTATGGTGGAACTGATGTGCCACAATCCTGCCAAGCTCTTTGGCATAGAGAAACGTGGATTCATTCGCGAAGGGTACCATGCCGACCTAACTCTGGTTCGCGCCAACAGCCCTTGGCAAGTCAACAAGGACATTATACAAAGTCGTTGCGGATGGAGTCCGTTAGAAGGAAAGACCTTCAATTGGAAAGTCTGCCAGACATACGTCAACGGCCAGCTTGTCTGGGACGGAAAGCAGATTAACTCAAGTATCCTGGGACAAGCCGCAAGGTTTAATTCCTAGTTCACCCACAAATTCTTCTTTTTCACTAATGGAAAAAGATTTTATGCTAGGGCCTGAAGAACTTTTGCAGGGAATCTGCAGAAACTCCTCTGCGCTTGGCATAATCCCGTAGCTGATCCTCTCCTACCTTACCTACAGAAAAATGGCATGTAGCAGGGTGCGAGAACATAAAGCCACAGGTACTGGCATGGGGAATCATAGCTCCGTTTTCTGTCAACTTAATGCCCAAAGAGGGGAAATCCAACAAGTCGGAAAGCAGAAAACAGATACTTTGGTCGGGCAACGATGGATAACCAACAGCAGGACGCTTGCCCTGATACTTCTCAGCAAAAAGTTCATCCAGGGTAAGCTGTTCATCTGGAGCATAGCCCCACCATTCACGTCTTGTCTGCAGATGTCCTAACTCTGCCGTTGCCTCAGCCAGACGATCAGCAATCAAAGCCTCCTCTAACCTGTCGGTAGGAATAGAAGAAGAAACGGTACTGGCAAAAACACCAATCCTGTCAGGAATACCAGAAGACAAAGGACGGACAAAATCAGCCAGACAGAGACAGGGTTTCCCCTCCTCAGGATGCTGCTGACGCAGGAAGGGAATACGCGCTCCTGATTCAGCAAGGACAATATCCTCATCCTCCGAATTAGCCTCCATTAGTCGGACACTGAAGACTGTTTGATAGCCAGCCTCATCCCACTGGCGTAGAATCTGTTGGGCCTCATCAAAAAGCTTCATAGCCTGCTCTGCCCTCTCTCGTTCTTCAAGAGGGAATGCCTGCAACCAATTCTGCCTGCAGGCCACACAGCCATGAACCTTGGCTATACTACTGTAACGGGCAGGAAATCCCCAGGCATGAAAGAAATAAAGCCAGTTTATGTAACTGGCTGCTTCATGAATGCTATAATGACGGATATAAATCATTGATCGGGATTCTCCACAAAGCCTTGATATTCCTTTGGCAAGGACGACATAATAACCTGATAGCTCTCTTCCATAACATCCTTTATCTCATCCACGTCCTGAGGCTTAGGTTGAATAGGTTCATGAATGACCAGGCGTAAAGGATGCCAAGTTAGGAAGTTAATCCCATTCTGACGAGACAGGATATCAAAAGAACCGTCAATAGTTACAGGCACAACGGGCAACTGCAACTGGTGAGCTATTTGGAAAGCTCCCCTACGGAACTTACCCATATGCCCCGTAAAGGTACGAGCACCTTCAGGGAAAACCACAAGGCTGATACCACCACGCAGGACCTTACGTCCTTGTTCGCAAGTAGCATTAATAGCCTTGGGACCGCTCTTGTCAACCATTACGTGTCCGGCTCTCTCACAAGCCTTTCCTATTAGAGGGATATTACGCAGGGATTTCTTCATCATCCACCTGAAATTCCTTCCTAAGAATCCGTATACCAGAAAGATATCATACGCGCCCTGATGATTGCAAACAAAGACGTAGGACTGATGCTTGCTCAGATGTTCCCTACCCTCTACCTTGACAGGAAGCAGGCACACCCAGCACATCAGACGGCTCCATACCATAGGAGGATAGTAACCAACCCATGAGGGACAGAAAGGACTGAAAAGGATGACTGTTACTGCGCAAAGAAACGTTGCAATCAAAAGAATTGGGGCTGCTATAAGCAATTGGTAAATCCAATATAAGTATTTCATACTGGGAAATTCTCTTACTATCCTGATTTAGTACTGACGTAACTTCTCCATATTACTCTCGGCAACCTTTATATACTCCCTCACGTAGGGATTGTTCATGAAGTATGGAGGTGCCTGAGAGATAATCTCCTCAATTTGCGGATTTAAGATCGGATACTGAAAGCCGCTAGTCATAATCATGAAAACGCCAGGGCCTAGAACATTATTATAATTGGCACGGATGAAACGAGTCATCAGTCTGTCATTCTCAACCTCCAACTGGCGAGCCTTTGATTCCAATTCGATACGAATCTGATCCTCGTCCATGCCGTTCATCATCATCTGCAGCTCCATGCGGGAAAGTTCATTCATACGAGCATCTATCTGTGATTTCTTCTGGATGAAGTTGGTAAGGCTGTCATTCAGGGGAGTTCCTGTAGAACTCTGAACATTCTCGTCAATACGAAGATTCACATCGCCACTCTCCAAGACAACAGGCATCACGCTGTTATCACCCAGAAAGACGTTTGCCATCATCACTGAATCCATGATTCCACGGAACTTGAACTTGCCATGAACCACCCTGGAAGAGTCAATGGCACACATATCACTATCCTTGAACACTCTCAGATAGAGCATTCTACCCTCTAAACCTTCCACATTGGATGAACCAGAAACAAGATATTGTTCAGAGCAAGAAGCCAACATAACGGCCCCTAGGATTATAGAGGAAAAAAATATCTTCATCTTATGCCATTCAATCATTAATACAAAGTTAGGCAAAAATCAAGAAACAAAATGAACTTTTAGTACTTATTAAGACTTTTTTGCCTTTTGTAATGCATTGGGGATTCGCCATGCCGTATACAGTTCAAGCACACAACCTATGGCTAAGGAAACAACCCACTCGTTTCTACGGGCAAAACCATACTGGTATACCTGCATGCTCATACACATTACTGTACCTATGAACATCAGGCAGGCAAACAGCTGTTGGCGACGCAGTCTTATTACATTCAGGTCATTCCCCTCGTATACAGCACGCAACTGCATCAGACAAAAAAGCATGGCACCTATACCATATACATATAAAGAGATTTCTGAACTGAAAATATGAACGGCAACCCCAACCAACATTAAAATGGCGCCTATACGAAAAAGAAGATTCTCCAGGAAAGAAAGTTCGCGTATCATTGAATCTTATTGTTTTAACAAATCGGCAGCATCCTGCTCTGCATCACTTTTATCAGCATCCCTTATCACAAAGACATCCTCATTCGGACGCTTCATGTAATACCTCTCGCGTGCCACCTTCTCTATTGACTTAGGATTGTTATCCATCTCACGCAGGCATTGGTCAGCCGCCTCATACTGAGCCTTATATGTTTCTATCTCACTTCTTAGTTGATTCATCCTACTGCGACGGTCAAAACGATGCATGAAACTATTGTCATCAATAAAGCCTACAATAAGGATAATAAAGAAGATAACCACCATATATTTATGCTGGCGTATGAATAGAAACACTGAATTTAATCGGCTCATAATGTGTTGGTGCTAATTTTAAGCAAAGGTAGAAAAAAATATGCTCACTTATAACAAGAAGCCACTTTTTTTTATTATTTTTGCACAAAACTACAAAACAGAATGGAAGAATACATTGTATCCGCACGTAAATACAGGCCACTCAATTTTGACTCTGTGGTCGGACAACGTGCCCTCACCGCAACACTTAAGAACGCCATTGCCTCAGGAAAACTGGCACACGCCTATTTGTTCTGCGGCCCTAGAGGTGTAGGCAAAACCACTTGTGCCCGTATCTTCGCCAAGGCCATCAACTGCCTTTCTCCTAAGGAAGGAGGCGATGCATGCGGCGAGTGTGAAAGCTGCATGGCTTTCGATCAGCAGCGATCTATGAACATCCATGAGTTGGACGCTGCCAGCAACAACTCAGTAGAGGATATCCGTGAGCTGACCAAACAGGTACAGATTCCACCACAGATAGGAAAATACAAGGTATTCATCATCGACGAGGTTCACATGCTTAGTGCTTCAGCCTTCAACGCATTCCTGAAGACACTGGAAGAACCACCTTCATACGTTATCTTTATTCTGGCCACAACAGAAAAACATAAGATTCTGCCCACCATCCTTAGCCGTTGTCAGGTTTATGACTTCCAAAGGATGACCACCCAACTGACCGTTGACCATCTTATGTATGTTGCCCAGAAGGAAGGTTATACTGCAGAACCTGAGGCTCTTAGCCTGATAGCCGAGAAGGCAGATGGTGGTATGCGTGATGCCTTGAGTATATTTGACCAGATGGTAAGCTTCACTGGTGGCAACATTACCTACGAGCAGGTTGCCAAGAACCTGAATGTACTCAGCACAGAATACTACTTCCAACTGGTTGACTACTTCTTGGCAGGCAATGTACAATCCAGCCTTATGCTGCTGAACGAAGTCCTCAACAAGGGCTTTGACGGCGGAAACTTCATCAACGGCCTTGCCTCTCACCTGCGCAATCTGCTGGTTAGCCAGGATGCTGTAACACTCCCCTTGTTGGAGATGAGCGACAAGATGCGCAGCAAATACCAAGAGCAGGCACAGAAATGCAGGGCCAAGTTCCTGTATCAGGCTATCAAGCTTTGTAACGACTGCGACCAGAGCTACCGCACCAGTAGGAACAAGCGCCTGCAGGTGGAGATCTGCCTCATTCAGGCAGCACAACTAACAGAAGAAGATGTGCCTAGTGCGGGGCGTTGCCCTGCAAAGATATTAAAACCCATTTTTTCTAAACAGGCTGCAAAGTCTCAGACAGCAGCCCGTCCTTCCGTTGCTGCTCCCAAGCCAGCAACCACACCTGTTGCATCCCCTGCTACACCTAGCGCAACCACTAGCGTAAAGACTACCACAACCACTAGTGCCAATACTGGAGCAGCCAATAGTGCAAGTACTAATGCCAACAAAGCCGACAGTAAAGTCATCCTCAGAAAGGTTAACTTCAAACGTTTCGGCAGTAAGACAACAGAAAAGACAGAAGAAAACGCCACCGAGGCAGTTGCAAAAGAGCCGGAGATTCAGAAACCGCTCGAGGATATCTCCCTAAAAAACAGTTGGCAGGAGTTTGTCAACAGCCTGCCAAGGGAACAAATGGCTATAGCACAACGTATTAGAATGCTACAGCCAACAGTTACAGGTCCCTCTACGTTTGAGTTAGCCGTTAACAATCCACAGATTATTAACGAGATTAACAACATAAGAGGGGATTTGGAGAAACATCTCCGTACCAGTCTACACAATAACCAGATTACCTTTACCTACCAGCTTTCTGAACAGGAAGAGGCCCAACACAACTTCAGCAAGCAGGAGATTCTTCTACATCTTGAGGAGAACAACCCATCTGTTGCTATGCTGATAAAAGAACTGCAACTGGAATTCGACTAAAGGTCGTGATGCAGCAGACGGTACTCAGCCATCTCTGCATACTTGGTTCCAGGACGTCCGTAATTGGCATACGGATAGATACTGATTCCGCCACGTGGAGTAAAGATTCCCGTTACCTCTATGTACTTGGGATCCATCAGCTTTATCAGGTCCTTCATGATCTTGTTAACACAGTCTTCATGGAAGTCGCCATGGTTACGGAAGCTGAAAAGGTAAAGCTTTAGGCTCTTACTCTCAACCATCTTCATATCAGGCAGATAACTGATTCTGATTTCTGCAAAATCAGGCTGACCTGTAATAGGACAAAGGCTGGTAAACTCTGGGCAGTTGAACCGTACCCAATAGTCATTCTCAGGGTGTTTGTTCTGGAAAGACTCCAACACCTCAGGCGCATAATCGCTCTTATATTCCGTCTTGCGGCCCAATGCCGTCAGACCTTCATTTTCTCTGTTGCTCATATTTCTCTAAACCTTTTCTTCTTAACTGGCAGGCAGGGCAATGACCGCATCCGTCGCCCTGAATACCATTGTAACACGTTAGGGTCTTATACCTTATAATATCCATAACCCCTAACTCATCAGACAACTGCCACGTCTGGGCCTTGTCCAACCACATCAAGGGCGTATGAATCCTGAACTGCTCATCCATTGCCAGGTTGAGTGTCACATTCAGACTCTTGATAAAGCTGTCCCTGCAATCGGGGTATCCACTGAAATCCGTCTGGCTGACACCTGTCACCAGGTCATGGATACCATGCTCACGGGCATACACGGCAGCTATCGAGAGGAAGAACATATTTCGGCCCGGCACAAAGGTAGAGGGAAGGCTGTCGGCAGGCTTTTCCTCTTCTATCTGCAGAGAGGTATCCGTAAGACTGCAACCGGTGCTGAGTTTGGATATAAAGGAAACATCCATACTGGCCCATTCTACCCCAGCCTCCTTGGCCAGTTCCCTTGCCAGGTCCACCTCCTTTACATGCTTCTGCCCATAGATAAAACTCAGGGCCACTACTCTCTTAAAGTTCTTCTTTGCCCAATACAGACAGGTAGTACTATCCTGTCCGCCAGAGAAGACAACCAATGCAGATTCGCCTATCATAACTGGAAGATGTTTAATGGGTTATAAGAGATGTCATTGTCGTAGACATCTGTTCCTTCACGACGCTTTACCCACCTTACCACACGAATGGTCAGAGGCAGAGCAACAATCTCATACAGGGTCTTGGTCATTACCTGCAGAGCCATCAGCTTCAACAACTCAGGAACAGGAATCAGGCCGCCAAAGGCAAAGGGGAAGAAAATCAGGCTGTCAACGCCCTCACCCCAGAGTGTACTGATAACGGCACGCTTAGAGAAATGGCGTCCTTCGCTTGTCATCTTCATCTTGCTCATCACATAGGCATTTACCAGACTACCCAGCAGGAAAGCGGTAAACGATGCAAAGGTGATTCTGGGAGACAATCCAAAGACAAAGTTGAAGTGCTCCTCGTGCTCAGCCCAATAGTCGGCAGCAGGCAGTATCACAGCCAACTGCCCCAGCGCCACCACGAAGAAGTTCATCAGGAATGCCATCCAGATAACGTATCTGGCCTTTCTATAGCCCCACACCTCGGCAATACAGTCGTTCAGAATGTAAGAGATAGGAAAGCACAAGACGCCAGCCGTCATAGTGAAACTTCCAAACTGTAGGATTTTTGCTTCCAGAAGATTACTTGCAATAAGGCAAGTACAGAACAGTATCCCCATGTACATGAAGGATGCTGATACGGTTTTGTTTTGTATCATAAATCTTGTTTTGTTTTAAAAGAGGTTACCAAGCACTCTTTGTTAATACTAAAATTCTGCGCGGAGAGACAGGGATTCGAACCCTGGGTACCCGTAAGAGTACGCCGCATTTCGAGTGCGGTCCATTCGACCACTCTGGCATCTCTCCATTCTCAAATGCGGCTGCAAAATTATAGCTTTTACAGCAAATAGCAAAGAAATAAAGGAGAAAATACCTTGATTTGCCTATATAAAGAACAGGCTTGCACCTATCACCGCAATAACGGCTCCCAGGAATTCCTGTAGCGTAACTTTGGTTCCGAAGATAAGGTATGAGGGCCACAGAATCAGAACGGGGGTCAGCGCCATCAGCGTCTGTGCAACACCAGCGTGGGTCAGGTTGACGGCCATCAGACTAAGGCTGACACCAAAGAAGGGGCCCAGCAGAATGGCGCCCATGGCAGCAGCAGAACCTTTGCCGTCCTTCCATGCTATAGACATAGCCGATACTTTCCTAGAGGATATCAGAACCAGTCCGAAGCCCAACAGACCCATCGTGGCACGAATCATAGTACCGCTGAACGGCATCAGGTTGATGACAGACGTTTCCGATAGAGGAACAACAGCCGTATAGGCCTGCATGCCCAGCTTGCTCAGCACCAGTCCTGTTCCCTGCCCCAGTCCGGCTCCTGTTGCCAACAAGACACCTCGCAGTGGCAGTTTCAGTCGTCTCTTTCCTGTTTCAGACTTTCCCAGGATAGAGATGGATATACCCGTCAGGGTGACAATCATACCCAGCAATGCCAGCCACGTCATTCTCTCGCCCATCAACGCCCATGCCGTGATAGCGGCAAACGGACTGGCAAGAGTCATAAACAGCTGTGTATATTTACTGCCCATTGCCACATAGGCATTAAACAGGCAATAGTCTCCGAACACAAAACCCATGAAGCCACTGGCCAGGAACCAGCCCCATACCTGAGGGGTGGTAAAGCGGGGGAAAGGCTGACCACAGAACGCCCATAGCAAAGCACCCAGCAAGACTATGGTTATTATCATTCGCCAAACATTCAGGACTAGTGTGCCCATCCTTTTACTGGCAATCTCAGCAAAGATGGC
>Ga0265298_10007298_pt1 | contig 13447 bp, 5 predicted proteins | sample AusTroGonzalo_MG_3_FD_193486 | JGI IMG/M metagenome (GOLD analysis project Ga0265298, IMG submission 193486) | Bovine rumen microbial communities from tropical cattle in Woodstock, Queensland, Australia - Gonzalo_01 | ecosystem: Host-associated > Mammals > Digestive system > Stomach > Rumen ...
CCTTCCAATGTGAAAATTGGTGTTATTGCTGTCGCTATGGGTGGTAGTCCGATAGAAATGTTCGATAAGGACAAATATCAACAGAAGTTGAAAGAGAATCCTAATGAATGGTGGGCAACTTTGGCGAAAAACTTCTATGGAGGTAATCCTTATGGAAGACTTATCGAGATGGCAAAGAAGGCTCAGAATGTTGGTGTCATCAAAGGCATTCTTCTGCATCAAGGCTGTACAAACTGTGGTGATCCCAACTGGCCGAATATGGTGAAGAAGATCTATAATGACATGCTGAACGACCTTGAGCTGAAAGCCGCTGATGTTCCTTTGTTCGTTGGAGAAACTGAACGTGAGGATATGGGAGGCGGCTGCTCGTATCATAATACGGTTGTTGCCAAGGTTCCACAAGTAATCCCCACTGCTCATATTGTAAGTTCTGAGAATATCCCAGGCAATGGTACTGATGCATGGCATTTCTCAGCAACGGGCTATCGGGTCTTTGGTAAGCGTTATGCTGAACAGATGCTCAAGACCATGGGACTTAGTCTGAGAAAGGATGCTGATTATGAGCTTCCAGGCAATCTTGCAAGGTTCTTCACGCCGAAGTCTTTCGACCAGGTTATTCAGGCCAAGCCCAAGAGTGTGTTGACACTGAAGAATGTGTGTACATTCAAAGATGGTCATAGTGAGGATGTGACAGCTGAGACCACCTTTACTAGTACCGACTATAGGATTATTACCGGTCGTGTGAAGATGGGTGAAGAAGGTACAAGTGGCATTGTAACTGCGAAATGGACTGATTTCTCGGGCGAGGAACATACGGTGGATATTCTCGTAGGAGCGGGAACAACCGATATAGAACAGCATCTTACGGACACTAAGTCTTCCCACAGGAACTGTGTCTATTCGCTACAAGGTATGAAGGTCGGCACTTTTGAACAATGGAATAATCTGCCTCGCGGTCTCTACATCGTAAGCGGAAAGAAAATCATGAAACAATAACTTATTTTTATTAATAACAAACTAAAAATGAAAAAATTACTTTTTCTAACCATGGCGCTGTGCCTAACCATGATGGCAACAGCACAACCACAAGGAGGCTTCCAGATGCCATCTAACACAGCGACTTTTAAAGATGTAAACTATGCTGGAGATAACTTGGAGGCTCATAAGATGGATATCTATCTGCCCGATACCAAGTTGTCAAGCTATAAAGTAATTGTGATTATCTATGGTAGTGCATGGTTTGCAAATAATGCCAAACAGATGGCTTATATGTCTATCGGAAAGCCACTCACCGACGCAGGCTTTGCAGTAGTAAGCATCAATCACCGTTCAAGTGGTGATGCGAAGTTCCCTGCACAGATTCAGGATGTAAAGGCTGCCCTGCGCTTTATCCGTGCTAATGCAGCAAAATATAAACTTGATACTTCGTTCATCGGAATCACAGGCTTCTCCAGTGGCGGTCACCTGTCATCACTGGCTGGTGTTACCAATGGCGTAAAGAAACGTACAGTGGGTAACACTACGGTAGATATTGAGGGTACCGTAGGTGGCAATCTTGACTACTCCAGTTGTGTGGATGCCGTCGTAGATTGGTTCGGACCTGTTGATATGGCACATATGGAGAACTGTCAGACGGTGAAGGATGAGAAATCGCCTGAGGCTGCTCTCATTGGTGGCGCTCCCGCCGACAATCCTGAGCTGATTGCATTAATCAGTCCGATTACTTATGTCTCTGCCACCTCTTCTGCACTTCCTTCTAAGGAATATCCTCGCTTCCTCGTTTTCCACGGCGATGCAGATAATGTGGTACCTCATTGCCAAAGTGTGTTCTTCTCAGACGCACTGAAGAAGGCAGGCCAGTTGGAGGAGTTCGTGACAGTGCCCAATGGTCAGCATGGTCCTGTTACGTTTAATGAGAATACCTTCCGTAAGATGGTTGACTTCTTCCTGAAGGAAGCTGCTCGCCAGAAGGTTGTGGAAAACGGTGGCACAGGAGAGTTCAAGGCTGTGATGAAAGAAGAACCATCGCTGCCTGCTCACACGGTATTCGCTCCTCAGGATCTTACGAAGTTTGATGCTCAGCATCCCCTTCCAGTGCTGGTATGGGGTAATGGTGCTTGTACCAATTCACCTTGGGAGCACTTTAAGTTCCTGAACGAGATCGCTTCACATGGCTACCTCGTTGTGGCTACCGGTTATATTCCTATGGAGGAACGCCCATTCGAAGGCCCGATGTCAACAACCCAGCAGCAGATAGAGAGCATTGACTGGGCTATCGCTCAGAATGCTGATCCAGCATCACCTTATTATAATAAGATTGACGTGAAGAATATTTGTGCAGCCGGAATGTCGTGCGGCGGATTGCAGACACTTTACAACTGTGCCGACCCTCGTTTGAAGACTCTGATGATCTGTAATAGCGGCCTGTTCAATCGTATGAATGCTCATCAGGCTGTGGGTGGAATGCCAATGCCTGAGAAGACGAAGTTGAAGGATATCCACACGCCAATTATCTATATCCTTGGTGGTAAGCCCGATATCGCTTACGAGAACGGTATGGATGACTTCCATCGTATCAAGCATGTGCCTGCCTGTGCAGCTAACCTGCCTGTAGGACATGGTGGCACCTATCGTCAGGCACATGGCGGAGAATTCTCCGTTGTTGCCCTCGCTTGGCTTGATTGGCAGTTGAAAGGCGATGCTCAAGCTGCCAAGATGTTCATAGGAAAGAACCCTGAACTGCTGAAGCGTGAGGGTTGGACGTTGGAAAAGAATAAGAAACTCAAGTAAACTGAGAGATTGATGACTAAACACCCTTCTCTTCTCCTTGTCATCCTCCTTCTTCTGGCCATCGATACAGCGGCCCGACAACTTGTTTCGTTCGAGCAGGTAAAGGGCTATTGTATCGCTGACCAAGAGAAGACGACAACGTTGTGCGTGGATGCACGTGACCATAAAGGCGTTGTGAGGGCAGTTGCTGATTTGGCGACTGACATTGAACGTGTGACGGGAAAACGTCCTTCGGTCGTAAACAAGATGAACCGTCGTTCGTTGGTAATAGGTACTATCGGACAGAGTAAATTCATCGATAAGCTAATTGCCGAGGGACGATTGAACGTGGATGGCGTAAAGGGAGCATGGGAATCGTTTGTCATTGAGACAGTCGGTCAACAGCTTGTTATTGCGGGCAGTGATCGGCGTGGAACCATCTACGGAATATATGAACTGAGCCGACAGATGGGCGTCTCGCCTTGGTATTGGTGGGCTGATGTGCCTGTTCCTCATCATAGCAGTATATTTGTTCGAGAGGGCCGTCATGTCGAAGCCTCACCTAAGGTGATGTATCGTGGTATCTTCATCAATGACGAAGATTGGGGCCTGAAGCCTTGGGCGGCGAAGAACTATGAGAGGGAGCTGGGGGATATCGGTCCCCAAACCTATGCCCGCGTCTGTGAATTGTTGTTGCGACTGAAAGCCAATATGCTGGCACCTGCCATGCATAGTTGCACGGGTGCGTTCTATTCTCATCCGATGAGCAAGGTGGTCTGTGACTCGTTTGGCATCATCATCACGACAAGCCATTGTGAACCATTGCTGTTGAACAATGCTGCTGATAGCGAATGGAATCAGCAACGTGACGGTGACTGGAACTATAAGACGAATCGCGAGACCATCTGGAAGAAGTGGGACGACCGTCTTGCTGAGGCTTCACAGTATGAGAATATCTATACGGTGGCCATGCGCGGTGTGCATGATGCCGGCTTACGAGGTAATCTGCCGATGAATGAGCGTGTGCCATTGATTGAGAAGGTCATCAAGGAACAGCGTGAACTGCTTGTCAAGCATCATGCCTACTCACCTCTTCCATCAGACGGAACTGCGGCTACCATTCCTCAAATCTTTGTTCCATACAAAGAAACAATGGATATCTATGAGAACGGGTTGCGTGTTCCTGACGATATTACGCTCGTCTGGGTTGATGACAACTATGGCTATATGAAGCGTGTGTCTAATCCGGAAGAACAGAAACGCAGTGGTCGTGCGGGTGTTTATTATCACCTTTCCTATTTAGGTGCCCCTCATGATTACCTATGGTTGAACACGACACCACCCGTTTTGATGTATGAGGAGCTGAAGAAAGCGTATGACAATGGGGCTGACCGCTATTGGTTGCTCAATGTGGGAGATATCAAGCCAATGGAACAGGGAATGCAAACATTCTTTGAGATGGCATGGAATCCCAGCGCTTTCTCCTTTGAAAAAGCTCATAAGCATCAAGCTGAGTTCTTAGCCTCTATCTTCTCTCCTTCACTATCAGGCGCTTCTCTTACCAACCGATTCCAGACGATTCTGGATACTTATTACCGATTGGCATGGAGTCGAAAGCCGGAGTTTATGGGATGGGAATATCAGTGGGACGATCAGGCTCATACGGGGTTGAAGGATACGGAGTTCTCCTTCCAGAATTACGATGAGGCCCAGCGACGTATTGCTGACTATCAGCAGATCAGTGATGAAGTTGAGCTGTTAAGTGCAGAAATAAAGGCTAAGAACGAAAAATATGCCGCAGCCTTTTTTGAACTGTTGCAGTTCCCCGTACAGGCTGCTTACCAGATGAACCGTAAGTTCCTGATGGCTCAGTTGAATCATGAACTGACTGCCAAAGGACGATATGCTGAAGCAAACTGGGCTGCCCGACAGATGGAACTGGCTTACGACAGTATCAATACCTTGAACCGGCGTTATAACGAACAGCCTGATGTCACGTCGGGGAAATGGCAGGGAATCATGGCTCTTTCCACGAGTTTTACTCCAACAGCCCAATACTATCAAAAGCCTAACGTCGTTTATACGAGGGACGCAGGTGAGACACCCGTGAACCTGACGCCTGCAAATCAGAAGGCTACAGGTTGTTATGTCATTGACTTGACAAAATATGAAAGCAAATCGGCTGATGCCCAGTTTGTCAATGGCTTGGGTTATGATTGGCAGGTGCTCCAATTGGGCTCGGTTGCCTATCGCTTGCCACAGATTGACAGTGATACGATTACCGTTCATCTTTACACTGTTCCGTTCTGGCCGCTCTATTTGGGCAAGACCAATGCCGTGAACGTGACGGTTGATGGCACTACACAGGTGTTTGAGAATCGATTCAAGGAGTATGACCGAACGTGGAAGGACCAGGTGATGCGCAATGGTGCGGCCTGTCAGCTTCGCTTTGCTGTTGACCGTTCAAAGACTTCTCATCAGATATCCTTTGCTGCGCATGAATTCGGTCAGATGCTGCAGCGCGTGATAATAGATTGGGGAGGCTTGCGTCCTTGTTATATAGGTCCTGAGCCCCCTGACAGACAATAAACATGAATGATTAAACCAAACTATAACTAAGAGCAAAAATGAAGAAACAGATGATTACTGCCGTCCTTCTGTTGACGGCATTTGCTGCCAATGCAGAAGAAAAACAATTGGCAAGTCCCGATGGACGAATGATAGTAACGGTCAACGACCAAGGAGGAACACCTGCCTACAGCGTAAGCTTGGATGGGCAGACCTATCTCGAGTCATCACCGTTAGGCGTGAAAATTAATTTCGATGATCTCACAAAGGGACTGACCATGAAGGCCTGTGATGTGAAGACCATACATGACGAATATTCTTTGAAGACCATCAAGCAGAGCCATGTGAGCTATGACGCTACCGAGGCAACCTGCCAGTTTGAGAAAGACGGTCGTCGCGCCCTTGATGTGGTGTTCCATATCACAAGCCGTGATGTTGCTTTCCGTTACACCATCTATCCAAAGAAAGCACGTGGCGGGGAGACATTGGTCGGTGTCGTAGAAGGTGAGGCTTCAGGCTTTTCATTGCCAACAGGAACAACGACGTTCCTTTGTCCTCAGAGCAGACCTATGGGCGGTTTTGCACGAACAGCTCCCAGTTACGAGACCTCTTATACCCTTGATGATGCGACGGGAAAGAATGGCTGGGGTGAAGGCTATACCTTCCCATGTCTCTTCAAGACACAGTCAGGCTGGTTGATGATTAGTGAAACTGGCACAGATGGCCGATATGTAGGTTGCCGTCTGCTCTGCGATGGAAATGCAGCGTATCGTATCGGATTCCCCCAGCAGGGCGAGATGAATGGTTTCGGAAGTACTGGGGCAGCAGTGAGTCTGCCATGCGAGACTCCCTGGCGAACAATAACCCTTGGTACTTCTCTGAAGCCTATCGTGGAGACCACCATCGCTAATGACCTCGTGCGCCCGAAATATAAAGCCAGTCGCGAATATACCTATGGCAAGGGATCATGGTCTTGGATTATCGGTATGGATAACAGCTGTAATTACGATGAACAGAAGCGTTATATAGATTTCTCGGCTGAGATGGGCTATCGCTCTGTGCTCGTTGATGCTTTGTGGGATACTCAGATTGGTTATCCCCGTATGGAGGAACTGTCGCGTTATGCCCAGTCGAAGGGCGTCGGATTGTTCCTTTGGTATAACTCCAATGGTACATGGAACGATGCGCCTCAGGGCCCACGTCATAAGATGGATAAGAGCGCAGCTCGCCGTGCGGAGATGAAGTGGATGCACGACAATGGTATCCTGGGTATTAAGGTGGACTTCTTTGGTGGCGACAAACAGGCGATGATGCAACTCTATGAGGATATCCTTACTGATGCCAACGAATTTGGTCTGCAGGTAATCTTCCATGGTTGTACGCTTCCTCGTGGATGGGAACGTATGTATCCAAACTATGTGGCTTCTGAGGCAGTACTTGCATCTGAGAATCTGCATTTCGGACAAGGCGCTTGCGATGCAGAAGCAACAAATGCCTGCACTCATACGTTCATCCGCAATACCGTAGGTTCGATGGATTTCGGTGGCTCTACACTCAATAAACACTATAGTGTAGATAATAAGCGAGGCACTACTCGTCGTACCAGTGATGTGTTCGCAATGGCTACAGCTGTGTTATTCCAAAGTAGTGTGCAACATTTCGCTTTGGCTCCAAATAACCTCCAGGACGCTCCTGATTGGGCTATTGGGTTTATGAAACTCGTGCCTACTACATGGGATGAAGTACGCTTTATTGATGGCTATCCCGGTAAGTATGCCGTGATTGCACGCAGAGCTGGAACGAAGTGGTATGTTGCAGGCATCAGCGCCGATGGCACAACATTCCAGATTGAGAAGGGACGACTGATCGTTACGCTTCCCTCAAAGAAGAAGATAAAGCCCTATATCGATCTCCGTCCGTTCTTTGCCAAAGGCGTTAATCCAACCGTCTATGTCGATAATGATGCGATCGTAGCAGTCGGTGAGGCCAATATCTGAAAAAGAGTGAAATCTGGTTAGAATCGTTACTTTTTATCGGTTCAAGTTATTTACAGCCAGCGCGTTTTTAACGTGCTGGCTGTGCTTTTCTGTAGTCTTCAGACTTCCTGGACGCAACATTTTCGAAATAATATTAGACAAAAAATGAATGTTATTATCAATAAATGTAGTACTTTTGCAGACGCTTTATATAATAAAGACCAAAAACTGAAATTGTTTTTACTTGAAATTGTTAAACTACTGACGAATATGAAAAGAGTTTTGTTGTTTTGTGCGGCTGCTGTGATGAGCGGCATGTTGTGGGCTCAAGGCGTAACGCCATTGCCTACACTTAAGGTCGATGGAAAATGGTTGGTAGACCAACACGGTAATCATGTGGTACTGCATGGCGTGATGGATACGCCTAATATGTACTTCAATGGATGGCGATGGGGTTCACCTTGGGATGGTACAAATACTGGCTATAATACTACAGGTGCAAGCAAATGTAAGACGTATTTCGAGAAATTGTTTGCTGGTATGCAGGAGTCAAAGTGTGATGTGTTCCGTCTGCACCTCGATCCTGCTTGGACTAATGACCCCAGTGATAGCTACACCTATGCAGGTGCGGCAGATCAACCTTCTGAAGCAACAAGTGAGGCCGATATCAAGAAGTTCAATCCGACTCGTCTGAAGAACTTCATGAAGACGCTTTACTTCCCCTTGGCTCAGAAGGCAATGAACCATGGCATGTATGTGGTGATGCGTCCACCGGGCGTATGTCCTCCCAACCTGAAGGTCGGTGACTATTATCAACAGTATCTGATAACGGTTTGGGATATTGTTACACAAAACGACTCTGTCAGGAAGTATGCCGGACAGATTAGCATTGAATTGGCAAACGAGCCAGTGAATGTTAAGAATAAGAATAACCAGTCCGACGATAAGGCTCTGCGCGACTATTTCCAACCGATTGTCGAGAAGATACGCGCAAACGGCTTTACTGGTATTATCTGGGTACCAGGAAGTGGATGGCAGTCAAACTACCAGAGTTACGGCAAATATCCTGTTACGGGCTATAATATCGGTTATGCTGTTCATGACTATGATGGATGGTATGGTTGTGCTGACTCAAACTTGAATGATGGTAATATCGAACAGTCTGTGAAGAATAAGATCAACCGATTCAAGACCGATGTTCCTGTCGTAGAAACTAATCCCATTATTATCACTGAGGTTGACTGGAGCCCGAAGAATGAAGGTGAAGGACACTATAATGAGCATGGTGAGTGGGTCGTTCCTAATTACGGAACCTGGGCAACAGGCCGTACATCCTATTGGGGACGTTGCTTCAAGGGTGTGCTCGACTATTACAAGAATATCTCTATGACCCTCTCGGGCACGGCCTGCTTGTTTGATATTGACGTGCTTCTGAACAACAAAAGAGTTGTCCCGGCATTTGGCGGACTCGAGGAAGCTTGTGGCAAAGCCTGCATGGACTGGTATGCCGACTATTATCAGGTCGACTGGGCACATGCTGATAGTGAACCTGGCAGCGAAACTTATGAAACAGCTGTTAGCTTGGCAACAAAGAGTAATGATGTCGTTGTGAAAATAGGTGCAACAGTCGCTCCTGAGTTTACGGCAACTTTCCAGGATGAACACACGGATAATGTGACCCCCAAGGTGGTACTTACGTCAAATGATCCCAATGTGATTACTGTGAATGGTCCGACATTGACTGCTGTAGGATATGGCGTGGCAGAGGTTACTGCTTCTTATACTGATCTACGTGGTAATGAAGTGACAACCGTATTGAATGTGAAGAGCGATTACTTCCCCCTTTCTGCTCAATATGTCAATGCTTCTCTCAGTGGAGAAGGAAAGTACAACGAATCCACTCATGCTATGCGTCCTGCTTCTAATGGCCAGATTGGATGGGAATATCCCAATGGAGCCGACTTCTCTGCATTCAAGTATTTGGTTGTCAAACTGAAACAGAAGCAAGGATGTAATGCACATGTCAATATCTATACCGTCAATGATTTGTCGGGCAATTGCTTCTCGTCTGAGAAGTTTGGGACAAATACCCAGCTAGTGATAAACCTGCAGGATGCTCTTTATACTTCTGGAGCCAAACAGGGTCAGAAACTCAATACGAAGGATGTGCATATTGTGAGCTTCTGGGGCAATGGTAGTGGAATCCTATGGCTCGACCAGATCTATCTTACCAATAATGATGACTATTCTCCTCAAGATGCCGCAGCTATCCAAGATCTGAAGAGCACTATGACTAATGATGGTCATATGTATGATCTTCAGGGACGTACTGTGAATGGTAAGCTCGTAAAGGGGCTCTATATAATGAACGGAAAGAAAATCTTTATTAAATAACAACGATGTTTATCCTCCAGAACCATAACCTTAGGGTTGCAGCTTTGCTGCTGATGCTCTCTTTTGTTCCTATGACAAAGGCAGACAATATTACTGTTAATGGTACACAACGTAACTATATCGTCTATGCCCCCAATAACTTGGGGGAGGGACGTCCGTTGCTCATCTCCTGTCATGGAATGAATCAGGATGCCAATTACCAGAAGGGTATGCTGGTTATCGAGTCTGTTGCCGATACGGCAAAGTTCGTTACCGTATTCCCCAATGGTATTGACAAAGGTTGGGATATTTCTGGCGATCGGGATATTAACTTCGTATTGGCACTTATTGACAAGATGGTCGACCAGTATAAGATAGATCGTAACCGTGTCTATCTCTCTGGCTTTTCGATGGGTGGTATGTTCACCTATCATGCCATGAACAGGATTGCCGATAAGATTGCGGCTTTTGCGCCTATCAGCGGTTATCCGATGGGCGGAACGACAGCCAATGCCAATGTGCGCCCCATTCCTATTATCCATACCCATGGTACGGGCGATGATGTGGTTGTTTTCAGTGGCGTTCAAAGTGCACTGAACGCTTGGATTAATCACAATAAGTGTACGAAGACTCCGAAGGTTACCCAGCGATATCGCGGAGCAGCCCATATCACCCGTCGCGTGTGGGATGGAGGAGAGAATGGCGTCGAGGTCGTGCTGATGGAAATGGCAGATAAGGGTCACTGGATTTCTAATGACAACGGCGTGAAAACCGGCGATGAAATCTGGAAATTCTGTAAGCGCTACTCTTTGGAAATGAAGAACCCGCAGGTGCGTATGACGACACCGCAGGACGGACTGACCTTCCTCACTTTCGGTGGAAAGACAGAAACAGGAACCATTACGTTAACTGCTACGGCCAGCGATCCTGATGGTACCGTACAGAAGGTGGAATTCTTCGATGGTAATACATTGATAGCATCATTGGACAAGGCTCCGTATACAACAACCGTTGAGAATCTCTCAGCAGGTGATCATTCATTACGTGCGGTAGCAACCGATGATGAAGGCCGTACTGGAGAAGCAACGGTGACAGTTAGTGTCGTGGAGCCTACTGGTAGCTACGTCTTTACCAAAGTGTTCGATACTGAGGGTTGTGTGCCCGTAGGATGGATCACCTACGATGGAAAGGACAAGCGAACAGGTTATTGTGACGGCTTCAACCAAGGATGTCGTGTGTTCCATTTTACTGGTGACCAGCATGATTTCGAATGGGGACTCTATGCCCGCAACACGACAGGTGCGGCCAAGGCTGGTTATGCACGATTTGCAGCCAATGGCACATCGACCCAGTTAACATTGTATCCTGGCCGTTATACGATGTTGCATAAAATCGCAAACTGGAACTGTTCAAACTTCTCCCCTGTGCGTATTGCTGTTGAGAAACTTGATGGTACGGCCATTCATGTAGAGACCATAACGCCGACATCTAATATCGGAAACTCGGCCAGTAAATCCTTTAGTGGTACAACATTAGGTCGATTCTTGTTCGATGTTCACGAGACCACCCGCTGTCAGATCACTTATTATACGGCAGATGCTGAGTGGGCCGACTTGGTGATCGGTCAATCGGCTATTTATAGAAGTGGAAATGCCTCTGGCATTCATGATTTGGAGAACACTGCTGAGAAGGTGTCGCGTGTATGCGATCTGCAGGGACGTGTTCTGAATTCTTCTCCCCAAAGGGGATTGTATATTGTAAACGGAAAGAAAATTCTATTCAAATAAATGACAAAAAAACAACTTCTTTTATTTGCTGCGATGCAGATGGCTATGGCAGCTTCAGCCAACAGAGTCATTGATATCAGTGGCAACAATACTTCGAGTGACTATAAAAGTTATAACACTGCCTTCTCGATAGCAGCGGGCACTGCAGTTGATGTGAAGATGGCTCGTTACTGCTATTTCTCATCAACGATTACTGGTACAGGTACGTTGAATCTCTATGCTGGCGGTGAACGTTGTTACCTGGGAACATCCAAGGGCGCTTCATGGCCGAATTGGAGTGGGTTCACAGGTGATATCCATATCTATCAATTCAAATCTAATGCAACGAATGCAGGCTTTTGGGGCGTAGTGCTTGCTCATGGAGGAAAATCTTTCTCACCGGAGAATATCGAAGCAGACCTGAAAAGCGGAAAGGTGAACAACTCGATGGAGAACAATCATGTCTTATTGCATGAGGGCGCTACCATCTGTTGTGAGGCGAATAGCGCAGGTGCAGGTTTCCGCATTGGTGAACTGAATACTGAGGTGGGCTCTACACTTCAAGGATATATGAAGAATCAGCGTGCTTGTTATTATTTGCTGGGAAAACTGAATACCGATGCTACGCTCGCTGGTCTGATTCGTCCTTCCGATTATAGGGACGATACTGCCTTGGGAATTATCAAGGAAGGTACAGGCACCTATCGTATCTCTGGTAATGATAACTATCTTTCAGGTTCACTCCGTGTGCTGAATGGTCGTGTCCTTGTTGTCAATAATCGTGCTGAGGCTGAATCGAAGAAACTGCGTGGTGCCTTGGGTGCCCGTTCTGATAATAACGTTGCTATTGCCTACGTGTTTGCCAATGGCGTCCTTGGTGGAACAGGAAGTATTGGCGGTACTGTTGACAACTATGGAACACTAGAACCTGGTGACAATGGTATCGGTACGCTCACCATTCGCAACTATGCTACTCCTACAAAGAATGCGAACCTTCTTCTTCGTCCTGCTTCCGTTCTCCGTATGGAGGTGTCGTCGGCAACGTCTCATGATATTCTGTCTATTGGCGGTGCTCTGCAGTACTCGAATATAACTGAGGACTATTCTGAAAGCGACAAGAAGCCCATCGTAGATGTCGTTGTAGATGAGCATGCTTCCCTGCAGGTAGGTGATGAGTTGCCTATCCTGATGGCAAAGAGCAAGACTGGTGACTGGAAGTTTGAGGTGCGTTCATCCAAATACACATGGGAACTGAAGGAAGTCAGTGACGCGAATGGTTACACACTGAAGTTGTGTCTCGTATCGCTTGACGGACAGAACGAATCCGGTGATGATGAACATAACGATAACACTGAGACGTCTTCATTTATCTTCTATGACGATGGTGTCAGTGATGCCTCCGATACCCGCACATTGCGCTACTATGCTGAGAAGAACAATAAGCGTATCGGTATTGCGCTCTGTACCTATAAGGGACTTGATGGAGATCGTGCCGAGGCAGGCAAACAGTTTGATATGATGGTTGCCGAGAACGAGATGAAGATGGAAGTCCTTCAGCCCTCACAGGGTTACTTCGATTTCGGTAGTGCCGACCAACTTGTTAACTTTGCTAAGACCAATAATATGACCGTGCGTGGTCACTGTCTGGTATGGCACATGCAGCAGCCTCAGTGGTTGTCGAGCGACGGCAAGAAGAATGATAAGAACTGGACCCGTCAGCAGGCTCTTCAGCTGATGAAGAATCATATTGAGACTGTGTTGAATCATTTCAAGGGAAAGATCTCAGAGTGGGACATCGTGAACGAGTGTTTGGATGATGATCAGTCGATTGTTCGTTCCAATCCTTCTGGTTACACCCTCCGTCAATCCGTTTGGCAGCGTGCCATCGGCGATGATTACATCGATTCCGCTTTCGTCTATGCCCATCGAGCAGATCCAAACATCGCGCTTTATTTGAATGATTATGGCGTAGAACAGCAGGGACAGGCGAAGGCT
>Ga0265298_10007299_pt1 | contig 13447 bp, 6 predicted proteins | sample AusTroGonzalo_MG_3_FD_193486 | JGI IMG/M metagenome (GOLD analysis project Ga0265298, IMG submission 193486) | Bovine rumen microbial communities from tropical cattle in Woodstock, Queensland, Australia - Gonzalo_01 | ecosystem: Host-associated > Mammals > Digestive system > Stomach > Rumen ...
ATCGTGGTAGCCGTGCTGTTGGTCGCCGGCGAAGCCAGTACGTCAAAACCCGTCGTACCGGTCCACTCGCTGATGGCGGTGACGGCATTGGTGTTGCACTCGGAGAAAAGCTGCAGTTGGCCGTTCGTCAGCGTGAGCCCTTCAAAAAGCGGGTGCGCCGGCTGCGTGACCGTGACACTCATGTCCTGCGTGTTGATGGCCGTTCCCCAATTCCATACGTTTGCTTTGAGCAACCAGGGCTTGAGCAGCAGCATGGGTTTGTTATAGCCCTTCAGGGGCGTAAACCCCGTTGCCGAAGAGGCAGGTTTGCAGCCCAGCACGATGGCCTCGTAGCCGCTGTAATCGACCGTGTTGTCGTTGGCATCGGTCTCCACGATCCAGAGACTGTCGTTCTGGCGGAGGTACGTGAGCAACGGTTTGTCCTCGGTGCAACCGGGTATCGTCACAAACGCTACGGCGTGGCTGCCCTCGGGTTGCACGGCAGGGATGGTGTCTTCGGGAGTCGGCTTGTGTTCCTCGCCCGCGCTCTCGAAACAACCCAGATCGGGCGCATTGCCGTTGTAACCCAGGTTGACATCAATACCGGCATCGATGAGGTGGCTGCCCTCCGCGAGGTGCATGAACGCATCTACGGGCAACGTACCGTCCGCCTGACGGGCATCTAGCAGATGCGTCGTGTCCAGCGTCTGGAAATCCGAAGCAGAGCAATTGAGACCGTTGTTCCACGAGTTATGGTCGTTGGCTACGTTGGTCTGCGCTTTGTAGCTGTCGCCGTTCTGGCTGCGGAAACTGATATTGTTCTGCATGGTGTTGATGCCATAGGCGGTGGTGAAACCGTAGTTGACGTAGTTGGCAAACGCCGAGCAGTTGTAGACCCACATGGTGCCGCCGTTGTTGTTCTGGTCAAACCCGCGGGCGTTGTTGGCTACCGCCAGGCAGTGGTGAATCAGTATCTTGTGGTCGGTGCCTTGGCCTCCCATCTTGAAGCCGTTGCCGTTGCCCTGGCAGGGATATTGCTCCAGCGTGATGGTAATGGTGTTGCCGTAGCGGTCGGTCATCTGCGTACCCACCTTGCTGTTGAACCATGCCTTGTCGGTCTGAACGCGCGGGTGGTTGGTCAGGTCGTAATAGGCCGGGCCGTTCCGGTAGCAAAGGCAGTTCTCGATGACGGTGTTGCCACTGCTCACGCGCTGGAAGAAATCCCATCCGTCGTCGCTGTTGTTCCATGCGCGGCAACCGATGTAGTGGTTCGGCGCACCGCTGTGCTGCTTGTCGGCAAACCCGTCGGCATTGCCGCCAAAATTGGCAGTGTTGCCGCTCATGGTCTCATAGTCGAAATTATCGTGGCTGTCCACATTGAGGATGGTGTTGTTGCCGCCCTTCTTCATCTGGCAACCCGTGTCGGCACTGCCGTATATATCCAGGTTCTCGAAGAGGCAGTACGAACCCTCGCAATAGAGGTTGTTCTTGCCCGACCAGGCGATGGCGAAGTCCCGGAGGTGGAGATAGAGGCTATTCTCGTGAATCGTGATACCGCGCGTACCGTACGTCGTCTTGTGGAAATCCAGCACGACTTTGTCGCCCGGATAACCGGCTATGACGATGCGTTTGGAGGCAGAACCCTGCTTGTTGATGCTGAATTTGTCGCTGAACTCGTAGTTGCCCTCTTTCAGATAGAGCGTGTCGCCCGGGTTCTGGAGCTTGCCGACGCCCTTTGAGAACGTGGTGGGCGAGAAGTACGAACTGCCGTCGCCGATTCCGTCCGGCGAAGCGTAATAGGTTGCGGCATTGAGAGTTGAGAGTTGAGAGTTGAGAGTTGAGAGGCAGAGCAAGGCTGCGATGCAGGCTGCTGTTGCATTCTTGCCCGCGAGGGCACGGTTGACATCTTTGCGCATTTCCATAATGAAGTATAGTCGGAGTTTGATAATCGTGAACCAGAGTATATGCCATCCTTTCAACGAAGCCCCCGGCAGACGGTTGTGGAGTTCGTCCAGCACACGCTTCTGCGCATCCAGATGAACGCGCGACGTGGTGCTCTCCGGATTGCTGGTATAGAGGTAGCCGGCATAGCGAATCCGGCGGCAACTGGCACCGCTCAACCATAGGTCGGAGGAGAAAACGATGTCCTCGTAGATCATACCACCCTCAAATCGGATGTTCTTGATGGCACTCCGCCGGTACAGACGCATACAGGGCGAGGTGAAATGGTACTTATGGTGCGGCAACTGCCGGATACCCACATTCCAACCTTTCTCCTCCGTATCCGAGGTGCGACGGTAACCGCTCTGTACGTAGTCTACTTTTTTGATCGCTTTGAGATGACGTGCGCACCAGTCGGGCGCAATGCGGTCGTCGGCATCGACGAAGGCGATATACTCACCGGTGGAGCGGTCCAAACCCAGGTTGCGGGCAATCGACTGACCGGAGTGCTGCTGCGTGAGCAACACCACCTTGCGCAGCGGATCCTCTGCGTGCTTCTTAGCATATTGTTGCGCGATTTTCAAACTGCCGTCCGTACTGGCATCGTCGATGAGGATGATTTCCAGCGGTTCCGGGGTTGTCTGCGCGATGATAGAATCAATGCAGTCCGTCAGATAATTGGCGGCATTGAATATGGGAACGATGATGCTAATCATTGGAAAGTTGAGAGTTGAGAGTTGAGTGTTGAGAGGTTAGTATTTCTTCCAGCCGGGCACTTTGATATTCGCGGCTGAACTGTTCTTTGTTCTGTACCACCTGCCGCGTGTATCCCTTCTGCTTCCATTCGCGGTATTTGTCCATCAGGAACGTGGCTACTTCATCGACGTGGGTACCGGCCAGGCCGGCCTTTGTCTCCCGAACCACTTGCGCCAGGCATTCCTCGTCGCTGCGGATACATAGTACGGGTTTCTCCACACCCAGCGCTTCGTAGAACTTGGTACCCATGATGCCGTGTGCCCCTTCCGGCGTGCTGAGGCAGGTGAGAACCAGCAAAATGGACGAGCGATGCATAAGCGGCAGCAGTTCGCTCTTGGGAATATAGCCTTCTATGTGACATATGTCCGAAAGCCCGTAACCGGCCACCATCTGTTGCAAAGCCGGCATAGACGCTTGGTCGATATGGAAACGCAGGTTAATATCCTCGCGCTTCATCCGGCCGTCGGCAAACAATTGCTGCAGCGCCTCCATGAGCAGTCTCGGATCGCGGAAACGGAGGTCGTAAATCTTGCCGGCGTAGGAGATGACAAATTGCTCTGAAGGCACATCCTTCGGATAGAACTCCTGCGCGTCGAAGCCGTTGTAGATGAGCTCTGTATGCGGGTTATAGCGGCTGAGCAACTCACGATGCCACGGCGAGATAGTGACTACCTGTTTGGCGGCGGCCAGCACACGGTTGCGTTGCCGCAGGTGATGCCGTGTGTAGAGCCTGTGCAATGCGTCGTTGAGTGCGCGCGAACCGGCTACCGAGTGCGTCCGATAGGACATGTTGCCAAACTGCTCGGCTATGTCGCGCAGATCCACCGTGAGCGGCTTGCGGTACTTATGTGCCAGGCGACAGGCCGTCTGTAGCGGGAAATAATAGCAGGTGCTGCAGAAGATGGCATCGTAGTTCGCCACCTGGACAGTCCGCTCTATATAAGCCATAAACTGCCGTTCGCGGGCACCGAAGACCTTGTCCGCCAGATAGCGCAGATGGGTGTTACCATGCTGGTAATAGGCCGTGTGATACCATTCGCCCTGGTCGGCACGATAGGGCTCTACACCCTGCTCGCAGTCGCTGAAAACGGTGCACAGGTGTCCCTTGCCGCTCAAATAGCGGCAGAGGCTCACAATGCGCGGCGCGTACGCCGGAGGCGCAATGCTGTCGGTCAGTATCAGTATGCGTTTAGCCACGTATCAGTTGCAGTATCTTCGGATACAGGGATTTATGATAACTGTTTTGGTTGATAATACTATTGTGCCAGAGCAGGCAGAGGTCGCCGTGATGCATCCGTACCTTGTCGATCAGTCGTTCGCAGAGGAAATACGCCTCGTCTTCCGTCAGGTTCATATAGTTGGCCTGGCTGAGCGTGTTGTCCATTACGAGCAGCGGGTGCAGAGTGAGCGAAGTCAACTGCATAGTCTTCGGGTTAATCCATCGAACGGCGCGGCTCGTCTGCAAGCGGAAACCGGCTTGGTCGGCAAAGCCCATGGTGAAATCGTCCGTGTAACCGGCATCCGCGAGACGTTGCAATTGGTCGATCGGGCAACGCAGGTAATGGGCGCGGTACATGCGGCTGTACTGGATTTTTGGAATCGAGCCGTAGTAACTGCCATGCACACCCAGATAGACGTTGTTATGCCGCAACATGCGTTTCAGACGCCGAAAATCCCATCCGCGCAGACGGTACTGCGGATAATCAAAACCCTTGCCGTGCGTGCGCTTGACGAAATATATCGGCTCTGCCTTGCGAATCTGCTTATCCTGCTCCATCAACCACGGGAACGTATATAGCGGGTCGTTGCAGATGTTTCGCCAAGCCCGCCAAACCTGTTTCCATTCGCCGCGCAGGATACCGCCTACGGCTCCGCGCAGGTTGCGATATTGGCTGATGGCATCGATGTCGTGCGTCAGGTATATATGGCCGAAACCGCTCTCCGGCAACGGCAGGTTCAGTTGCTTGAGCACCAGACGAGCGTACTCATCCAGACGAGGTATCTGCAACCGGCTCTTCTGCGACAGGATAGAGTACTTGGCGGCAAAACGTCCGTGCTCGTCGCGTTGCGGGTTGAGCAGTTCTTCCGCACGCGAAGTGAAGAAGAACACGGCATAGACAATGTCCGTGCGGATAATGGCCTTCGGCTGCTTGTTATCGTCGGTGGGGATGAGTTCCACCACCGGACGCTTCAGCTCGGGCACCACCAGGTCCTTGCCCAAATGACCGTTCGGCACGATCAGAACATCGTGCGTCTCCAACTCCTTCTCATCTGCCGTATAAGCCACGCGCTTAGCGGCTTCCTCGTCTCCGTAGCAGAGCCAGGTGAGGATGTAATTCACTATTCGTTCAATATCTCCCATTCGTATAGTTTTTGTTCGATTTGGTGCTTGATGGTCTCGTATTTCTGGAAGTTCTCCTGCGTCTGGTTTTCCGGCTGGGAGAGCAGTTGTTCCATCTCAACCTGTTGCTCTTCCAGTCGGGCGATAGCCGCCTCTACTTCGGCAATCTGTTTCTCCTTCTTGCGCTTCTCGGCGGCTGCGGCTTTCTGAGCTTCGTAGTCCTGCTTGGCGGAAGTAGGATTACTGACTGCTGACGGCTGACAGCTGACTGCTGAAGGCTTCTTCCTCTCCAACTCCTGCAAACTGTCTATCTTTTTTGCCCGGAGGAAATCATAGATGCCTCCAAGGTGCTCTCTCACTCTGCCGCCGCCGAACTCATACACCTTGCTCACCAAGCCGTTGAGGAAATCGCGGTCGTGGCTGACGCAAATCACTGTTCCGTTGAAATCCTGCAATGCGGCCTTCAGCACGTCTTTGGAAGGCATATCCAGGTGGTTGGTCGGCTCATCCAGTATGAGCAGGTTGCAGGGCTCCAGCAGCAAACGAATCATCGCCAGTCGACTGCGTTCACCGCCACTGAGCACTTTCACTTTCTTCTCGCTCGCCTCGCCGCCGAACATGAATGCACCGAGTATGTCGCGTATCTTGGTGCGGATATCGCCTACGGCCACGTAGTCGATGGTTTCAAACACACTGAGGTTCTCATCCAGCAGTGCCGCTTGGTTCTGCGCGAAATAGCCTATCTTGACGTTGTGGCCTATCTTGAGCGTACCCAGGTAGTCCAGTTGGCCCATGATGCAGCGCACCAGCGTCGTCTTACCTTCGCCGTTCTTGCCGACAAAGGCCACTTTCTCGCCTCGGCGAATGGTGAACGTCACGTCGTGGAAAACATTGTGCTCGCCGAAATCCTTGCGCAGGTCTTCGACGATGAGCGGGAAATCGCCACTTCGCGGTGCAGGTGGAAAACGCAGGTTCAGGCGGCTGGTATCCTCAAGGTCCACTTCCAGACGCTCGAGCTTCTCCAACTGCTTGATACGGCTTTGTACCTGTACGGCTTTGGTAGCCTTGTAACGGAAGCGTTCGATAAACTCTTCCGTGTCCTGAATCATCTTTTGTTGGTTCTGGTAGGCGCGCACTTGTTGTTCGTGGCGCTCTTTGCGTAACTCAACAAAGTGAGTATAATTAACGTTATAATCATATATTCTACCTAATGTGATTTCAATAGTTCGGTTGCAGACATTGTCGATGAACGCGCGGTCGTGGCTGACGAGCAGTACCGCCGACTGACTCGATTTGAGGAAATCCTCCAACCATTGAATGGACTCGATGTCCAGGTGGTTGGTAGGCTCGTCCAGCAGCAGCAGATCCGGATGGCGCAATAGTATCTTCGCCAGTTCGATACGCATTCGCCAACCGCCGGAGAACTCGCTGCACGGTCGGTCAAAATCCTTGCGCTCGAACCCGAGACCGATGATCGTTCTATCCATCTCGGCAATAAACCGCGCCTCATCCCCGTCACCTGTCATCCGTAACCCATCATCCCGATGCACCGTCATCACTTCCTCGCGGAGCGTACGGTCATCGTGGAAAAGCATCACCTGCGGCAGGTAACCGATAGTCATATCCGTCTCGCGGCTGATGCGGCCTGAGGTGGGTTGGTACTCACCGGCGATCAGTCGGAGCAGGGTCGTCTTGCCCGCACCGTTCTTACCCACCAGCGCAATGCGTTCCTTGCGGTTGATGAGGAAGGTGATATCGTCCAGCACGGGGCGGGACGAGAACTCCATCGATATGTGGTCAAGCGTCAGCATTCGTGCCGTAGAGTTTCTGGTTGATCACGCGCCATAGAATCAGCGTCAGGATGGTGGCCAAACCGAAATCCGTTATCAGCAGCACCCATATATTCCAGTTGCGTCCCAGTATACCCAGACCGATGAACACAAGGCTGACGGTCAGCAGTACACAGGTCGTCTGGATATGGTTGAGTCCGGTGCGCAGCAACAGATGGTGGATATGGTTGCGGTCGGGCTGGAAGGGCGAACGGTGCTGTTTGATACGCGTCAGGCTGACACGGATGGTGTCGAATAGCGGCACCGTCAGCACGCAGATGGCTACCGCCGGTGCAGCATCCATATGGAACGCTTCCGGCACCAGATGGTAGGCATTCAGTTCGCAGAAACGGAACACAAACGCCGTCAGCATATACCCCAGCAGCAAACTGCCCGAGTCACCCATGAAGATCTTCTCGCGATGACCAAACACATTGTAGATAAAGAATACCGACAAGGCACCGATGAGGCAGATAGCCAGTATAGACCAGGTCGTCTCTCCTACCAGTCCGAACCAGATGGCGAAAAAGAGGCAGTAGAGCATTCCCAGGCCGCTGGCCAAACCATCCACACCGTCGATCAGGTTAATCGAGTTGATGATGGCCAGCAGGATGAAAAGGGATATCAGGTAACTGGGAATAATACCTATCTCGCCGATACCGAAGATGCCGTGCAGATGGGTGATACGGAGGTCGGCAAAGCCTATCAGCGCAATACCCGCTAAGGTCTCGCCGAACAGTTTGGCCGTCGGTGTCAACACCAGCACGTCGTCGATGAATCCTACCGCCATGATAGCCAGCAGACCGATCAGGAAGAACTGGTTGTTGCCCATCTGGTTGAACTCGAACAGCATATAGCTCAGCATAAAACTGAAATAGATGTTCAGTCCGCCGATGTTAGGCACCTCGCCCTCGTGGCACGTACGCTTGTTCGGGCGCACCACAAAGCCCTTGGCCTTGGCTATGCGTACCACTATCGGCATACCGATGAAGCCGACGATCATGCCCACGAGACCGATCAGATAAGTATGTTGCAGAAAAAAGGACTGAATCATTGTTGGTCAAGTTGTTCGTAAATAGAGTTGTTGCTGATAAATTCCGGCACGAGCTGTTTCATAAGTTTGACAGTCGTGAAATTGCGGCCTTGTGAGCTCGTTACCGTATTGGTAGTAGTAGTAGTAGTAGTAGTAGTAGTAGCGATGAGCTCGTCGATTTGTTTGCTTACCTGATCGAAATCGAACTCGCGCACACGGGCAATCATGATTTTCGGGTTGTCGGTGGGCAGCGTTTTCTCCTTTTGGTTAAGCAGCTCCTCGTATAGTTTCTCGCCTGGACGCAAGCCGGTGAAGACAATGTCGATGTCCTTGTTGGGCGTATAGCCTGCCAGGCGGATCATATTCTTTGCCAAATCCAGTATTCGGACGGGTTGACCCATGTCGAAGATGAATATCTCGCCTCCCTGTCCCAGCGTACTGGCTTCCATCACCAGACAACAAGCCTCCGGTATGGTCATGAAATAGCGGATGATGTCAGGGTGGGTGACGGTCACGGGACCTCCGGCTGCAATCTGCTTCTGGAAGTACGGAATAACGGAACCGTTGCTACCCAGCACATTGCCGAATCGGGTAGTAATGAACTTGGTGCAGTCGGGGTTCTCCTTCTGCAGTTTCTTGAAGAGCGACTGTACGTAGATCTCGGCGATACGCTTGCTGGCTCCCATGATATTGGTCGGGTTAACAGCCTTGTCGGTGGAAATCATCACAAAGCGCTGTACACCGTACTTGACGGCCATATCCGCCATGTTCTTCGTTCCCAGTACGTTCGCCATGATGGCCTCATTCGGGTGACTCTCCATCAGCGGTACGTGCTTGTAGGCGGCGGCGTGATATACTACGTCCGGACGCATTTCGCCGAACACCTGCTCCACGCGCCAACGGTTGCGCACGTCGGCAATAACCGGAATAAAACGGCGCTTGGGGAACTTGGCTCGCAGCTCCAGCGTCAGGTCGTGCAGCGGCGATTCGGCCATCTCCAGCAGGATGGTCACCTGCGGTTCGTACTGCTGCACCTGGCGCACCAGTTCGCTACCGATACTGCCGGCTGCACCGCTCACCAGTACCACCTTGCCCTTGATGATCTGACGAACGTTCTCCGTACTGATCTCTATCTTCGGGCGTTCCAGCAGGTCCTCGATCTTGATGGCATCAATGCGACCGATACGTTGTGCATCGATGTCCTCGGCATTGTCCACCTGGGTGAAATACGGAGTGGTCAGAATACGGATATTATGGTCGATGAAGACTTGCAAATCCTTTGCGGGGTTGATGTCCTGCAACTTGAACGGCGAGATAATAACGTGGCTCACCTCGTTGCGCCGCATCCATTCGAAGAGGCGGTCGTTCAGCTTATAGACACGCAGACCTACCAGGTTGTAATTGGTTGTTTCGTGTTCGTCGCAGATAAATCCCACCGGACGATACGGCGTGTTACCCGCTGCTCGGAGCATCTTGGCAATCGCTATACCGGCCGATTTGGTGCCGTAGATCATGACCTTCGGACTGCCGTGACCCAACTGCAGCATCTCACCCAGCGTCTTGATTCCTACGCGCAGCGAGAACAGCAGCACAAAGGCCACCGGCATATAGATGGCCAGCAGCGTGTTCAGCACCGGATGCTGACCGAACGAGTGCTCCATAAACAGGTTCACCAGCAGCAAAATCACCTCGGTCATGAGGTTTGCCATCAGTACCTTGATCGTGTCGATAAAGGTGGAGTAGCGCAAGATACCCGAATAGGTATGAAACGCCCAGAACATCAGCGTCTGAACGCCCATGACGATCAAGTACTGCTGCCACAACGGAAGTGTCGTACTGCCGCTTAGGTCACCGTAGGCAAACATACCTGTACCTATCCATACACTAAGCCAGAAGGCAATCGTACAAATGAACAAATCTACCAACAGCACGCACCAACGCGGCAGGTAGTTGAATCTCGGCAGATGCGAGAATGTGTCTGAATTTTTCAGCTCTTTAAGTCGGTTTCTCATATAGTTTGTAGTATTTTTTCAATATATTGGCCGGTATAGCTCTCCTTGCATTGCGCCAAGCCTTCCGGCGTGCCCTCATAGACGATCTGGCCGCCCTGGTCACCACCTTCGGGACCCAAATCTATCACGTGGTCAGCGGCTAGAATAACGGCAGGGTTGTGCTCGATGATAATCACCGTGTGCCCTTTGCTGACCAGTCGGTTCAGTGCCGCCAGCAGTACATCCACATCCTTGTGGTGCAGACCTGTGGTCGGTTCGTCAAACACGAAAATCGTCGACTGACTCTCTTCCTGCGCCAGAAACGAGGCCAACTTGACGCGCTGACTCTCACCGCCGGACAGCGTACTGCTGCTCTGACCCAACTGCACATAGCCGATGCCCACGTCCTGTAGCGGTTTGAGCCGCTTGACGATTTTCTTGCATTCGGGGTCTTCGCTAAAGAACTCCACCGCCTGGTTCACCGTCATCGTCAGCACGTCGTAGATAGACTTGCCGCGGTAGTGAACATCCAGTATGTCCTGCTTGAATCGCCGTCCGTGGCACTGCTCGCACTCCAGCACAAGGTCGGCCATAAACTGCATCTCTATCGTGATCGTTCCTTCGCCCTGACAGGTCTCGCAACGGCCTCCCGGCGTGTTGAACGAGAAATGCGCGGGTGTCAGACCCAGTTGTTTCGCCAATGGTTGTTCGGCATAGAGCCGCCGAATCTCGTCGTACGCTTTCAGGTACGTCACCGGATTGCTGCGGCTGCTGCGGCTCAGCGGGTTCTGGTCCACAAACTCAATATCGTGCGCCAGATGCAGACTGCCGCTCAGGTGACCGAAATCACCCGTGTGCTCGGCAAATACACCGCCGTAGTGTTTCTTCAGGGCAGGGTAGAGCACTTTGCTCACCAGCGAACTTTTGCCGCTTCCGCTTACGCCGGTGATAACCGTCATGATGTGCAACGGGAACTTAACCGTCAGATTCTTCAGGTTGTTCTCGCACGCACCTTCGATAGCGATATAGTTGCTCCATTTGCGGCGCTGCGTCGGCACTGTATAGCGGAACAACTCCGGTCGCGGCTTTCCCTGATACACGATCTCGCCGCCATGACGTCCGGCTGCGGGACCTATTTCGATAATATGGTCGGCAGCTGTGATGATATCCTCGTCATGCTCCACCACTACGATCGTATTACCCAAATCGCGCAACTCTCTCAGCACACGTATCAGCCGCTCCGTATCACGCGGGTGCAGACCTATCGAAGGCTCGTCCAGTACGTAGAGCGAACCTACCAGACTGCTGCCGAGCGACTTGGCCAGACTGATGCGCTGACTCTCACCGCCCGACAGGGTGTTACTCATTCTGTTCAAGGTCAGGTAACTCAGTCCGACATCTTCCATAAACTGCAACCGGCTCTTAATCTCCTTCAGCAGCATGTCCGCCGTCTGTTGCTCCACCTCGCTTAACTTCAACCCCTCAAACCACTCCGTCAGTTCGCGGATGGACATCTGACAAACCTGCTGGATACTCTTGCCGCCTACCAGCACGTACTCTGCCTCTTTCCGCAACCGCAGACCATGACACACTGGACAAGTGGTCTTGCCGCGGTAGCGAGCCAGCAGCACGCGGTACTGAATCTTGCTGTACTGCTTGTCTTCCAGTTCCTTGAAGAAGGCGTGCAGCCCCTTGAAGTATGCATTGCCGCTCCAAATCAGCTGCTTCTGCTCTGTCGTCAAGGCATAATACGGTGTGTGAATCGGGAAATCGAATTTTGCAGCGTTATATACCAACTCATCGCGCCACGCACTCATTTTCTCGCCGTGCCAACATGCGATTGCATCGTCATAAATAGATTTCGATTTATCCGGCACGACCAGATCTTCATCTATACCGATGACGTTGCCAAATCCCTTACACTCCGGGCAAGCACCTATCGGGTTGTTGAAATCAAACAAGTGTTCGCTTGGTTCGATGAACTGAATCCCGTCGGCCTCAAATCGTTCGGAGAACACCTTTGTCCTTGGTACATTGTTCCTTTGTACATCCACTCGGCATTCGCCCTGTCCCTCAAAATATGCCGTTTGCACCGAGTCGGCAAAGCGGTTCGCCGTCGATGGCTCATGATCCACCACGATGCGATCCACCAGCAGATACGCCTCCTTGCCCTCTATCTCGCGCCAGGTGTTTGCCTCCAGACGCACCGTATCACCGGCTACCATCATGCGGCTGAAACCCTGACTCATCCAGATGCTCAATTGGTCTTGCAGCGTCCGGCCTTCGGGTAGCACGATAGGACTCAGCAGGTACAAACGCGTGCCGGCCGGCTGTTCCTCCATGTAGTTGACCACATCGCGTATCGTGTTCCTGCGAACTTCCTCCCCGCTCACGGGCGAGTACGTGTGGCCTACGCGCGCGTACAAAAGCTTCAAGTAGTCGTAAATCTCCGTCACGGTACTTACCGTTGAACGCGGGTTTCGACTACTCACTTTCTGCTGGATGGCGATAGCGGGCGGAATACCCTCTATCTTCTCCACATCCGGTTTCTGCATTCGCCCCATAAACTGCCGGGCGTACGCACTCAGGCTCTCTACATACCGACGTTGACCCTCCGCATAGAGAGTATCGAACGCCAACGAACTCTTGCCGCTGCCGCTCACGCCTGTCACCACTACCAACCTGTCGCGTGGTATGTCTACCGACACATGTTTCAGGTTGTGCGTACTGGCCCCTTCTATTCGGATACTCTCACTACTCAAATCTCACTACTCACTACTAATTCGTCCAACAAGCCACCTCGGCTTCAATGGTCAGACGCTCCAGATTATCACGTGTCTCAGTAAGCGTCGTGTCCATTTGTGCTTTGGTCAGTTTCGGTACGCGGATAGGCGTGCCTACTGCAATCTTACACGGGTTAGGAATCTCTTCTTTGTTAGCATCGTAGATATACACCCAGTATTTCTTTTCGCCGTAGTAGCGTTTCGACATCCATGCCAAACGGCTGTCTTGATGCATTTCCTCCACGGTCAAAATCTCATAGCCGTTGTGATAGGCTTCTGTCTTCAATGACTTGGCCGGCTTTGCTTTTGCGGGCTCCGTTTTCGCGGGTACTTCCGCTATAGGATGAGACTCTTCTATCGGCTGCGGCTCTTCTACCATCGGCTCTTCTGAAGGCTGATCGCTGATAGCTGACGGCTCTATTACCACCGGTTCTTCTGCTGTTGGCGCGGTCACCATTTCTGTTTGCTCCGGTGCCGGCTGAACAAGCGACTCAATCCATGTGCTCAGTTGGCTGCGCAGGAAGAAATAGCCTATTAGCAGTACCATCAGCAGACATACTACGCAAATCAATGTGTCACGCAAGAAATGGTATTTCTTCTTCGGCTTCTCCTCTGGCTTTGGCTCCTCAACTACCGGCTTCGGTTTCTCAACTATTGGCTCTGGTGCTACTACCACCTTTGGCTCCTCAACTATCGGTTCCGGCGCTGCTACTATTTTCGGTTCCTCAACCACCGGCTCGGCTTTCTTTTTCCTTTCACCTTTCACCTTTAATCTTTCACCTTTCACCGTCTTC
>Ga0265298_10007300_pt1 | contig 13447 bp, 15 predicted proteins | sample AusTroGonzalo_MG_3_FD_193486 | JGI IMG/M metagenome (GOLD analysis project Ga0265298, IMG submission 193486) | Bovine rumen microbial communities from tropical cattle in Woodstock, Queensland, Australia - Gonzalo_01 | ecosystem: Host-associated > Mammals > Digestive system > Stomach > Rumen ...
GAATCCTGCCGTGCTCATGCGCATCCAGGTATTTGTCATACCGCTTTGCCGCCAGATTCCATCCTTCGTCTTCAACGAACGAGTCATCGCCCCGCAAGTTCATGGTAACCGGGCCGTTGTCATCCGGACAGGCCGGAATCAGGCTGGATGGAATCCGCATCAGGATTTTCCCGTCCGCCGGGACTTCAAAGACGCCTTCCTCATTCCGTACAAAGCCCTGCACTTCCATGGCCCGCATGACCCAGGCTTTATTGTCGTAAGTCTTTCTGTTGGAAGGATCAACGCTCTGGAACAGGCCGTAATCTCCCTGGGTATAAAACAGGCGCTTCCTGTCAAAACTGGCCAGCTGGAACTGGTGGTCCACATTGGTGGTCAGGACGAACCAGTCCTTGTTCTTTACCAGAGAAAGCAGCAGCGGATACACCGGTTTCGGCGCCGTGATATACCGGTTGAAGTATATATGCCGCGCCCACCAGGCCCAGCGCGTTTCCTCATCCGGGAAGGGATAGAATCCGCCGGAATAAATATCGCTGATCCCGTATTTCTCCGCAAAGTCGAAGAAGTATTTCAGGAACCGTTCGCCGCTGTAGGTCAGCCCGGCAGAGGTGCTCAGGCCCGAACCTGCGCCAATCAGGATAGCGTCATAGGAAGTTATAGCTTCTTTCAGCCTCCGGAGCTGCTCTTCCTTCGTGCCTTTTCCTGTTGAAATGTTCAGATTATAACTCATGAATATACCTTCTTTGATCAGGACAGAAGCTGTTCATAGATCTCCCTGTCCTCGTCCTTAAACACGTTGAAAATAACGCGATTGATGCCGTCCGGGTTTTCATTCAGCCAGTCGGTCACTGTCCGGACAGCAATCTCCGCTGCCCGTTGCTGCGGAAAAGCGAACACGCCTGTGGAAATACAGCAGAAGGCAATGCTTCCGGCTTTGTTTTCCCGTGCCAGATCCAGGCAGCTGCGATAGCAGGAGGCCAGCAATTCTTCATGCGTCTGGGTTAGCGGACCGTTTATAATGGGGCCGACTGTATGGATCACATACCTGCTGGGCAGATTGAATCCCGGCGTGATTTTTGCCTCCCCCGTGGGTTCTTCATGCTCCTGCTTCTGCATGATCTCATGGCAGGCCAGGCGCAGCTGCACGCCGCTCATGGTGTGGATGATGTTGTCGATACAGGAATGGCAGGGCTGGAAGCAGCCCAGCAACTGGCTGTTTGCGGCATTCACAATGGCGTCGCACCGCAGGGTGGTGATATCGCCCTGCCAGTGAACAATCCGGCTGTTAACCGGACAGGGATTCAGGCTGTCCGCGTCCGTAATCCCTTTTTCACGCGTCATTTCCTGCAGGTAATCATCCTGAACCTGCAGGAACTCTTCTGAAACCGGCATAGGAGGCCGTACATTCATCAGGCTGCGCAAAAGCCGCTCCTGGCGCTCCTGTGTATATGGAAAGACCGGATACTGATACTGGGGCATCTCCTCCAGCAGCGCATGGATCAGCCAGCGGCGTCTCTCCTGTTGGGTCTTCAGTTCATTCATCTGTCAGGCTTCCTCCTCAGGCAGCGCATGGTTATCCTGCCTGCCGGGCATTTGGGATTGGGGTTCTCGTGGGCGAGGGCATTGTCCAGCACATCGGTCCTCACCCTCGGCAAACTGCCGTATGGAGCAACGATCCGACTCTCATCACCCTTGTTCAGTTTTGCCGGACTGAAAACCTGATAGTTGGAAAAGCTGTCACTTCTCACAGACATTATATCCCTTATTTTTCTTCCAGCGCTGTCAGGTCTGACCGTTCATAGCGATGACGGCCCTTCAGTCTCTTTTTGTATTTCCAGCATCTGATAGCTTCATCCAGTGTCTTTCCCGTGTTGTCGGCAAAAAAGTCCCGAATGTAGGTGTTATACTCGAACTGCCTTCCGATAGAAGCCTTTCCGGTTTTTTTCTTTTCCAGAATTTCATAATAAGCATCAACAGCATCGGCATATGTTTTTCCGGCATGAGCCTTCAGCCATTGCTGAAACAGAACGTTGAAAGAAAAACTGTTACCGATTTCTTTTTTGAAGAATGCCCGGTGCATCTCAGTGCAGACGAAGTTTCTCTCGATTATGCTGTCTCGCGAAATATCAGTCAGCTGTGCTTTTCGTGCGGCAGGGCGTCTTGTTACGGGTTGCCGGACATCGCCGGTATCAAGGAAACCGGCAATCCTCTCTGTAAGCTCATGCTTTCCGCCGGAAGACGGCAGATGGTTATTGCGGCAAAACGCTGCCAGTTCTTCCTTCAGATAGTAGTATTCCCGGAAAGTGCGGCTGTCCAGGTCACGGGTCAACTCCGGACGGGATTCCTTTGCGTTCTCCGCTGATGATAAAGTGTTGTCCCAGATCTCATAGGCTTTTTCCCAGGTTTCCACAGCAAACGGCCTTCGTGTATCTCCGGTTTTCTGTGCATACTGTTCGACAAACTCCAGGAAAAATGTCATATGTTCATGGGTTTTCAGCCATTCTTTTGTTATAACTTTCGTCCAGACCGTTGCTTCTGTATACTGTTCTGAATTTTTCAAAACTTTCGCATATCCCTGTTTATCAAAGGGGACACGGATCTCTTCGATGCTTACTGCCCCGTTTTCTGAGATGGACAGAACTGTATATGGGACACTTCCATGAATAAAATCCAGCGGCAGGCCGCAGGAACCGGGATTGATCAGGAAGATATTCCGGTCAGTATCCTGCCGGTTCCACTGAACATGGGAGTGGCCGAAAAGATAAATGCCTTCCTCCAGATCAGGCAACATGCCCTGAAAACCCGGATCATGACTGAAGAGATGATGGACATCCTGCCGGTAGTATTCCAGCGTTATATCCATTCCCTCATATCGTTTCGCCAGCACATCCGGCCCGATCAGCCTGAATTCACAGTCGCCAATCCATGCCGCTGAATCATGTGAAAGATGGACTTTTACCCCGTTCACCATGAATTCAAGCGTATGCGGCAGTGCGGTCAGGAACTGCAGATGCTCCTGTGTTATTTGCCGGAAACACCAGTATGTGACCTGCATCTGGCCGTCAGTCCAGTTATCCTGATCTTTGCCGATCAGGTTTATCAAATACTTTTCTTCATTGCCCCGAACGATATGCGCATTCTTCTGCGATATCAGTGCGGCTATGCATTCATCCGGGAAGGGTCCGCTCAGGCAGTAATCACCGGCGAAAATAAACTCGTTGATTCCACGGCTTTTTGCATCATCAAGTACTGCATTCAGGGCCGGAAGGTTACCGTGGATGTCAGAAACGACAGCAAATATCTTGGTTTGAGATGCCATCCTGGCACTACCTCCCTGCACCTGAATTCGTTTTTATCATACCACAGACCGGCAATCCGCAAAAGGAAAAACCCGCGGGGCCTGAAAAGCCAAGCGCTGCCGGCTTCTGGCGATAACAATTCATGCCGGACCTCATGGACGTTTCAGGGCACGTCGTTCACATCGATGGAGCAAACGAAGGATTGCAAATCCGGAACCAACTCATACAAACCTATTGAAATCAATCTTTACAGCGTGTTAAGATGCATCCGGGATATTCGCGGGAAGAACTGGTTTAGAAAACAGAAAAAATATACGCATCATTCAAAGAACCGTCGATTCTTTACGGGAGAAAGGACTGACCGAAAGAATCGGCAGTAATAAAACCGGTCAGTGGAATATCACAGAGCAAGAGGTGCAGTGATGACGCAAGTTCAGTTTTACGATCACGTTAACGATCAGAAGCTCAAGTTTGCCGTGATTGTCACAAAAACAAACGGGCACTGGGTATTCTGTAAGCATAAGGAGCGCAACACGCTGGAAATCCCCGGAGGGCATCGGGAACCCGGCGAAGAAATTCTGACAACAGCAAAACGCGAGCTGTATGAGGAAACAGGTGCCGTTGATTTCAGCATTGAGCCTGTTTGCGTGTACTCTGTTACTGCGTCATGGAATATCGATGACGGAGAAACCTTTGGCATGCTGTTTTATGCTGACGTGAAGGCATTTGAAAAAGAGCTTCACAGCGAGATTGAGCGGATTGTCATCCAGGATGATCTGCCGGCTGCATGGACATATCCTGAGATTCAGCCGCTCCTGTTGCAGGAAGTGCTAAGGAGGCAGACTATGATTGTCCCTGTGGACTCCTCAAACATACATGATGCAGCGGTTATCCATTCTGTATCCTGGCAGGAATCGCACCGTTCATTCTGTAATGCTGATTTTGTCGCTCTGCATACACCGGAGCATCAGGAAGAATACCTGATTCAGAAGATGAATGAAGGCAGCAGGATATTTATGCTGATCAATCAGAATCCGACAGGAATCGTTTCGGTGAAGGACAGCCTCATTGAAGATCTTTATGTCCTTCCCGAACAACAAAACAAAGGCTTTGGATCAATGCTGCTGCGGTATGCCATAGGCCAATGCAGCGACACACCAACCCTGTGGATTCTGGAAAACAATACCCGTGCCCGGAAACTCTATCAGAAGGCAGGATTCAGGGAAACGGGAAACAGGAATAACATTACTGACGGACTGGACGAAATCGAGTTTATGCAGAACCTATCCTTTGAAGATGGATCTTTGACGGATTCGACTGTCTGAGTTCTTTATATGAGGTTGTGGAATGATCGGGACAGAAAGGCTTTTGCTGGGTACAACAGCCGTAAAGGACAGTACTTCATCCGCCTGTTCCCGGGTAAAGTCATTCAGGATGCCGAAGGAACGAAGTCTGCCGTCTTCCTTACGGCTTCTTCCAGAGCAGAAACAGCCCACTCGCGGACCTGTTCCGCTGTGCTGTTGTTTTCGATGCGGGTAACGTTCATCCAGACCGTTGTATCCCCTGTCAGCTTTGCCAGATTCTCCGCGCTTGAACCGGCTCCGCTGGAGATATTAGTTCCACGGCACATAGAAGCGCCGGATCAGCGCCAGTTCCCCATTCTCATCAAACACAACCTCCACGTTCCGGATATCAAAGCCGGGATCATCTGTCGACTTCATGACCGTCAGGAAACCCTCTTTGTTATACACGGTCGGATGAAGCAGGGACTCTCCTGTGGAAGGATTAATCCCGTCCAGAAAGAGCAGATGCCCGGAGGCCGGAACCGTGACTGTCGCCAGTTCAAGCCAGGTATTGTCATTGACATCCATAATCCAGTAATTCAAATCAACAGATTCAAAGAGCCAGACATCATCATCCGTGTCCGCATTCAGGACAATATACCCTTCCCGCTCCGTAATGCTGCGTATTTCAACTTCCCGGCCTTCCGTAAAAATCGCATCGCCGGTCTTTAATGCATTAATCTCCTCCGGAGCATACCGTTCCGGCACAAGGATTGTAATTGTAAACTGTCCGTCAGCATAGGACAGCACTTTCGCGTCTGCAGCAACTGATACCAGATTGTCCGGATTCACTTCTGCAGCGAGAGCCGTAACTACCTTACATTCTGCCGATGCCGTCCCGATAAACATTGTCAGCGCAAGCAACAGCACAAACCATCTTTTCATGACTTTACCTCCTGATATACTGCTCGTCTGTTCCGATATCTTCGCTTATAAAGCGTTCCACAGTCATGTGGAGATCGTACTTTTCCCGGAGTGCGGCCAGCTGCGCCATCATGGGAGAAGCGTGGTGGGCGTCAATGGCAGCCTGATCTGTCCAGCTGTCGATCAGCAGGATGGTTTCCGGATCATCCATCGGCTGGAAGTATTGATAACGCAGATTCCCCGGCTCTTTCCGGATGTTTTCCGCGATTCCGGCAAGTTCCATTTCCTCAGCGAAGGCCCTGGCGCTGCCGTTACTCCCCTTGTAATACAGATTGACTGTAATCATCGCGCTGCCACCTCATATCCGATCTTTTTATTTTTCCAGATACCGTCTTTTCCGGACAGTAGGGTTCTGTTCATTGATGTTCCGGTAACACGGGCAGTCCTTCCCATGGTCGTTGACTATCCCGCAAGCCTGCAGATGGGAATAGACTGTTACTGTTCCCAGATACTTAAAGCCGTATGCTTTCAGCTCTTTTGCGATCTCATCCGACAGCCCGTTACTGACGGGAATGCGGCCGTTCTCATGCCCCATATACAAGACTGTTTTTCCATCCGTATGCGCCCAGAGCCAGTTGCAGAAGCTGCCGTGTTCTTTCCGGACCCTTTGGAAACACCGGGCATTATTGATCACCGCCTCAATCTTCCTGCGGGAACGGATCATACCCTCCGTATTCATAATGCGGTCAATGTCCGCTTCGGTATAATCGGCAATCCGGTCATAATCAAAGCCGTCAAAGCATTCCCGGAAGATCTCCCGTTTTTTCAGCATCAGGCTCCACGAAAGGCCGCACTGCATGGCTTCCATCATCAGGTGTTCGAACATAATCCGGTCATCATGGACCGGAACACCCCACTCGGTATCATGATAGATTCTCATGGCTTCAAAGGTAAAACCCCAGTCGCAGGAACTCATGGTTTTCACTCCGTTATTTCGGTCTGATTGACCCAATTTTACCTGATCTCCGGTGTTTCGTCCAGGATCTCCGCCCCGCAGTTCTCTTCCACAAACAGGGAGATTTCTTCCATCAGGCTGTCTGCCATCGCGTTGTGCGGAACGATGGCAGCAACGCCGATCACAATAATCCGGTGCGTATCCTGCTCGTCAATCTCAGCGGCAGAAACATGGAACCTGTTCCGCAGCTGCGCGGTATTCTCTCCGCCGTTTTCAACGTCGACCCGAAGCAAATCCTTACAGTTGATCATACCGTTATGATTATCCCGTATCTTCCCGATACAGATGATATAGTGGCCTGCCCTCCTCTATGGGAAAGCAGAAAATCTGCAGCTGATTACCTGTCTGTCCCTGTGAGTTCCGGTTTTCACTCCCGGGTAAAGAAAGCCTTTCCTTTTTCATATGCTTTTTGAAGATTCATGTCCCAGTTTTTTTCACGAAATTCGTTTTCTCTTGAAGTATTATCAAAAACGATAAATTCCGTTTCCCGGGCGCGTCCGAACAGCCTGTCGCCCAGCATCACTTTTTTCATGCTGTCCAAAAGGCCAAACTGTTCGAGCCGTTCAATCGGATTGCCTGCAGAACAGAGGATGATTGCTTTATCGAGCTCCTTCATGGTCTTTTCCCCATAAGCGAATCCATAGGACCATACCCTGTCAAACCAGCCCACCAGCATCGCCGGGGCTTCTGTCCAGAACACCGGATAGATAAAAGCAATCGCATCCGCCGAATTAATCTTTTCCTGCTCGGCAAGCACATCATCCGCAACGTCCGGTGTATTCCTGTAATACGCGTCCCTGAGATATTCCTGTTCAGACATCGCCGGATTAAAACCCATCCTGTAAAGATCTGACAGAATATATTCATTCCCGGAATCCGTGACGCCTTTGATAAACGCGTCGCACATATGTTTCGTAAAAGAATCATCCGACGGATGGCAATATACAATCAATACTTTCATGCCGCGTTTTCACACTCCCCCTCAGGGTTCCGCCCTGTTTCATCCGTCAACGGTCTCCGCATCACCCGCATTGTTTCTGTTCCTCCCTGTGCTTCCGGTTCCTAATGATAGCATATCCCCGGGGATTTTCCAGGTAAGTTTTCAGCGCCGGCATTCATCAGCAGAAGCATCCCGTCAGCTTTCCTGTTCAGCAATATTATTCAGCACAGGATTATTTCTGCTCGGCGAGTGTCTCCCTGGTCAGATTCCGAAGCCATATATATTTCCTGTATCGCAGATATACAGCGGGGATCTTCACAATTTCATCCAGGTTGACAATACAGTATACAAGCAGCGGCGGTGCTTTCCAGACAAAAGCGGCCAGAAAACCGAGCGGAACCGAAAAGCACCACATCGCGCCGATGTTTCCGTACATGTCAAAGGCCGAGTCGCCGCCCGCGCAGAAAATGCCATCCAGTACAGTATGGTTAACAGACTGAAACATCATATTGATGCCGCAGAAGATCATCATGCCCTGAAGGTATCCTGAAGCCGTTTCCGTCAAAGGAACAAAGGCCCTGATCAGCGGAGAGACTGCCATCAGGAACAGTCCGGTACCAATACCTATGAAGATTGAAAGCCGGGTCAGACGACGCCCGTATTGTTTAGCCAGGTTCAGGTCTCCTGTTCCCAGTACGTTGCCGACGATGATTCCGGCGCCGTTCCCCAGGCCGGTGGTAATGCAGGCGGTCAGATTCTTGGCAATTCCTGTGATGGAATTCGCCGCAACGGCATCGCTGCCCATATGGCCCATAATCACTGAATACAGCGTATAGGCGATTCCCCATACCAGTGAGGCGGCCAGCAGCGGTCCGGTATATCTCCAGTAATCCCCGGACAGCTCAGGCTCCCGTATGAAAATCCTGTTCCAGCGGACATGCACGACGATATTCCTGGCACCGGTTTCCGGAATCTCAATCGTGGTTTCCTTCCGCACTGCAATGACGCCCCAGACCAGTTCTACCGCCCTGGCCAGTACGGTCGCGATCGCAGCGCCGACAATACCAAGCCTGGGAAAGCCAAGCAGGCCGAAGATCAGGAGTGAATTGACCGCGATATTCAGGATCACCGCAAAAACGCTGATCCTGGACGCGATCCCGGCCCGTCCGGTGGTTTTCAATGTAGTCAGGTATACCTGGGAAACAGCGCAAAGGATATAGGAAAGCGCCACCGTGCGGAGATAGGACGCTCCGCTTTCAATCAACGCTTCCTCGTTGGTAAAAATGCGCATAAGTCCGTGGGGAAAGAGAAGGGCCGCCACCGTAAACAGGCTGCCGGCAATCAGCATATACAGCAAATTGAAAGGGATGAGACGCTCAATCACCTGATGGTCACCCTTACCCCAGTACTGTGCAGCCAGAATACTCATACCGCCGGTAATTCCAAAGACAAACAGGTTCAGCACAAACTGGACCTGTCCGCCCAGGGACACTGCGGAGAGAGATGTCTGATCCACCAGCCCAAGCATGATGGCGTCTGTCGCGCTGACCAGGGCCAGCATAAATGACTGAACCACCAACGGGAAAACAATGGAGGTCAGCCGGCTGTAAAACTCATTTTTCCTTTTCATCATTCGTTTTCCCTTTGATTCTGAATTCTGATTTTCAGATACAGAAAGCAACACGCAAAATCTTTTTTTCCGCCCGGTGTTTTCATGATTTTTTGCCTGAGGTCCCGGCTGTATCCATTCTCTGAAGCATTGTCAATGTCACTTTCTTTTTTTAGCATAAATCAGAAGAAAATTCAGAATGCCATACAGTCCCTTATCCATATACTCTTTGTCGCGCACGCCGAATTCACACCCTGACCGGAACCATTCCTGCCATGCGGTATCGTAGCAGCCGGCCTCAGGTCGAGCGTATAAACATGTTTTGCATTCGTTTCATTGGCAAGAAAAAGTGAGGTCAGGGCATATCCGCATCCAAGATCCAGAGTCCGGTCATATCGCACATCTTCCGGACTTCTGCGGATCAGTTCATCCAGCAGCCTGAAAGAATTCGGCCCCATCAAATAGTCCTTTGTGAAGAATTTTTTATATCTTTCAATGCTGCTCATTTTGTTCTCCCTTTTCACATCCCGCCGGATTCCGATTGTCCATGATCCATTGAATGGAAACTTATCTCTCCATCAAAAATCTTGCAAGTTCCGTATTACCGTCTCTTTCTGTACCGACAACCTGAAATCCGCATTTCTCCGTATAAAACCTGACGTTTTCACGTTTGTAAAGGGGCGTTACCAAAGTCAGGCGCTTCCAGTCCTCATAACAGTCCTTCACAAACTGAACGGCCTGTGTGCCTATTCCTTTTCCCTGGTACTCCGGGATGACGCACAGGCAACCGATCTCATATTCCTGCGGTCCGTTCGGGTGACAGGATACGCAGCCGACAGGTTTATTGTCACACAGAATGATATGTTTCGGGTATAAACGGATGGATTCTTCCATCATTTCGATTGTCTTTCCATATCCCGGGCATGTTCCGAATCGCTGATAATCGCTGAAAAAAGAGGCGTTATATATATCGACCAGAAGCCCGGCGTCGTCCACTGCCGCCTGTTTGAAACTGATGATCATACCTGTTTTCCTCCGCAATGCTGCCGTCCCGCAGCGCCATAGTATTCAGCTGTTGTTTTGCGTTTGTCCGCGCGCATCCGATTCCTGGAAAGATTTCCTGTGCATTTACGCCGCCGCGAATGACCAACCCATTATAGCATATCCTTTTTTATCTTGAAATCATCCATCAGATCAGGGATAATAGCAAAGAGCAGAACTGAAAGGATAGTTATATACGGATACCTGCAGATTCATTTGGCGGTGATGGAACATGAGCGGTTTACAGTATATTTTTGTCCATGGCCTGTCGGGCTGGGGCAGTTATGACGCGGCTTACCGGAAAATACCATACTGGGGCATGCGCGGCGGGGACCTGATGCGCTTTCTCCGGGCAAAAGGTTTCGATTGCTACGCGGCCTCTGTCGCACCGACCGGCAGTGCCTGGGACCGTGCCTGCGAGCTGTACGCACAGCTTGCCGGCAGGCGGGTGGACTATGGCGAAGCCCACAGCCGGCTGTACGGGCACCACCGGTATGGCCGTGACTTTTCCGGCTGTCCTCTGATCCCCGCATGGAATAACGATACGCGTCTTGTATTGCTCGGTCATTCCTTCGGCGGAACCACGGTGCGGATGTTCTCAGAGCTTCTGGCTCACGGAGATGGACAGGAGCGGCTGGCCACCGGGCAGGACGATCTCTCCCCGCTCTTTCAAGGACGTATGGAAACGCGCATTCACAGCCTTGTGACGCTGGCGTCCCCAATGAACGGTTCAACAGCCTATAACGTGTTTGAGGATCCTGATTTTGATCCTGCCGCTGTCAAAGTACCCTGGTGGAGCAAAGTGCCGGCATGGATGATGTCCCGGGGAACAAAGCCACGGGAAGACGGGCGGGATCCCCGGGATTATGCCGGTTACGACATGCACCTGGACCGGGCCGGGGAAATCAACGAACGGATTTCAACCCTGCCGGATGTTTATTACTTCTCTGTACCATGCTGTGCCACAGAAAAGCTTCCGGACGGAACCTGCAGGCCGAAGCGCGGCATGGAACCGCTGTTTGCCGCACGCAGCCGCCAGATCGGGACTTATACAGGCAGGACAAAAGGCGGCATAACTGTGGATGAATCATGGCGTGAGAATGACGGGCTGGTCAATACCCTGTCTGCGACAGTTCCCGCAGGGGCGCCGTCAAAGCGATTGGACAGGACCCATATTGAACCCGGATTATGGAATGTATTCCCGACAGTAAACGGCGATCATATGTGGCTCCAGGGAGGCCTGATGCATAAGCACGACATACGTCCTTTTTATCTGGAACTGCTGACAATGATCTCGGGACTGCGGATAAAGACAAGTTTGAAATGACAGATATCATTCATTCTGTTTATACTTTTCCTGTTTTTCTATCTGTTCCGTAAGATGGATATTGCGGCTTCCCCATGGGATCAGTGATTTGGATGTCAGCGGCTTTGAGAAAATGACAGTTTTATGCTTCAGGCAGGCAACATCCTCTTTATTCTCATAAGGCTCACAGATATAGCCGTTGGCTTTGTAAAAGGCGATGGCTGTATCATTGTTCACGGCATCTGTATAAAGCCGTGCGTACAGATATCCCTGGGATGCTGCCATTTTCTCGAAAATCTGCAGAGCTGCTGAGCCAAGGTGCTTTCTTCGAAATCCTTTTCTGATGCCAAACCAACCGAGCCAGGCACTGTCATGATCCTCAGGGTAACTGTATAGCCCTATGATGCCTACGCAAATCCCGTCTTTACGGACCAGAAAATATTCATACCCCGACTTTTCCGAAAGGGATTCTTCATAGTTTGTCCGCGCGCTCTCCCCTGGGAAGAGTTCCTCCTGTATCTGAAGAGCGTAACGGATGTTGGCTTGCGTTATTCTTTCCAGAGTCATCGTCTCAGGTCTCCCAACAAAACGGAACCAAATGATATCAGTTTGTTTTTCATTGGCAGAATTCCCCTCATCCTGCCAGTATTTTTCTGGTTTTCACCAGATAAACGGTTATCAGGAAAGCAGTCATCACCACCCAGGTGACCGGCTCTGTCACGCAAACCCCGACAAAACCGAACGAAGGGATGATCCACAGAACAGCAATTATCTTCATCAACAGTTCAATGACGCTGGAGATCACCGGAGCTGTCTTCTGCCCTATACTTTGCATACTGATCCGCAGGACCAGCAGGACACCCAATACCGGGAAGAAGGGCAAATGGATATGCAGGCTCATGACCGCATTGTCCAGGATCTCTTTGCTTTGCGTTCCGGTCGTAAACCGGATGATTTCCCCTCCGAACAGGTATACGATCAGGCAGGAAAACAGCCCCCAGGCAATCTCCATCCCTATCATTTTTATCAGCGTGTCCCGGATTCTCTGCTTCTGCTTCGCACCCCAGTTCTGACCGACAAAGGTGCCTGAAGCATTCATCATGCTGCTCATGGGCTGCATCAGGATATTGATAATCCGCCGGGCAGCCGTATGAGCCGCGATATACATCCCGCCCAGAGTATTCGCCGCTCCCTGGAATACCACGGAACCCAGGTCCACGACGCTGTACATAAATCCCATCGCTCCGCCTGTGGCAATCATCTCTTTTGTCAGGTCTTTTTCCAGCCTGAAATCTTCCTTCGCCGGGATCATACCGCGGTAATTGCGATAGACATAGCTGCCGGCCAGAACCCCTGAAACAGCCTGCGCCACAACGGTAGCCAGCGCAGCACCGCCCACCCCCATACGGAACACCGCTACAAAGAGCAGATCCAGGGCGATATTCAGCAGGCTGGAGAAAATCAGGAAATACAGCGGCGTCCTGCTGTTCCCGAAGGCCCGCAGGATTCCGGCGAACATGTTATAGCAGATGGTTGCCGGCAGGCCTGCAAAGATCACGACCATATAGCTGTATGCCTGGTCAAAAATGTTTTCAGGAGTATTCATCAGCCGCATCAGCGACGGGAGGAAGATCAGCGCCGGAATGGTCAGGACAGCCGTAATGATTCCATCCAGCACCATCATATGCCCGATGGATTTTCTGATTTTTCCCTGCTCATGGGCGCCAAATGCCTGCGTCACAATCAGCGCAAATCCGCTGTTCAGTCCCCAGGACAGGTCAATGACCAGCCAATACAGGGAGGATGTTGATCCGATCGCGGCAATCGCCTGATCTCCCAGGCAGTATCCGGCCACCATCGTATCCACCATGGAATAGACCTGCTGGAAGATGTTTCCGATAAACAGGGGAATCGCGAAAGTCAGAATCATCCTGACCGCATTTCCCTTTGTCATATCCAGAACCGCTGCTTTACGATTCGACATCGTTCCCAGTCTCCTCTTTTTCAACCTCTCAGCAGTATTCCGGTCCGGC
>Ga0265298_10007301_pt1 | contig 13446 bp, 20 predicted proteins | sample AusTroGonzalo_MG_3_FD_193486 | JGI IMG/M metagenome (GOLD analysis project Ga0265298, IMG submission 193486) | Bovine rumen microbial communities from tropical cattle in Woodstock, Queensland, Australia - Gonzalo_01 | ecosystem: Host-associated > Mammals > Digestive system > Stomach > Rumen ...
ATGAAGCCCGGTGAGCGCGTAGTACTCCGGGCTTTTGTTCGTTATGAGATGGAAGAAAGAATTAAAGAACTAGATTCTCTTAAAGGAGGATTCTGATGGCCGAACGCATCATTGATGTGACAATGCAGCTCGTAGATAAGATCACGAGTCCATTGTCTACTATAAATTCAAAATTACAGGATAGTGGAAAACAGTGGCAGAGAGCTGGCAAAGACATTCAGAATACCGGGAAGGCTATCTCTAACGTAGGAAGTACATTGACAACAGGAGTGACACTTCCAATTGTTGCAGCTGGAACCGCAGCTGTAAATAATTTTGCCAATGTTGATAAGTCATTAAGACTTGTGCAACAGACAATGCACAGTACTGATGAAGAAGCAGCACTTTTAGAGAATGCACTTCAGAATGCTGCAGCTAATTCTGTATTTGGCATGAGTGATGCTGCAGAAGCTTCTCTTAATTTCGCAAGAGCAGGTTTCACAGCACAGCAAGCTGCCGACATGGTTGCACCTGCATTTAATCTTGCAGCAGGAACAGCTACAGACCTTGGAACTGTAACGGAAGGTCTTGGTTCAGTCATGAAGGTGTTTGGTGCAGATACTTCTGAAGCATCAAATTATGCAAACATATTTGCAGAAGCTCAAAGTATGGCAAATACCACTGTGACAGACCTTTTTGAGTCAATGTCTAATGCTGGCTCAACGTTTGCAACAGTTGGGTGGGATGTAAAAGACCTCTCAGTTGCTACAGGTGTTCTTGGTGATGCCATGATTTCCGGATCAGAAGCAGGTAATGCATTTAAGTCTGGTATTGCAAATCTTACTACGAATGATAAAGCTCTTTCAATGCTTGAGAAGCTTCAGGTAGATGTAGTAAATGCTGATGGAACATTTAAGTCATTTACAGAGACACAGGCTGCACTTCATAACGCATTCGAAGGACTTACTCAGGAAGAGCAGGTTAATGCTGCAACAGCACTGTTTGGAAAAAACCAGATGGCTAAATGGCTTACACTTATCCAGAGAAGCCCTGATGACATTAAGCAGATGACTGGAGCGCTTGATACGGTTGGAGATACTGCAAGCGATATGTCAAATGCCCTTATGAGCGGAACTGGTGGCGCAATGGAGAGCCTTAAGTCATCCATTGATGTTCTGTCGTATTCACTTGGTAAATTCGCAGCACAGTATGCAACTCCAGTAATTCAGAAGATTACACAGATAATAGATAAATTCATGGCACTTGATGATAAAACAAAGGATCAGATAGTGAAATGGGCTGGAATAGCTGCAGCTGTGGGACCTGCTTTACTTGTTTTTGGTAAGGTTGTGGGCACAGTTGGTAAGGTTGTTTCTGTTGTAGGAAAGATTGGAACAGCTATCAAGGCAGCCGGTAGTGTCATGGCTGCTCTTTCAGGACCCGGGGCAATAGTCGTTGCGATAATCGCTGCAATTGGTATTGCGATTGCGCTAGTTGTAACACACTGGGATCAGATTAAGGCAGCTGCTCAGACAGCCATGCAGGTGATACAGGATGTTGTTCAGACTGCAGTTGAAGCTGTAAAAAACAAGTTCGCTGAGTTTGGTGTAACCTTTGACTTCTTCAAGGAGAAGCTACAGCCGATACAGGAAAAGCTCCATGAACTTGGTGAGAAATTCCGGGAACTCTGGGCAACCTATGCTGAACCTGCAATCAACAGCATCAAGGAAGCCATAAACGGTGCATGGAACTTCATACAGCCTATACTTCTCATGGTCGCTGAAGTAGTCAAGGATGTATTTGAAGCAAGGATTAAGTTTGCAATAGATACAGCCGTATTGACATTCAAGTTCCTGTTTGAGCAGATAACAACAATCATTGATATGATCCTTGGAATATTCAACGGACTTATCGATTTCGTTGTTGGTGTGTTCACAGGAGACTGGGAACGTGCCTGGAACGGTGTAAAAGAGATATTCAATTCAGTAGTTGAAGGCATTCAAGGACTCTGGGAGAACATGATCAATTATATTGTGGGGCTTATACAAAACGTTATCGATAAGGTTTCCTGGCTGTGGGATAAACTCACAGGACTTGGAAACAAGGCAAACAGTGAAGCTGGTGCAGTAAATGTTGAAAAAGGAAACGCTGTGGGAACATCCTTCTGGAGTGGTGGTCTCACGAAAGTACATGAGCGTGGTGCTGAGATCATAGACCTTCCGAAGGGTTCACGTATATATCCTCATTCCGAGTCACTGAAGATGGCATACAACGAAGGTGCAAAGAACGGACGGGGAAGTGGTGCATCAAGCATCAATATCACAATCCCGAAGCTTGCTGACAGCATCTCTGTAAGAAGTGACAGTGACATTGATGCCATTGCTGCAGCCATTGCAAACAAATTAGAGCGTACTGCTCAGAATTTAGGAGGTGGTGAGCTTGGATATATTTATTAGATGGTCTAAAGATAAAAAAGGCTTCCAGCTTCCTATAAATCCTGATTCCTACTCCGTAGATGGAAAACAGAACAACACTTCTGTATATATCCATGAATTGGGAGAGATAAATCTTAAAGGAAAGCGTGCACTCAAAACAGTATCGTGGAGTGGATGCTTTCCTGCTCAGACATATCCTTTTTGCGTGGTCACACCACAGGATCCGATGTCATATATTCACATGCTTGAGGACTGTCTCGAAAAGAATACGCAGATGCACGTTGTCATCGGTACTAACGTTAATATTTTTGCTACTCTTGAGAGCTTTACGTGGTCGGATGATGAACAGAATGGTGATATCAATTATTCTGTTTCATTCAAAGAAGATCGTCAGCCCGGAGAGGCAACGAGAACTTCTAAGGAAGTTGTTCCGGTGACTTACACATGGAAAAAAGGCGATTCTTGGGCCAAGGTCTGCAAGAAGCTTCTTGGAGATTCCAAGTATGCAAAAGCTAATCAGAAGAGAAACAAGGCAGTCATAAAACTTGCTAAGAAGAAAAACAAAAAGAAGAAGGAAGCGGCTGCCCTTGTAGGTTATAAGGTGGTGATTAGTACATGAGTGTGAGCATATTCGTAAACGGAATACAGATTTCATATGTGTCGGCCACATGGTCTGGGACAGAGAATCAGGCAGCACGAAAACTTGATTTCACCGTTCCATCAAATCCATACGATAAGAACTTTGATAATCCTAAGATTGCCCTGGGTGATCCGGTGGATTTTTACGATGGTAAAAAGCTCCTTTATAGAGGTATTATCACCAGCCGTGAAAAAACAGGACAGATAGGAACTGCTTCCTATGAATCTTACGATTATATGCATTACCTGCTCCGAAGCAATGTGACAAAGGTCTTTAAGAATAAAACACCAAAGAAAATTACAGTTGCCCTGTGTAAGATGATCGGTCTGGAATATACGAAGCTTGAAGATCCTAAGGTAAATATCAAGAAGGTCATTTATCAGGACAAGCCACTGTATGACATCATTGTTGCAGTATATCGCAAGGCATACGCAGCTAAGGGTGGAAAATATATGCCCACAATGGTAGGGGGCAAGCTCAGCGTCATAATTAAGGGTACTGACTCAGGGGTGACGCTCGACCAGGCCACTGACATAACCGGGGCAACGTTCCATGATACGACCAACAACATGGTCAATCAGGTGAAGATATTTGATCAGAAGCGCAAGCAAAAAGGACAGGTTAGAAACAAAAAGCAAATAACTTCCTATGGTACATATCAGCAGGTATATACCATGGAGAGCAAGGAAAAAACGGCCAACGCAAAAAAGAATGCTGAGGCAATGCTTGTTGGTATCACAAAAGAAGCAAGTGTCGAAGCAATCGGAGATGTAAGGGCTGTTGCTGGTAAGGCTCTTGTAATACATGATAGTGCAGCTGGAATCAGTGGGATATTTTATATCTCATCGGATACTCACACATTTCAGAATGGTGTCCATACCATGAGTCTTGAGCTCAACTACGCAAATGAGATGGAGACCGGAGCAGAAGAGGAAACAGAAACAAAGAAGAAGAAAAAGAAATAAGAGGAGAATGCTGAATGATTGATCCATATGAAAAAATAATCATGGTCATGAGAAATCAGTCAGTTTCCTCAGGACCTTTTGCTCTTGGTGTGATGAAAGATGCAACAACGTGCTCCCTGGGATCCATAGAGCTGACTGATGAAGACTATTACAAGATATCCGGCGTAAATGTGGCAGCAGATGACACTGTATTGTTTGCCAAGGTGGATGATACTTACATTTTAATAGGAAAGGTGGTGGAGTGATGTTCCCATTTGATCTTGATGATGAAGAAGATGTTGTTATTGAGGATACAGACGAAGCCGAGCCTTCCGACTATGAGATAGATTTTTCCACCGGGAAGCTCACGGGTAAAATAATCAAAGGGCTTGATGCTGTGATTCAGTGGATAAGGCTGGTGCTCGGTACTGACAGATATTACTTTGAACAGTATTCCTGGAACTATGGAAGTGAACTGGGAGATCTTATTGGCAATGCATTCACTCAGGAATACCTAGAGAATGAAGTTAAGCGCATGATCGCTGATGCTCTCAGTACTAATCCATACATACAGAGTATTGACAATGTGCAGTGCGAGGTCAGTAATGATGACCTGACTGCAAGCTTTACAGTTAACACGATATTTGGAAACGGAGAGGTGACGTTCAATGTATGAAGATAGAACATATGACAATATCATGGCTGAAATGATGGAAGATTTTGGTCCCGATGTACGAACCGATGAGGGCTCTCTTGCATTCAATTCGTGTGCGAAACAGGCTGCAAAGCTTGAAGATGTATATCTTGATCTGGATGAAGTAAGGAGTAACCTTACGCCGGATACCATGGACCTTGACCATCTTATTTCATATGCACCACAGGTAGGTATTGCATATAAGTATGCAACTCCTTGTGTAGCAAGAGGTGTGTTCAGTCAGGAGATTCCTTCAGGAACACAGTTCTCATGTGGAGAATATACATACACGTCAGGAGACCTTATTCCGGATACAACATATAACTACTATCTGACATGTGATGTTGAGGGTACAGCTCCAAACGCAACAACCGGAGAGTTGGAGCTTGAGGATTACATTGATGATTATGAGGGTGGCTCAATCACTGAAGTGCTTGTTCCCGGTACTGACGATGAGGATGAGGAAGAGTTCAGACAGAGGATAATCGGAACTTATGGAACTAAATCCTTCGGTGGAAATAAGGCCGATTATCAGAATTATATTGATGCTCTTGATAACGTGGGTGCTTGTAAGCCAAAGAGAAGGGAATCGGACAGTCCCTGGATAAACATATGGCTTCTTGATAGTACTTATGGAGTTCCTTCATCCAGCATTGTTGATGCTGTACAGGAAGCAGTTGATCCTACGCAGACAAGTGGAGAAGGTGATGGCATGGCTCCTATATGCCATCATGTACAGATAATAGCGGCCACAGGAGCAACGGTAAATGTTTCTGCTACAATAACACTTGATAGTGGCTACACTGTTGACGCAGTAAAGGAATCCGTAAAAAATGCCATTGCTGCATATCTTCTTGTGTTAAGGCAGGAATGGGAAGCAAACGCTTTTTCATCGACCTATGTCAGAATCGCTCAGATTGAAGCAAGAATCCTTAATGTTACAGGTGTTCTTGATGTTGCAGATACTCAGATTAACGGAGAGGCTGAGAACCTTGTCCTTACTTATGAGAAGGTTCCCCTCATGGGGGAGGTGACGCTCAGTGTTTAATGCACCGAACATAATCACACAGATACCTGACATTGCTCAGATTTATGCTATCAATGAAGAGCAGGGCGAACAGCTTGATGCTGATGTTGAACAGATAAATAATGACATTTTTGTTGACAGTATGGGCGATGATACCCTGAAGCACTGGGAATCCATTTTTGGACTTACTGTGCCAGATGATTCATCACTTGATGACAGAAGGATTAAGGTCAAAGGTAAGATGATGGAAAAGCTTCCATACTCTTATCGGGTTGTCATAGCTAATCTTGATGCCCTGCTGCCCAACGGATATGATCTGACGATAAATGAGAATCTTACCTACATGCAGGTCAAGATCGTACTCACATCTAAATATATGCTGACAAATGTTCAGCAGTTCCTTGATTCAGTTGTACCTCTGAACATGGTTCTTGATGTTGTGCTTAAGTTCAATACATACAATGTACTGGGATTGTATACACATGATCACCTGAGCCAATATACATATCAGGGCCTTAATGATGAGCCCATTGTTTAAGAAGGGAGTATTAAATGAATTATACAGATAATTTGAATCTTAAGAAGCCGGAAGGCACTGATGTCTATAATATTGAGAATGAAAATGACAACATGGATATTATTGATAATACTATTCATGAGCATGTGGAGCTTCTTGGAAAAACAAACGAAGCCGGACATGTAAAAATCATCGATCATCTCAATAAGACAGCTGTTGCCAATGGAGAAGCTCTCAGCGCTCATCAGGGTAATGTCATTACAACACTCCTTGCTCCTGTAGAGCCAACAACTACAGCATCAAGAGCTTATGCTATAGGGGAGCAGTTTGTATTAAATGGACTCCTCACAGAAGCCACAGCAGCAATTAGCCAGGGTAATACAATTGTTGTCGGAACAGGTGGAAATGCAAAATTAGCCGCTGATGTTACAAGTCAGCTAGCTACAATAAAGTCATCTTTAATGAATTTAAGTAACTCATTAACTCCTGAAAATGTCAGTTTCACTTTAGCAGGTACAACAGCAACTTTGCATTTATACTCTGGAAAAAAGAGTGGAAAAGAATGTGTTGTTAGCTTTGTGTGGTCGAATAATGCAAGTTCAAGTGCTGGTGTTGATTATACAATGGGAACACTTAACAAAGCACCTGTTGCAGAAGCTTACGCATCACTTATAAGCACAACTGGACAGATAATTGCTATTCTCACTTTAAAAACAAATGGAGAAGTACACATCTGGTTTTACTCCACTTATGTAGCTAATACTCAGATGATTACTAACTTTTCATATATAAGTGCTTAATTGCTTATTTACGCTAGTTTTAAAAATTGCATTTTAACCTCATCCACCGCTATATACATTGCAGTACTGTTAAAAGCCCATAAGCAAAGAGTATCTTGTGCTTCAACAGCAAAAACGCCAAATATAATAGCACCATAAGGCTTATTCAAGTAAATTACATCTGCATTATTGTTTCTTGCTATTCTGAGGTATTGAATGGATTTTGCACAACTTGCAATTGCTAGATACACTCCGGCAGAAAGAGTTACAGTATCACTCACCACAGTCCATGTTCCAGCGGGAACAGTCTGTGTCCCTGCAGTTAAAGATGCACCTTTCCATGTAACTACATCTTGTTTATTATTGTCTAATGTCGCTAAAGATGACTTTTATGGAGAAAAAATAAACAAAAATTATTAGAACAAATGTTCATAAAGATGATATAATGGACTCCAGAAGAAATAAAAAGGAGCAGAGATCTCCGTCAAGAAACTCTCTACTCCAAAACCTATTAAGGCTAGGGTCATTATACCATAAGCCCTTGCCTTTGTGTACTCAAAAGGAGGGCTATTTTTATGCAACTGAATACTGAATCTTTTATCCTTGCTGTTTGCAATGGGATGTCACTGGCACTTGATAAAGATGAGATGAAGCTCCTTAAGGATCAGCTTTATATCAATCTTCACGATGTAGTACTGGTGAAGAATAACTATGATCTTGTCGAAACAGGTGAAGATAATGATGTAGCGAAGACTAAATATTTCACAGCTTCCAAAAAGATTTCGGGTAAATCTGACAACACAATAAAGCAGTATGTTAGGACTGCCTGGAAGCTGAGGGATTTTGTAGGGAAGAATTTTGCTGATATCAGCGCAATGGACATACGTTTTTATCTTGCAAAGGGACAACAGGATAGCGGTTGGAAGACCAGTACAATTGAGAATACGATGTGTTACTTAAGTGTATTTTTCGGTTTCCTTCAGAAAGAAGGATACATTAAAGAGAATCCTGTTGCGAGGATCGAAACTGTAAAAGAGGAATATCGACTGAAAGAGCCATTTACTGCAAGCGAGATGGAGAAAATCCGAGGATATGCAATAAATGATGTAAGACAGATAGCTCTGGTGGAGTTCCTGTATGCAACGGGAGTTAGAGTGTCTGAACTTTGCAGTCTTAAGTGGAAGGACATAGGAGTATTTGATCACAAAATTAAGATTGTAGGAAAAGGAAGAAAAGAGAGAATAGTATATTTTTCAGAAAAAGCTGCATATCACCTGGGACGTTATGCCGATCAGAGAATGAGGGCAGAAGGAAGAACAATGAATGAACTTCTTGAGAGACCACTTTTTGCCCAGCTCAAGAAAGATGGCAAAACAGAAGATTATGAAGCCATCAGTACAGATGGAGTAAGGTATATCTTAAATCAGATATCGAGAGGATCTGGAGTAAAGGACATCCATCCTCACAGGTTCCGTAGGACCTTTGCAACAGATGCATTATCCAAAGGAATGAAGCTGGAAGAGCTGAAAGAAATTCTCGGTCATGCAGATTGTGAGACCACATTGGTATATGCGAGGGTGAAGGAAAGAAATGTTGAACATTCATATAGAACACATTGCGAATGATTTCGTTATTAAAAGCATCTCTTCGGAGGTGCTTTTATTATGCAACCATTCAAATCAAACAGGAGGAAAAAGAAATGAGATATTACCTTGTGAAAATTGCTTATAACAAAGTAGCACAGGCAGAAGACAGACCTCAGCCCGCCGCTTACAACACGCTGGACGAAGCAAAAAAAGCTTTCTATAACTTTTTTGCTCAGAATATCCTTGGCTCAACAATCGGCTGGTGCATGGCTATGGTGGTAAATCCCTATGGAGTTGTTGTCGAGGGGCTTACCGGAAGATGGGAAGAGCCTGCTGCCGAAGAAGAAACCACTGAAGCTTCTGAATGATAATTGCGAGGAGGTCTTGTATGAAACATGTACTTATGACACTTGTTGGTTTAATTGGATCGCTAATCACAACCGCGTTTGGAGGATGGGACACTGGATTGACTACACTTGTATTATTTATGGCCATTGATTATATATCCGGGTTTGTTGTAGCGGGAGTATTCCAGAAATCAAAGAAAACTGAGAATGGAGCCTTGGAAAGTGGAATTGGATGGAAGGGCCTTGCGCGTAAGTGCATGACTCTTCTTTTTGTTTTGGTTGCCTATAGGCTCGACCTCATGATAGGAACGGATTACATCCGTGACGCTGTTATCATTGGGTTCTGTGCAAATGAGCTCATATCCATTGTTGAGAATGCCGGACTCATGGGAATTCCGTTACCAAATGTTATTAAGAAGGCAATAGACATCCTTGTTCAGAAGGAAGAAGGTGCTGAGAATGGCAACTAAAGCTCAGATATGTAATTTCATAAAGCTGATCGCTCCGGATGTTCAGAAGGCTTATCTGATGCTTGGCAAGGTAAAGCCGAGTGTTTGCATCGGAATGGCCTGTGTGGAGAGTGGTGCAGGAACTTCCAAACTCATGGCAAGTCATCACGCTCTCTGGGGGCAGAAAGTCGGCACCGGGAAGACTGCGACAAAGTACTGGAAGGGTGACTTCTTTGTGGCGAAGACCAAAGAGGAGTACACTGTCGGACAGCACACAGTAATCAAGGATGCATTCAGAAGCTATGAGAGCAACCTTCAGGGAGCATTGAACTATTATGAGCTCCTCAACACCTCCTTATATAAGAGGGTACAGGCTGACGCGGATCCTGCGACTCAGATGCAACAGATAAAAGCTTGTGGATATATGACAAGCAGCACTGAGGTAGACAGTGTACTTACTTATATCAAGAACTACAACCTTGAGCAGTATGATTCTGTGGAAGCTCTTCCAGTTGTTCCTGAAGCTCCGAAGGCAGCAGACTGTCCTTATGCTTATCCTGCAATCACAATCAGATTTACGATGCAGGGTAATGAGGTTAGGTGGCTTCAGTGGCAGCTCAATCGTCATGGGGCTAATCTGAAAGTGGATGGTATCTTTGGGGACAAGACTCTTGAAGCCGTGAGACAGTTCCAGATTGATAAGAAACTTGTTGTTGATGGCATTGTTGGAAAACAGACAAAATCAGCACTCAAATTATAATGAAAAACCCCACTCAGACTGTTCTGGGTGGGGTTAGTTTCGTGTTGCATATCGTGTTGCATGGCTTCATATTTTAAAATATAAACCGCGTATTTTAGCATTTTATTGACATACAAAAAAATATGTGATAATATCTCAAAGTGCCGAAAATAAGCGGATTTGAGTGAATGAGCAGTTGGGTTCGAGTCCCCGAAGCTCCACTTCAAAGAATCGCATGAACTGCGGTTCTTTTTTATTGCATGTTGCATTTCGTGTTGCATAAATTTTCAAAGTGATCATTAAGCTTTTTCGAATATGCCTCTTCCATAGAAACAATCTTATTCTGATAAATGGATTTCATAACACTTCCATCAGCTTTCCAACCACCAAAACCAGCAGTATAAATATCCGGTATCTGAAGTATTGCACTCACTGAAGCGAAGTAGTGTCTCAGATCATGGAATCTTATGTCTATTCCGAGCTCCTTTTTGAGCTCATAGAATCTCTTGTCAATCGTTCCTGGCATCCATCCGACAATGTAGTCTTCAGGATCCCCTTCTCCGATAAACTTCACAAGATAGTCAGGAAGTGTTGCATATCTGTCAGAATCATCCGTTTTAGGGTAATCCTTGTATATCCACTTATTATCTTTATCCATAACAATATCGGCGTGGACGTGTAACCTGCTGCCTTCAAGGTCCTTAAATTTGAGTGCAGCAATCTCGCCTCTTCTGAAAGAGTGGAACGCAGCTAGTGCAATGGCAAGCTGGAGCTTCCTTGGAGCATTGGAAAATAATGTCATGACATCCTCATCAGAAGGCGCGTATTTCTGTTTTTTAGTCTGCTTTGGTAGTTTTACCGTAAAGCGTGCATTCGGGTCAAAATAGACCAGAGATTTATGCAGCAGACCATAGGTATTCTTGATTGTCTTGGGTGAATATTCAGAAGTCATTCCTGATATGAACATCTGGATATCATTAGATGATATCTTTCGGATCCGAAGCTTGTAGATCGGTTTCATTCTCTTTAAGTCAGAGATATATCCGGTAATCGTAGCCGGAGAGAGTACGGCTTCATTTGCATCGATATACTGTTTGACAGCTTCCTCAACTGTAAGGTCAAGAGCTCTTACCCTGTCCCTGCTGTCAGCAAACTGTGAGGCCATCATCTCGGCCTGAGTCTTGGTGGATGCTGTGAAGCTTTCATATTTACGTTTTCCGTTTTCATCCGTATGTGAATAGACCAGGACTCTCCACATCCCGGAAGGTAATTTTTTCGCATTTGCCATAGTATTTTTTCTCCTATTAATCCCACAGCCACGCGAAAAATGATATAATAAGTTTGCGGACATATTGATCATTTCCTTTGTGGCTTTGATTGATATGATGAGCCTACTCCACCATCCATGGGTAGGCTCTTTTTAATTAATTATTTGTTCAATGCCTTATTGATCCTGTCAAGCTGTCTGATAATGATGAAGTTCTGTTCAACAAGAGTCCTCTGGTACTGGATCTGTACCTGATTGGCTGTCTTCTCATCCGGAGCGAAAAGGTTTCCTACTTCCATGAGATTGGATCCTGCCAACTCAGTCACAATATTCTGAACCGAAGCAATGTCCTGAGGATCTGAAAGAGATTCCAGACCATACTTGCTGAGTATTTTCTGAGTCTTTTCCTGCTGCTTTGCTTCTTTGTCTTCTTTGTTTCCAAACAGTGCCATAATCATTACCTCCTTCTCATGTGAAAATTACTTTTTCTTTTTAGTAGGATCTACTTTACTATAAAAACTATCACGTAAAAATGGAAAAGCATTCATCCACTCTTCATCAGTCATAGGTTCATCATCTGCCTCAGATTCTACTTCTTTCAATTTGTTTTGCTCTTCTTTTAATTGTGTAACCTGGTCAGTTAGAGTTTTTATTTTTAATTCCAAATCATTTATCATACGTTCATTTTTTGATATTTCTTTTTTCCAAACTTCATAATCAGGGCAAGGTTCCCATCCAAATAGTTGATTTGGTGTGACTCTTAAAATTTTACATAGTTGTTGACATGACTCAAGATCCGGGCTATTTTCACCTCTTTCCCAGTTTGATATTACACTTTTTGACTTTTTTAATTGTGTCGCTAGCTCTTGCTGTTTAATTCCTCTAAAAATTCTGAAATTCTTAATGTTCTCATTTATATTCATTTTCGCAAAGCCTCCTCTAAAAAATATAGCAAATTTTCTATAAAATCTCAACAAGTTTATACAGAGTTAAGAAATTCTTATTGACAAGTTCAGAATATCTGATATTCTGAATACAAGGCATGCCACACTGAACTACAAAATATGGAGGTGAGATATAGTGGAAGTACAAGAGAAGGTAGCTGACTATATTCAGAATAGTGGGATTAAACAGTCCTTCATAGTCGAGCGAACTGGACTTAACAAGGACATTGTTTCAGCAATACTAAACAAGAAGCGGAAGATGTCCGCTGATGAATATGAATTGTTTTGCAAAGCGTTAAACAAAACACCAAATGATTTTATGGATGTAGGTGAGTAAAACAAAACTGCGAGGATGCTATGAGGGAAGTACTAGAAATGTACACAGAGACTTTCATCAGGTTCGATACCGAAGAGGAACTAAAACAGTATCTTAAGAAGCTTGATGAGAACTCAAATTATTCGGTTCTATATCAAAACGGAACTGAAATAAGAGTAAAGAAGGAAATTATCGCTAAGAAATGATAAATATGTCCGCAAACATATAGTCATAGGAGGATGGCGTATGACATCTGAGAATCTTTTTCAAATGTACATGGCTATCAATAACATAGCCAGCATTCAGGAATTATCCAGGAAAACGAAAATTGAATACACGCGACTCCGGAAGAGGATACATGATCCCCAGCAGCTGAGGCTCTTTGAACTGCAATCACTGAACGATGCACTGAGTTTTACCGATGAGGATATGTTGAAGCTCTCCAAGGGAGACATATGAGGAGATGAAAATGGAAGGTTACAAAGTTACTAATCCAGATTACACATGCAGGGGAGTCAAGTACGAAATCGGTCAGACTTACGAGATGGACGGAGAAATAAAAGCTTGTAATAGAGGATTTCACTTCTGCGTAAAGGCTTCGGATTGTTTTGAGTATTACGATTTCAATTCTGAGAATCATGTCCTGAGGATAGAAGCTCTGGGAGATATAGACGGAGATCCTGAAAAGGACAACAAGCTCTGCACAAATAAAATAAAAATCCTTGAAGAGATTCCTTGGGATGAAGTTCTCCGAATCGTGAACGAAGGAAAGAATTGTACAGG